>ENA-OQJH01000079-OQJH01000079.1-human-gut-metagenome-genome-assembly--contig:-NODE-79-length-53303-cov-10.106608_pt1 | contig 53303 bp, 57 predicted proteins | sample MGYA00242597_ERZ504763 | MGnify/ENA primary metagenome ERZ504763 (study PRJEB26092, sample SAMD00036359) | human gut metagenome | host: Homo sapiens | study: EMG produced TPA metagenomics assembly of... | reverse complement strand
ATGCATTTTATCGCAGACATATGATCCGCAGCCCGTACAACCACAAAAAACGCCCGATTCTGATTAACAACTGGGAAGCAACTTACTTGATTTTGATACCGATAAACTCCTCGATATCGCAAGAGAGGCAAAAAAAGACGGCATCGAGATGCTTGTTATGGATGACGGCTGGTTCGGAAAACGAAATAAAGACGATTCTTCCCTCGGTGACTGGGTTGTCAACGAAGAGAAGATCAAAGGCGGCCTGAAAAATCTGGTTGACAAAGTGAATGAAATCGGTCTTGAATTCGGTATCTGGTTCGAGCCGGAGATGATCTCCCCGGACTCTGATCTCTACAGAGAGCACCCGGAATGGGCGATTCAGATTCCGGGAAGAGAAGCGACTGAGATCCGCTGCCAGTACGTGCTGGATCTCTCCCGCCCGGAAGTGCAGGATTATGCGTATGAATGTGTGGCAAAAATCCTGCGCAGTGCAAACATCAAATACGTGAAATGGGATATGAACCGTCAGTTAAGCGACCTGGGAAGCACCTACCTGGACAAAGATTCCCAGCAGGAGCTGTTCCACCGCTACGTGCTCGGTATGTATGCGATGCAGGAGCGTCTGATACAGGAGTTCCCGGATCTGCTTCTGGAGAACTGCTCCGGCGGCGGTGCACGTTTCGATCCTGGAATGCTTTACTACAGTCCGCAGATCTGGTGCTCCGACGACACCGATGCGATTGAGCGTCTGGAAATCCAGGAGGGAACAGCCTCATTTACCCGCTCTGCTCAATGGGTGCACACGTCAGCGTATGCCCGAACCACACGGTTGGCCGTGTAACTCCGTTTACAACGAGAGGCCATGTGGCACTGGCCGGAACGTTCGGCTATGAGCTTGATATCACAAAACTGCCGGAAGAAGAGAGAAAGCTGATTCCGGAGCAGACCGCAATGTATCACAAATATCATGAACTGATCCGCGAGGGAGAGTATTACCGTATTCTTTCCAGCCGTGAAAACCACAGATCCGACTGCTGGGCAGTAGCATCGGAGGATAAAAGCGAAGTGCTTGTGACCTACGTACAGGTGCTGGCACAGGCAAATATGCCGTCCCGCAAGGTTCGCCTGCGCGGCTTTGATCCGGCGAAAAAATATCGTCTGGAGGGAACCGATGAGGTTTACAGCGGCGAGATGCTGATGAATGCCGGTTTCCGGATGAAAGATTTCTGGGGTGATTTCGTCAGCAGACTGTATCACTTTGTTGCAGTAGACTAAGGAGCAACGGATATGGCAAAAGTAAGATTGGCAGATATTGCAAAGGTGGCGGGCGTCAGCGCCGTCACCGTGCATAACGCGATTACAGGACAGAAAGGGGTCAGCGATGAGATGCGCGCCCGGATTCTGGAAATTGCAAAGGAAATGGGGTACCGCCAGCCGGGAAGCGGAGCGAGAAATACACAGGGAAAAAGCCTGCGCTGCATCGGAGTGGTGATTCCGGAACGGTATCTGGCAGAGTATACGACATTTTACTGGAAAATGTATCAGGAGATGGCACTGGCGGCGACGGAAAAGAGCTGTATGGTGACCGTGGAGATCCTGAAACAGGAGATGGAAGATGAGATGATCGTGCCGTGCATCGCCAAGGAGCAGACCGTCGATGCACTGATCCTTATGGGAGACACGAGCCGCGATTACATCCACTATCTGAAGAAAAACGTGGATCTTCCGATCGTATTTCTGGATTTCTACGACAATGAGCTGGCAAAAGATGCCGTGATCGCAGATAACTTTCACGGAATGTATCTGATGACGGAATACCTGTATGAGCATGGCCTTACCAAGCTGGCTTTTGTCGGTTCGATTCATTTTTCCAGCAGTATCATGGATCGGTACTGCGGTTTTTCTAAGGCTGTTCTGGAACACCGCGATGTGACACCGGCGGAATGGATTCTGGAGGACCGTGATGAGCGGGGCCAGATCGAAATTCATCTCCCGGAACAGATGCCGGAAGCGTTCGTCTGCAACTGCGACCTGACCGCCGGCCTTCTGATGCTCGAGCTGGAAAAACGCGGCATCTCCGTGCCGGAGGACGTTTCCGTTGTCGGCTTCGATAATTACCTGTATCCGGGTTTCCCGGATCTCAAGATCACTTCGTATGAGATCAATACGAAGGCGATGGTAAAAGTAGCGCTCGAAAAAGCGCTGAAGCAGATCCGCGGCGCGGCATCCGGCAAAAATATGGAAATTGTCTCCGGACAGCTGGTGCCGAAAGAGAGCGTAAAGCTTTGATTTTTATAACTGAATTATAAATTAAGAAACGGGGCATTTTGAAATGCCCCGTTTTTGTACATATTACACAACAAAGTCACTTAAAAATTGACAGTATCTAACGGAACTTATTTTTTAAGTAATTTCCAGTTGAAAAATTAATCATCTATGTTAAAATTAAGCTAAAGGACTGGGCGTGAGGGTGATAAAACACGGCGGTTCGGAGAAAAAAAGAATGAAAAAACAAGATTCTGTCCACTAACAGAAACTTAAAAAAACAAAGTACAACTCATAAACAAACAATATTTTTCATGGAGGTTTCAAAAAATGAGCGAAGTTAAAATTATTGGAGATGCTGTCAAAAATATGCCATGCAGGAAGGCCCGGCTGAGTTTTCCGGTGCACCGGTATGGAGATACAGCGAGAATCCGATCATCGGAAGAAATCCGGTGAAGGAAGTAGCAAGAATCTTCAACAGCGCCGTTATGCCGTACGGCGACGAGTTCATCGGAGTATTCCGTGGTGAGCAGACAAACGGAATCCCGTACATCTACCTTGGAAGAAGCAAAGATGCGATCCACTGGAATTTCGATGAGAACAAAATCCAGTTCGTTGACGAAGAAGGCAAACCGTTCATGCCGGTTTACGCATATGACCCGCGTCTTGTAAAAGTAGAAGATACCTACTACATCATCTGGTGCCAGGACTTCTACGGTGCAGCCATCGGAATGGCAAAAACAAAAGATTTTGAAACCTTCGTACGTGTGGAGAATCCATTCCTTCCATTCAACAGAAATGCCGTTCTCTTCCCGAGAAAAATCAACGGCAACTTCGTGATGCTGTCCCGTCCAAGCGACAGCGGCCACACACCGTTCGGTGACATCTTCCTGTCCGAGAGCCCGGATATGCTGTACTGGGGCAAACACCGCCACGTCATGAGCAAGAGCCCGGAGTGGTGGGAGTCCTTAAAGATCGGCGGCGGCGCAGCTCCGATTGAGACCAACGAAGGATGGCTGCTGTTCTACCACGGTGTAAGCGGCACCTGCAATGGCTATGTATACAGCATCGGCGGCGCAATCCTCGACAAAGAGAATCCGTCCATCGTAAAATACCGCTGCCAGAACTTCCTTCTGACACCGGAAGAGTGGTATGAGGAGAGAGGCTTCGTTCCGAACGTAACCTTCCCGTGCGCAACCATTCACGATGCAGAGACCGGAAAGATCGCGATCTACTACGGCGCAGCCGATACGTATGTAGGACTGGCATTCACAACCGTAGATCTGATTGTAGATTATATCAAGAAAAACAGTGTCGTACGCGAGTCTGACACCGAATTGGAAGAAGATAAGAAGAAGGAAGAAAAGATGCAGTCTTTGGCAAAGGAAGTAAGCAGGAGCTACTGGACGGATCGTTCCGTTCTGGGAGGGCTTAAGAGATGAGGAATACGGCGGATTTTACGGCTATCAGGACTTTGATCTGAACGTGCAGAAAACGTATGAGAAGGGCTGCATCTTAAACAGCAGAATTCTCTGGTTTTTCTCGAATGCGTACCTGACCTTAAAGGACGAGAAGCTGCGCGCCGATGCGGAGCATGCGTACCGCTTTATGAAACAGGCGTGTGTGGACCGCGAGTACGGTGGCGTGTTCTGGTCTGTCACCTACGACGGAAAACCGCTCGATACGACAAAGCATACGTACAATCAGGCATTTGCAATTTATGCGCTGTCTACGTATTTTGATGCGACGGGCGACACCGAGGCGCTGGAGCTGGCAAAATCGCTGCAGCAGATCATCGAGACACACTGCACCGACGAGTACGGTTATCTCGAGGCATTTACCCGCGATTTCAAGCCGGAGAGCAATGAAAAGCTCTCGGAGAACGGCGTCATGGCAGAGAAGACCATGAATACGCTGCTGCATGTTTTCGAAGCATATACCGAGCTGTACCGCGTGACAAAGGATCCGTTTACCGGTGACCGTCTCCGCTTTATGATGGATCTCTTCGCGGATAAAGTATATAACAAAGAAAAAGGCCGTCAGGAAGTATTCTTCGACCGGACATGGAATACGCTGATTGATCTGTATTCTTATGGCCATGATATCGAGACTTCCTGGCTGATCGACCGGGGTACAGAAGTGCTCGGCGATCCGGCTTACCGGGAAAAACTGCTGCCGATCACCGGAGAGATTGCGGAAAATATCTACAACACGGCATACAAAAATCATTCGCTGATGAATGAGTGCGAGCGCGGTGTGGATGATACCACAAGAGTCTGGTGGGTACAGGCAGAAGCAGTCGTTGGATTTTTAAATGCATGGCAGAAAAAACCGGAGGAAACAAAGTATCTCGATGCGGCAAAAGACATCTGGGGCTACATCAAGGAATATGTGATCGACAAACGAGAGGGGTCTGAGTGGTTCTGGTGCGTGAATGCAGACGGAAGCCCGATTCATGAGCCGATTGTAGAACCGTGGAAATGCCCGTATCACAATGGACGTATGTGTATGGAAGTAATTGGGAGGTTAAAAGATGCTGAATAAACAGTATTATGTGGAAAAAGCCAAGGTAGACCGCCTTGTGGCAAGAAAGAACACAAAAGCAGATTTTTACAACGGTATTTATGACCGCTATGAGTATCCGGTGCTGACAAGAGAGTTCGCTCCGGTTCACTGGAGATATGATCTGGATGAGGAGACGAATCCGTACTTTATGGAGCGTCTCGGCATCAACGCTGTGATGAACTCCGGCGCGATTTATCTGAATGGAAAGTATTATCTCGTTGTCCGCGTGGAGGGCAATGACAGAAAATCTTTCTTTGCTGTTGCAGAGAGTGATACTGGTATCGACGGATTCCATTTCTGGGATTACCCGGTTGTGCTGCCGGATACCTGCGCAGAGGAAACCAACGTTTATGACATGCGTCTGACCCAGCACGAGGACGGCTGGATTTACGGAGTGTTCTGCTCTGAGAGCAAGGACAAAAACGATCCGGATCTGTCCGCGGCTGTTGCTGAGGCTGGTATCGTAAGAACGAAAGACCTGAAGACCTGGGAGCGTCTGGACAACCTGAAAACCTTACGTTCTCCGCAGCAGAGAAACGTTGTTCTGCATCCGGAGTTCGTAGACGGAAAATATGCCTTCTACACCCGTCCGATGGATGGTTTCATTGAGACCGGAAGCGGCGGAGGAATCGGCTTCGGACTCTGCGATGATATCACACACGCTGTCATCGACGAGGAGAAGATCATCAGCAAACGTATTTATCATACCCTGACCGAGTCCAAAAACGGTGCTGGAGCAGTGCCGATCCGAGGTAAGAAATGCTGGATCAACATTGCACACGGTGTAAGAAATACAGCAGCAGGCCTTCGCTACGTTCTGTATGTCTTCGGTACCGATCTGAACGATCCGTCCAAAGTCATTGCAGAGCCGTCCGGTGTATTCCTGGTTCCGCTTGGAAAAGAGAGAGTCGGAGACGTTTCCAACGTTGTATTTACAAACGGCGCGATTGCGCGTGAGAACGGAGAGGTTTACATCTACTATGCATCCTGCGATACAAGAATGCATGTAGCAACTACCACAATCGACAAACTCGAGGACTATCTGTTCAACACACCGCAGGATCCGCACAGATCCCCGGACTGCGTAAAACAGAGATGCGAGCTGATCTCCAAAACCTGGAGCTGCTGAAAAACGAGAAATAAAAGCGTCCGCTGCGGCGCATGAAAAAAGGAGCTGTTCTCTTTACGGGAACGCTCCTTTTTCATGCATATTATTTGTTTTTGGGTTTCTGATCGTCGATGGAAGTTAAAATTCCATAGAAGAGGCGCGGTGCATCGGGATCTGTAAAGGTCATGAAAACCTGGAAAGTGTTTCGAGAAGAACCGAAACGTCAACGGGTTTCGCGATATGGCGTTCATGCCGGATTCCAGTGCTTTTCGGCGGTCCTCTTCAAACGCGTTTGCCGTCATGGCGACAATCGGGATTTCCCCGCGTTTTCCCGGGAGTGCACGGATCGCTTCTGCGGCCTGATAGCCGTTCATGTTCGGCATCTGAATATCCATCAGAATAACATTGTAATAATCTTCTGGTGCGTTCTGGACTGCTTTTAAGCAGAGGGCGCCGTCTTTTACGTGCTCGGCGTGAATGCCGTTTTCTTCCAGAACGGTGAGTACAATTTCTGCATTCAGGTCATTATCCTCGGCAAGCAGCACGCGTTTTTCGGAAAGCGTCTGCAGGGACTGCTCGAGAATCTCGTCTTTATGCTGGTGAGCCGCAAGCTGTTCTTCGGTCGGAAGTTCAAACGTGAGGCAGATCGTAGTTATTGTTCCGGCACCGAGTTCGCTTTCCACATCGATCGTTCCGCCCATCAGATTCACGAGGGATTTTACGATCGGAAGGCCGAGGCCGGTTCCGGTGATGTGGCTTTCGGTGGAGGAATGTTCTCTTGTAAATTCTTCAAAAATATGCGGCAGATACTCTTTGCTCATGCCGATGCCGTTGTCCTTCACGGTGATGCGGTAGGAGGCAAAGCCCTTCCTTGGTGCCGGTGTCTCTTCGATTTTTACGGAAATTTTTCCGCCCTCCGGCGTATACTTGATGGAGTTGCTGATGATATTCAGCAGAATCTCCCGTATTTTTGTCCGGTCGCAGAGGATGGCATCGTGTTCCACCGTGTTGTAACAGAGATAGGAAAGATTTTTGCTTTTTAACGAAGGCTCAAACACTGCATTCAGGGAATTGATCAGCTCGCTGTAGCTGCCGAGCTCGATTTTCAGCGAGGCTTTACCGCTCTCAATGCGCGCCATCTCAAGCACGTAGTTGATCAGGGAGAGCAGAAAACTGCTGGAGGACTTGATTTTTGCAATGTAGTCGACCGCGCGGTCCTTCTCGTCGATGTGCTTTTCCAGCAGATCCGAGAAACCGATGATGGCATTCATCGGGGTTCGGATGTCGTGGCTCATGTTGAACAGAAAACGTGTTTTTGCTTCGTTGGCAGACTGTGCTTCCTGTACGGCTTTTTCCAGTTCTGCTGCGTGAATCTCGTCTTTATAGCGGCGCATCTGGAACTGCAGAAAACCAATAGAGGCAAGCAGGGAAAGGATGAGCCCGAGTGCAAAGAAAACAAAAACCTGCAGCAGACTGAGCCAGCCGTTTTTCGGTACAATTTCAAAATGCCAGGTGTCGTTCGGCACGGTGCAGAGAACTTCCATGGCATCGGAACGCCGGGAATTACCGGAGTGTGCGATGGAAACGTGTTCGCCGGTGGCCGGAGAAATTTTCCAGATTTCGTAGGTATAGCCGGCTTCTTCCAGCGTATTCAGTTCGATTTCATCCAGAAAGGATTCCCAGTCGAGAACGAGAAGCGAAAAGCCCCAGAAGGTCTTGTTTCCACTGTCATCGGTTGTGTAGATCGGGTCAAAAAGCAGTGCGCCGATGCCGCCCTGCTGCAGTTCAAATGGTCCTGCGATGGTGTACTCACCGCTCTCTTTGGCAAGAGTGGCCTCCTGCCGTCTGGCAGGATTTTCGAGCGTATTGAGTCCGAGAGCGGCTTCGTTTCCACGCATCGGATAAATCAGTGTGACAATGCCGTCCTTTGCAAGCTCATGTGCTTTGATGACATTCTGGTCGTCCTGCATCAGCGAGGAGAGGACGGAAAACTCTTCGTCATTGACGGTATAACCGGCTTCAATCATGTGTTTCATCAGATTGGATTCGGCAAGATAATGGTTTAACTGCGATTTCACGCGGCCGATGGTCGTCTGTGCGGTATAGTCAGCTTTCAGCTTTGCTTCCTTTAACTGATTCTGATACAGAAAACCGGCGCAGAGCTCGACAAGAAAAAATGTAATAAAAAACAGCAGAAGCGCCTGAAATCGAATCTGTTTTTGCGTTAATTTTGTTTTCATATCGGATGCTCATCTAAATTCGTAATATTTCCGGCTTTTTCAGGTGATTTTTTTGAGTAAAAACGAAGGCCGGAGTTAAAAATATTATATCGGATTTACCCTGGGATTTCAATAAAAGAAGCGTTAAGTTTGAAAGAGAACAGGATGAAATGAATGGGAAATGTAATGCACAGGAAGAAAATTGCCAGAATGGGCAGAGAATGGAATTGCCAGATAGTTGCTCATTATATCAAAATCATTTATAATAGGGACAGACGACACAGAATGAAGGATTGACAATACAATGGACTATGTGATTTTTGACCTGGAATGGAACCAGTGTCCCTATGGAAAAGGAAAAGAGAACCCGAAGCTGCCATTTGAGATTATTGAGATCGGCGCGGTGAAGATGGATGGTGAGCGGAATGTGCTGGGAACGTTTCACCGGATTGTAAAACCGGTGGTCTACCAGCATCTCCATCACCGGACGCGCGAGGTCGTCGGACTGACAGAAGAGGATCTGCAGAACGGAATCCCATTTGCGCAGGCCGTGCAGGAATTTTTTGCATTCTCCGGCGGTGCGTGCATGTTCGGCACCTGGGGACCGGGAGACCTGACGGAGCTCCAGCGGAACATGAAATTTTATAACCTCCTGTCGCTGATCCGCGGGCCGATTCATTTTTACGATGTACAGAAACTGTTCGCGATCCAGTACGAAACGATGAAGAGCCGCCGGGCGCTCGAGTACGCCGCCGACTTCCTCCATCTCCCGAAGGACGAGCATTTTCATCAGGCGCTTTCGGATGCAAAATATACGGCCGACATTTTTGCGCGCATCGATATGGATGTTGTGCTGGCGTACGACTCGATCGACGTATATCAGAACCCGAAATCGAAAAAAGAGGAGATCCACGCCGTCTATAATGGCTACACGAAATTCATCTCCCGCGAATTCGACACAAAAGAAGAAGCCATGCACGACCGCGAGGTCTGCAGCACGCACTGCTGCATCTGCGGGAAAACGGCAAGAAAACGCTTACGCTGGTTTTCGGCCGGCGGGAAAAACTACTACTGCGTAGCCTGGTGCCCGGAGCACGGATATTTGAAAGGCAAAGCCCGCATGAAACATTCGGATGAAGGAAAACTCTTCGTCGTGAAAACCATCCGCATCAGCAGCGAACAGGAGGCGAGGGAAATCCGGCAGAAGAAAGAGAACCTGCGGAAGAAGAGGAATCAGAAGAGGAAAGAAATGTAAGAAAGGCAGAGGAAATGGAAACGGGATAAAAGGTTTCATTTCTTCTGCCTTTTTAATTGGAAAACAGAGCGGGATCGGTTATAATAAAAATTGAAGAAACTATCGATAAAAGCAGGTTTGTCGGTAGTTTTCTGTTATAGAAAAGAAATGGGGGCAGAGCCGGAGATGATGCATGTGGAAGCGGTGGATCGGGAAGGGCTGCGAAGAAGAGTAAAAGATCCCTTCTATCAGAATACAATATCCATTCTTGCTATGGAGAATGATCAGGTTCTTGGGCGGATTGAGTATCATTTTTACGGATGTATGCAGGACGGTTACCGGATGGCGTATGTGGACTGGGTTTATGTGCTGCCGGAAGCCAGACATAAAGGCGTTGCGCAGGGGCTGTTTCAGGAGATGGAAAAAGACTGCAGGAAACATGGGATTAACCAATATTATCTGATTCGGGCGACAAATCCAAATGCAGATAAATTTTATCACAGCTTTGAAAACGCAGAGCTTGATGAGGAGCCGTTTTTACGGAAAGAACTGAAAGAATAAGAAAAGACAAAAGGACGAAAAACAATGGCAAAATTATATTTCCGCTACGGCGCGATGGGCAGTTCGAAATCTGCTAATATTTTGATGGTTCGCTATAATTATGAGGAGCGCGGGCAGTATGCTGTCCTGTTGAAGCCGCGGACGGACAACCGCGACGGAGAACATGAAATCAAGTCCCGCATCGGGCTGGAGGCACCGGCGGAATATGTGGATGAATTTTTAAAAGAAATTTCAGAGACCTGGAGTACAGACAGCGGGGAATACCGGTATCACGGAAAGAAAGTGGATGCGGTTCTGATCGACGAGGCGCAGTTTCTTTCTCCGGAGGAAGTTGATACGCTTTCGGACATCGTGGATTTTTATGGGATTCCGGTTCTCTGCTACGGTCTGCGTGCGGACTTCCAGACACATCTGTTTCCGGGTTCGAGAAGATTGATGGAAATCGCTGACATCATCGAGGAAGTCCCAACGGTCTGCTGGTGCGGAAGACGGGCGCAGTGCAATACGAGATACGCAGACGGAAAAATCGTTCGGGAAGGCGCGCAGATTTTCCTTGGATCGAACGAGAGTTATGTGGCGCTTTGCAGGAAACATTATAAAGAAGGAAAGCTGTGGAAGGAAGATGAGTAAGATAACAATATATGAAGTACAGGAGAGAATGCCGCGGATGGAAACGCTGGTGGAACTGTGGGAAGCTTCCGTCCGTGCGACACATCATTTTCATCGTTAATAGGAGCTTCTTTTGCAACAACATCCATTCGTATCAGTTTATCAAGAATATCCACAAGAGCAGGTCCGCTGGAAACATTTGATTGCTGCAATATAATCTTTTCTGGGATAATACTCCGTTTTGCACCATGCTTTTTATCGCTGGGGAACATCAGAAAAAGGATATGGAAAAAAGCCGATGGAGATGTTTTTGATTAAAAAACTTTAGGAATAACAGCAGGGAGAGTGAAATGAAAAAAATATTTTAATGAGGCATTCCATCCCGGAAAAAGGGATATGCCGAATGAGCAGATTCCTCTATCGGAAGAGGGAAAAGAGCTTGCTGTATCAAAAAGAAATATATTTTCAAATGTGGACAGATGCTTTTCTTCACCTTATCGGAGAGCAATGGAAACGGCTGAATTCATCGCAGATCACCCGGTCATTGTGAAGGAGCTGCATGAAAGAACGATCGGGGATGCCAGGGAGGATTTCTGGCTGAAACAGTATGAAGATCACGATTTTCGCAATCCGGGCGGGGAATCGTTAAATCAAGTGAAGGTGCGGATGAAAACCGCGATCGATTCTATCGTCGGACAGATGGAAGAAGGAGAAACAGCACTCGTGGTTTCTCATGCGACGGCGATCTGTGCATATTTGCTTTCTTACTGTGAAATTGAAGTGAAAGATGCGGAAAACAAAGTAAGAAAAATATCCTTCCATGGAAAAGAAATCCTGAATGGCAGATTTCAGCCGGCAGATGGATTTGAAATCCTTTTTGAAAACGATATTTTTTCGGATATTCGTGTTATGGGGAGAGAAAAATGAAAACATTATATTTGATCGGCGGAACGATGGGCGTTGGCAAGACGACGGTAAGTCAGCAGCTGAAAAAAGATCTGGCGAACAGCGTTTTTCTTGACGGCGACTGGTGCTGGGACGCCGATCCGTTTCAGGTGACGGATGAGACGAAAGAGATGGTGATGGACAACATCTGTTATCTGCTGAATAACTTTCTGCATTGCAGCGCTTATGAAAACGTTATTTTCTGCTGGGTGATGCATGAGCAGAGTATTGTTGATGAAATCGTCAGTAAGCTGGACACGGAAGAATGCAGAGTGATTAAAATTTCGCTGATCGTGGATGAAGCAAATTTGCGGAAGCGGTTATTATCCGACATCGCAAATAAGATTCGTACGGAAGAGATTATGGACAAAAGCATTGCACGAATTCAGATGTATCAGGTACTTGATACGGTAAAAATTGATACGAGTAATAAGAGTGTCTGTGAAATTACAGAGGAAATTGCAGCACTTTAAGATCAAAAAACAAGGAGCCAAACCAAAATGACCGAACGAATCATAGACAATGAACTCCGGCTGATCCCATATTACAGGAATGACGAGGCCTCTCTTCCGTGGTATCAGGATCTGGACGTGTGTAGGCAGGTGGACAACCGGGAGAAGCCGTATGATGTGGAGCTGTTGCATCGGATGTATGATTATCTTACCGCGCACGGTGACTGCTATTATATAGAATATAAGGGCGTGCTGGTGGGAGATGTTTCGCTGAGAGAGAATAGTGAAATCGCTGTCGTTGTCTGTAAAGAATACCAGAATCAGCATATTGGAAGACGGTGCGTTCTGGAGATGCTGAAGCTTGCAAGAGAAAAGGGAATGGAGCGGGTAAAAGCCAATATTTATTCTTTTAATGGACAAAGCCAGCGCATGTTCCAGTCGGTCGGATTTGAGAAAACGGCGGAGGAATGGTATGAGTCTAAGCTGTAAGTGATTGCAGAGAAAGAGAGAAGAAATGAACATAAAATACAATCAGCTGTGCATTAGAAATGCCGAAAAGAAAGATTGTGAACAATTAGCCGTCTGGTGGAACGATGGAACCGTCATGGCCCACGCCGGATTTCCAAACGGGCTTGGGACAAGCGCAGCGGAAATTGAAAAACAGATTGCCGACGACAGCGATGAAACAAGACGAAGACTCATCATAGAATACAACGATGTGCGAATCGGCGAAATGAGTTTCTATGTATTCGAAAATCATCGATATGAAATCGGAATCAAAATCTGCGAATCCGATTACCAGGAAAAAGGCATTGGAAGAGTTGTACTGAGCATGCTCATAGAAGAATTGTTCCGCATGGGAGCCAACGTTATTTTTCTTGATACCAACCTCAAAAACACAAGAGCACAGCATGTCTACGAAAAACTCGGCTTCCGCAAAATCGCAGTCCATTACAATTCCTGGAAAAATCAGCTGGGGGAAATGGAATCTTCTGTCGACTATGAGCTGACGGCGGATGAGTTTTGCAATCTGAAATAGAAATTGTAAAATAAATGAGGGACGAGTGTAAAGAAAGTTCGATGGGAGAAAGAAGTATGGTATCTTTGACATTGTCTAAAAAAGAAATGGGTTTTCACTGGGTAAGGTTTATGCCTGACAGGACTTGCTCGTTTCTTTTTTTGCTTTATAAACGATTATAATTTATCCATTGCGGCAGTGTTAATGTAAAAACAGCAAGTCCTCTTGACAATGTGATTAGCCTGAACTAACATGAAGCTATAAGAAACATAAACGGTAGTCTGAGGAGGAATGTGAGATGCTGTTGTTGCAAAACATATTATACTGTCTTCTGTTTATTCTGATGGTAAAGTGTCTGGTAAGAATGATGGAATGAACTGTGTTTATTTTACCCAAGGAATATATAGAAGAAGCCGATAAACGTGGACTGATCGACAAAGATGCGGTCATGAAAAAAGGAAAGCAGGTTATGATTTCATTTTGCATCATTTTGTTCGTGGTGCTGATCGCGATCATTTTTGTCTGGAATAAAGTCACCGATTTCAAGACGGCATATCTCCAATCCTACCTCTTCCTTGTGGTGATGAACTGGTTCGACGGAATTATGCTTGACCGGGTGTGGGTTGGACACAGTAAAATATGGGAGATCAAAGGAATGGAAGGGATTCCGTACATAAAACCATGGAAAACCGTGCTGACAAAACGAGACCTGGCGACGATTCTGTATCTGATCATTGCACTTGTGACAGCTGGGATTGTAGTGCTGGTTGGGAAAATCTGTTAAGAGACAGCATTGAAAAAAAGAGAAGAATATTATATACTACTCATGAGTAGTATTTTTGCGTAAGGGACTTTCGGAATATATAGGAAGTTAAATATCTCTGTTACTGGAGCAAATCAGTAAAACAGAGATATTTTTATGCCGCAGGCGTACCAAATTTGATTCGAAAAATTTTTGGCATTGAGAACGAAGGGCGGAGACGGTATAATGGAAGCAGAATTTAACATCAGTAGACAAGAAGTCCCCCGCTTCTAAAGCGGTGGGATGAATTGTTAAAAGAAACATAACAGCAGTGGCGGGCGGAGAGAAATCGGTATCCTCCACTGACATGAGGTAAGTCACAGTCGAACTATTTTCGACATGTCAGACTCCGTGAAAATACCGACTGTGAGGTTCACACAACAGAAAAGGTATAAAACATGAGATATCAGATCAGAAATGCAAAAGTACAGTTTGGCGCGGATACGATTTTAAACAGTGTGAATTTCGAAATTCACGATACAGAAAAAATTGCAATTGTCGGTAGAAACGGCTGTGGAAAACGACGCTGCTGCGGCTGATTGCCGGGGATATTGAGATGAGTAATCTGGACAGCGACGAGACCTGCGGGATTACAATGAGCGGAAAACAGAACATCGGTTTTCTGCGCCAGATTAATTTTACCGATGGAGATGTGCCGGTAAAAGAGGAGCTGGAGAAGGCTTTCTCAGAAGTCTTTGCGTGCGAGGCACGAAAAAAGGAAATCGAAAAGCTGCTCGCCGAGACGGAAGATCACAAAAAGCTGCTGGCGGAGTACGATTTTCTGGAGCGGAGAATCGAGAGTCTGCACGGGTACAGCTGGAAAAAAGATATGGAAACGATGTTCCAGAAATTTGGTTTTGCGCTCGAAGATCTGGAAAAACCGATCGGTGAATTTTCGGGCGGACAGCAGACAAAAATTGCCCTAATTCAGCTCCTCTTACAGCGCCCGGACATCCTGCTTCTGGACGAGCCGACCAACCACCTCGACATCGCTGCAGTGGAGTGGTTGGAAAATTATCTGAAAAGCTACGAAAATGCCGTTATCATTGTATCACATGACCGCATGTTTCTGGACCGCGTGATTGATGTGACGTATGAAATCGAATACGGTGACATCAAACGGTATCCGGGAAATTATTCGGCATTTGTGAAACAAAAAGAAGAAGCACAGATCAAACAGGAAAAAGACTATGAAGCGCAGCAGAAGGAAATCGAGCGTCTGACGGCGTGGATTGAAAAATGGAAAAACACACCGACAAAAGTTGCAGCCACCCGTTCGAAACGAATGGCGATCGAGCACATGGTAAAAATTGAGAAACCGCGGCGGTTTGACACGAGGACATTCCACGCCTTATTCCATCCGGTACGCGAAAGCTATACGGATGTGCTCACGATGAAGAAACTGAAAATCGGATACGATACCGTCCTGAGCGAGGTTTCGGCCGTCATCAAAAAAGCAGAACGGATTGTGATCATCGGAGAAAACGGAAAAGGAAAATCGACGCTTCTGAAAACCGTTGTGGGCGAAATCAATCCACTGGGCGGAAGTTATCAATTTGGAAACCGCGTGGATTTTGCCTACTTCGATCAGCACAAAGCAGTCAACCAGAAATTCGACCCGGAGCAGACGGTGCTCGACTATTTCTGGAGTCTTTATCCGAACCTGCTTCGCAACGATGTCCGAAGCGCACTGGGAGCCTTTCTGTTTTCCGGTGAGGATGTCGAAAAGAAAATGGGGCAGCTCTCCGGCGGTGAAAAAGTGCGGCTGGAGCTCTGCCGGATTTTCTATACGAAACCGAATTTCCTGATCCTGGACGAGCCGACGAATCACATGGATCTGGCGGGAAAAGAAGCGCTGGAAAAAATGCTGACCAGCTACGAGGGAACCGTTTTGTTCGTATCGCACGACCGTTATTTCATCAACCAGGTGGCAACCGGTATTCTGGAGTTCGGCGAGAGCGACGTACAATTTTACGAAATGAATTATGCACAGTATCTCGAAGAAATCAAACGGCAGACGCCGGGCAGAGAAACGGGAAATGCGGGAGGAGCTGTACGAAAACCGGCCGACGTTCCGACGCTGGATGATGTGTTTGACAAAAAGAAATATTATAACCCGGGAAAAATTCTGTCCCGCTTAAAACGGCAGCTCGAAAAATACGAGGAGCAGCTTGCGGAGAGTGAGAGCAGAATGTCAGAACTTCAACTGGAAATGATGGACCCGGAACTTTCCGCAGATTACGAACGGCTGATGGAGCTTCAGACGAAAATAGACGAAGAAAATCAGACACAGGAATCCCTGCTGGAACGCATGATGGAAACGGAACTGGAACTCGAAGAGATGGAAACACAGGACGAATAGAGAGGTGAGTACCATAGAAAGATAGATCAGTCTAAAAATGGACTATCATGAAAATGAAGTTTTTCTCGTTTTAGGATATTCGGTTTGTTATATTTTGTAAAGTATTCTGCACCCATGACTGGTATGCATTCGTAAGCGGGGCTGAAATCTTTCGGATAAAAAAGTCAAATTTTGTTGACAACCCCGAAGACATTTGATAGTATTTATCAAGTAATGTAATATTCCATGAGGGAGTAGTTAGCACGAATGTGTGATTTGTCAACATTCTGATTATAAGAAAAGAGTATAATCTGGCAAATCTTAAATAATGAGACTCATGTATATCGATGAATCACCGGTGTATCGCATATCGGATGTTCCTTGATATACATGAGTCTTTTTTTGCGGATAATGAGTAAAACCTGCTTCTGTTAACGATACTATTTTGGAATATATGCTTGGAAAACAAAGGAGGAAAACATGGAAAATTTCATCAACAACGCCCCGTTTGCTCTTGTGCTTGTCTGTCTCGTCATCGGTTTTGTACTGCTGATCAAAGGTGCGGACTTTTTCGTAGAAGGAAGCTCAAGCGCGGCAAAGAGACTGCACGTTCCGTCGATCATCATCGGACTGACCATTGTTGCCATGGGAACATCACTTCCGGAGACCGCGGTCAGTGTATCGGCTTCGCTTACCGGCAACAACGAGCTTGCCGTCAGCAATGTCATCGGTTCCAATATCTTTAACCTGATGGTTGTCATCGGTGTCTGTGCCGTACTGACTACCGTAGAAGTTGCAAAGGAAACCATCAAAAGAGACATCCCGCTGTCCCTGATCTGCGCCGGACTTTTAATGGTTTTAGGAATCAGCGGACTCGGCGATAAATCCGGTATGATGCTCGGTCACCTGGACGGCGTGATCTTAATTGGATTCTTTGCAGGTTACATTGTCTACATGGTTCAGATTGCCTTAAAGGCAAACCGCGAAGGAAAAAAAGTCGAAATTGAAGGTGGTTCCGACGAGGACATCAAGCTGCTTTCTGTTCCGAAGAGTATCGTGTTCATCGTCGGCGGAGCAGTCGCCATTGCAGTCGGCGGAGATGTGACCGTAGATGCCGCAGCGAGAATCGCGGGCGATCTCGGAATGAGCCAGACTCTGATCGGACTGACCATTGTTTCCATCGGAACTTCCCTTCCGGAACTCGTAACTTCTATCGTTGCTGCGAGAAAGAATGAAGTTGATATGGCACTTGGCAACGCGATCGGTTCTAATATCTTCAACATTCTTATGGTACTTGGCATTGCATCCGCAATCAGCCCGATGGCCATCATTACGGAAAATATAATTGATTTGTGTGTATTGATCGTATTCACGGTATGTGTATGGATTTTTGCAGGAACCAAAAAGAAAATCGGAAGAGTCGAAGGTTTCTGTATGGTTGCATTTTATGCCGCATATGCCATTTATATCATTATAAGATAAGGGGAATGGAAAATGGTGTTATTTCTAAAGGTGTTTCTTACCGAGTTCATCGCAGAGATGGGCGATAAGACGCAGCTCATGCTGATTGCGCTTACTTCGAAGTACAAGCTGAAAGACATTATCCTGGGAACCGCAGCCGCGATTCTGGTACTGAATGGAATGGCGGTTCTCGCAGGCGGCCTCGTCAGCGAATTCATTCCGGACTGGTTGATTAAGACGATTGCAGCACTCGCATTTCTTTACTTCGCAGCATCCACCATTTCTGGTGATGATGACGAGGAAGAGGAAGAAGGCGGCAAATCCAAAATTCGGTTCGCACCGCTCGCCGTTTTCTGTACGTTCTTCGTAGCAGAGCTCGGAGACAAAACACAGCTTACCGCAATCACCTTTGGTGCAAATGAAGGTATGGGATCCGCATTCGTTGTATGGATCGGATGTTCTCTCGGACTGTTCGCAGCGGATATTCTCGGAATGCTGGTCGGCTACCTCTTAAAGAGCAAGACACCGGATGGGCTGCTGAATACACTGGCGTTTGTCATCTTTTCAATTTTCGGTGTATACACACTTTACCAGGGACTGAAACTGATCAGCGCAAGCGTCTGTCCACTGCCGGTATGGCCGGTACTGATCGCAGCAACGGCTGTTTTTGTTGTTGTATGTGTCTGTCTTTTTGTGAAAAGAGAGAAGAAAAAAGCAAAATAAAAACTGCGCACCGCATACTCATGATTTTGATGAGAAATGCGGCGCGTATTTTTATGCGGCAAAATGAAGTTTACCATTGAAGCATTTATAGGGTATAATATTTTGTAACTATTCAGAGCCCCATCTCGCCATATGAAATTCCAGAAAAATAGCTCATTTATGTAAACATGATTCGCGATTTTTCTTCCATTTCGCATGGCTCCGAATAGCTACAATATTTTCAAATCATTATTTACGAGGATGAAGGATAATAACATGTCTGATTTTAGTATCAACGAAATGCAGGAAATGCAGAAAGCGGGAAAAATGCGGACTGAAAAACAGAAGACCGGAATTGTATGGGATTCTCACAGGAGGACGAAAGTGAAAACCGGAAGCTGGCGTGGGAAATCCTGTCTTGTGATAGTCAGAGGGATCAAGTATAATGAGTCATATAAAATGTTGACGGGAGGGATTTACATGGGAAGTTATCTGAATCCGGGAAATGAAGCATTTGCGGTTGCATTAAATTCTGAGATTTATGTTGATAAAACAGGACTGCTGACTTATACGAATAAAGTCATGAACACTCTGCAGGGATATATCTGCAACAGCCGCCCGCGGCGGTTTGGAAAATCAATTACGGCAAACATGCTCACCGCGTATTACAGCAAGGGCTGCAGTTCGAAAGAAATGTTTTCCGGGCTGGAAATCAGCAGGGCAAAGGATTTTGAAAAACATCTGAATCAGTATGATGTGCTCCACTGGGATATCCAATGGTGTATGGAACCGGCAGGCGGACCGGAGCGGATTGTTTCTTATATCTCAGAAAAAACGATTTCGGAGTTAAAAGAATATTATCCCCATATACTTCCAGAAGAAATCCGGTCACTGCCGGAGGCGCTGTCGCGGATCAACGCGGCATCCGGGACAAAATTTATTGTGATTATAGACGAATGGGATGTTCTGATTCGTGACGAGGCGGCGGATCTCAAAACACAGGAAGAATATATCAATTTTCTGCGGGCGATGTTCAAAGGGACGGAGCCGACAAAATATATTCAACTGGCATATCTGACAGGTATTTTGCCTGTAAAAAAAGAAAAGACACAGTCGGCGCTGAACAATTTCAAAGATTATTCGATGCTGCATGCCGGGCCGATTGCACCATATGTAGGTTTTACAGAAACAGAAGTTCAAAAACTATGTGAAGTATATGGTCAGAAGTTTGAAGAAGTCAAACGATGGTACGACGGTTATCAGATTGGGAAATATCATGTATACAATCCAAATGCCGTTGTGAACCTGATGCTCGAAGGCGAATTCCAGAGCTACTGGTCCGGAACCGCATCCTATGAGGCGATTGTTCCGCTGATCAATATGGATTTTGATGGCCTGAAAAGTGCCGTAATCGAAATGCTTTCAGGAGATCATGTTCCGGTTGATGTTACCTCTTTTCAGAACGATACCGTTAGCTTCGCCAATAAAGACGATGTGCTGACGTATCTGATTCACCTTGGATATCTGGCCTATGACCGGACATTTAGAACTGCTTTTATTCCGAATGAGGAAATCCGTCAGGAATTGATTCTGGCAACGAAAAGGAAAAAATGGAATGAGTTGATTGTATTTCAAAAAGAATCAGAGCAGCTTCTGAAAGATACAATTCAGATGAATGGAAACGCAGTAGCAAAAGAAATTGAAAAAATTCACAGGGAATATACTTCTGTGATTCAGTATAACAATGAAAACTCACTCAGCAGTGTTCTGTCCATTGCCTATTTGAGTTCCATGCAATACTATTTCAAACCAATCCGCGAATTTCCCGCGGGTCGTGGATTTGCAGACTTTGTGTTTATTCCAAAGCCGGAGTTTCAGAATTATTACCCGGCGCTTGTTGTGGAACTGAAATGGGACAAAAGCGTCAGAGCAGCATTAGATCAGATCAGAGACAGAAAATATCCGGAGTCTGTTGCATGTTATGCAGGGGAGCTTTTGCTGGTGGGAATTAACTACAATGAAAAAACAAAAGAACATGAATGCCGGATTGAAAAGTATGAAAAATAAGGGCATATTTCAATTTCAGTTTACAGAGATAAAAGAGTATGGATAAGATAGAGATATATCATTATTTAAAAAGGCAAAATATAGCGTATGAAATTACGGAACATAAGGCAGTTTTCAATATGGAAGAAGCAGATGCTGTTGATTTGCCGTATCCAGAGTGGGGCGCTAAAAATTTATTTGTTCGCGACGATAAAAAACGTAATTATTATTTGATAACGATGAAAGGGAACAAGCGAGTAGATTTGAAAGCGTTTCGCAGGCAACGTGGTCTGCGTGCACTTTCTTTTGCAGCTGCGGAGGAATTATTTGATATTATGAAACTGATACCCGGTGCCGTTACGCCGCTTGGTATTCTAAACGATGCCGAACACAGAGTTCAAGTCTTCATGGACGTGGAATTTGTCGGAAATAAAATTGGTGTTCATCCAAATGATAATACAGCAACCGTTTGGATGCAGGCTGATGATTTAATGAAAATAATTCAGAAGCATGGAAATACTGTGGAATACGCATGTATATAATCGAAAGGTATTGCTGAAAAGTCTGAAAAAAGAAAAGTTCACAAACAAAAATGGTTCTCATTCTGCACTAAATATGTTTACCGAGTATTCCATGACAGATCCCGGTGATCTGGCGGAATATTTTGGCTTCACAGAGCAGGAGATATATGCCCTCTGTGAAAAATATGAGATGAGTTTTGAAGAAGCAAAAACGTGGTACGATGGTTATCAGTTGATTGCGCATCGGCAGACGGGAGACGAAATTTATTCCATGTATAGCCCGAAATCTGTGGTAGAAGCCATGCTGCGCCACAGATTCGGAACCTATTGGAACCAGACGGAAACGTATGAGGCCTTAAAAATTTATATTCAAATGGATATGGATGGCCTGAAAGATTCTGTGGTTCGAATGCTTGCCGGTATCAATTATAATAAAAAACGAAGAAACATGAATGTGTTATTGAGGCAATGCAAAAATAAAAAACGGAAGTCTCATATCTGCGTAGTAAGGGCGGCGGATATGGGACTTTTTGATAAAGACAATTAAAATTTATGGAGGAGAAAGAATGATTATTGATTCTTATGATATCAACAGCGAGCCGATTGTAAAGCTGGAGAATTTTTATGGGGAGAAGCAGCATCTGGTAAAAAATGTATGGTAATTTTTTTCAAAAGTAATATATGAATACATGCTTGAAAAATTCCCATGCCGACAGATTGCAGAAGTAAGAGCATGCAATGGAAATATACCGGTTTGGACTCTGCCATATGAGGGAGAAACGATTGGTTTCTATCTGACGCCAATTGGTTCGGCTCTGGCAGCAGGAACGATTGCCGAAGTCAATCATTTAACAGGAGCATCCGTCTTTATCATGTTTGGCTCGTGCGGCAGTCTGGACAAAGAAGCAACCGATGGAAAGTTTATTCTCCCAACGGAGGCATACCGGGGAGAAGGACTGTCCTATTATTTTGCAGAACCGCAGGACTACATAAAAATAAAAAACACGGACAAACTGGCGGAATTTTTCAAAGAAAGGAAACTGCCATACGTTCAGGGGCGCGTATGGACGACAGACAGTATGCTTCGGGAAACGGTAAATCTTGTAAGAAAAGAAAAGAAGAAGGATGCATTGCCGTGGAAATGGAACTCGCAGGCGTTCAGGCGATCTGTGATTTTATGGATTTGAACTGTATGATTTTCTTATTGCGGGAGATGTGCTGATCGAAGGAAACTATGAAACGGATGGATTATCTGCCGCTAACCACGATCTGGACAAGCTGTTTCTGGCGCTGCAGATAGCGAAAAGTGTATAAAATTACAATGTTTGAGGAAAAAGAAATATTTCAGAGCCGTTTGCAGAAACTTTTAGATAATACGAAAGCGGGAATTATGTATGGAGAATGGAATGACAATGGGCGATTGCTTACGGACGAATAAATTAATCATTTTAAGAGGAAATTCCGGCAGTGGAAAAACAACTATTGCAAAGGAATTACAGCAAGTGTTCGGAAATAATACAATGCTGATCTCGCAGGATGTTATCCGAAGAGATATGCTCAAAGTCAAAGACGGAGAAAATACAAAGGCGCTGCCTCTTCTGGAAGAACTTCTGCGATATGGAAGAAAACACAGCGAGATTGTTATTCTGGAAGGAATACTGAATGCGGAATGGTATCGTGCATTATTTGAGCTGGCAGTAGCTTTATATGGAAAAAATATATACGCATATTACTTCGACATCCCCTTCGAGGAGACCGTGAAGCGCCACAAAACAAAGCCGAACTGCAATGATTTCAGTGCAGAAGATATGCAGAGATGGTGGAACGAAAAAGATTATACATCCGTTCTGTATGAAACCAGAATAACGGCGGATCAGGACAGAGAAAGCATAGTTCGTGACATCTGTCAAAACATAATATCCAATGGAAAATAATTGCTTCGGACAGGGAATGATCTTTGTTCTGCCAGAGAAATATGATAAAATAGAAACAGAAATAAATTTTTGCAAGCCTGTCGGTGGTAAAGGATTTAGGAAGGAGCAGACCCATGAAATCAGTAATTTCCATTGGAAATCAGGATTTTATATCCATCAGAAAGAATAACTGTTTTTATATCGATAAGACGGATTTTATCAGGGAATGGTGGGACAATCAGGACAGTGTTACTCTGATCACACGCCCAAGAAGATTCGGCAAGACCCTGAATATGAGTATGGTCGAATATTTCTTTTCCGTAAATCATTCCGAATGCAGCAAATATTTTGAAGACCTTGTCATCTGGAAAGAGGAAAGATTTCGTAAGCTGCAGGGAACGTATCCGGTGATTTCCCTCAGCTTTGCAGATATCAAGGCAACCACATATGAGACTGCAAGAAGAGCGGTAATTCGTAAGCTGGTAAAATTATATAGTACTTTTGAATTTGTCAAATCCAGCAAAGTATTAAATGAAAAAGACCGCGCCTATTTTGATTCCGTTGAAGAAAATATGTCGGATGATGCGGCAGCAGTAGCTGTCAATTATCTGTCCGATTATCTGAGCCGCTATTACGGAAAAAGGTGATTATTCTTCTGGATGAGTATGATACTCCTTTGCAGGAATCGTATATTCATGGGTATTGGGAGAATCTTACTGCGTTTATCAGAAGCCTGTTCAATTCCACATTCAAAACGAATCCCTATATGGAACGGGGACTGCTGACAGGAATAACAAGAGTCAGTAAAGAATCTATCTTTTCCGATCTGAATAATCTTGAAGTTGTAACAACAACATCGGAAAAGTACAGCGGCTCGTTTGGCTTTACAGAAGAAGAAGTCTTTCATGCGCTGGAGGAAAATGGGCTGTCCGATGAAAAAGGAACCGTCCGCTATTGGTATGATGGATTTTCCTTTGGAAAACGGAAGGATATTTACAATCCGTGGTCCATTACAAAATATCTGGACACGGGAGAATATGGAACGTACTGGGCAGACACCAGCGGAAATATGCTGATCTCCAATCTGATCCGTCGAAGTCCTGCAAAGATCAAGACGGAAATGGAAGATTTATTAAACGGCAGAGTGATCTGCACAGAATTGGATGAGCAGGTTATTTTTGAACAGCTTGGCAGAAAGCGGGGAGCCATCTGGAGTCTTATGCTTGCGAGCGGATATCTGAAAGTGGATCGGTACGAAATGGATAACCGAACAGGAAAGCGCCAGTATGATTTGAAAGTGACAAATCATGAGACAATGCTGATGTTTGAACAAATGATAGAGGACTGGTTTACAGAAGAAGATTCTGCATATGGCAATTTTAAAGATGCTCTGCTTGCCGGAGATCTGGATTATATGAACCAGTTTATGAATCAGGTAGCACTTCAGACCTTCAGCAGTTTTGACACGGGCGGAAAACCGTCAGAGGAACTCGAACCAGAAAGATTTTACCATGGATTTGTCCTTGGGCTGATTGTCGATCTGGCCGGAAAATACAGAATCACATCCAACAGAGAAAGTGGATTTGGACGGTATGACGTAGTAATGGAGCCATTGAAAGAAAACCTGGATGCGATCGTGATGGAATTTAAGGTTCAGAACACATCAAAAGAAAAGTCGCTGGAAGAGACGGTGGAGCATGCACTTCGTCAGATTCAGGAAAAACAGTATGACACAGAATTGCTTGCCAGAGGAATCACAAAGGAGCGGATCAGGCATTATGGATTTGCGTTTCGGGGGAAGAAAGTGTTGATTGGAAACTGAAATGAGAGAAAATATGAAAATCAGAAAAGCAGAACCGAAAGACCTGTCCAGAATTGCGGAAATTTTCGTGTTCAACAACCGAATCAATTATTTCCCGATTTTTCACGAGGAGGCCTATTCCTTCGGTGAAATGCAGGTAGTTCCGATGATCGACCAGTACTTTAAGAAAGAAGAAATCTTAAACCGCATCTATGTCTACGATGATGGAATTATAAGAGGTTTTACAGAAATCAATGGAACCGAAATCTGTAAACTATACGTAGATCCATGTCTGCAGAACAACGGAGTCGGCCACGGGCTGATTACCTTTGCAATTGAAAAGTTTGACGCAGACCATCTATGGGCATTGGAGAAAAACACGCGTGCCATTGCGTTTTACAACCGCCACGGATTTCAGTGGACAGGAACGAAACAGCTGGAAGCAGGAACGACAGAATATCTGATGGAATTAAGACGATGAGAGCGCGGCGTGTTTTCTGTTCTTCCTGTAAAAATTAAAGCAGGAGAAAACGGTCTTGTATTTTAATCGAATCAAGTAAGTAGCGAAGCGGATTGCGAATATCCGCTTTACTGAAGCAAAAATAGCCGAAAAGCCTGTTCTACCGTATCGGTCATATTTTCTGCCGCATTTTTCACATCCATAGCTTCTTCGAGTGAAACGACGCTCCGCAGAATCGGGAAAAAGGCATCAATTCCGGCGGCGTTGCATGCAGATGCATCCTTTGTGACACAGCCGGAGAACGCAAGGACAGGTTTGCAGTATTCTTTTGAAAGTTTTGCAACTCCGATCGGCGCTTTTCCCATCACGGTTTGTCCGTCGAGCCGTCCTTCGCCGGTGATAACAAGATCAGCATCTTTTACATCATCACGAAGTCGGGTTTCATCCAGTACGATCTGAATGCCGGGTTCCAGTGAAGCAGAAAGAAACGTCTGAAAAGCAAATCCAAGTCCGCCCGCAGCACCCGTTCCGGGAAATTCCGCGTCGACGTTCGGGAATGTTTTCCGGCAGAGTGCGGCGTAGGAGGCAAGCGATGTGTCCATACGTTTGATCATGACAGCATCCGCGCCCTTCTGCGGTCCGAAAACGGCGCTGCAGCCGTTGGAACCGCAGAGCGGATTCGTTACATCGCAGGCAATACGGAAGGTGCATTCCGAAAGTTCCGGCAGAACGTGATCTGCCGTAATCGCGGTAAGAGATTCCAGTCCGACAGCACCAAAAGGAACCTGTTTTCCTTCTGCATCGAGCAGTCCGAAACCGAGTGCCTGTAGCATACCAATACCGCCGTCATTTGTGGCACTTCCGCCGATTCCAATGATAAAGCGGTGGCAGCCATTGCGGATGGCATCGCAGATAACCTCACCGACACCGTACGTTGTGGCGTACAGCGGATTTTTCTCATCGCCGTGTACCTGCGTAATACCGGCAGCCCCCGACATCTCGATAATGGCGGTCTGCGTCCGGTCGATGATGCCATACGGGCAGATAACCTGCTTTCCGGCAGGACCGGTCACCGAAACGGAGACAAGCCGTCCGCCAAGACCTTCGGTCAGTGCCTGAACGGTACCTTCACCGCCATCGGCAAGCGGGCGCACAACCGTCTCCACCTTCGGATCGACACGATAAATCCCGGTGGCGGCCGCTGTTCCTGCCTGCAGAGAGGAAAGGCTTCCTTTAAAAGAATCAATTGCAATCACAACTTTCATCATTTTTCTCCTGATTTCAAATATTTTTCAATCCGACACTCATGCACCTTCGTCTTCTTATCATAATTAACACCAACCAGCAGAATATCCCCTGTATAAGATGCAATGGAAGCCGGGTAATGCTGTCTTTTAATCTGATCCAGTGCCGTTTCCGCATTCTTGTTCCATTTCAGTTCTACTACAAGCGCCGGAAAATCGTATCGGTATTCCGGCTTTGGCAGAAAGACAAAATCGGAAAAACCGCGCCCGGTCGGAAGTTCACGAATGGGTTTGAAGTAATATTGTATGGAACTTAAATAAGCAATCGTGAGCACACAACTGAGTGAATTTTCATTATGATACTGAATCACAGAAGTATATTCCTCATGGATCTTTCCAATTCCTGCAGCAACCGCATTTTCATCCATAGCAAGTGTAGCATCCAGAAGCTCTGCAGATTCCTGCTGAAAGGTAAGAAGTTCATTCCAGCGGTTGGAAGTAACCGCCGTCAGAAATTCCCGGCGGATTTCTTCATTTGGAATGTATGCCATCTGCGTCTGCTGATTATAGGCAAGATACCCTAGATGAATCAGCAGCGTCAGAACATCATCTTTATTCACAAAGCTGACCATATCATTTTTAAAGGAAGTAACCAGTACGGGAACTGCGGCGCCGGAAAGCATCTCCAGAATTGCTGTTTTCAATCCGTCAAAATCCATATTGATAAAAGGAACCATCGAGTCGTATGTGCTCGTCTCCGACCAATAGCTTTGGAATGTCCCATCCAGAAGCAGACTTGTTACCGCGTTTGGATTGTATACATGGTAATTTCCAAGCAGATAGCCGTCGTACCATCGTCTGACTTCCTCAAAATTTTGTCCGTATTTCTGACAGAGAGCGGAAACTTCATCTTCTGTGAATCCAATATAGGAAGCCAGCGGGCCTGGATTCAGCATGGAATACTGATGAAAATTATTTAAGGCAGACTGCGTTTTCAATTTTTTGATCGGAAGAATACCCGTGAGAAACGCAAGCTGGATATATTTCGTCGGTTCCGTCCCTTTGAACATTCCACGAAGAAAATTAATGTAATCATCCTGAATTTTCTGGTTGGAGGCCTCATCACGAATCAGGACATCCCATTCATCAATAATAATCACAAATTTCTGTCCGGTCGCCTCTTTGATCCGGGACAGAGCGTCGGGAACGGTGGAAACTTCCGGCGGAAGCTGATCTGCATAGATGGTACGCAGCTCGGCCAGTGTACATTCTGTAATGTAGGCCACAATCTGTTCCGGATCGCTGACATTCGAAAGAAACCACTGGATGTCCAGATGAATCACATCGTACTGGTTCAGATGCTTCTCAAAGTCTGCCGTCTGGCTGATCGCAAGGCCAGAAAACATCTTTCTGGAATCACAGCCCTTGCTGTAATAGGCCGCCAGCATATTTGCAGCAAATGATTTTCCAAACCGCCGCGGGCGGCTGTTGCAGATATAGCCCTGCATGGTGTCCAGAACTTTGTTGGTATACGATAAAAGTCCTGTTTTGTCCACATAGATTTCGGAATTGAGAGCAACCTGAAATGCACTGTTGTCCGGATTCACAAATCTTCCCATGATTTCACTTCCCTTCCGTTTTTTGATTATACCCCGATTTTACCATTCCCCCATCCAAATAGCAACGCACACCCCCGAAAATCCCGTAAAATCGCGGAAAAGAACCGATAAAATATGCTTTCCACTCTTGACAACGCTTACAGCCCCTAGTTATAATAAGGCATGAAAAACGATGACGAAGACAGTAGTCTGCGCGTGAACGGTCTGTGGAAAGCGAGCCGGGGATGGTGGGAGTCCGGTACAAGTAGCGGCAGGTGAACATCACTTCCAAGTTGCAGTTCTGAATCTGCGTACCCGGCGCATAAAATATAGAAAACCGGAGAGCAGTGGTAAGAAGTTGCCGGCCGTTCCCCGTTACAGGAAATGCATATGATAGTATGTAACAGGTGGTTACGATAAGTACAGCTTTCGTCCTATTACAGGGCGGGAGCTTTTTCTTATTTTACGCGAGCAAATCAAACGAGAAACTTAAGTTTCAGGAGGTACAAGCATGTACAAGAAAGTTTCAACCGACATGAACTTTGTCGAGAGAGAAAAACAGGTTGAGAAGTTCTGGGAAGACAATCAGATCTTCGAAAAAAGTATGAAAGTGCGTGAAGGAAATCCGTCCTACGTGTTCTATGACGGACCGCCGACCGCAAACGGAAAACCGCACATCGGCCACGTAGAGACCCGTGTTATCAAGGATATGATCCCGAGATACCGTACCATGAAGGGTTATCAGGTGCCGAGAAAAGCAGGCTGGGATACCCACGGACTGCCGGTAGAGCTGGAAGTTGAGAAAAAACTCGGTCTGGACGGAAAAGATCAGATCGAAAAATACGGCGTAGAGCCATTCATCGAGCAGTGTAAAGAGAGCGTATGGAAATACGAGGGAATGTGGGAAGATTTCTCCCATACCGTTGGCTTCTGGGCTGATATGAAAACCCATACGTTACGTATCATAACGATTACATCGAGTCCGAGTGGTGGGCATTAAAAGAGATCTGGAAGAAAGGTCTTCTGTACGAAGGACACAAAATCGTTCCTTACTGCCCGCGCTGCGGTACCCCGCTTTCTTCCCACGAAGTAGCGCAGGGATACAAAGATGTCAAAGAACGTTCAGCCGTTGTCCGCTTTAAAGTAAAAGGCGAGGACGCTTACATCCTGGCATGGACCACCACACCGTGGACCCTTCCGTCCAACGTTGCACTCTGCGTCAACCCGGATGAGGATTATGTAAAAGTAACAAGCAAAGGATATACCTATTATATGGCAGCCGCTCTGGTAGACACCGTTCTCGGTGAGGGCGCTGAAATCCTGGAGCATTATCAGGGTAAAGATCTCGAGTTCAAAGAGTACGAGCCGCTGTTCCCGTACGCTGAGAAGAGAATCGGAAACAAAAAAGCATACTATGTAGTCTGCGATACCTACGTAACACTGACCGATGGTACCGGTGTTGTTCATATCGCCCCTGCATTTGGTGAGGACGACTCCAAAGTCGGCCACAGATACGATCTTCCTTTCGTACAGCTCGTAAACGAAAAAGGTGAAATGACCGAGGAAACTCCTTGGGCGGGCACCTTCTGCAAGAAAGCAGATATGGCGGTTCTGCAGGCACTCGAGGACAAGGATCTTCTGTTTGATGCACCGCTGTTTGAGCACAGCTACCCGCACTGCTGGAGATGCGATACTCCGCTGATCTACTATGCACGTGAGACCTGGTTCATCCGCATGACTGCAGTAAAAGAGGATCTGATCCGCAACAACAACACCATCAACTGGATTCCGGAGAGCATCGGAAAAGGACGCTTCGGCGACTGGCTGGAGAATGTTCAGGACTGGGGACTTTCCAGAAACCGTTACTGGGGAACTCCGCTTCCGGTATGGCAGTGTGAATGTGGCCATCAGGACTGCATCGGCAGTATCGAAGAACTGAAAGAAAAAGCCGACAACTGCCCGGATGACATCGAGCTTCACCGCCCGTACATCGACGCAGTGACCATTAAGTGCCCGAAATGCGGTAAAGAGATGCACCGTGTACCGGAGGTTATCGACTGCTGGTTCGATTCCGGATCCATGCCGTTCGCACAGCATCACTATCCATTCGAGAACAAAGAAACCTTCGAGAAACAGTTCCCGGCACAGTTTATTTCCGAGGCTGTAGACCAGACACGTGGATGGTTCTACTCCCTGCTTGCAATTTCCACTCTGCTGTTCAACAAAGCACCATACGAAAACGTTATCGTTCTTGGTCTGGTACAGGATGAGAACGGACAGAAGATGAGTAAATCCAAAGGAAATGCGGTAGATCCGTTTGACGCACTGCAGACCTACGGTGCCGATGCGATCCGCTGGTACTTCTACACCAGCAGCGCTCCGTGGCTGCCGAGCCGTTTCGCAGGCAAGACGGTCGTGGAAGGACAGAGAAGTTCATGGGAACCCTGTGGAACACCTACGCGTTCTTTGTTCTGTATGCAAACATCGACAACTTCGATGCAACAAAATACAGTCTGGAGTATGACAAGCTGGCTGTTATGGATAAATGGCTGCTGTCCCGTCTGGAATCCACTGTAAAAGCAGTAGACGACAACCTGGCAAATTACCGTATCCCGGAGGCAGCAAAAGCACTGCAGTCCTTCGTGATGATATGAGTAACTGGTATGTACGCCGCTCCCGTGAGCGTTTCTGGGCAAAAGGCATGGAGCAGGATAAGATCAATGCTTATATGACTCTGTACACCGCACTTGTAACTGTTGCAAAAGCAGCAGCGCCGATGATTCCGTTCATGACCGAGGACATCTATCAGAACCTCGTAAAGAGCATCGATGCAAGTGCACCGGAAAGTATCCACCTGTGTGACTTCCCGGAGGTACATGAGAACTGGATCGATCCGAAGATGGAAGAGGATATGGCCGACCTGCTGGAGATCGTCGTTATGGGACGTGCCGCAAGAAACACCGCCAATATCAAGAACCGTCAGCCGATCGGAACGATGTATGTGAAGAGCGAGTTCCAGCTTTCCGAATTCTACAAAGAGATCATCGAGGACGAGCTGAATGTCAAAGAAGTTGTATTCAAAGATGACATCGCAGATTTCATCAGCTACAGCTTCAAACCGCAGATGCGTACCGTAGGACCAAAATACGGAAAACTCCTGAACAAGATCAAAACCGTACTGTCCGAGCTCGATGGAAACAAGGCAATGGCAGAGCTGAAGAGCACCGGCGAACTTAAACTTGACATCGATGGACAGGAAATTGTATTATTAGAGGAGGATTTGCTGATCGACATGGCACAGATGGAAGGCTATGTTTCCGAATCCGACCATACAATCACTGTTGTTCTGGATACCAATCTGACTCCGGAACTGATCGAAGAAGGCTTCGTACGTGAGCTGGTAAGCAAAATCCAGACTATGCGTAAAGAGGCAGGCTTTGAGGTTATGGACAAGATCCGTGTATACGCAAAAGACAACGATAAGATTGTAGACATCATGAAAAACCATGGTGATGAAATTAAATCTGAAGTTCTGGCAGAAGATATCGTGACCGGAGAGACAAAGGGCTATGAGAAGGAGTGGAATATCAACTCCGAAAAGGTTACCATGGCAGTAGAACGTATCTAAGATTATTTTTGGATGTGTTTTCACGACGATCATTAATATGAAATTGGCCTGCGAGCGGGGAGAAAAACAAGCTCTCCGCTCGCAGACTGCTATTAAGGAGGACGCAGATGTTAAACGCCGAGTTCAAAAAAGAAACTTTTAAGAACAGTGTGAAAGAAAATGTAAAAATGCTGTACAGAAAGAACCTGGAAGATGCTTCCCAGCAGGAAATTTATCAGGCAGTCTGCTATGCAGTAAAAGATGTTATTATTGATAACTGGCTGAAAACCCAGAAGGCAATGGAAGAACAGGATCCGAAGATTCTGTACTATATGTCCATGGAATTCCTGATGGGCCGTGCACTTGGAAATAACCTGATCAACCTGACTGCATATAAACAGGTACAGGAAGCTCTCGAGGAAATGGGACTGAACCTGAACCTTCTGGAGGATCAGGAGAGAGATCCGGCTCTTGGAAACGGCGGTCTTGGCCGTCTGGCAGCATGCTTTCTGGATTCTCTGGCTACTCTTGGATATCCGGCGTACGGCTGCGGTATCCGTTACAAGTACGGTATGTTCAAACAGCAGATCCGCGACGGTTATCAGGTAGAAGTACCGGATAACTGGCTGAAAAACGGCTATCCATTCGAGCTGAAACGTCCGGAGTATGCAAAAGAGGTAAAATTCGGCGGATATGTGGCGCAGGAGTACGATGAGGCTACCGGACGCGTAAACTTTGTGCAGAAGGATTACCAGTCTGTCAATGCAATTCCTTACGACATGCCGATCGTAGGATATGACAACGACGTTGTAAATACTCTGACTATCTGGGATGCAGAGGCTATTCAGGACTTCTCATTGGATTCCTTCGACAAGGGTGATTACCACAAAGCTGTTGAGCAGGAAAACCTTGCAAAGACCATCGTAGAGGTTCTGTATCCGAACGATAACCATTACGAAGGAAAAGAGCTGCGTCTGAAACAGCAGTATTTCTTTATTTCTGCAAGCGTACAGAGAGCAGTTGCAAAATATAAAAAACAGCACGATGATATTACGAAGCTGTATGAGAAGGTTACCTTCCAGCTGAATGATACCCACCCGACCGTAGCTGTTCCGGAGCTGATGCGAATTCTGATGGATGTGGAAGGCCTTGGCTGGATGAGGCATGGGAGATTACGACAAAGACCTGTGCATACACGAACCATACGATTATGGCAGAGGCACTTGAAAAATGGCCGGTTGACCTGTTCTCCAGACTTCTTCCGCGTATCTATCAGATCGTAGAAGAGATCAACCGCCGCTTCCTGATCCAGGTAAGAGAGCAGTACCCGGGTGATGAAGAGAAAGTCCGCCAGATGGCAGTCATCTACGACGGACAGGTTCATATGGCCCGTCTGGCTATCGTAGGCGGCTATTCTGTCAACGGTGTTGCACAGCTTCATACCGAGATTCTGAAAAAACAGACCTTAAAAGACTTCTACGAGATGACTCCGGAGAAGTTCAACAATAAGACGAATGGTATCACACAGCGTCGTTTCCTGCTTCACGGAAACCCGCTCCTGGCTGACTGGGTAACCGAGTACGCCGGAGACGGCTGGATCACCGATCTGCCGAAGATCGAAAAGATCGCTAAGCTGGCAGATGACACCCAGGCACAGAAGGAATTTATGGAAATCAAATATAAAAATAAAGTCCGCCTGGCAAAATACATCAAAGAGCATAACGGTATCGATGTAGACCCGAACTCCATTTTCGATGTTCAGGTAAAACGTCTGCATGAGTACAAACGTCAGTTTATGAACATTCTGCACATCATGTATCTGTATGACCGCCTGAAAAAGAACCCGGATATGCCGTTCTACCCGAGAACCTTCATCTTCGGAGCAAAAGCATCCGCAGGTTATGAGCGTGCAAAAGCGATCATCAAACTGATCAATTCCGTTGGTGATGTGGTAAACAACGATCCGACCATCAAAGGAAAGATCAAAGTCGTATTTATCGAGGATTATCGTGTCAGCAACGCAGAGCTGATCTTTGCCGCTGCTGATGTTTCCGAGCAGATTTCCACCGCAAGTAAAGAGGCTTCCGGTACCGGTAACATGAAGTTCATGCTGAACGGTGCCCTGACTCTTGGAACCATGGACGGTGCAAACGTAGAGATCGTTGAGGAAGTTGGAAAAGAGAACGCCTTCATCTTCGGACTTTCCGCAGATCAGGTTATCGAATATGAGAACAACTACACCTACGATCCGATGAGCTACTTCATCCACGATCAGGACATCCACAACGTAGTGATGGATCTGATCAGCGGAAGATACTCAAACGGCGACACCATGATGTTCCGTGATCTGTATGACTCCCTGCTCACACCGAAGAATGCTCCGCGCCCGGATATGTACTTTACCCTGGCAGACTTCAAGTCCTATGCGGCAGCACAGGAGCGTGTTGAGGATAAATACAGAAATACTTCTGCATGGGCAAGAAGCGCGATCCTGAATACCGCACACAGCGGCAAATTCACATCCGACCGTACTATCCAGCAGTATGTAGATGATATCTGGCATCTGGACAAGATTACTGTCAGAAAGTAATCGGAATCAAATATAAGTAGTTAGGGGACACCTGCTTTTCCGGGAAAAACCGGAGGGGCGGGTGTTCTTTTTTTAATGCCCGCTGGAAGGATTTGCATCCCGAAAAATGCCTGCAAAACAGGCATTCTTTTGACATTCTACGGGGAGTGTGGTACACTGTTCGTGTCTATGAACTAAAACAATCTGAAATGTATTGAGGTGAAAAGATTGGATAAAGCTGAATATCAAAGCCGGCTGGAAGAGCTGAACAGTCTGGTAAAAAAAGAGGACTATGAGGGGGCACTTGCAGTTGTAGAAGCCGTTGACTGGCGGCGTGTCAAGAGTCTGCGCACGCTCGGCATGGTAGCGGATGTCTATGAGGCGAACAAACGATATCCGGAGGCGAAGAAGATTCTGCTGATGGCGTATGACCGTTCCTCCATCGGAAAGGGCATTCTGTACCGCCTGGTAGAGGTCTCCGTAAAAATGAAAGACTTTGATGAGGCGATTGACTTTTACAACGAGTTTGAAGCAGTCGCACGTCACGATAATTCCCGGTATCTGCTGAAATACAAGATTTTAAGAGGACAGAAAGCGCCGCTTGAGGAGCAGATTTCCCTTCTGGAGGAATACAAAGAGCGGGAATTTACCGAGAGATGGGCATATGAACTGGCAAACCTTTACAGCAAAGCCGGAGAGACGCAGAAATGCATCGATGCCTGTGATGAGCTGATCCTGTGGTTCAGCGAGGGCAAATATGTGACAAAGGCAATGGATCTGAAAATGAAGTACGAGCGCTGTCACCGTCCCAGCAGATCAAATACGAGCATCGTTTTGACTACAAAAAGAATGAAGAGCCGTCCGAGGATCCGGAAGACTTAAAGTGCGGTTAGCCGGAGAGAGCGGAGCCGGTGAAATGGCTGCGACGAAAGAGCCGGCAGAGACGCCGGAAGTAAAACCGGTAAACGGCGGTGTGATGAGCCAGTATGTGGCCGGTGAAGAAGAAAAAGAAGCCGGTTCGCCGTACGAAGCATATGAGAAAACACAGCAGGCCGAGGCAGATGCAGAGCAGGTGCAGGAGTACGAAGCACTGCAGCAGACAGAGGAGCCGATCGAGGAGATTCCGGAAGAGCAGGCGTATGCAGACAGCACGCCGACGTACCTTGGAAATACGATCGATCTTCACGCAGAGCTTGCAAAGAGCATCCGCGATGTCTTCTCCTTCCGCGGAAAGAAACAGGAAGAGACGGCAGTCGAGGAAGAGACAAGCGAAGAGCCGGTACAGTACGAAGTAAAAGATCTGGAGCCGGAGCAGCTTGATGTAAACGTAGAGGTATCCCCGGATGCCAACACGACGATCAAGACAAGACCGCAGCCAAAACCGAAGGAAAAAGCCGAGCCGGTAATGCCGAAAGCACCGAAGCCGGAGAAGAAATACGAAGAGCCGGACCTCGAAGCACTGTTCCAGGAGACCGCAGCAAACCTGTCGGAGGAAGTTGCGGAGGAAGAAGCAGAAGAGCCGGCTGAGCAGGTAGCAGAAGCCGAAACCGCAGAGCAGCCGATGGATCCGGAGTCCGAGGCAGAGGCACGGGAAGCGGCTGAGGAGCCGCAGGCGGAAGCTGAGCCGGAAGAAGCAGCAGAACCGGCAGATGAAGCGGAAACCGAAGAGATCACAGAACCGGCGGATGAGGCTGAAACCGAAGAAGCTGCAGAGCCGATGGATGAAGCTGAGATCGAAGAGATTATAGAACCGGCAGCCGAGGCTGAAATCGAAGAAGCAGAAGTTACAGAACCAGCAGTGGAAGCTGAAACAGAAGCAGCCGAGAAGGCTCAGGCGGAAGCCGAAATTGAGGAAACCGTAGAACCGGCGGAGACGCCGTCCATGGATGCAACGGTTGTCATCCCGGATCTGAAACCGGCAGAGGAGACACGGCCGACCATCGATTTTAGTGAGCTTCAGGCAGCGCTGAACGCAGAAGTGCAGGAAGCTGAAAAAGCATCGGAAATCGAACTGCCGGACGAGCCGGAAACTGCGGAAGCAGAACCTGCTGATGAGCCGGAAAGCGAAACAGAGCCGGAAACCCCGGCCGAGACTGAGCCAGCCGATCCGTTTGAGCCGGCAGGAACCCAGCCGATCGAGATTACCCCGGAGGAAATCGAAATCGAAGTTCCGACCGAGCCAAAGCGTGAGCGCGTATCCGATGCGACGATCAACATGAGCATCGAAAAAACAACGGATGCCACCGTTCAGCTGATCCGCGACAACATTCCGGAAGGAACTGTTGCGAAATCGATTGAAGAGGTGCTCCGCGAGGAGACGCCGGAGGAGGCAAGACTCCGCATCCTGAACGACACCCAGCCGGATAAGCTGAGTGATGAGCAGAAAGCGCTGTTTACTTACTTTGCGAAAGTTCCAGGCATGGATATCCAGATTCTGGATGCAATGCATGGTGTTTATCATTACGCAGGCGACCGTACTTCCCGTCATGGAAACATTGCCATTATGGGCGGATACGGTACTGGAAAAACGAAGCTGTCGGAGGATCTCGTCCGTGCAATCTGTGCTGACTTAAAACTTCCGGCAACGAAGATGGCCCGTCTGGATGCATCTGTTCTGAACAAAAAGGACTGTGCGCAGATTGTTTCAAAGCTGGCGGGAGGTTTCCTCCTGATCGAGCGTGCCGGTCTGATGTACCCGGAGACGATCGAGAAGCTGTCGCAGGCAATGGATTTCCGTACAGACAGTCTGGTTCTGATCATCGAGGATGAGAAGGTCAGCATGAGAGGTCTTCTGCGGAATTACCCTGATTTTGCGAAGAAGTTTGAGACGGTCATTTCGATTCCTGTTTTCACGAACGACGAGCTGGTTACGTTTGCCCGCACGTATGCGCGTGAGAATGGATACAAGATGGACGAGATGGGTGTGCTTGCTCTGTATACACAGATTGGCAACAATCAGAAGGAGGCGAGCCGATGACGATTTCACAGGTCAAAGATATGGTGGATCGTGCCATCGCCCATGCAGAAAAGGGAACCCGTAAATTCGGAAGACGCATGTCCAGAAAGCATACCGATGCGGACGACCGCGTGATTCTTTACGAGAAAGACTTTGAGTTCTAAATACATGGAGAATTTATGGAGAAGTAAAACCGTGGCTCGGGGAGCCGCAGAATACCATAGCCGTACTGCAGAAGTACGGCTTTGTATTTCAGAAAAAGTATGGTCAGAATTTTCTGATCGATCCACATGTGCTGGATAAGATTGTAGCCGCTGCAGGTATCGGACCGGACGATTTTGTTGTGGAAATCGGACCTGGTATCGGTACGCTGACGCAGTATCTTGCGTATGCTGCGCGGAGTGTGTGTGCGGTGGAAATTGACAAGAATCTGATCCCGATTCTGGAGGATACGCTGTCGGATTATGATAATGTTGAGGTTATCAACAATGATGTTTTGAAGGTGGATCTGGCGGCGCTGGCGAAGGAGAAGAACAACGGACGGCCGATCAAGGTTGTGGCGAATCTTCCGTATTATATTACGACGCCGATTATTATGGGATTATTTGAGAATCATGTGCCGGTGGATTCGATTACGGTTATGGTTCAGAAGGAGGTTGCGGACCGGATGCAGACGGGGCCGGGATCGAAGGATTACGGGGCGCTGTCGCTGGCGGTGCAGTATTATGCGGAGCCGTATATTGTGGCGAATGTGCCGCCGAACTGTTTTATGCCGCGGCCGAAGGTTGGAAGTGCGGTGATCCGGCTGACGCGTCATGAGGTGATGCCGGTGGAGACGAAGGATGAGAAGTTGATGTTCTCCATTATTCGGGCGTCGTTTAATCAGAGACGGAAGACGCTGGCGAACGGACTGAAAAATTCGGAGCTGCTGCATTTTTCGAAAGAGGAGATTGAGGCTTGCAATCACAGCCTGCGGCTGGCCGCTTACGATTCGTGGGGAGGCATTGAATTTACAGGAGTTTGCGCGGTTGACGGATGAATTGTGTAAATAGAGGGGACGCCTCGCCGTCGCCCGTCCGCCCTCGCGTGATGCGCATGGCAGCGGTGGAAAAGCGGGGGAAAAACGTAGAAAAAATGGAGGTCTTTCGACAGACACCGGCATTATTCGCCAGGAAAGCCTGATGCTTTCCCAGCTCAGAATGCCTTGAAATCTGGTGTTGAGCACCAGATTTCAGTCTCTCGAAAGGCCTCCATTTTTTCTGGTTTTTCCTGCCCGCTTTCCAATGCTCCATGCCGCATCACGCAAGGACGGACGGGCGGCGGCGAGGCTGGTAGTGGGGGCGGGAGGGGAGGTCTGGATCCGCCCGGATGGGCGGATCGGCGTGAGATTGTTGTGAGGAAGATGGGAGAAAATGAGAAAAAGGCATGAAAAAAAGCACCGTTGGCGAAACAGTGCTTTCTTTCATTTTTATTTTTAAAGGAAGGAGAGCCGATTTTCTAATCGGCAATATGAAAAAGAAAATTGTGTAAATAATGTTGGCATTCATTATTTATGCTTTTAGTATACGGGTAAATTATGTTGAAAGCGTGTTCATGTTGTAAAAAAATCATGAACAAATTGTGACTATTCAGAGCCATGCGAAATTTCAGAACAAATTGCGAATCATGCTTGCATGAATGAGTACTTTTTTCTGAAATTTCATATGGCGAGAAGCCACATCAAGATGCAGCGCAGCGGAATCGAGATGGGGCTCTGAACAGGGACTTATTTCTGAGTTACAGGTCCAGCAGCTTAAAGGTGGAAATTCCGAGGAAGTTCCGGGAGCAGAGGCTGATTCCGCCCATGAGGACGGAGACATCCTGCAGGTGAGCCGGGAGGACGTGGAGGTACCAGCGGAGGCGGTTCTGGATTCCGGAGGTGATTTCGTCGATCAGACCTGGGATGTAGTTGGTGAAGGAGCTGTTGATGACGATGACGTCCGGGTTGAAGGTGTGGAGAACCGTGTTCAGGCTGATTCCGATGTAGTGGGTGAAATCCTGCATTACTTTGAGGGCGTTGGGGTTGCCTTCCTGGTAATACTGGATGAAGCGTTCGACGGAGACGTTTTCTAAGCCTTCGGCGGCGGCAAAATCGTTTAGGACGGAGGCTTCGGAGATGTACTGTTCGAGCAGCCGTGGTTGCCGCAGGGGCAGGGCCGGCCATCGGGGAAGAGGATGGTGTGGCCGAATTCGCCGGCGTAGCCGTTCTGGCCGGTGTAGAGTTCGCCGTCAATGAGGATTCCCATGCCGACGCCTTCGTGGATGTTCAGGAAGATCATATTTTTAAAGTGCTCTGCGCAGGCGCTTCGCCGATGACGGAGAGGTTGGCTTCATTTTCTACGATGACAGGAACCTGAAATTCTTCTTCGAGGTAGTTTTTCAGGTTGGAGTGTTTCAGATCGTAGTAGGGTGTGAATAAAACGAGGTCGTCGCAGACGACGCCGTAGATTCCGATGGAGATTCCGACGAGGCCGCACGGAGTCTTGGGGAGGTCGGATTTGGTTTTGTGGAGGAGGGAAATCAGGTATTCCTCCAGTGAGAGGGATGGATCAATCGGGTATTCTTTTACAGTACATGATTTTCCCTTCAGATCTCCGGTGAGAATGGTGATCTTTTTTACGCCGAGATCGACGGCGATGATGGACCGCAGCGATTATTAAAAGTAAGCAGAATCGGTTTTCGACCCATGGAAGTTTTTTCGGCGCTGCCGAGTTCTATGACGAGCTGGCGGTCGAGCAGTTCCTGGACGATGGTGGATACGGTTGCTTTTGTCAGATGCAGCATTTTCGCCAGATCTGCGCGGGAAAGCGGCGGATGGTTGGCGATTGCTCGAGAACCAGGGCGCGGTTCATGTCTCGTATATATTCCTGATTTCCGGTACTCATAAAAAATCCTCCATTCTGCCGCATTGGCTGTACATCAATCTTAACATAAATGAGAGAGAAATGACAGGGAAAATCGGGGATGGGCAATACGAATAGAAAAATTAACGGAGAAAAACGATTTCTAGACAGAGTAGAGAGTAAGGGACAGAATTAGAAATAAAATATGTGATAAATACACAAAGAAAGTATAAAATAATTCTAAAAAATGTACAAATTCACAGAAGATTCACTGCACGTTCATAATCTGTTCATAATTAATTGGTATAGTTATCTCAGTTCCAAAGGAACAGCGTGTATGCAATCACTACACAATTAAGATTTTTTCATAATAATAGCCCAGGCACCGAGAGGTTCCTGGGCACTCCTCGTTTTTGGGGAATTTTTGATCTTGGGACAGACGGAAATCTGTGTAGACAGGGTAGTGATCTTTTTCTTGACTTTTGCGAGAAGCAGCCTTATAGTATAAATATAATAACAATTACTGTTATCGAAAGATACGAAAGGAAAAAAACTATGTCAACACTCAAGTATAGCAGACAAAGAGAAAGCATCAAAGTCTGCCTTCAGGGGCGAAAGGATCACCCGACCGCAGATATGCTCTATACCGATGTACGGAAAGAATTTCCCAATATCAGTCTTGGCACAGTATACCGGAACCTGTCTCTTCTTTCTGAATTAGGAGAGATCAAGCGTCTTACAACAGGAGATGGCCCGGACCGGTTCGATGGAGATACTTCCACGCATCACCATTTCATTTGCAGAAAATGTCACTGCGTGACAGACCTTACAATGCGTGACATCAGCGAAATCAAGAACGTAGCAGCGGAAAATTTCAGAGGTACGATCGAAGATTACTCTGTGAATTTTTACGGCATCTGCGAGAACTGCAAAAATCACCCGGGGAACGTATAGCATCCCAGGAAGAAAGAAAAAATTAAAATAGGCATTGACAAAAAGGGAAGCTTATGTTAAAGTAATATCAGTAACAGTTACTAATATCAAAAATAAAAAAACTGTTATAAACCACAAAATTGGAAATGATAAAATTAAATACACAACAAAAAGAAAGGAAGAAAGACTATGAAAAAATTTGTATGCAGCGTATGTGGATATGTTTATGAAGGAGCAGAAGCACCGGAAGTCTGTCCGATCTGTAAAGCACCGAAAGAGAAATTTATCGAGCAGGGCGAGGATCTGACCTGGGCAGCAGAGCATGTAGTTGGCGTAGCATCCGATGTTCCGGAAGATATCAAAAAAGACCTGAGAGCCAATTTCGAGGGCGAGTGCTCCGAGGTTGGTATGTACCTGGCAATGTCCAGAGTAGCATTCCGCGAGGGATATCCGGAAGTAGGTCTGTACTATGAAAAAGCAGCTTACGAAGAAGCAGAGCACGCAGCAAAATTCGCAGAGCTTCTCGGCGAAGTCGTAACCGACAGCACCAAGAAAAATCTGCAGATGCGTGTAGAGGCAGAGAACGGAGCAACCGCTGGCAAAACAGATCTTGCAAAACGTGCCAAAGCCCTGAATCTCGATGCAATCCATGACACCGTGCATGAGATGGCAAGAGACGAAGCTAGACACGGAAAAGCATTCGCTGGTCTGCTGGCTAGATATTTCGGTAAATAATCAGGAAACCTTTTTGGGGGGCGGAATAAAATCTGCCCTCCTTTTTCCGTTGTTTACAATTTTTACTTGGGATTGCGAACTTGTTTCGAATTACCTGTTGTTTACAAATGAACATAGAAAGAAAAAGCGAGGTTTTCACCATGGAAAAACAGACAGGCTGTGTCCACATCTACTGTGGGGATGGAAAAGGAAAGACGACTTGTGGTATGGGACTCTGCACGCGTGCGGCAGGGTATGGATACCGTGTTTTGATTTATCAGTTTATGAAAGATAACAGCACGAGCGAGCGGAAGGTGCTCTTACTGTCGCCGAATGTGACGTTTGTGCCGGGGCAGGACAAGATAAAGTTTTCGTTTCTGATGACACCGGAGGAGAAGGCAGAGCAGAAACGGTATTATGAAGAGCAGTTTCAGAAAGTGACAGAAAAGCAGTTCAGGAAGAATACGATGTACTGTTTCTGGACGAGCTGGTTTATACGATTGGAAGCAAACTGTTTGATGAGCAGCTCCTTCTGGATTTTCTGGATCACAAGCCGGAGAAGCTGGAAGTGATTCTGACCGGGCAGGGACCGTCGGAGGCGCTGATTGAGCGGGCGGACTATGTTTCGGAGCTGAAAAAATCAAGCATCCGTTTGACAAGGGTCTTGCGGCAAGAGATGGAATCGAGCGGTAACGATGAAAAAACAAGAAAAAAGATACTGTTTTGAGGGGAAGATGATTCCATGCAGAACAGTATCTTTTTCTTGATTTTGCGGGCAATGAACCAAAATCTGTGATGGAACAAGTTTTTGGTGATTGCGCGATAACCTGAGAAGTATCTGGAAGCCGCTGTAAGACAGAAAATAACGTTATTATTTCGCACCGCGATCCGCAATCATTTTCGTGGATTTCTTCACGCAGTACAGACATGTCGGTGCGATATAGCAGCAGGCGGCGAGCCATGCACCTGGTCCGCAAAGCAGATTGCGGTGAAGCCAAACGCACCGACAAATCCCAGGCAGACAATCGTTCGTGCCAGCATCTCCATTACGCCGGAGAAAACGGCTCTTCCCGAGTAGCCAAGTCCCTGCGTTACCATACGGCAGACATTCAAAATACCAAGCATCCAGTAGAAAAATCCGAGGCAGCGCAGATATTTTGCCGAAGCGTTGATTGCTTCGAAAGCAGAGCTGACAATAAAGAGCTTTGTCAGCGGCCGTCCGAACAGAATCATGATGACACCTGCAAACGCACCATAGCCGACACCGACAAGCACACCCTGGCGGAGTCCCTGACGGATTCGCTTTGACTGGCCGGCTCCGAGATTCTGACTGCAGAAGACGGAAGCCGCGGTACTGATCGCATCAAACGGACACATCATAAACTGTTTGATTTTCATAGCAGCTGTGAACGCCGAAACATAAACACTGCCAAGCCCATTATTCGCTGACTGCATTACCATACTGCCGATCGCCGTGATCGAAAACTGCAGTCCCGTCGGAATGCCCATTGCGAGGAGTTCCTGCGCGGCATCCTTTCGCAGAGTGCGGTTTTCCTTTGTCGGAAGCAGGAGCTTTACCTTACGGGAAATAAAAAACAGACATAAGAGTCCGCTGATCGCCTGGGCGGAAATCGTCGCAATCGCCGCGCCTGCGCACCCCAGATGCAGAATGATAATATAGAACAGGTCGAGGAAAATATTCAGGATTGCCGAAAATGCCAGAAACAGAAACGGCGTGCGGCTGTCCCCGACGGCACGCAGGATGCTGGAAAGATAATTGTACAGAATCGAAAACGGAATCCCGAGGAAAATCACAAGCTGATATGCGTAGGCATCCGCGAAGATATCGGACGGAACCGACAGCAGGTGCAGAATCGGTGCACAGAGTAAACTGCAGAGTGTGGTCAGAATGGCCGCAATCAGGACAGCAAGTGCAGCACCATTAAAAATATAATCGCGCATTTTATCAAGCTTTCCGGCGCCGAAATACTTGGCAACCGGAACACTGAATCCCGTGCAGCTTCCCATACAGAAGCCGAGCACCAGAAACTGTACACTGCTGCTTGCACCGACGCTGGCGAGCGCCTCCGGGCCAAGTGCCTGGCCGACAATCGCCGCATCGATGATGTTATACGTCTGCTGCAGCAGATTTCCGATGAGAAGCGGAAAGGCAAACGAGAGCATCAGCTTTACCGGATTTCCCTTTACCATAGATGTTGCCATAAAAAACGCCTCCCCTGCTTAATATGCACGTGAATTATAAACGAGCGCCGTCTTATTCAGGTTCTGGATCATGAAATAGTCGGCAACGAGCTGGCCGATGCCGCCGGTCAGGTAGCCAAGCAGCGTCCACAGAAGAATGGCAGAACCATTTTCCTCAATCGTCACACCGTAGCGGTCGTAGGATTCGCGGTACATGCGGTTCGCCTGTTTGTAACGCCAGTAAACGCCGTAAATTCCACAGGTAACCCAGGACAGAAGCAGCACAATAATGTAGTTCGGGCTGTCTTCGCCGTCACCGTAAAAGATGGTGTTCAGGTCTTCCACATAAACATACCAGAAGTAGATCGAGTAGAGTCCGCAGGTGACAATCGAAAGCAGAAGATAGACCCAGAAACTGCGGTTGTCTTTTACATTCATTTGTAAATACCCCCTTTAATTAAGATAGAACCATTGTAGCACGCGCCGAGAGAGGGGTCAATAGAAAGGAGCGGGTCGTGGTAATAAATGCGCCAGGCATAAACGGCGAGAAGCAGTACGACAAGCACCGTAATGATCCCCTTTTTAAAACGCCGAAGTCCCGCCGTCTGTTCCGGCCCGAAGAAGAGCCAGACACCTGCGGGCAGCACGGCATAGACAAGCGGATGCATCCGAAACGCCGCCTGAAAATGACCGGAGAGCATTAACAGTACCGCGCGGCTCATTCCGCAGCCCGGGCAGGAAATGCCTGTGAAAAAACGGATCGGACAGCCGATGCCTGTGAGGGTGATGAAGGCGACGTAAACGCCGAGGAGCAGGCAGAAGAAAAAGAAATCGCGGCAGCGTTTCCTCAGAAAAGAAAGATACGCGCTGCCGCGGCCGGGATCACGTTTCATGGAGTTTGGTGACGGCGTATTCATATAAAGCCTCCTTGCGCTCGCTGTCGGTCGTGAGAAAATGCGAGTACAGAACGTCGATCATAACGAGAATCGGGAACTGCGGAGAGATTGCGCCGCCGTTTTTCAGATGCTCTTTGACCGCAAGCAGCAGGACTTCATCGCAGAAGGCATCGTAATCGCTGGAGCTGCGGGAAGTAAAGAGAATGGTAGAGGCTCCCTTTTCCTTTGCGGCTCCGAGCGCACGCAGCACCTCCGGTGTCTGTCCGCTGACGGTAATGCCGATTGCAGCGCAGCTCTCATTGAGCAGAACGGCATTCATTTTCATGATGTGAATGTCGGTAATTGCTTCAATATCCACGCCCGCAAGCATAAAACGCAGCTTCATTTCCTGGGCGGAAAGTCCGGAGCTTCCAAGACCGTAGACATACACCCGACGCTTCGAAGTGAGAATATGGCAGATGCGGTCAATCTGCGCGCGGTCGGCGAGCGAGTAGCTTTTATTCAGCAGCTCCTGATACGTATTCAGCACCTGTTTGATGTGATCGTCCGTACCGGGCAGTGCGGCGTTCAGACCTTCCTGGTAACGGTAGACAAATTCGCGGTAGCCCGTGTAGCCGCATTTTTTCGCAAAGCGGGAGAGCGAAGCCTCCGAAACATAGAGCAGTTCCGAAACGTGGCGCGCGGACAGATCCGACTCGTCGGTATTATGAATAAAAAAATCTGCTACCGTCCGTTCCAGGGGAGTGAACGAGGGATAGACAGACTCAATGACAGGAATAATCGATTTTTCAAAGTGTTCCATGGAACGTAAGTCCTCCTGGTATCTGTAAATATCTGAAAAAAATTCAGATCAGTTCTTGCTTTATTGTATCACAGGCAGAGTGGTGAATCAACTTTCAATTGTGTGTGAATTGCACGGGAAAGCGGGCGGAAAAATGGAAAGAACTTTAATGACGTGAAAGTAATTTCTAAAATATAAAAATAGTTGAAAATAAAATCAACATAAATTATAATCAGAACAGATCAAAGAAAGAAGGCAAGACAATGATTATCAAAAACGGACGCGTATTTCAGGAAGACGGAACGTTTGCGGAAAAAGATCTTTATATAGAAGGAAAACGTTTCGTTTCCACAAAAGAAGAAGTGATCGATCAGGAAGTGATCGATGCGAAAGGCATGATGGTTCTGCCGGGACTGGTTGACGTACACAGCCACGGCGCTGCCGGACATGATTTTTCAGACGGAGACGTGGAAGGTTTAAAAGAGATCCTGCGCTACGAGAAAGCGCACGGCATCACCTCTTACTGCCCGACATCCATGACACTGCCAAAAGACGATCTGCTGAAAATCTTCGGAACCATCGAAGCAATCAAAGATGAGCCGGAAGCAGAAGTGATCGCCGGCGTCAACATGGAAGGACCGTTCATCGATCCGATCAAAAAGGCGCACAGGCAGAGGAGAACATCGTGGCTCCGAACGCTGAGTTCTTCCGCGCATGCAATGCGGCGAGCGGCGGAAAAATCCGTCTCGTAACCCTGGCCCCGAATATGCCTGGCTCACTGGAATTTATCAAAGAGGTTTCCGATGAAGTCATGGTTTCCATCGGCCATACGACAGCAGATTATGACACCGCGCTGGCTGCCATGAAAGCAGGAGCACACCATGTCACCCATCTGTACAACGCCATGCCGCCGTTCGCACACCGTAACCCTGGTGTCATCGGCGCCGCATTCGACGATCCGGAGTGCCGCATGGAGCTGATCTGTGACGGCTATCACATTCACGGTGCGGTTGTCCGCGCGACCTTCTCCATGATGGGAAGTGAGCGCATGGTTCTCATCAGCGATTCCATGATGGCAACGGGAATGCCGAACGGAACGTATTCCCTCGGGGGACAGGCTGTCTGGATGAAAGACGGAAAAGCAACCCTGACCGACGGTGAGACCATCGCGGGTTCCGCTACGAACCTGTACGACTGCATGAGAAAAGCAGTTTCGTTTGATATTCCGCTGGCAGATGCCATTTTTGCGGCAACAAGAAATCCGGCACAGAGCATCGGTATCTACGATGAAGTAGGATCCATTGCACCGGGCAAAAAAGCGCATGTACTTCTGGTGGACGACGAACTGAACCTGAAACAGGTTATTATGTAATTTATTATATAGAAGAAATTTGGAGGAAAAACAAATGTTATTAATTGAAGCAAAAGATTACAATGATATGAGCAGAAAAGCAGCAAACATCATTTCCGCGCAGGTGATCATGAAACCGCATGCAGTGCTCGGCCTTGCAACCGGATCTACCCCGGTCGGCGCTTACAAACAGCTCGTTGAGTGGTACAACAAAGGTGACCTTGATTTCGCAAATGTCACCAGCGTAAACCTGGACGAGTACAAAGGACTCTCTCCGGAGAATGATCAGAGCTATCGTTACTTCATGAACACCAACCTGTTCAATCATGTCAACATCAACAAAGAGCGCACCTTCGTTCCGAACGGACTGGAGCCGGACAGCGAAAAAGCATGCGCAGCTTACAACGAAATCATCCGCAGCGTCGGCGGCATTGACCTGCAGCTTCTTGGACTTGGAAACAACGGCCACATCGGATTCAACGAGCCGGGCGCAGCATTCGAGAAAGAGACACACTGCGTTGACCTGACCGAGAGCACCATTCAGGCAAATAAACGTTTCTTTGAAAAAGTAGAGGATGTTCCGACCCAGGCATACACCATGGGAATCAAGAACATCATGCAGGCAAGAAAAGTTCTGCTGATCGTCAGCGGCGAAGGAAAAGCAGAGATCCTCGACAAGGTTCTGTACGGACCGGTTACTCCGCAGGTTCCGGCTTCCATCCTGCAGCTTCACAACGATCTGACAGTTGTAGCAGATGAAGCAGCAATGTCTGTGATCAAAGCAAACCACAGATAATTGTTACGATGAATGAAAGGTCCGCCGAATGGGGAGAATATGAAAAAATCCCCGTACGGCGGGCTTTTTTGCGGTTTACAAATCCATGTAAATGTGTTAGCATAAAACTAGCGCACAAAAGCAGTGCATAAAATGAAAACACAGTGACGAAGAGAGTACATCTGCATTCGCAAATTTACAGAGAACACCCCCGAAAACCATTCCGGTTTTGCAGGCTGAGAGGGGAGGAGGAGCGGCAGATCGAACATGGCTTCCGAGAGGCGCACCGAACCGTGAGAACAACAATCTGAAACGGTAAGGCTGCGACAGGTTCCGCCTGTTACAGCGGAGAGGTATAGCACATGTACCTGCAGAGGTTTCTGCCGTGAGGCAGGGACGAAAAGAAGTGGTATCACGGGTAAACAAACCTGTCTTCTTCCGACTACAAGAGAGCGGAATAAGGCAGTTTTTTTATTTGAAAGGAGAAATGAAAGCAATGGAAAAAATCAGACCAAAATATTATATCACCACGCGATTGCCTACACATCCGGCAAGCCGCACATCGGAAACACCTACGAGATCGTACTCGCGGACAGCATCGCCCGCTTCAAACGTCAGCAGGGCTACGATGTATTCTTCCAGACCGGAACCGATGAGCATGGCCAGAAGATCGAGCTGAAAGCAGAAGAGGCAGGTATCACGCCAAAAGAATTCGTAGACAACGTATCCACCGAGATCAAGAGAATCTGGGATCTGATGAATACGTCCTACGACAAATTCATCCGTACCACCGACGCCGATCACGAGGCACAGGTACAGAAAATCTTCAAAAAACTGTACGATCAGGGAGATATCTACAAAGGATATTACGAAGGTCTTTACTGTACACCGTGTGAATCCTTCTTCACCGAGTCCCAGCTCGTAGACGGAAAATGCCCGGATTGCGGACGCCCGGTTACGCCGGCAAAAGAAGAAGCATATTTCTTCAAGATGAGCAAATATGCACCGAGACTGATCGATTATATCAACACTCATCCGGAATTCATCCAGCCGGTTTCCAGAAAGAACGAGATGATGAACAACTTCCTTCTTCCGGGACTGCAGGATCTCTGTGTATCCAGAACCTCCTTCACCTGGGGAATCCCGGTATCCTTCGACCCGAAGCACGTTACCTATGTATGGCTGGATGCACTGACCAACTACATCACTGGAATCGGTTATGACTGTGACGGAAACAGCTCCGAGCAGTTCAACAAGCTGTGGCCGGCAGACCTGCATCTGATCGGAAAAGACATCATCCGTTTCCATACCATTTACTGGCCGATCTTCCTGATGGCACTTGATCTGCCGCTGCCGAAACAGGTATTTGGTCATCCGTGGCTGCTGCAGGGCGACGGCAAGATGAGTAAATCCAAAGGAAACGTGATTTACGCAGACGATCTGGTAGACCTGTTCGGCGTAGACGCTGTCCGCTACTTCGTTCTGCACGAGATGCCGTTTGAGAACGACGGTGTCATTACCTGGGAGCTGCTGGTTGAGCGTATGAATTCCGACCTTGCCAATACTCTTGGAAACCTGGTAAACCGTACCATCTCCATGAGCAACAAATACTTCGGCGGCGTTGTGACAAAGACCGGCGCAGCAGAAGAGGTGGATGATGATCTGAAAGCAGTCGTTACCGCAACAAAAGCAAAAGTTGCTGCAAAGATGGAAGAGCTGCGTGTGGCAGATGCAATGACTGAGATCTTTGGTCTGTTCAAACGCTGCAACAAATACATCGACGAGACGATGCCGTGGGCACTGGCAAAGGATGAGGCAAAGAAAGACCGTCTGGAAGAAGTTCTGTACAACCTGGTAGAGAGCATCACCATCGGCGCATGCCTGCTCGAGTCCTTCATGCCGGAGACTACTGAGAAGATCCTGGCTCAGCTGAACGCAGAGAAACGCAGCTACGAAGAGCTCGATCAGTTCGGACTGTACGTATCGGGCAATAAAGTAACCGATCAGCCGCAGATCCTGTTCCAGAGACTCGATGTCAAAGAGGTAATGGAAAAGTAGAAGTGATCCAGGCAAAACAGAAAGCTGCTATGGCTGCTGCATCCCAGGAAGAGGAAAAAGAAGAGGAAGCAGTGATTGACCTTGAGCCGAAGGAAGAAATCACTTTCGAAGACTTCGGAAAAATGCAGTTCCAGGTAGGTGAAATCATCTCCTGCGAGCCAGTCAAGAAATCCAAAAAACTCCTCTGCTTCCAGGTCAAAGTAGGAAGCCAGGTAAGACAGATCGTCTCCGGAATCAAAGCATATTACAAACCGGAAGACACCATCGGAATGAAGGTTATGGTTCTCACCAACCTGAAACCGGCCAAACTGGCAGGAATGATGTCCGAAGGAATGCTGCTCTGTGCAGAAGACGCCGAAGGCAACGTATGCCTCATGACCCCGGAAAAAGCAATGCCGGCGGGTGCGGAGATCTGCTGATGGATTAAAAGAAAAATAGAGTAAATAGAGAAATCCCTTTCCATGCGTGATGTGTGGGGAGGGATTTTTGCGTTTTAAAAAGTTAAGGAAAACGTCATATAAAGATTCTGAATCTTATGATAATATAATGATAAAGAGAGAATATTTGAACGGGTTTATCGAATATGACAACAGGAAGGAGGAGCGTTGTATGAGAAAAATGCGGACGTTATTTCTGGTTTTACTTTGCTGCGGACTGTCATTGTATGCGGGGGTATCTTATGTGAAGGCAGAGGAAAAGGTTCCTTCTGATTACGATGCTTATTTGCAGGAAACAGGGATGCCAGAGAATGAGATACAAAAGCTGGATGAGCATGTGAAGCAGTTTATCGTCGATGATTTAAAAAATGGGGATGGAAAATTTGAGTATATGAAAATCGATGTAGGAAAACAGGCGATGAATGGAAGAGAGGAAGATTTCGAAGGGATTGAGTTCTATGCATCAGCCTTTCAAATTGGTTCGACGATTTATATTTATCCGACCTATGAATTTGCAGAGAACAAAAAACCCTGTGGAAACGACAGCTTTTCGTTTTTGTTGGGAGAGGCGATAAGACGTATGAATTTGGCGGAACCTTATGGTATAAGGACAGAACAATGAGCGACTGGGAAGTCAGTGGGAATCTTATTGCAAACAATCAACAGCTAAATGGCGCCAGCTATTCCGGGAGCCAGCTGGGAACACCGAGATCTGCGATGAAATTCATGGGAACCACATACTGCCATGCGTCGGTGGGGACGGGGATGATAACAGAATTTTGATGGGGTATTCGTATCAGCCGAAGGAAGTAAGAGTTGAGTTATTCGGATGGAGGCTTTCGAGAAAACAAATAATTTTTGTGCTGGCGGGAGGAGTTGTTGTAGGAAGCGTATGGTGGAGAAAAAATAAGGGTAAGACGCAAAAATAGCCACCCCTGTCTGCAAACTAGGCGACCATTTTGACATAATTAGTAAACAGGCTGACCGTCTGTCGGCAGAGCTCTTTTTCGACATCATAGCATCACGCTTTTGTAAAAATGTCAAAAGTTCTTTCAAACGTATTTTCTGAATCCGAATTTTTCTATTTGTTGTTTTTATACGCCTTTAGGAGTATAATTTGAAGCAGAGGTGGTAAAATGAAAAAAACAGTTTATCATGGTTCGGATCATATTATTGAACGGCCGAAATATGGTTATGGAAAAATTTATAATGATTATGGTGTTGGATTTTACTGTACAGAAAACCAAAATATGGCCAAAGAATGGGGTGTCAGTGCGGATAAAAATGGTTACGCAAATAGATATGAGATTGAATGTGATGGATTGAAAGTTCTCAATTTGAATATGCGCGACTATACAATGCTCCATTGGCTTACGATTTTGTTGGAAAATCGAGAATTTGATGCATCCACACCGTTGGCGGCAGAAGCAAAAGAATATTTGCTACAAAATTTTCATCTTGATTATGAAAAGGCAGATATTATCATTGGATATCGTGCTGACGACAGCTATTTTTCTTTTGCAGCGGATTTTATTAATGGTGCAATTTCTTACCGTCAGTTGAGTAATGCAATGCGTCTGGGAAAACTGGGCCAGCAGTTTGTTTTAAAAAGCAGAAGAGCATTTGAACGTTTGGAATTTACAGGGTATGAGATTGCAAGTGTGCAGGAATGGTATAAGAGGAAAGCATCCCGTGATCATATGGCGCGTCGGCAATATTTTGATCTGGAACGAAACCGCCGTCAGCGGGGTGATTTATATATCACCACAATTTTAGATGAGGAGATGAAACCAGATGATCCACGCTTACGATAAATTATATCTTTCTGTTGCACAAAAAATCTTGCCTGCATGCTGGATTATATGGTCAATGATTTAAACGGCCGTTGGAAACTGTATGGCAGTGGTTTTGTATGAGTAATACAGCGTCACGGTTTGAACGAGGTGACTGTTCTGTGGTAGCGGGAATGTCGGGAGTTGAAATTGCATATGAAGTATTACAGGAAGCAGGGGAACCAAAGCCGGAACAAGCCCCCTCTTATTCTTACGATCGCAGCCCTGAATATTGGACAGGCTGGGCGTTGGCCTATTATCAGTGGAGTACCAGTTGTCTTTTGCGGAAATAAACCAGGCTATTCCTGTAACTGAAGTGCGAATGCTCTACACGCCATATCATGAAATGGATGTTCGTCAGTTTGTAGATAAAATGAATGAATTATATCGTGAAGCAAAACCGGAGACAAACTTGAAAGAATTGCGTACTTTTGCAAATCTAAGTCAGAGTGAACTGGCACAGCAGGCAGGTGTTTCGGTTCGGACCATTCAGCAGTATGAACAGCGAAGAAAGGATATTAACAAGGCGCAGACAGAGACCTTGTTGAAGATTGCGCGGGCATTAGTATGTACGGTAGAAGATCTGGTGGAGAAAGTTCCAACTTGATAAAATGAATAAAAAGTTTTTTGTTCAAAGTTTCAGAAAACGTCATAAACTATTTCAGGCGTTTACGCTATCATGAAAATATAAAAATGGTATCATGGAACATTCATACGAGACGGGGGTGAACAAAAAAATGGTCTTTTTTCGAATGCTGCATTCCGATTTCAGCAGAATGATAAAATCGTGGAAATTTTATCTCGCAATTGCCTTTATTGCCGTACTTACCTTCCTGAGCATTTACCCTGAAGCAGCAGGATCAGGAGGAAACTGCTCGGTTTATTATCTGGTGAATGCGCGCGGCGGTGTAAGTGCATTTCTGGTGACGAATACAATTCTTGTCGTATTGCCGTTCGCGCTCAGTTACTGGGAGGATGTGCAGAAAAATTATATCAACTGTATTTTACCGCGGGTACATAGCAGCGTTTATAGTTTTTCCCATGTGTTAATGACGGCTTTCTGGCTGTGTTTTTGGGATATTCGCTCTGCTTTGGGCTGATGGCGCTGCGGCTTCCGCTCATAACATCCGATGAGGTCAAAGCATTGACAGAAACGATGGCGTTGATGGGATATGACAGCCTGCTGCTGCATGCACCGATGCTTTACTTTGCTATGGGTAAAGAATGGGAGGGTTCCATACTAAAGATAAATTATAATGCATGGAATTGCCTTGATTTAGGGCAATTCCATATTTTATTTTAAAAGAAAGTATATGGTAAATAACTCGTCCTCCCGAAAAGATATGCCAGCCCGAAGGCTGGCACTGAGCTTTACCTTGATTTAGTTTTTCGACAGTGATCCGGCAGTTCTTCAGACCATGGCATTAAAGTTTTTAACACCTCTGTTGGAACATCGTTTCGTG
>ENA-OQJH01000078-OQJH01000078.1-human-gut-metagenome-genome-assembly--contig:-NODE-78-length-53320-cov-4.339951_pt1 | contig 53320 bp, 66 predicted proteins | sample MGYA00242597_ERZ504763 | MGnify/ENA primary metagenome ERZ504763 (study PRJEB26092, sample SAMD00036359) | human gut metagenome | host: Homo sapiens | study: EMG produced TPA metagenomics assembly of... | reverse complement strand
TGTTTGTATATTGTCTAACATTTTACATTCATCTGTCATTTCATGTTTTTGCTGTTCCAGCGTTTTCCTATACCACCCGCTTATTCAGCCATTTCCACGTTTATACCGTATTACAAATAAAAGCGAACGGAACACCCAGTCCACATACATTCCAATCCATACGCCAAGCACGCCCATTTCAGCGTTCCTGCAAAGAAATAGCTGCTTGCAACACGGAATACCCACATGGAAAACACGCTGACTTCCATGGTATATTTCGCATCCCCCGCTGCACGCAAAACGTTCGGAAGAGCAAAACTGAGCGGCCAGATAAGCATAGCACAGATGGAAAATGTCTGTAAAAGCTGTACCGTAATTGCAAACGCCTCACCGGACAGTGAAAAACACCCAACCATCGGACGGACCAGAATCAATAACGTTATGTCGGTCAAACACATACCTCCATATGCAAGCCCTAACAGTTTTCTGCTGTACCATTTCGCCTGCTCTTTTTCCCCGGCACCAATGCAGCGTCCGATCACTGTCACCATCGCAAGCCCGATCGCAATCCCCGGAATATTGGCAAACCCGGCAATACTGTTTGCCACGCATTTGCGGCGATCGCAGCCGTTCCAAACGTTGCCGTCAGGCTTGACACCAGAAGTTTACCGATCTGAAACATCCCATTTTCAATACCGCTTGGAATACCGATCTTTAAGATTTTTCCGATCACATCTTTCTGTGGACGCATACAGCCCGGTGTCGCGATGCAGAGCGGATTATCTTTTTTCGATAATAACACGACCATGACAAGTGCAGACACCATTCTTGCGATCAGTGTCGCAAGCGCTGCTCCCATTACACCGATTCCAGCACCATAAATCAGGATCGCATTGCCGCCAATGTTAATCACATTCATGACAAGGCTGGTGTACATACTGATCTTACTGTTTCCAATACTTCGGAAAAGTGCCGCCCCGGCGTTATACACACCGAGAAACGGATAAGATATCGCCGAGATCAAAAAATAAATCTGAGCCGCATCCATCACATCTGCTTCAATCTGTCCGAAAATTGTACGCAATAAAAAACGATGTAAAAATAATACCAGAATCATTACTGTTCCGGATGATGTGAGCATGATAAACATCAGCTGTCCCGCAGAAAGTTTTGCTTTCTCCGGCATCTTTTTGCCGAGATACTGGCTGCACACAACGGCCCCGCCTGTCGCAAGTGCCGACAGTATCTGAATCAATAACACACTGATGCTGTCTACGAGTGATACACCGGAAACGGAAGCCTCTCCACAGGAAGACACCATCAGGGTATCAAACAGACCGATGCTTAAAGCCAGCATCTGCTCTATGATCAGCGGTATGATCAGTTTTTTCAAATCCTCTCTTGTAAAAATCGGTTGTTCCATATTAATCCTCATTTCTGCACAGTCTTTTTGTATCACAAATTTGAGCATAAGTACATTCCTGCACAGTCTTTCTGTATAACAAATTTGAACATAAGCACATTCCTACATGTAGAAAATTCAATTTTTCACATGTGTTTCCACACAAAACGTGGCATAGCTTTACGCCATGCCACGTTTTTATTCTGTCATATTTGTTTTGTATTTAAAACGTACTGTCATGCACGGAAAATTCTACCCGTACCAACAGTTCCAATCATCCGTCTTATGCAAGTGCTGCAGTGATGATAGCCATAGAATAAACTTCTGCTGCATTACATCCACGGGACAGATCGTTGATCGGAGCATTTAATCCAAGTAAGATCGGACCATAAGCCTCGAAATTACCAAGACGCTGTGCGATCTTGTAACCGATGTTTCCGGCACTGATCTCCGGGAAGATAAATGTGTTTGCATGACCTGCAACCGGATTGCCCGGGCATTTGGTACGTGCTACACGAGGAGAAACTGCTGCATCGAACTGAAGTTCTCCCTCGATTGGAAGATCCGGATATTTTGCTTTGGCTTTGGCTGCAGCATTACGCATCTTATCTACATCCTCACCTTTACCGGAACCAAGTGTAGAGTAGCTTAAGAATGCAACCTTCGGATCAACACCGAAAATCTTTGCACACTGTGCTGTCTCACCTGCGATCTCAACTAACTCATCCTCTGTCGGATGGATGTTGATTGCACAGTCACCCATTGCAAGAACTTCGTTCTCACCGGTAGCTGCAGGACGTACCATGATAAAGCAGGAAGATACGATTGTGTTGCCCGGTTTTGTCTTGATCAGCTGTAATGCCGGACGTACGGTATCTGCTGTTGAATAGGTTGCTCCACCGAGAAGTGCATCAGCAACGCCCATTTTTACAAGCATGGTTCCGAAGTAGTTTGCCTGGGAAAGAATACCTCTTGCCTGCTCCGGTGTCACACCTTTGCTCTTACGAAGTTCACAGAATAAATCTACCATCTCACCCATTCTGTCATAATTAGTCGGATCAATAATCTCTGCTCCACGGATATTAAAACCGCACTCTTCTGCTTCAACAGCAATTTTATCCGGATTACCGATTAAAATCGGATGAAGGAATGTTCCTGCTAACAGACGGGAAGCAGCCTCTAAAATACGAGGATCATCGCCCTCTGTAAACACGATTTTCTTAGGATCTTTTTTTAAGATGTCGATCAGTTGTCCAAATCCAAACATGATTAATTCCTCACTTTTTATAAATTGTAATTGGCGCTCTCTACCAGCGCATATCATGTTTTCATTATATAGCAGTTTTTTCGAAATTCAATATTTGTATTCAAATAAATGCAGTTTTATTTGACATATTCTCTCAACTTTGATATACTATCAGTATCTTTGTGAAAAAATTAACGTAAATTGTATTTTTCTTTATACAAAAGGTACCGTATCTCAGAAACCTGATCCCCCGGATCATGCGTCTGATATACGGTACCTTTTCCATATAATTTTCTGTTGTCTGTGACAAATTTACTGTTCATTATCTTTTGTTTCTTTCTCCTGCTTATTCCCTGAATGTCTGATTGCACCTAACAGTTCCGGCACATGCTGTTCCTTATCCGGTTTGGTTGCGAGCATGAATCTGCGGAAAAAGAATAAAATTCCGATGCTGACTACGGATAACAGGTCTTCTAATGCTGACGTTTTCTGTACGATCATATGACGGGCAATCAGAAAGATCAAAACCTCCATGATATTCTGTGAACTTGGTTTGCAGAGCATCTTGATAAACTCTACCCCGATCACGACGTCAAACACAGCATCGAGAAAAATAAGAAATGCCTCCCCATTCGTCCGGTTCTGCCAGTATACCAGAAGTTCAGGGAAAAGATTTACCGCCGCTATGACCACACCAACCACAGCAACTAACGCTATGATGAGTTCTAAACCTTCACTTACCTGATACAGTCTTTTTCTGAGTTTGTCCACTGTAATTCCTTTCATCCTGATATATGGTCAATTTTAGATATACAAAACCGAGCGCCTCCCATCGAATCCAGACCACAGACGTTACCTCCACAGTTAACTCGGCCCAGGCACCCTTACGGCACACAAGAGCTTCTGCTTAGGCTGCTCCATTCCTGACCTGACCCGGTTCACAGATTCCTGTTGCGTAAGACCCAAACTTCAACGCCACTTATGAAGGGCAGCTCCACAATCTGACAACCCTCCGTTCGGCATCACCCCAGCTATAGCGGATTGCTGGTTCAGGTACCGCTGCCACCCCGGCTGCTCGGAGATTTAAGTATAGCCTATTTCGCCCTGTATTGTCAAGCCAGATACGCGCTTAAGACTTCTTTTTCTGGCGAAGTTCTTTAAAAAATGTGGAAAGCATTGCCGAACACTCTTCCCCAAGCACACCCTTTTCTATCTCGACCTGGTGGTTAAACTGCTGCATCTGGAGCAGATTTAATACCGAGCCGGCGCATCCGGCTTTGGGATTCATGCTTCCGATCACCACTTTTTCATCCGGCTCTGAACGATCGCACCTGCACACATCTGGCATGGCTCTAACGTCACATACATCGTGCAGTCCTCTAACCGCCAGTCACCGGTTTTCTTACTCGCTTTGCGGATTGCGGTCAGTTCCGCATGTGCCAACGTATTGCCTTCTGTATTTCTTCTGTTATACCCGCGTGCAATGATCTTATCATCCTGCACGATCACGCAGCCGATCGGTACTTCATCTAAGGCGTATGCTTTTTTTGCCTGCCGGATCGCTGCTTTCATGTATTTTTCATCCTGATTCATGGACAGTTTCCCCAAAATGTTATACTATATAGTATGCAGTATTGTACCGCATTTTTTCATTTTTGTCGAGAAGGAGGCATCTTGCCTGATGCAGTGGAAAAAACGCTTCTTTAAAATATGAATCTCAGACAGACCGGCTGATCTTAAAAGTCTTAACACCGAATTATGCAAATGCGGTTTTAAATTTTCAGAACCGCAATCGTGAAAGTTTTGAAGCCTACGAACCGACAAGACCTGCCAACTTTTATACCGCATCCTACCAGCAGGCAGTTTTAAAGTGTGAATGGGATCTCGCATTAAAACAACAGTGTATCCGTTTCTATGTTTTCCGGAAGGATGATCCGCAAATGATCATCGGAACCGTATGCCTGCACGACATCCGCTTTGCAGCATATTCCTGCACAGAGATCGGCTATAAATTTGACGCAGCATTCCGGCGCATGGGCTATGCCTCAGAAGCGATTAAAAAAGTCATGTCACTTGCCTTTTACGACCTTCATCTTCATCGTGTATTCGCACGTGTTATGCCGGAAAACAAGCCCTCCATCTACCTTTGGAATCGCTCGGTTTTCAGTATGAAGGTGTAGAACGCGGCTGTTTTTTTATCCAGAACCGATGGGCAGATCATCTGCGCTACGCGTATCTCAACCCTTCCACCGACAATTAACAGCTGCATTTTTTATGCACAGCCCCTGTCAAAAACGTCTCCATTTTGTCAGACAGTTATTCTTCAAAAAAACGATACCAGCAGCCAAACCGGTTTTCAACCTGCTCCGGCATAAATTCCGGGAATCCAAAGATGATCGCCATGACACGCTCCTGATTCTGATAAATGCCAGGCACCCCTAAAAACCATCTGTTTTGTGTATCTTCTTCTATTTTTCCAATCACCAGATACCGGTAATTAAAAAATCCATGTAACAGAAAACTGTTATTTCCGAGATACCAGTATTTTCTCGGCAGCTCCCGTAGATCCTTTAATTCAATTTTAATACAGGTAATATTTTTTTCCGAAAATGGCATGCTTGCCGGATGATTTTTTAAAAACTGCTCCCAGATGTCCGTCCACTGGTACTGTGGAAAGAAATTGCGCGCGGGGAGTTCTGTCGCAGCGAGCTCACTGTCATATTTCTGTGCAGACCGGGTGATCTGGGTTCTGTTTTCCTGCTGCCTTTTCATGCTGTCCTGCACGGACATTTTCCCTGCTGCCGGCTTGTTTTCTGTTTCTGATATAATTTTTTCTGTTTCATGCAAAGTTTCTCTTGCATGCATATCTTCTTTTACATGCATATCTTCTCTTGCATGCATATCTTCTCTTGCATGCATATCTTCTCTTTTATGCAGGTCTTCTTTTGTATACAACTCTTCTTCCACCGGCGGTTCCTCTGGCTGGCTTTCTCTCCACTCCCCAAAGTGCTCCATATCCACGGTAAGCGGCTCCCCCTCCGTCCAGCGGCTCATGAAAATACGTCCATCTTCGCTGCACAAAAAATCCCGTCCATCTCGAAAAACTGAGTGATGATGTCGGTATATGCATTGTTTTCATTGCTGTGGCAAAATCTCCAGCACCATTGCGGACATCCATTTCTCCGATCAGGCTTCCCTCCATCTGATTACCCTGTTTGCGAAACAGATAAACCCTGCAGTGCGTCTGCGCAGCATAGACACTACGCAGATGGATTTCAAGCCTGCACTCTTCTCCCCGCAGCTCGATCCTGGCAAATCCCGTATTGCCTGCCTTTTTTGCATTTTCATACCCATATATATATGCAATAAACCGTTTCATTCCTGCCATAGGCAATCTCTCATCTCTGTTTTGTTTTCTTCTATTTGTATTCCGTTTTTTATAAATTAGAACATAAACGATAACATCCATTGCCTGACGGTCTAAATATAACTACTTACTCTGTCCTTTCATTTTCATTGGTATCCCGCTTTTATTTCTCTCTTCTTTTGATACATTTTGTCATCTGCACGGGATCTGGTATCCTCGATATCCCGGTCTGTTTCCGGGTCAAACTCCGCATAGCCATAGGCAATCTGTATCTGTGGTATTACGTTTTTCGAATTAAACTCATCCTGTTCCTGCTTCATCTGCCGGAATAACTCTTCCATATCTGAAGGATCATTCCCATAGATCACAACGCAGAATTCATCTCCACCGATCCGGTAACAATTTCCACAATTTCCAAACACATGCAATATGATCCCCGCAGCATTTTGGATATATGCATCTCCGGCTGCGTGCCCCATCGTATCATTGCACTGTTTTAAATTGTTAAGGTCAAAAACAACAATCTTCGCCTTCTTCGGCCGCCTGTTTACCTTGATCCATTCATCATATGCATTCCGGTTATAGAGCTTCGTCAGCATATCTTTGGTTGCAAGTTCTTCATAGATCTGCAGCTTCCGCCCTGCATCCACCTGCTCTGCCACTTGTCTGCATACTTCGACCGCAAAAATAATGATATAGATAAAAACACCATACATACCATATATACTTGTCTGAAATGATCCGTAATAAAAGTGCAGCAGATCTGCCGCAAGCGTTCCCAGAAGAATAAACCCACCAACCACAACAAACCGCAGATGGCGGTGTACCTTCGTTTTTCTGTACTCAGAAATCAGCATGACTATCGTATAAAGCAGCGCTACCCCCAACAGGACATGTGTGACCGTGTACATCTGCCGGAAGCCTCGAATCCCGGCAAGCTGCAATATAAGCTGTACCGCCAGATTCAGATATGCCAGCGCGCAGATAATATCTGATCCCCACTTGTCCTCAACATCAAAAAATCCCTTGGTAAACCACACAAAGGAAGGCACCATGAGTATCAGGGCTACCGCTGATACGAATACGATCTCAACTCTGACCGGAAACAGGATCAGAAGTGCGGCATCTGTCTCGTTCAGTGCCCAAGTTCCGGTCAGAAAGGAAAAAGTGCCAAAATGCAGCAGCGTCTGCTTCATTTTCATTTTGGTCCGTGCGATCAGCCACCACAGTACCATGAAGAAACCCAATAATATTTCTAGCAGACAGATAAATGTTACCGGCATGGATCTGTACAACATTCCGCTATACATCTGGGTATACCCGCCGATTGAAAAATCAATTTGCTTTTGTCTGACCTCCGGATAGACCGCACGGATCATAACCTGGATCTGTTCTGCCCCGGATGGTATCCCGACATAATTCCACATAACTCCGGGTGACACCTTTGGCATTGCTGCTGCTGTCCGACATGATAGATCAGCGTGTCATCAGCGTACACACTGACTTCCATATGCGCCGTATAAAAACGCAGACAGTCCCCTCCATCCTTTATCTTCTGTGCAGAAAATACAAACCTGCGGTTATCCTCATCTGTCTGGTATTCCCTGTCCGGAATAATGCTGCGGCAATATTTTTCCTGATGTTTGTTGTCAAAAAAACTCAATGATAAAATAACAACATGCAGAAAGACACACACTGCCACTATGATATAATATATCCTGCCAAGAATTGTCTTTACTTTCAAACTGCTTCTCCCTTACACTGCCATTTATTGTCAAAGCTATATTCCAATATACCACCAAGCATTCGTTTATCAAAGATTAAAATGAAAAACCAAACCATCTTCATCTTGACATTTTTTCTCTGTGATTATATAATAATTTTAGTAACAATTACTATTATCAAGAAAGGATGGTAATATGCTGAAACGAAGTAAGCAGCGGGAATCCATCAAGAAGTTTCTCATCTCGCGTTATGACCACCCTACCGCAGAGACCGTCTATATGAATATCAAGGAAGAATTTCCGAATATCAGTCTCGGTACGGTATACCGCAATCTGTCATTACTGGCAGATATCGGTGAGATCCAGAAACTGTCCACCGGAATTGGACCTGATCGTTTTGACGGTAATCCAAAGCCGCATTACCATTTTATCTGCAAGGAATGCGGGAGCGTTCTGGATTTAAATGTAACGGGACTGGATCATATCAATGTTCTTGCCGCACAGGACTTTGACGGTGAGATTGAAGGACATATGACTTATTTTTACGGAAAATGCCCTTCCTGTAAAGCCAAAAGACAGACTTCCTGATCATTTTTCCCCAAAAACTTCTAAAATAACATAAAATAATGTTGACAAAAAGAAGTTTTTCATTTAAAATCAGTAATAGTTACTGATATCAATTTAAAGTACACAGTAATAGATTTCAAATAAGCGGGGAAATCTATTACAGCAGACAAATAACATTTTTCAAAGAAAAGGAGATTAAAATTATGGCAAGTATGTATGTACAGTATGTGGTTATGTTTATGAAGGCGATGCAGCTCCGGAGATCTGCCCGGTATGTAAAGCTCCGGCTGAAAAGTTCAAATTGCAGGAAGGTGAGAAAGTATGGGCTGCTGAGCACGTAGTTGGTGTTGCAAAAGGAGTAAGTGAGGATATCGTATCCGATTTAAGAGCAAACTTCGAGGGTGAGTGCTCTGAGGTTGGTATGTATCTTGCAATGGCTCGTGTTGCTTACCGTGAAGGTTACCCGGAAGTTGGTTCCTACTATGAGAAAGCTGCATGGGAAGAGGCAGAACACGCTGCAAAATTCGCAGAACTGCTCGGTGAAGTTGTAACAGACAGCACCAAAAAGAACCTTCAGATGAGAGTTGACGCTGAGAACGGTGCAACAGCAGGAAAAACTGATCTTGCAAAACGTGCAAAAGCTGCAAACCTTGATGCAATCCATGATACCGTTCATGAGATGGCACGCGATGAGGCTAGACACGGAAAAGCATTTGAAGGACTGTTGAACAGATACTTCGGTTAATCTTTAAACCGCATAGACAATAAGCATTTCATAGGATAGACAGTTGTCAGCTGTCTATCCTTTTCGTTTGAAAATCAATATATATACTTTATGCCGGTTCCCCAAGTATGATCCGTATCAGGTTTTATCCAGCATGATCGTCCGGTTCCACGGGTTCACGATAATTCCCTTTGCCTCTTCTGCGGCAAGTACCGCGCGGAATGCCTGCTCAATTCCTGTTAAAAATGTAGACATTACACTCCCGCTTCCCTTTAATTCTTCCTCAAAACTGGTAAATGCCGCCCACCAGCTATTGCCGTCCGGCGTCTGCACTGCCTGTATCTGCATCTGGTTCCCGCCCGTCGGCGGTTCCACCGCTATGATAAACTGACCGCCCTCTTTCATGCGTCTGCGTATCACTGTCAGGGTATGCGCTAACATCTCTTCGCTTGCCTCCTGCTGCAGTGCCGCGATTGCGGTTTCTATTTTTTCATTTCCCTGTAATCCCTCATCGATTTTATTGTTATCCATAAAAGCTCCATTTCTATATGTAAAAAATTTTATTTTTTATACTATTGCCACTTGATTCAACTGATTATTTTACAACCACTTTTGTTTTATCTGTTTCATAAGCTGCTCTCCCTTTTCCCTACATATTATACCCTCCAATTTTCCTTTTCACAATCTGCTTTTCGCCGCACAGGGACAAAGAGTCACTTGTGAGTTACTGTTCACAGGCAGGCATTTTCTGAACTGAAAATGCCGTATGATACAGTGGTGGCAGCAGATTTTGCCGATTTGGAATGCGAAGTGCGCATCCCGCCCGGAGCTTTTTCATTCATAGGACGTAATTTCCTATGAATGAAAAAGCATGGCATCCCTCTGGACAACCATGCTTTTGGGTTATTGTTCACACCTGTAGTTCAACTTCCAACAATTACAGTTCTTCGATTTTTTCTTTTGTTTCTTTCTCTGCTGTCTCGGCAAACCCGAGCACGACCTTAAACAGATCTCCGTCCACATACAGACGGAATGTACCACCCATAAGATCCATCAGGCTGTTTGCGATAGAAAGTCCGAGTCCGCTTCCTTCCGTATTTCTGGATGCATCGCCCCGCACAAAACGTTCCATCAGTTCATCACTGCTGATATTGAGCGGGTATTTTGACGTATTGCGGAAGGTGATAGACACCTGTGCCTCTTTTACTTCAAGATTAATATAGACACGCGTTCCGTTCTGGGCATATTTGCAGATATTATTCATCAGGTTATCGATCACACGCCAGAAATGTCTGCTGTCCGCCATGATATAGACCGGCGTCTCCGGCTTCTCGATCACAAGATCAAGTCCTGCCGCTTTTGTCTTTTCCTCAAATTCCCCGACCGTCTGTGTCATAAATATCCCGGCTTCTAACCGCTCTAAATGTACCGGAAGGTTCCGGTGGACGCCTTGGAAGCTCGATCAGGTCTTCGATCAGCTTTTTCAATCGGCTTGACTGGCGCTCTAACACCTCTAAATACTCCTGCGCTGTCTCGTTGTGCAGTTCTTCTTTTTCCAGCAGATCCACATAGTTGATGATCGATGTCAGTGGAGTCTTAATGTCATGGGACACGTTCGTGATCAGTTCTGTCTTGAAACGTTCACTCTTCATCCGCTCTTCGATCGCATGTGTCATGCCGTCGCTGATATGGTTGATCTGTTCTCCCTGTTCCTTAAATATACCGGTCATACGCTTTGTACTGATCTGATAGCCCGGCTCACCGCCTGCAATTTTTCCGTTCCGTTCTTTAACTGGTTTAACTGCACACAGTACCACAGGACCAGCGGATATAAAACCAGTTTTTCTAACAGCCAGAGTAAAAGGGCTATGTCTGAATTAAAAAACATCAATACCCCTATGCCCTCAAAAATGCAAGTACCAGCATGACCAGGATCACTTTCCAGAGAAACCCGATATTTTCCCAGATCATCCGGGCGAACTGTCCGATTTTACGGAAAAGCTGGTAACACAGGGTATGTCTCCACCATTTTCCCAATTTTACCCGCACGGAAAAACTTAATAAAAACAGTAACAACAGCCATCCCATGCAAAGGGTTGCAACTGCAGTAACAAATAAGATAAACGGCAGATACGCAACATCGACATTTATCAGGAATATCGCTGCCACATAGAAAACAAATACCTCTGCCAGCACAGCCCCCACTGCAAAAACATCCAGCCACAGATGATCCCAGACAGTCGTAACGATCTCATCCGTTCCATTCCGGTGCCCCGCCGCACACATCAGAAATACAAAGGCTGCTGCTCCGATGATAAAACTTACAAACATTGTGACTAGCGCCGTGTAACGCATGCTGTATACAAAATTCAGCAGGGTATTTGCCTGTACGTACAAGTCCGTACTGTTCCAGTCTGTCCCAACATTCTGCGGCAGGATCACAACCATCTGATAAGTGGTTTTCGGTGATGTGTTCCCCATGTTTACCCAGAGTGTATAGTTGCTGTCAAGATAATAATCCTCGTGTGTTGTATACGAAACGCTGGCATCTTCTTTGTTTTTTTCAGATGAGTCCACCCGGTCGATCTCATCCATGGATATCTCCCGGACTCCGTCTAATAACACATTTCCCCAGTGATTTACATCCATGCGCGTGCCATCAAACATGTCAAACGTGACGTATTCTCCATTTGCAATATCATCCATGCCGCTGTCTGTGACATCCGTCAGTGGCTCTTCCGTTGATTCTGCTACTGTATCCCCGTCCGCAGCATCGGTCAATGCCACATCTGCAGCCATTCTTTCCACAGAAACAGCATCGGTCAATGTCTCATCTGTAACCGTTCTTTCCGCAGAAGCAGCATCTCCTGTCCCGTCTGTGTGTTCAAACAGATACATTTTTCTCTCGGTATCATAAGTAAAAACTGCGCTTCCATATCCGTCTATGTCCGTCTCAATCGTCTGCACCGGATAATACTCATTTCCCGCCAGATAAACAAAAACACCTTTTGCCTCATCATAGCAGACCCGGTCCGCATAAACGCTCACCCACGAATTATCCCCGGAATACATGAGCTGCACACCGCCGCCGGTCAGGAAATTTCCATTTGTGTATACAATCTGATCTTCGTCCGATAATTCTACACTGTTTGTATACACATCTTCCAGACTGATCTTATCCGAAAAGTTGCGTTCCGCATACGATTTTTCATCATTCAGGTCAATCCCCTCGAGACTGTCTGCTTTGATAATACCATATTTAAAATATTTGCTTTCTACAGAACCTGCCGGCTGTTCCCGCCTTACATCATCCACCGCGGACAGACCATATTCATAGGAAACATTTTCAAACCACTGCTTTCTTGTTTCATCCTTTGAATTTCTATAGATTCCTTCATCAAACATAAAGATCACACCCACCGCGCTGAACACAAAACACAGTGCACTGGCACTGAGCGCGATCCAGCAATGATCTTTGCCGCTGTCGATCCTCTCCAATTTTTCACTTTTCTCACACCTGTCCTTCCATTTTATAACCGCGTCCCCACACAACTTCAAATACCGCGGTTCTGCCGGGTTATACTCCACTTTTTCCCGCAGATGCCTGATATGTACCGCCACCGTATTCTCCGTTCCGTAGGGATTATCCTGCCATACCTGTTCGTAAATCTGGTTCGGGGAAAACACCTCTCCGGGATGCTCCATCAGAAGTTTTAAAATATCATATTCCGTGCGTGTCAGAGAAATCTTTTCGCCGTCAAGCGACACCTCTTTGCTGCGGTCGTCAAGTTCGATCCCGCCGATCGAGAGAACATCTTTTCTGATAGCTCCGCCTCCGAGCTGCATATAGCGTCTGAGCTGTGATTTGACGCGCGCCTGCACTTCAATCGGATTAAACGGTTTGGTGATATAATCGTCCGCCCCGACAGTCAGTCCTAACACTTTATCTGTATCCTCACTTTTTGCTGTCAGTAAAATAACCGGAACATTGCTCGTCTCACGGATTTTCACCATCGCTGCAATCCCATCCATCTCTGGCATCATGATATCCATCAGTACCAGATGAATATCCTGTTCCTTTAACACCTCAAGCGCCTCTTTTCCGTTATATGCTTCAAATACCTGATAACCGTCCGCCATCAGATAGATTTTTAATGCTGAAACAATGTCTTTCTCATCATCGCACACCAGTATACTGTACATGTTTTCCCCTTTTCCACAGGTTTTCGATAGATTTTTACATAAACCTGTCTCTTTATGATCATACTTTTATTGTAACGGAATAATTATGAATTTCCAATCAGTCAAAACATTAAGATTTGATGAAGTTGTACCTTGTATTCGGATAAAAGGAATGCTAATATAGGAAGGTAGCGCTCCCGGAAGTTTTTATTTTCCGGGAGTAAATTATGGAATTTTTTACACAAAGGTTAAACAAAGGAGGATTTATGGAAGAAAATAAAATGGGTGTCATGCCGATTGACAAACTCATTATCTCAATGTCCCTGCCGATCATGATCTCCATGCTCGTTCAGGCTCTCTACAATATTGTCGACAGTATTTTGTTGCCATGATCAGTGAAAATGCCCTGACTGCTGTGTCTATGGCTTTCCCGATCCAGAATCTTATGATTGCTGTCGGTGTCGGAACTGCCGTCGGCGTAAATGCGCTTTTAGCGCGCTCCCTGGGAGAAAAGGATACCGAAAAAGTAAATAAGGTCGCAGAAAATGCTGTATTTTTAATTCTTGTCAGCTATCTGCTCTTTCTGATCATCGGTCTGTTTTTTGCAGAACCGTTTTTCCGCAGCCAGACAGATATTGAAGAGATCATCGTTTATGGAAAACAGTATCTGACGATCTGCTGCTGTCTTTCTTTCGGTATTTTTACGCAGCTTATGTTTGAGCGTATGCTGCAGGCAACCGGAAAAACCATTTATACCATGTATACACAGGGTGTCGGTGCGATCATCAATATCGCTCTCGATCCGGTTCTCATCTTTGGTCTGTTCGGTCTCCCGAAAATGGGCATTTCCGGTGCTGCTGCTGCAACCGTCATCGGACAGATGATTGCCGGTATTCTGGCAGTTGTTTTAAACCACACAAAAAATAAGGAAGTACAGATTGACCTGCACCATTTCCGCCCGGACAAAAATATTATCGGACAGATTTATGTGATCGGTGTTCCTTCTATTGTAATGCAGGCGATCGGTTCCGTGATGAACTACGGTATGAACCGTATCCTGATCGCGTTTTCCTCCACGGCAACCGCAGTGTTCGGCGTTTACTTTAAACTGCAGAGCTTCGTATTTATGCCGGCTTTTGGTTTAAACAACGGTGTCATCCCGGTTATGGCATACAACTACGGTGCCGGAAACAAAGAGCGTGTCACAAAAACTTTAAAACACTGTGTCGCTTATGCAGTCAGCATCATGGCAGTCGGCCTGCTTTTATTCCAGCTCTTTCCAAAGCAGCTTCTCTCCATGTTTCAGGCTTCCGACACAATGCTCTCCATCGGTGTCCCTGCGCTGCGTATCATCAGTTTAAGTTTCCTGCTTGCCGGCTTTGGAATCTCCTGCAGTAGTATTTTCCAGGCACTTGGAAAAGCAGTCTACAGTATGTGCATATCCATTGCAAGACAGTTAGTGATCCTGCTCCCGGCAGCATACCTGTTAGCACAGTCCGGCAATGTCAATCTGGTATGGTGGGCATTCCCGATCGCTGAACTGGTATCTGTGGGTGCAACTGCATTTTTCTTAATGAAGATCAACCGGAGTATCGTGAGCAGGATCGGACAGTAACATTACAAAAATCCCGTATGAGACTGATTTTAAAAATCATCCTCACACGGGATTTTTTACTGCTCTTTTATTTCTGGTTTGCCGGTTCCATATTGACGGAGCGGCCTTTGATCTTTGCATTTTTCATGGCTTCTAAAACTTCTTTTCCGTATTCTCTCGGCACTTCCACGAATGTGTATTTATCATACATATCAATGGCTCCGACAAGTTTACCCGGCATGCCGGATTCGCCTGCAACCGCACCTAAGATATCGCCCGGTTTCACGCGGTCTTTTTTACCGATGTTGATAAACAGACGCACCATGCCCTCTTCAGCTCCGGTATTGTCAAAATCAAAAGAGTCCTCTCTGTCATTGTCAAGATTGATCTGTCCCAACGCCTGTTTTAAGAATGCTGCTGCAATGTCCATTGCAGTATAATCAGATTCGTTGATCTGCTTTTCGATAATATCGATCGTATCTTTTAAATTTTCCTCGTCGATAATTCTTCCGATTTCTTCCATGACCTTCTCAGCCTTGATCTGTGCCACATCATCCGTGGACGGGATCGGCATTGCAACGATCTTGGTCTTGCAGTAACGCATGATATCTTTTAATTTGTATACTTCTTTGCCTTTGACGAAAGTAAACGCACGACCGGTTCTTCCGGCACGTCCGGTTCTTCCGATACGATGAACATAATATTCGTCATCCTGTGGAATATCATAATTGAATACCGCTTCCACATCATCCACATCGATACCTCTCGCTGCAACATCGGTCGCGATCAGGATCTCTGTTTTTCCGGTACGAAACCGCGCATCACACGGTCACGCTGTGTCTGCTTCATATCTCCGTGCAGTCCCTCTGCAAAATAACCGCGTCCCTGCAGTTCCTCAGTCAGTTCGTCCACCATGCGTTTTGTGTTACAGAACACCAGAGAGAGTTTCGGATTATAATAATCAAGAAGTCTGGTCAAAACTTCGATCTTGTCTTTTCTCTTTACATCATAGTAATACTGCTCAATATTCGGAACGGTCAGCTCTTTTTTTACCACTTTGATCGTCACGGCATCGTGCTGGTATTTCTTCGTGATATCTAAGATCGGCTTTGGCATGGTCGCAGAAAATAACACCGTCTGACGTCCTTCCTCCGGGATATACTCTAAGATCGTCTCAATATCCTCACGGAATCCCATGTTTAACATCTCGTCTGCCTCATCAAGTACGATCGTGTTCACTGCCTCACAGCGGATCGTCTTTCTGCGCAGATGATCCATAACACGTCCCGGTGTACCGATAATAATCTGTGCCCCACCCTTCAATGCCTTGATCTGACGGCTGATCTCCTGTCCGCCGTACACCGGAAGGATCTTTACACCGTGCATATATTTTGCAAGTTTACGGATCTCATCCGCCACCTGGATGGCAAGCTCTCTTGTCGGTGATAAGATGATAACCTGTGTTTTTTATTATTCGGATCTACTTTATGCAGTACCGGGATTCCAAATGATGCCGTCTTTCCGGTTCCTGTCTGTGCCTGTCCAATGACATCCACACCGGACATCACAACCGGAATTGCCTGACTCTGGATCGGTGTTGCCTCTTCAAATCCCATTTCTGCTATCGCACGCAATACCTGCGGATATAAATCTAACTGATCGAATCTAACTGTTTCCATATATTTCCTTTCTATAGAAACGTGCGCCATTGGCGCGCGTAAAACAAGGGGCTGATCAACAGCCCCCATAAGCGCAACAGTCTGAATGATAACACGGTGCCCGTACTTTTGTCAAGAAATTCCCCCGCGCAACAGTTCGCATCAACTGCGGATTTTCGGGAATTATGTACCCCAAACCTCATCTTTCGACAAATCGTCGCCGATTTTTGGTCTGGGTGTTACTTCTTATTTAAAAGCAATCGACAATCATGTATATTATCCATTCTACTGCATCACTTTTTACTTCCGGTTTTCCGTGTGAAAAACTCGATTGCGGATTTTTGTTTCTATCTGTTATATTCTATGCCGCATTCATAAAATGTTTCCTGTTTTATTTGTCACTCACATCTGCTAAGTGTCCCAGTGCAAGATCATTTCTGGATTTTTTCTTAACCTGATAAAGCATCGCATCTGCCGCATGCAGAAAATCCCAGCTCTTTGTATCATCTTTCGGAATATCATAACAGATTCCCTGTGAGATTGTCACGATAGGCATTGCCTTAGAATATGCATGTTGGATTCCAAGATCAATGATCCGCTGCCGCAATCCCTCCGCCGCATGTCTGACCGCTTCCTCCGTCATATTCTGATAGAGAATGATAAACTCATCCCCTCCATATCTCGCACAGAATATCATATCATTCTGCATCAGCTCAAGCTGCTTTGCGATCCGCTTAATGCACTCATCCCCTGCCTGATGTCCGTAGTTATCATTATACTGCTTAAAATAATCGATATCCAGGATCTCCATGGCAAGCGGCGTCTGCTCTGATAATGCCTTCTCAAATACCTGATCCAGATAATCATTAAGGCGGAACCGGTTTGCCAGGCGCGTCAGTGCATCCGTCTCTGACTTTTCCAGAAGCCGTATATTTGCTTCTTCCATCTCGCGTCTTTTTTTGTTCGCCCGCTCTAAAGATTCCCGCACATCAAGCATATTTGCGATCATCGCCTGTTTTTCTTTTTCCATGATCTCGGACAACTCGTAATACTGCCCCGCAGCCTCTAAATATGCATCATTATCCTTATGCATACGGTAAAACTTAATTTTCAGGGAAATAATCTGCCTCTGAAGATTGACGATCTTTGACTGCCATGTCAATGGCTCTAAAATTTCCATTACCCGCAAAAAAGCATCATCATTTCCGATTTCAAGCAAAAGCTGGCTGAATTCATAAAGATCACTAAAAATATCCATGATCGGAATATCTGCATTGATCTCCTCACAGATCAACCGGATGCATTCATCACGCGCCGCCGTCTTTCCGGTTGCATGGCATACCTGTGCCTTAAAACAGCGAAAACTGAGCAGTTCAATGCCATCAATACGGCCCGCGCACTCATCCGAGACAAGCTCTGCATAATGTGCTGCACGCTCCGGCATATCGCGATACAAAAAACCGGTTCCCATTCCTATATAAACACAGGTGATCAGGCGGTAATTTTTATCATCTTTCACAAAATCCTTTACATGCTGTCCACAATTTTCAAAATATCTCTGTGCCTCTAAATATTGTCCACAGGATAAATATAAATTTCCAAGATTTATATCTATCATGGTTTCTTCCTGTTTTAACTGATATTTCGTACAGAAATTCAATCCGGTCAGATAATAGTCAAGTGCGATCGGCTCATTTCCCCGATTGATCGCCGTAATTGCCATCAGATTATATGCACGCGCCACAAGTTCCCACTGATTTGATTCATTCAGATAAGATACGCCTTTGCTGATGCAGAAAAAAAACTTTTCACTTTCATTTAACAGATAATAAGTCTCTGCACTGTAATAGTATGCAAATCCAAGCAGCTTTGGATCATTTTTTTTCATTGCATACTGTTCAATATCATAACAAAACTTCAATGTCCGTTTTGCATCGTTTCCCCGGCTGTCGTACACTCCCTGTATCCATGCGCGGACAATTTCATCATATCCGTCGTATTCCATGTGCACTGCCTCCTCTCATTCCACAACAGACATTTCTTTTCACGTTTTCTCTCTAAAAAGAATGCCATTTTATTATAAAATAGAACTGTGTCTTATTCAAGGAAGAATGCTTTTTCTTTTATTCGAAATATGCTACCGGATCCACGGGTGTGCCATCTTTATCAAGTTCAAAATACAGATTGCTTCCCTCTACCGTGAAGTATTTCGTCGGCTCTCCAACATATCCTAATACATGTCCGGCCTCCACATAATCTCCCTTTGCAAAATTCAGCTCCTTTAACTGTCCGTAAACTGCCTCATAGCCATCACCCAGATCGACCGTAACTGTACAGCCTGTCACCTCATCATTTTCAATACTCTTAATCTGCCTTTGGCAACTGCATAGACTTATCATTGACCTCACCTGCAATGATCACTGCCGGATTATATTTATACTGGTCAAGCGTCGGGAAATAAACCGTGGAATCCATGCTGTAATTGATGATCACGTTTCCCTCCATCGGCCAGAGCAGCTCCTCCGAAAAATGAAGTGTCTGTGCTTTGCCTGTCGTCTGAATGCTCTGTGCTGCTTCTGTTTCTTCCGTTTCCGCTGCATTATTTTCTTCTGCAAGTTCCGCCGTTACGGCAGGATCATCCAGTTCATTCTCCATTTCATTTAAAGACTGTTTTGGGGGGACCAGTGCAGATGCCTCGGCAGACTGCTCCGAATTCTCCTCAGCTGCAATATCATCTGCCTGTTTCTGCATTTCTTCTGCAAGTTCGGCTTCCATCTGCTCCCGTTCCTTTTCCTGTCGCTGCTGTATAACGCAGTCGTTCCAACTGCCGCTAAAGCGATCAGCAGCCCCGCAATCACATATTGTCTGTACCCCAAAAAACCTTTCTTTTTCATTATTTCTCACCATCCATTATTTATTTTTAACCATAGTGTTTCCACATCCCGGATGGTTTATACGATTATTTTTTTATTTCTTTCCTATAAATTACCAGCCTGCCCGATCACTGCTCCCTTATAAAAATAAGCAAGAATCTCCCGATAACCATATCCCTCTTTTGCAAGTTTCTCTGCTGTATTCTGGCTTAATCCAAAACCATGTCCCATGCCCCTTGCCACGATACGCACATGATCGTCTATTTCCGTGATCGTAAAGCAGGCAGATGGAAGCTCTAATGCATGGCGGAACTGCTCTCCATCGTATGTTTCCCCCGCAACTTTGATTTTTGTCACATACTCTGCCGCATCGCGGCTTACGATCTCAATCTGTGTCAGTTCCGTCAGCCCTGCATCAGGATATGCCGCACGGCATTTTTCCAGGAACTCCTCTTTTTCATAATAAAACACGGAAAGATAACCTTCCGCCGTGGTGTCCGCATGACATTCTGCCGTAACAAGATATGGCATGTCTGCATCTTCATATAACTCTGACATGCTGCGTGTCCGCCCACTGCTGATCGCATGATATGCCGCATATATGTAAGTTCTGTTATATAAGAGTGTCTCCCCCGCCGTCGCTTCCACACAGGATTTCAGTTTCTGATAATTTTTATCAAAATTTTCTCCCCAAAGCTCCTGCTGCTGATCCGGCGGCATGCTCTCCGGTTCCTTCGTCCCCGCCTGCATGGCATCATACAGATTCGTTCTGGCGATCACACATTGTGCTTTGATCGTTTCCGCTGATTTATCAATCCCGATCTCCTGCGCCACGATCTGCAAGACCTTCATCTCAGTTTCTTCATCCTCATCCTTACTGTCTCCACTTTGTGTCTCTGCCTGTCCTGATAAGATATCTTTTTTATTTTCCTGATGCTCCCGGACTTCCCTCTCCATACCCTCTACACTGTCTATTGTGTTCAGTACTTCCTGCGCCCCTTCCTTTCCATAAATGAGGTTTTCCAGGCGCATTCGCTGCATCAGTGTTGTGATAAAAACCGGCACCAGTAATATCAGACATATTCCTTTCAGCCAAAACCTGCACGTTTTCTTCGTCTTTTTCCCATAAAAATCTCCCTGTCCATTTAATATATGAAACAGAGAGACTTCTCATTCAGATTTTTTACATCACATTCATTACCAGACTAAATGCCTGCATCATTACAAATCCGATCTCTGCCATGATCAGCAGTGCATAAAGTACGGTATACACGATTGGAAACGCCATTTGCGTTTTAAAAGATGTGCCCGCCATACATAATAACCAGGCTTTAAAAAGATTGCAAACAGGATCAGTCCAAGTATTTTATAATTCTGCTTGTTGATCTTTACAATGTCGATGACAACAAAAATAATGAATGCCGCAAGCAATGCATAATTAAGCAGAGAAAATATCACATAACTTCCATTGTACATCACATTCATATAGCTGCCATCCATAATGCTGTCATAAGTCATTGCCTGAAATACAGATGATGTCGCAACCATGCTGATGATCTCACGCAGCGGCATTACGATCAGTAACAGATAGCAGAAAATATCTGAAACCGGACCATGCTGCTCCTGTGGTGTCCAGTTATTCTGGCTGTACTGCGGATTGCCATAGGTCTGCTGTCCTCCATTATACTGCTGATCCCCGTAAGTCTGCTGTCCATTGTTATACTGCGGATTGCCATAGGTCTGCTGTCCGTTGTTATACTGCTGATCCCCGTAAGTCTGTTGTCCATTGTTCATGTTCTGATTTTCGTCCATAATCTCCTCCTTAATTTTGCTTTATTTTTTCTGTCTGTTTCCAATAATATTGGAAAGCGCTGCAAACTGCTCTAACGTAAGTGCCTCCCCCCGGATGGTAAGCGGTTCTCCAAGTTCTGCGATACACTCCTGTATCTCTTCCTTGGAAAGATGTACCTGCGGCGCATTCGACAATCCGTTCGCCAGTGTTTTTCTTCTCTGGTTAAACGATGCCCGGATAATGTGAAACATCAGTTTTCATCATCCACCTGTACCGGCACCTCCTCGTGTCTGGTCAGCCGGATCACTGCACTGCGACATTCGGGCGCGGCATAAAGCAGTTTGGCGGAACATTGGCAACGATCTCCGGTTTTGCATAAAACTGTACTGCTAACGACAGTGCACCGTAATCTTTCGTTCCCGGTCCTACCTGCATGCGGTCTGCAACTTCTTTCTGCACCATAACCGTAATACTGTCGATCGGAACATGGCTCTCAAAAAGTCCCATGATGATCGGTGTGGTAATATAATAAGGAAGATTTGCAACGACCTTGATCGGCTTTCCACCGTTTCTTTCCATCGCAAGTTTTGCGATATCCAGTTTTAAAATATCCTGATTGATCACAGTCACATTATCATAGGCACTCAGTGTATCCTCTAAGATCGGGATCAGATTGGTATCGATCTCTACCGCAACCACTTCCCTGGCATTTTCACACAGATACTGTGTCATCGTACCGATACCCGGACCGATCTCAAGAACAAAATCATCCTTGTCACTCCCGCAGCCTCGACAATCTTCTCAAGAACATGTGGATCGATCAAAAATTCTGCCCGAATTTTTTCTGAAAATTAAAATGATATTTCTGCAAAACCGCAATCGTATTCTGCGGAATCCCTAATGTAGCCATAAAACTCCTCTCAATCCTTCCGGTTACTTAACATTTCCTCAAACAGCGTATCTAAAAACTCTGTATACAACCCGTTAAATGTCTCATGAAAAGTCTGTGCCACACTTGCATCTCCCTGACCTGTCATCTGTGCCTCCTCAAAAAGTGCAAATGCCGTTTCATAAAGCTCCGGATTTTTATCATAAAATACTTCCGTCAGTCCATCCTGAAAAGCAAACTGCGCCTCCTGGGAAAGATTGTCCTTGAAATCTTCCTTGGAAATACAGCCTTTCTCCTCATAATCAGAAAGATAAATATGTCCCTCTGCAGATTTTACAAAATCGCGAAATACCGTTGCCACATCCTCGTATGTAACAGGAACATAATTCTCATTCCAGTATCTGTCAAATGTTTCCCTGTCCGGAAAGTGTGAAAAAATATCGTTATCCATGTTATTCTCCATTTCTGCGTGTGAAAATTCTTATGTTTCACACTATTCTCCATTTCTGCGTATAAAATATTGTATACAATAAACAGACTGCGCATTCCATGGGCAGACCTATCGCCATAAATATACAAACAGGATGCCATCACGGTCTGTCCGTCTCTGACACCCTGTCTTTCATTATATACAAAAATCATATATAAGGCAAAGATTTATTTTTCATCGTGGAACATTTCGATAACACTGTTCAGCCGTACAATATTCTCACGGTTATTGTCCACAAGTGTTTCATTTCCCTGGACAATTCCGGAAACCTCAAGTGTTTTCTGTGCAATATCCGTCACACCATCAGCCGCCTCGGAAACCGTCGAACTGACACCCTGCATGGCATCTGCAATCTCAACGATGGAACTTAACAGTGTATTGATCTGTCCGCTGATGGCAGACATATCATCATCAAATACGGTTGCATCTTTCGTATACTGGTCTGCAACCCCCATAAAGTCCTCATAATCTTTTAGTACTGTCTGCTCTAAGAAATCCGTACTTTCCTTTAAGCATCCTGTCATATTTGCCACAGCCTGGTTTACCTCGGCAATGATTTCATTGATACTGCCGACCGTCGTGGATGTCTGGGCTGCCAGCGTACCGATCTCTCCGGCAACGACTGCGAATCCCTTTCCTGCCTCTCCGGCTCTTGCCGCCTCGATTGAGGCATTTAATGCCAGCAGATTCGTCTGACTTGAAATTTCAAGGATTGCCTGTGTAAACTGGTTGATCTTTTCTACTGCTTTTGCCTGCTCCATGGCAGCTTCCGTTTTCTGCTGTACATTTTCGTACATCTGAACCGTTTTTTCGCTTGCAGCCTGCGTCTTTAACTTAAGCTGACCTGCGCGTTCCTTTACCTCAACAGAAGACTCCCGTCCCTCCTTTGAATACCGCTCAATATCCGTTGCGCGCTCTTTGATGTCACTGACTGTGGTGTTGACCGTCTCCATCGTCGCCGCTGTCTCTTCCATAGCAGCCGCAAGCTCCTGCGTCGTGTCTGTGTTGACGCTGCTCATCTCACGCACACGTTTCGTTGTATCAGAAAGCTGTTCTGTCGTATTTTTCAGATCTGTGTATACATGACGGATATTTGCTACCATTTGACGCAGATTCTTGCGCATGTTGTGAAGTGATATCGCCATTCTTCCGGTTTCATCTTTTCTTTTATAAAGGTGCTGGTTTGCCGGATTGCTCGCAAACTCAAATTCAGCCGTCTGTTTTACGATACCGTCGATCTGGGTGATCGGCTTTGTGATTGTAAATCCGAGTACTGTACCGATAATTATGGTAAGTATCATTGCAAAAGCAGCTCCTCCGAATATCTGTTTTGCAAGCTGTCTGGATTTTTCCTGCAGTTCAGTTTTTGGTGCCGTAAGGACAAATTTCATGCCATTTTCCAATGTCTTATAATACATGACCTTATCTTTGCCCTGATATGTATAGGAAACGGCAGTCTCCTCCGTCTGCTCATTTCCAAGCGCATCCACTACAGCCTGCAAACCACTGTCTGCATCTGCAAGGTTACTTCCAATCTCAAGATCTTTGTGATACATTACCTCACCGGAATCATTGGCAAGGAAACCATAACCACTATCAAATATACTTAAAGAATCAATCGTATTTGTAAATTCACTGAAATCAATATCCATTCCAATGATACCAATAGACTCGCCGTCCACCTCGATTGGAATAACGTATGAGATCATATATACACCAATGTTGGAATTTAAGTATGGTTCCATCCAGGTTTCTTTTCCATTCTGTACCGGAATATAATACCATCCGACATGCTCCACATCACTCGGATCATACATGGAAAAGTCCGTTGGCGTCACACTCTCAAACTCACTGTCACTGTTATCTCTTGTTAGAAAAAGTCCGCTTGTTGGTTCCGTAAATTCAGGATTATAACGGATATACGCCGTGAGTGCTCCCTTTGTGTTCTGTGCAGACTGCATCAGGATAGGAAGCATCTGCTTTGTATAAGTATCCACATAGTCCTTACTCGTCCGGAAGGATGCTGCATGTTCCAGTTTGGCAACTGCAATGCTGTATACCATTTCCACTGACTGTGAAACATTCTGCATCATGGTATCAAGTTCATCGCTCTGACTCACACACTTAAGCTGCATTTCCTGCTGTGAATCTTCATAAGAAGTGCTGACTGAGTTTACAATACTGATCGCTCCGCAGATAAATGTAGATACCAGCGAACATAGTATTACAGTTACAATAATTTTTGTTTTTATTGATTTCATACCAATTTCCCCCTCTGTCCAGATTCCTCCTGTTGTTTCAATTTTACCATATTCGACTTTATTTTCAATAAAAATATATACTGTTTCGTTATGTTTTCGTAGATTTTAAAAATTATATGCTATTTTTTTATTCATTTTATCGAACATATTTTCGTTTTTCTATTGCATGTGTTTTGATTTTGTGTTATATTGATTTTATCGAACACTCGTTCTGTTTTTAGTAATATGCGACCGATAATCCAACCCCGTTTATATGTAACTATGAAGAATATGAAAAGACCATGAGAAATGGAGATCAACATGAACATCCAGCAAAATATGTCCCTAATGGAAAAACTTTCTATACTTACCGCCGCTGCAAAATACGATGTTGCCTGTACTTCCAGCGGTGTGGACCGCCGTGGCAATGGCACCGGCATGGGGAACTCCCTCGCCTGTGGGATCTGTCACTCGTTCTCTGCGGACGGGCGCTGTATTTCTCTGCTCAAGATCCTCTTTACCAATGAATGTATTTTTAACTGCGCCTACTGCCAGAACAACTGTAACTCCGATGTAAAACGGGCTTCCTTTACCCCGGATGAAGTCTGTGAGCTGACGATAGAATTTTACCGGCGCAACTATATTGAGGGACTTTTCCTAAGTTCCGGCATCATGATCAGTCCCAATTACACGATGGATCTGATCTATCAGACCCTCTACCGGCTGCGCAATGTCTACCATTTCAACGGCTATATCCATGTCAAAGCGATTCCCGGCGCAGATCCTGTCCTTGTGGAAAAAGCCGGTTTTCTTGCCGACCGTATGAGTGTCAATTTAGAACTTCCGACCGCCGACAGCTTAAAGAAACTGGCTCCCTATAAGTCCAGAACTACTATTTTAAAACCAATGCGCCAGATCCAGAACCGCATTACGGAAAATAAGGATGAACTTGCCATTTACCGCAAAGCACCGCGTTTTGTCCCCGCCGGTCAGAGCACACAGATGATCATTGGCGCACCCCGGAACACGATTATGAAATCATGCGCGTTGCTGAGACACTTTATCAGAAGTTTGACTTAAAGAGAGTTTTTTACTCGGCTTTTGTCAATGTAAACCACGACTCAAACCTGCCGGTTCTGCCGGGTGGTCCGCCTCTTTTACGTGAGCACCGCCTCTATCAGGCAGACTGGCTGCTGCGCTATTATGATTTTAAAGTAGATGAATTACTGACCAAAGACCGCCCGGATTTCAATATCTATCTGGATCCAAAATGTGACTGGGCACTCCGTCACCTGGAGTATTTTCCGGTTGAGATCAACCGCGCCGATTATCACACCCTTTTGCGGGTTCCCGGCATCGGTGCAAAATCTGCCTCCCGCATCGTAAAGGCAAGACGTATGAATAAACTCGATTTTTCCGATCTGAAAAAGATCGGTGTCGTACTAAAACGTGCCCTGTACTTTATCACCTGTTCCGGTCGCATGATGTATCCCACAAAATTAGACGAGGATTATATCTGCCGCAGCCTGATTGCCGACCGTACCCAGATTCCACGCGAAATACGTGAGGCAGGATATCAGCAGCTCAGTTTGTTTTCCTGATGATGCTGAATGGAGATTAGTGTGAAAAATAAGATTTTTCACATGCAGGATTTGTGCTTACGCACAAACTTGAGATGCAAATGAAAACGTTGTTTTCATTGAAAAACAGCGCAAGAATGGGGATTAATATGTACACATTTATCTGCGAAGATTCTCCCAACGGAATTTTTTCCGGCATTTATGATGCGTGGGATTTTAAAGTAAATCAAAATAAAAAATATCCAGCCGGCAGCACAGCGACTGACACTTCTTCCCGCATATACCGCATGCCTGCTCGCACGAAGATATCCACGTTGTCTGCCATGAGCCGGACAATTATCAACTGTTTTATGAGTATATCCATGTGGAAACTTCCACAGAAAAATCAGATAAAGTCGCCCGTACCATCAGTGCAGGCTTGGCAGTGAATTTTACGATGCCATTTTAAATGCGATCCTCTCCATTGTTCCCGCGAAAAAGAATGACTTAGACAAAGCCGACGCTATTTACCACACTCTTGTACTTGGTCTGAATACAGCCGCCGGAGCACGCGCCATCCATGATCTCTCCAATCCTTATGTCCACCGCCTGTTTACATTGTCGCGCGCTACCGCAAACGAAGCGCATCACCTGCTCGGCTTTCTTCGTTTTTCGGAACTGGAAAATGGTGTTTTATTCTCCACGATCCATCCAAAAATAATGCCCTGCCGATATTAGCAGAGCACTTCACCGATCGTCTCCCACAGGAGAATTTTATGATATATGATGAGAACCGGCAGCTTGCCGCAGTCCATGCCGCCGGCAAGAACTTCATGCTGGTGGATGCCTCCGGCATAGATCAGGACCTTTTAAAACGTACCTCCGAAAAAGAGTCTGCGTATCGGAAACTGTGGCTGGCCTTTTTTGACCAGATTGCGATCCAGGCACGGATCAATCCAAAACTTCAGGCACAGAACATTCCGAAGCGCTTCTGGAGTGATACACCGGAACTTGCAAAAAAATAAAGCCCTGTTCCAATTGAACAGAGCATCTCTTTACTATCTTATATATATTATAACCAAACTATTCTTTTTTGTAAATAATATCCTTATTACGAAACAGCCTTTCCGCATTTACCCTCGTCGCCTGTTCTACTTCCTCCGGCGTGATCCCTCTTAATTCTGCGATCTTTTTAATCACAAACGGGATGTATGAAGAATCGTTTCGCTCCCCGCGGTGCGGCTCCGGCGCCATATACGGACAGTCCGTCTCAAGAAGGATCCGATCAAGCGGGATCTCCTGTACGGTCTCCTTTAACTTTTTCGCATTTTTAAAAGTCACAACACCGCCGACACCGATATAATATCCCATTTTTATAAATTCCTGTGCCATCTCTTTCGAATAAGAATAACAGTGGATCACTCCCGGTATCTCCTCCGCATGTACTGATTTCATCACTTCCATAGTATCCGCTGCCGCATCTCTGGAATGGATGATGACAGGAAGTGACGCTTCTCTTGCCATTTTCATCTGTTCCGCAAACCAGTATCTCTGCTGTTTTTGTACTTCCGGTTCTTTATCCCAGTAATAATCCAGCCCGATCTCTCCGACCGCAGCTACTTTTTCTTTTTTGGTCTGCTCTTTCAGCCATGCAAATGTTTCCTCATTCAGGCCACTGATATCGCTCGGATGTACACCGACTGCTGCATAGACAAACGGATACTTCTCCGACAGTGCAAGCGTTGTTTGGTAGATTCGATTGAGGCACCGACATTGATAATCGTTCCTACACCACGCCCTGGCATAGATGTGATCAGCGCATCCCTGTCCTCCTCAAACCGTTCATCATCATAGTGTGCATGTGTTTCAAATATCATAATTATATTTCTCCTTTATTTACCTGCATGAGTACCGGGATTTTTCCAATGATCTCACCGCCAGGTACACTCTGTCCACCATATACAGCCTCGATTACCGGTGCAATCCCTTCAACTGAAATCCTGCTTTAAATATATACCCTTTTACGCCAAGTTCCAATACTTTTACAATATATTTTAGATCTGTCTTTTTAATTTAACCGGAAAGTTTCAATGGCATTTTCTAACTGTTTCATGCTGTCCATCATCTTTACGACTTCGGATTTTAAAGCCTCTGAATCCTCCATCTGCTGTCCAAGGAAGCGATTTATTTCCTCCGTGGTTCTTACGGTATGTTCAGAAGAATCCCCGATTGCACGTATTTTATCTAACACTGCATGTCTTCTACCGTTCATCTCATCCACTTTTCCCGATATCTCATCCAGTTCCTGTATCATACTCTCCATGACGCTGCTCATGTTTCCAAATGCCTCCATGGTATATCCGGCACTCTCTACCATTTCATTGACTTTGCCGCTTGTCTCCATGACACATTCCCCGGACTGCAGGACTTCATTTTTCATTTCCGCTACGGTCATGATCAGGGATCACATTCTTGTAATGGTATGAAATAATGCCTCGAAAAGTTTTCCAAACTCTCCACCTTTTTTCCGTTTCTCTTTTTCCTGTACCGTAAGATCTCCGTTTGCCACACAATCAAGTCTTCCGATACTTTTTCTGATATTGCGCGTAATGCCTGCCGTGATCACGGTTGCAATAAGCATGGCTGCAATGCATGCCGCAACGATCATAGCGATCGTGATATCCCGGATATCTTTCGTTCCTGCGGTAATGTACTCAATCGGCACCATCACAACAATTTTTCCACCTGTCACGGAACTCTCTGCACTCATATAATAATAACGTCTGCCATCCACTTTTACATAACTGCTACTTCTGCTGTATCTATCAGACCACTGTCAACCGGATTATTTACGCTGATCATCCTGCCATCTGCAGTCATATCTATGGCTGTAAGCGCTGATTTTTCATAGTTCTGGGTAAGTCCCTCATAAGATTCTGATACGAAACAACACCTATTATGATAATAAAAATAATGGGTACTAAAAATCCCGTTATTAACTGCAGTCGGATCGAGCTGTGCGGTACAACGATTTTTATCTGATGCAGTTTTATTTTTTTCGACATAAAAAACCTCCCATCTTTTTATCTTTATCATAAAAGGACGAAAGGTTTTATAAAATGTCTTATTTTTTAATTGAGTATCGTTTTTTTATTAAATGGAAATATTAATATTCTCTACCGGACTCTGTCCTGCTGCAGGTGCAGTTTGCGCCGAAGCACCTGTATAAGCAGCGGATGTGCCCTGCGACAATGTATCGGTATCACCGCTCATTGTCTGATCTGTCTCTAGCTCTGCATCCTGCTGCGCCTGCATCTTAATCTGTGCCTCCGTCAGCTGTAAATTTGTGGATTCGGCAGACAGACTCACGATCACACCGGAATCCGGCGATATATCAGACGTATTGCGGTTTCCCATCTGGTCTTTGATGTATTTCATATCCGCTTCACTGATCTTGCTTTGCTCCTGACGTCTGTGACTGTTGCGCTTCTGCGTATCTCGATCCTTTTTGCCTTTTCTTTCTGTACGTTCTGGATCTCTTCGATTGCAATTTTTTCCTTTAACTCGCGTTCTTTATTTGCTGCACGGCGCTTGATCTCACCTTTCTTCTGCGTCACCTCAGACTTGTTTTCGCTTTTATATTTTCTATTTTCTATCTCTTCCTGTTTCAAATGACGCACTTTAAGCTGCGCACACTCTACCATCCGTCTTGCATGTGCAACTGCTGCAGATATTTCCTTGCTGTCGTATTCTCCCGTTGCGGCATACCGCTGCAAAGTGGCAAGCCTGCTTTTTGCCTTCGTCAGCGCATTTGCTGCCCCCTGCGGTTTCTTTGCACGCAAAAGCTGATTGGAAACTTCCTTATAGTTATAATTCAGTTTTTTCTTTGTGCCGCTGCTTTTGCTCTTTCCACAGACGTACTCAATACGCGCACGCGAATCCTTATTTGCATTTTTAATAGTCAATGTTCCAGCCATTGCCACTGCCACCGTGGTGCTCCCGGCACTGTTCACCGAAACTCCCATAACTCATATTCCTCCCTGACGTCATGACAGGGATCACATAATATTTTTTACCCGCTTTGCGCGTGCCTGTCATGAAAAATGAATCCATTCATATATCTTTAACATCGGCAAAACTGCACAAAATAATTACCTTCAATTTACATGATATGACACATCCAGAGCGTTTCCGCAATGTTAACCATACAAAACAATCCCAATATTACTGCAGACATATTTAAGACCAGTACCGGCACTTCTTTTCTGATCTGCCCGCGCATCTGTCTGATACAGAAAAGACAGACCGCCATCAGAATAAAATACAGGTAAATATACGGCCGGTCCGCCGATGCATAGATCGTCGGCGAAAAACCCATGACAATACCGGATGCAAGCCCGACACCAAGTATGGCAATCGTATAGAAATACGTTTCCAGCTTTTCTCTCATCAGGCAAAACAGTGCATAGGACATTCCTGCCACCGTCACGATCAAAAATATCACCGGGAACCAGTTCGCAGGATCTTTAAAATTCCATTCCGCTGTCTGCTTTGGTATGATAAATATTTTTTCATACCACGGATGCCCGGTGCGGATCAGTGCATATCCAAGGATACAAAATACCGGAACAGATGACAGCAGCGTTTTTATCAAATTTTTTGTTTTCAGTCCGACCAATACGGCAAGCACGGCCGAGACGATCAGGAAAATACTGTTGACCTGCGCAACAAAAATGCGTTCTATATTTGCAGCCCCCATATATATTTTTTCCAAAACGGAAAAGTATGCAAATTCCGGCATACGTCCTTCCACTTCCTGCATACTGCGAATGCCGTTTCCCGGGCAGCGCAGAATCGTAAAAAGCGAGATCACATCAATGACTGCATATCCGTAGATCCACAGACTTCCAGACTTCTTTCTGCGCCAGCTATAAACCATGGCAAGAAACAGCAGCACCAGCAAAATTGCAGCAACCTGCTCCTGACTGCTGCAAAAAATGCAGGAAACCACACCGCCTGCACCTTCATACCAGTGTACATGTCCTTTCTGTGCCAGTTTCTGTAAAAGCAGGGCAATGTATAATAACCCAAGAAGCGGCCACAGATAATTGACCGTTGTCGCGATCCAGCCTGCTGACACCATATCAGAAAATGGATAAAGCAGCATAAATGCACAGACAAGCCATTTACCTGCCGTTTTATTTATGTTACATTCCATATCCAGATATTTTTCCGGATTCAAGAATAATAAGCGGTATAATAATACAGGAATCAATGTAAAAACAATAATATCCAGTATCTTCCACAGCCATGGAACCTGTACCAACGGGATAAGTACAAATTCGATTGCCATTCTTGAAGACCATGTCGCATAGCGGTGTGCTAAGATTTCCCAGATACTTCTTCCATCCATCAGAGTCTGAAAATAGACAACATCATCCCCCGCAGAAATTTTAATGACCAGATGCCAGATGAGCGCCGTCACAAACACCACCACAAATGGAATATTTTGCCTGAATACCTTTTGTATTTTTTCTTTCACTCTTTTGTTCCCCGATGTACTAGCAGATCTCAGCTCCGCTCGGCATTGCTTTTTCCGGTGTCATCAGTGCAAGATTACCCTCTGCATCTTCTGCACATAAGAGCATTCCCTCAGATAAAACTCCGGCAAGTTTTGCAGGTTTTAAGTTCACAAGTACCATTACTTTTTTGCCGACCATCTCTTCCGGTGTATAGTATTTGCGGATACCGGAAACGATTTGTTTTACCTGACTTCCGATTTTTACCTGGGAACATAATAATTTCTTTGACTTCGGCACTGCTTCACAGGAAATGATCTCTCCGACCTGGAACTGCATTTTCATAAAATCATCATATTCGATCTCCGGTTTTGCCTCGATATCGATTGCTTCGCCTGATTCCTCTGTAGTCTCCGGCAGCTCGCCAAGCGTCTTCTGTCTGCCTCAAACTCTGCTTTCTGTGCTTCACGGATCGCATCGATCTTTGGCATGATCTCTTTGCATCCAGACGTGCAAAAAGGATCTCCGGTTTGTCTGTCACTTTATTTCCATTCTCATAAAGTCCGAATTTGTCCAGATCATCATATTCACGCATACCTGCATTCAGCTGCGCTAAGATACGGTCTGCTGTCTCCGGTAAGAAGCTCTTTAACAGACATGCTCCGATCGTGATGGACTCTACCAGATTATAAAGTACTTCTGCCAGCCGGTCTTTTGCTGCCTCGTCCTTTGCAAGTACCACGGTGCAGTCTCATCAATGTATTTGTTGCAGCGGCGGAATAAGTTAAATACCTCTGTGATTGCATCTGCAACACGCAGATTTTTCATCTTCTCTGCAACTTTATCTCTCGCAGATGTCACAACTGCCTTTAAGTCTGCATCAACTTCCTCTGTCACACCTGTGCTCTTTACCACACCGTCAAAATATTTATTGCTCATGGAAATGGTACGGTTTACAAGGTTTCCAAGGATATTAGCAAGGTCAGAGTTGTAACGCTCGATGACAAGATCCCAGGTAATGATTCCGTCATTTTCAAACGGCATCTCGTGTAATACAAAGTAACGTGTTGCATCCACGCCGAATAAATCAGCCATATCATCTGCGTAGATCACGTTTCCTTTAGACTTGCTCATCTTCTCGCCGCCCTGTAAAAGCCACGGATGACCAAACACCTGTTTTGGCAGCGGCAGATCCAGTGCCATCAAAAAGATCGGCCAGTAGATCGTATGGAAACGGATGATGTCTTTTCCGATCAGATGTAAGTCTGCAGGCCAGTTCTTGTTGAACAGATCACTGGAATTGCGTCTGCATCGTATCCAATCTTGGTGATATAGTTGGTCAGAGCGTCCAGCCACACATAAACGACATGTTTCGGATCGAAATCTACCGGAATGCCCCAGGAAAATGATGTTCTGGAAACGCACAGATCCTGTAATCCCGGAAGTAAGAAGTTGTTCATCATCTCATTTTTTCTGGAAACCGGCTGGATAAATTCCGGATGCTCATTGATGTAGTTGATGAGTTTGTCAGCATATTTGCTCATTTTAAAGAAATATGCCTCCTCTTTTGCCGGCTGGACCTCACGTCCGCAGTCCGGGCATTTTCCATCCACAAGCTGTGACTCTGTCCAGAAAGATTCACACGGAGTACAGTAAAGTCCCTCGTAGGAACCTTTGTAGATGTCACCTTTATCGTATAATTTTTTGAAGATCTTTTTTACCTGTTTCTCATGGTCTTCATCGGTTGTACGGACAAAATTATCATAGGAAGTGTTCATCAGATCCCAGATGCGTTTTACCTCTCCGGCTACATTGTCCACATACTCTTTCGGAGTGATCCCGGCCTTCTCGGCCTTCTCCTGGATCTTCTGACCATGTTCGTCCGTTCCGGTCTGGAAGTAAACATCATAACCTTCCTGACGGCGGAATCTTGCGATCGCATCTGCAAGTACGATCTCGTAGGTATTTCCAATGTGCGGCTTGCCGGATGTGTAGGCAATCGCTGTTGTCATATAAAATTTTCCTTTGCTGCTCATGTGTATTTCCTTCTTTCTTAATGATTTGCTTGTTGATACTGTGGGTTATTTCATCTTATAAATAAAAAAAATCCCGTCCTCTAAAAAGAAGACGAGATGTTATCCCGTGGTACCACTCCCATTTACCGGCACAAAATGCCAGCCTCATTTCGATATCTCACGGACTGCCCGGATACATACTGTACCGATGCTCATCTGCTGTAATATCTCCCGCTGTAACAGGCGGACCTGTCGGGACTTATCTGTCAATTTTAAACAGTTCAGTCCTGCCACTCCAAAGCCATCTTCCATCTATATCCGCCCGTTTCCTCTCAGCCTTATTCCGATTCGGTATTTCAGTTTCTGTGATACAGGTTTTCTTATTAAAATACCTGACTCACAACACCTTTCCGGAAATATAGAAACTTCTCTGTAAAGTTCCAACAGATGTACTCTCTTTTTCATGGTGTTTTATTTCTTACGATTATTTTCAATCTAGCATGGAATGTGTAAAAAGTCAAGCGGCTGATCCACTCTACTTTTTTTGCTTGCCATTCGAGAAGCGATCACTGCAAATTAATATATTTTTCTCCATTCCTTTCATCATCAAAATATGCTACACTAAAAACAGTTTAGTCCCTGTCTATCTGACAGGAGTATTTGCGCAGCGTGCGCAGGAATGGAGAGTTTATGAAAACAAAATCTTATGTAACAACCTTATTGAAGTTTGCACTGGCTTTTACTTTTGCATTTATTCTGCTTATTTTGGCAAATGTAAATGTCGAAGCAAAGACTGCAACTGTCACAAATTTAAAAGAAACAGATATTGAGCCTTACGAAAATCCAGATATTACCATTACCTGGGATGCGGTTTCGTCAGGTGACCAGACCATCTATTATCGTCTTGAAACAAGCGAGGACAAAATCACCTGGAAGGATGAAGGTTCCTATTACGAACCGACTGCGAAAATACATGCTCCGTCCGGCAAATCTGTTTTTTATGCGCGTGTCTGCGCCTACACAGCTCCTTACGACTATGCTATATAGACGATAAAAATCTCTGTGATATTGGAAACTGGTCTGACACCTTAAAAGTTGTTGCACGGATCAGCGATAAAACATCAAAAATTACAGGAACCAAAGCAACCGCTGCATCCCTGTCCTTTAAATGGGCAGCCGTTTCCGGTGCATCCGGATATAAAGTTGTATATTATCCAAGTGGTCTTTCCGATCTTTCCAAGGAACTTACCACAAGTACAAATTCCTGTACGATTAAAAACTTAAAAGAAGATGGCTCTTATGCAATCTGCGTTTATGCCTTAAACAGCAATTCTGACTTACGCTGTTTCTAATACTTACACAGAAACCTACGCCACAACACTTCCAAAGAAAATACGTGATTTTAAAGTGACAACTGCTTATCCCGGAGATGCCAGCTTTGAATGGAAAGGCATTAATGGTGCCAAAGCATTTCAGTTGCAGATAACAAAAGTTTCTGATTCCAAAAAATTTAAAAAACCGATTGTAAACGAAACAAAATTTTACAGTTACCTTGGAACATATACCAATTCAAAAAAAATCAAAGCAGGCACTTTTTATTCAGCAAGAGTCCGTTCCTATGTCACACTTGCAGGCACTAAGCAAAAAGTTTACAGTCCATGGAGTACCGTCATTACTTTTGGCACCTCGCCTAAAAAGATTACTGCAAAACAGTCCGGCTCAGGAATAAAGATCAACTGGTCAAAAGTTTCCGGTGCTTCCGCATATGAAATATACGTTTCCACAAGCTACGATACGAAAACTTTTACGAAAGTAAACACCGTTAAAAGTAAAAACACCAGCTACACCCTGAAAAAATTTAAAAAGAAAAAGTTGAAAAAAAATACCATGTATTACATCAGTGTCAAGCCGGTCTGCAAAGTCGGAAAGAAAAATTGTTCCACAACCGTTTATGTATCCAATCCTACATCAGTATTTTATAGCAAATAAAAAGCTGACCATAAAATGATTGATTGTTAAAAATAAAACCGGATGTTTAAAAAATGCAAATCTCTTATATACATTTTTTAAGCATCGTTTATGGTGAATATACACAAACTTTTTTCTAACACTTGCCGTTTCAACTTTCCCATGTTACTCTACATTTATCGCAATTCAAATTTCATTTCTGTGAAATTCATTTCTGAATATCAGTCTTTTATGTCCCGGCAATTCGCCAGCTATTTCAGAAAAGTATTGTGAAAACCATTTTATTTTTTTATAATCAAAGGAGAATATGATATGGGGAAAAACACACGAAAAATCCATCATACAAAACGGGTTTTTGTACAAAAGAAATACCGGGATGCGTTATTCCGTAAAATTTTCAGTGAGCGTTCTGTCCTGCTTGAATTATATAACGCGCTGAACAACACTGGTTACTCAGACGAAAAGGAACTTACTGTTTACAACATTGATGATGTAATTTATCTTGGCTACAAAAATGATGTATCTTTCATCGTTCGTGGAACACTAAATCTGTATGAGCATCAGAGTACCTTAAATCCAAATATGCCGCTTCGCGGGTTGATTTATTTTGGTAAACAATATGAAAGTTACATCAAACAGCAAAACTCCCTTGCCTGGAATGTACCGCAAAAGTCTATAATATTAATTACGGACACAATAAAGACTGATGCTTCGGTGCAGAACGTTAGAGGAATACTCTATTTTGATCAGCAGAATCTATTCAAAGATTTTGGAAGGAATTTCTTTAGAACAGGCAATTGATTTCACGGTACAGGATTGTATTCATGATAATATTCTCCGTGATTTCCTCATAAAACACAGATCGGAGGTAGTTGGAATGTTACTGGAAGAATTTGATATGGAAGAGTATATTAAAATGGAACGCAGGGACAGCTATGAAGATGGAAAATGCCAATATCGTATACACGTCATTCACACGATGTACCAAAAAAATATTCCTGCTGAAAGCTGCATCAACATGCTGGATGAGGATGCTGATTTTGTAAATCATATCTACCAGTTATGCCAGCTTCACCCTGACTGGAACGACAGCAACCTTTTTGATGCTGTAGAAAGCAATTAGACACATCATATCATGAGTCGAGTCTCACTTTTTGTATTTTATAATAACATGATGTTGGGGCAGAACAGATCATTTCAGGTATCTGTTTTGCCCTCCAGTTTAAAAATCAATTCCTATCATGTATTTTTTGGCACTTACTCCACATTCTTTGTTGCGATCACATCCACACCTGTCCCTGCAACATCTTTCACAAGCACATCCCCGATGTGCACCGGGGCAGCAACCTCAATATTTTTCAATGCTTTGACACAGTCAAATATTTTTCCTTTCGGAATATCTTCTTTTGTCTTTACAGAAACCATTGCTTCGCTTCCGCCGGTGATCCTTACTGTAGAGGTAACGATCCTGGTCGGATTTGTCACTTCTTTTCTCGCATAGATATCACCGCGCTTACAGGTATTTCCCGTAACGCTTACGACTTCCCCATGTTCCATTTTTACAGTCAGCGGGCAGCCCATCGGACAACCGATACAGATTAAATTTTTCTCTTCCATTGATATACCTCCATTTTATTCCTGCTCGATTTTCACTGTAATCGTCTTTAGATCCGGGTACTGCAAAAGCTGCTCTTTTGTCAGTTTAATCTCTTCCATTTCTCCCGGTGCCACGACCGGACGTTTTCTGTGAATGACTCTCTCATCATCAAAATAAGCGCTGACGTAACAGTTCTTGTATACACCGCCCACACGGAAACGGACTGTGATCTGCTCATCCATATTAGCAACATTGATGGTTCCCGGCACCGTATACCGGACACCCTCGATCGGATTTAAAACAATGTCGTTATCTCTTGCTGCCTTCACGCCATCTGCTTTCACATAAGCTGCCGCATTTTTTCCGGCTGTCTTTGCTTCCTCGGACACGAAATCCACCAGATCATGCACATGCAGCACATTTCCACAGGCAAATACACCCGGAATATTTGTCTCAAGGCTCTCATTGACCTTCGGTCCGGAAGTAACCGGGTTCATGTCGACACCCATGCCTTTGGAAATCTCATTTTCCGGGATTAGTCCTACCGAAAGCAACAGCGTATCGCAGCTATATTCTTCTTCGGTCCCCGGAATCGGTTTTCCTTTACTGTCAACCTCAGCTAACGTGATTCCTTCTACACGCTCTTTTCCCTTAATGTCCACAACCGTGTGGCTTAACTTTAACGGGATTCCGTAATCATCCAGACACTGCACAATATTACGTTTCAGACCGCCGGAATATGGCATTAATTCTGCCACGACCTTAACCTTTGCACCCTCAAGTGTCATTCGCCTTGCCATGATCAGTCCGATATCACCGGAACCTAAAATGACGACTTCACGTCCCGGCATAAAGCTTCGATGTTTACCAGACGCTGTGCCGTTCCTGCGGAGTAAATTCCCGCCGGGCGGTATCCCGGAATATTTAACGCGCCTCTCGGTCTCTCGCGGCATCCCATAGCAAGAATGACTGCTTTTGCCTGGATCTCAAACAGGCCATCCTCACGGTTCATCGCCGTAACGACTTTCTCATGGCTGATATCCATGACCATAGTATTTAATTTATATTCAATGCCCAGATCTTTTACCTGTGAAATAAATCTGCCCGCATACTCAGGTCCTGTCAGTTCTTCCTTAAATGTATGCAGTCCAAATCCATTGTGGATACACTGGTTTAAAATTCCGCCTAATTCTTTGTCTCTCTCTAAAATTAATATGTCATCAATTCCGTTATTTTTTGCAGAAACAGCAGCCGCAAGCCCTGCCGGTCCACCTCCGATGATTACGATATCATATGTTTTCATGCACTGGCTCCTCCCTCTTACAATCTGTCCTTGTTGGTTCCGACAATAATTTTTGAATTTCCGCCTGATTTTGTGATCTCAGACTGACTCACACCGCGCTCTCTTGCTAAGATCTCCATTGTTCTCGGCGAGCAGAATCCCGCCTGACAGCGTCCCATTCCGGCTCTTGTGCGGCGTTTGACACCATCTAGTGATTTTGCACCGAGCGGGCGTCTGATGGCATCGATAATTTCTCCCTCGGTGATCATCTCACAGCGGCAGATAATATTGCCATACTCCGGTTTTTCCTTAATTAAGGCCACTCTTTCTTCTTTGCTTAAAGTATTTGGATTTAAGATGCCTTTGCGCGTTGCGATAAAATCTTTCTTTTCTTCCAAATGCATTTTTTCTTTTAACAGACCTGCAACCATTTCTCCGATCGCCGGACTGCTCGTAAGCCCAGGTGACTCGATTCCGGCACAGTCGATAAAGCCTTTTGCATCTTCTGCCTCTTCAATGATAAACTCATGACCATCTTCATGTGCACGAAGTCCGGCAAAAGAAGTGATAACCTGACGCATCGGAATATTTTTTACATTCAGATTCGCCCCGGCGATAACCTGATCTAAGCCTTCTCTTGTCGTGTTCGTTCCTTCTTTGTCCTCAATATCAACCGCAGTAGGTCCTAATAACAGGTTGCCATGCACCGTCGGCGAAATGAGGATTCCTTTTCCATATTTGCCCGGCAGCGCAAAGACCGTATGACTTACATGGCTTCCGGCACTCTTGTCAAGCAGGCAGTAATCACCGCGTCTTGGCGTAATATGGATTTTCTTTTCACTGACCATGTTGTGAAATTTGTCCGCATAGACACCGGCTGCATTGACCACATATTTTGTCTCGAACACACCCTGATTTGTGTGGACTTCCCAGATATCTCCCGACTTTTTCAAATCGGTTACTTCTGTGTCAAACTTAAATTCCACACCATTTACATTCGCATTCTCAGCCAATGCGATATTCAGGTTGAACGGACACACGATCCCGGCGCTTGGCGCATACAATGCTGCGCAGATATCATCCTCAAGATTCGGCTCCATCTCATGCACTTCCTCTTTGGATAAAATACGCAGCCCCGGCACACCGTTTACCACGCCACGGTCATACAGTGCTTTCAGATTCGGCATATCCTCCTCGTCCTTGCAGACAACCAGAGAACCTATCCGCTTAAACGGAAAATCAAGATCTTTGGAAAGCTGCTCCATCAAGGCATTTCCCCGTACATTTAATTTTGCCATCAGGGAACCTTCTTTTGCATCATATCCCGCATGTACGATTGCACTGTTTGCCTTGGATGTGCCGCAGCAGACATCTTCCTCTTTCTCTATCACACATACTTTTGCATTATAACGCGACAATTCTCTCGCCGCTGCTGCGCCGGATACACCGGCTCCGATGATAATTACGTCATACATTTTCCATCTCTCCTTTTTTACTTTGTTCTTCTGGTATCTAACCCGGAGGGCTTTTTCATTCATAAGATGTAATCTCCTATGAATAAAAAAGCCTGACAAGTAAGCGCACCCATGCTGTTGCGATTATCCTGTCAGGCTCTCTTCTCTCTTGCCCCTCAACAATAGATTGCAAGTTCCACATGCACATCTACTGTCATAAATATAAAATTGTCATATAAAGTTACTTATCGCATGACAAACATACGGTCTACCATGGAATTGCTCCATATAGCAGTACTGCAACAATTGCTCCGATCACCGGTCCCACCAGCGGAACAACTGCATATCCCCAGTTGGATGTTCCTTTTCCCTTAATCGGAAGAACGGCATGTGCAAGACGCGGTCCGATATCTCTTGCCGGATTGATCGCATATCCGGTCAGTCCACCAAGTGACATACCGATCGATACAATGATTCCAAATACAAGAAACTTTCCAAGTCCATCGGTAAGTCCCGGCACATTTGCCATACCTTTGATCGCAAATACAAGGATAAACGTTCCAACTGCCTCACTGAAAATATTCTGTCCCATGTTCGGAATAGAAGGCGCTGTACAGAACACCCCAAGTTTTGTCGCCTGATCCTCTGTTGCATCAAACTGTCCTTTAAACAAAAGATATACGATCACCGCTCCAACAAACGCTCCTGCAAACTGTGCAATGATATATCCCGGAACCATTGCCCAGTCAAAACTTCCGTCAACTGCAAGTGCTAACGTCAGCGCCGGATTAAACGATGCTCCCGATGCTGCTCCGAAAATAAATGCCGGCAGCATAACCGCAAGTCCCCATGCAAATGTGATCTGGACAGTTCCTCCACCCTTCATGCCAGATTTGTTGAGATTTACGTTTGCAACAACTCCATCACCTAAGATGATCAGAATCATAGTTCCCAAAAATTCTGCTATATATGGTAACATACTATCCCCCCTTATTCAATTAACTTTACCAATACATTACAATCTTTACCTTCCCTATACAAAACCTTCTTTTTAATCTTCCTTTGCCCAGCCGTATGCATATTTGACTGCTTTGTTCCAGCCTTTGATCATTTCTTCTCTCTTTGCGGCATCGATCTGCGGCTCAAATGTCTTGTCGATTGCCCAGTTTTTAATAACATCCTCTTTACTTGACCAGTAACCGACTGCCAGACCAGCAAGATATGCAGCGCCCATCGCTGTTGTCTCTACACATTGCGGACGATTTACCGGCGCATCAATAATGTTCGCCTGTGTCTGCATCAGGAAATCATTAGCACTTGCTCCACCGTCAACTTTCAAAGCGGTAAGATCAATTCCGGAATCTGCTTTCATGGCAACCAGAACATCATTCACCTGATATGCCAGAGATTCCAATGTTGCACGGATAATGTGATATTTATTGACGCCACGGGTAATACCTACGATCGTACCTCTTGCATACTGATCCCAGTGAGGTGCACCAAGACCGGTAAATGCCGGAACTACATAACAGCCGTTCGTATCTTTTACTTTCTTTGCCATGTATTCAGAATCAGGTGCAGAATCAATGACTCTTAATTCATCTCTTAACCACTGGATCGCAGCCCCCGCCACGAAAATAGAGCCTTCCAGTGCGTAATTAACTTTTCCATCCAGTCCCCATGCAATCGTAGTTACCAGACCATTCTTGGAAAATACCGGTTTTTCGCCTGTGTTCATTAAAAGGAAACATCCGGTTCCATATGTATTCTTTGCCTCTCCTGCGTTAAAACAGGTCTGACCAAACAATGCTGACTGCTGGTCTCCGGCAGCACCTGCGATCGGGATCGGTCCACCAAGGTAAGAAGGATCTGCCTCCCCGTAAATACAGCTTGACGGTTTCGGCTCCGGCAGCATACATTTTGGAATATTTAACTCTGCTAAAATCTCATCATCCCACTGAAGAGTGTTGATATTAAATAACATTGTTCTGGATGCATTGGAATAATCGGTCACATGAACAGCGCCTTTTGTCAGTTTCCAGATCAGCCAGGTTTCTACCGTTCCGAATAATAATTCACCCTTTTCGGCTCTCTCTCTTGCACCCGGTACATTGTCAAGCAGCCATTTTACCTTCGTGCCTGAAAAATATGCATCAATGACAAGACCTGTTTTTTCCCTGAATTTATCGGTAAGTCCTTTTTCTTTTAAGGTATCGCAATATTCTGAAGTTCTGCGGCACTGCCATACGATCGCATGATGGATCGGCTCTCCTGTTTCCTTATCCCAGACGATCGTTGTCTCTCTCTGGTTGGTAATACCGATTGCTGCAATATCCTCTGCTGTCGCATTGATCATGTTCATCGCCTCAACTGCAACACCGAGCATACTTGCCCAGATTTCATCTGCATCATGTTCCACCCAGCCCGGCTGTGGGAAGTACTGTGTAAATTCCCTCTGTGCCACGCTGCACATCTCACCTTTCTCGTTGAACAGGATACATCTGTTGCTTGTGGTTCCAGCATCCAGTGCCATTACATATTTTGCCATACTTTTTCCTCCTCTTTCTTTTGGCTTTATTTAATATTTAAACTGCTCCCCCCAGAGCATTATAAATATTCGTAAAATTGATTGTTCTTTTTTTCTATTGAAATATATTATTTTTTACCTTACATATTCCAGACTTTATGGTTTGTGGATGATACCGCCATCGCACCCGCTGACAATGCTCCCATCACGTCTTCTTTATCTGTGATCAGCCCTCCTGCAATGATGGTACTTTTACCGAATGACTAATCTGTGCAATGATCTTAGGCATCACTCCCGGAAGTACCTCGATAAAATCCGGTTTTATCATGTGCTGCTGTTGTCTGATATTTTCAAATGCCATTGAATCCAGTAAGAAAACACGGAGTACTGTATACATAGACATTTCTTTTGCTTTTTTGATCAGTGATGGCTTCGTGGAAATGATTCCATCCGCTTCAGTCTGCTCCTTAATAAATTCAACTGCAATCTCCTTTGGACTTAAACCACTGATGAGATCCATATGCACCATCGCGATCTTACCTGCATCCCGTATCGTCTTTACAATTGAGCCAATAGAACAGACATCCCCGAATAAAATAAAAATGACTCTGATATCATCATGTTTACAGCATTCCTCCACATCTTCCATACTTTTTACTGCTGCAATAATTGGATTATCCTCAACTGCTTCATAAAAATTCTGATTCATGCTTTCCCCTTCCCAGATACCTTTTTCCTATTTCATATGTATACAACTGATGATCATCTCATGACGTTTTTGCATTGCAGTTTTAATATAACATAAAAAAGAGCGACAATACCAACGGCTTCATCGGCCGTTCTATTCGCTCTCCTGTCATTGCTCTCTTATTGAACTGTCTGCATCATATCATAATGCACAATGCAATGCAATACTTTCTTGATGTTATTTATCATTTTTGTTTGTGTTTTACAGTTTTTTCTATATATTATTGTATATAATACACAATTTTGTTTCATTTTCTTATATATCTTTGTTATATTTTTATCAATGTATCATATTTCGTTTCATTCCACCTGAAAATCATCCAAAGCAGACTTCTTCCCTGTCATTTTCCCCCGTGTGTCCAGGATGCCCCGCCCCAGACTTTCTAACTTTTCCTCACATTCCTGCGCCGTGCGTGCTCCCATGCCTAAATCCATACCAAAGATTCCATATTCGTCTCCTGCTGAAAGTCCGGCGATCTTAATGTCTCCATCTTTATTATCCTGAAATAGCAACGTAATACAGGTAGAATTGCCCGGTATCACATTGTATCTCTGATAGATTCTGACCGTAACATCCATTCCCTTGGACGTCATGCTGTATTCATCCCGGAAATCTAATTTATGCTTTCCTTCTTTCAACAGCATATCTGTATTTTGGATCACATCCTTCAAATTACCATGAACTACCTTCTCAAATACAGCCATATGACACGCCTCCCCCACAATGTTTTTCCTGCGCAGCTACTATTTAAAACTGATTTATAACAATTTTACATCATTGATTTTGTAACGTCAATTACGCCGCCAGCACTTCAAGCACCGCCTCCGCCAGCTTTTTATGACCTTCCTCATTCAGATGTTCCCTGTCCTCCTTACTCGGCTCAGCCACATCGGATGCTGCAAGGAAATCACAGCCATATTTTTCTGCCACTTTCTGATAAACTGCTTTCAACCCCTTCGATACCTCCACGGACTTTTCATTAAACTCAGGATCATACCCCTGCTCCCAGACACCTTCCCCAAGCTGTATCGGAGAGATCAGTAAGATCCTGATATTCTTATCTGCCTTGCGGATCTGCTCCACCAGACGCTCCACGCCAAGACCGATCACCTCCGCAGAAGCATTGTAAAATGTCTTGCAGTCATTCGTTCCAAGCATTAAAACAACGCGGTCCACCGGCGCATGGCTCTCCAAAAGAGTCGGCAAAAACGCTGCACCTTTTCTGCCCTCGCGCAGCTCATCCTCAAAAACTGTCGTCCTGCCGCACAGTCCTTCCTCAATGATGCGGCAGCCTTTTCCATATAACTGCTGTTCGATCAGCCCTGTCCATCTTGTATCTCTGCCGTAGCGGTTTTTCGTTCCCGGTATCAATCCATAAGTATTGGAATCTCCAAAGCATAATATTTCTTTCACACTAGTCTCCTTTTCTCCGCCGTTCTGCCGCGGATCCAGTTTTTATATTAAATATGTTTCATCTTTATCTTTTTATTTCATACTATATTAATATGAATACTATGTTTTGTCAACAAAAAAATATGGTAACAGAAAACCCTATCCTTAACAGTGACAGAAAACCCTATCCTTAACAGGATAGGGTTACAAATCCAATATTTATAAGGCAGATCAATGCAAGCAGTGTCACCGCCAGCTTTCCGCCTGTCTGCTTTAATTTTTCTTCCACAGCATCTGCCATACGGTAAATGCAAAACATTGTCACAAACAGCAATATAAAATACAGGGTAATATAAACACGCTCACCGGAAACATAGATCGTCGCCATAAATCCAAGGATCATGCCTGCACCAAATCCGCATCCCAACATAAGAAGCGCGTAAATATACTCTATCGGCTGCTCTCCTAAGATGATCCATAATGCATAAAGCATCGCCGCCACTGTGACTGCAAGATACACCATCGGAAGCCAGGTAGAAAGCGCACCCCAGCTCCACTCCGTGATCTGCTCTGGCATAACAAACAGACCGGACAAACCCGGATAGGCGGTGCGCAATGCTGTCTGTCCAAATAAGATCAGAACCGGCAGTTCAGAAATGAGTGTCTTTTTATAATCATCTGTTTTCACATAGACAAGCATTGCAAGTACAAGCGTCACTGTCAGAAATACAGCATCGCAGTTTGCAATAAATACACGCTCGATACTGAGCAGGCCAAGATACAGTTTATCTCCAAATCCGTATGTCTCAAAAATCGGGAGATCCGCAATACTGACCGCATTGCGCCCGGCATTTCCAGGACAGAGCAGGATCGAGATCAGCGTCGCCACATTGACAAGCACCATCCCTGCCAGATAAAAGCGGTTTCCCCAGATCACTTTCCGATCCGCCAGATCACTCCCTGCAGAATCCTGCATCAAAGATTCCTTCCGGTGTTTTCCGATGACCATGTAGATGCCATACAGAACAAAAACCACAAACAGAATTACCGCCACCTGTTCATGACTGCTTGCGATCAGGCAGACCAGCACGCCCGCAATGCCTTCCATTATTCCGATTTTCTTATGTATCATCATTTTTTGAGAAGGACTCCGACAAAGAACATCCCCCATACCGGCCAGAAATAATTCACGGTGGTGGTAATCCAGCCGGCGGTCCCCATATCATGAAACGGATATAAAAGAATTGCCGCTGCCGCGCACCAGTTCACCCACTTTCCACCGCCAAATATCTTTGAAAGCAATACCGGAAAAGAAATAAAGAGCGCCAGATCAATAAGCCGCCACAAAAGCGGATACTTTATGATCTCTACCAGTAAAAACTCGATCACGAACCGGGATGTCCACGTCTCGTAACGCAAGATCAGATAATTCCACAATCCAAGTTCAGATGTCGCCTGTGAAAAGAAAACATCATCTCCCGCCATCGGCCGGATTCGCAGGTGATAAATAATCCCCACAAACGCCACAATGAAAAAAGGAATTAACTGACGCAGATCTGCCCGGACTTATTCTGATTTTCCACGCATCCGGCTCCTATTCCTCAAACATATCGTCCATCTTTGTTCCACAGTTGCTGCAGAACGCTGCTCCCTGCGGCATTTTGGCACCACATTTCGGACATTCTGTGGCTCCCTGAAGCTTAAATACTTCTGCACGCATACGCTCGATCTCTCCGAGTGCTCCGTAATCAGGAAAAAGTGCTCCTGTTCCGGTGTCTTTTCTTCGGTTTCCGCATTTTCCTCATCTTTGTGTTTCTCATAATATGCTTTTCCAAGTTCCGCATACTGTTTTTCCACGAAATCCTCTTTGGATCTGATATCCATCTTTAACTTTGCGATCTCAGACACATCCTTGGCCTTCTGCCCAACATCCTTACCCGCACTCACGATCGTCTCACTTAACTTATCAAAAAACTCCATACTGTGTTTACCTCCCTAAACTTTCATCTAGTTAATCTCCCAGGCAATTATATTTTTATTATACTCTTTTGCCCAGAACTCTTCAATAAACATATTTGTCAAAACTCTGCTTTTGAAGCCCACCTGTTACTGTTCACACATACTGTGTGAGCAGTAACGATTACAGCCCATTTTAAATGCATCTTCGATGCATGGGGCTGTAATCTGGCATGATATAGTCTTTGGCGCACAGCTTGACAGCAAGTGTCAAGCTTGCGAGTGAACAGTAACGCCCACCTATCTCATACAGATATACACCAGGTATGCTGCATATAATGCAAGCAGCACCACACCTTCTTTTTTCTCTATATGAAGCCTGCTCCATGCAAACACCCATACAAGAATGCTTACCAACACCAGAAGTATACTGTCCACCACATTTTCCATAATAAACGCTACCGGACTTATCGCTGCTGTCACTCCCAGAATAAACAGAATATTAAAAATATTTGATCCGATCACATTTCCAAATGCCATATCAACTTCATTTTTTCTTGCAGCTACCACAGAGGTGACAAATTCCGGCAGGCTGGTTCCCATTGCAACGATCGTAAGTCCAATCAGATTCTGGCTTAACCCGGCTTTTACGGCAATCGCTGACGCACCATCTACAACAAAATCCCCGCCAAATTTAATAGCCACTGCACCACCCACAATATATAATATACATTTCCATGCAGGATAAATTTTATATTCACCGGAAGGATCTTCTGCTTCTGCCGATGCCGCATGCGCTTTTAATGCTGACCGTACCATCCATACCAAAATCCAATAAAAAGAAGTAACAATATCACACCATCTGTTCTTCCTATCTCCATGCCGGAAATTCCCAGAACAAACAAAAGCACCGCACACAGAACAGAAACTGGTATTTCTTTTTTTAATGTATCTTTCTGTACGATCAACGGTGCAAATAATGCACATGCCCCGCATACAAACATTAAATTAAAAAGGTTAGAACCTATCACATTGCTGACTGCCAATGCATTGTTACCGGCAACGGAAGCTGTTACACTGACAGCAAGTTCCGGCAGGCTCGTCCCCATTGCAACGATCGTGAGTCCGACAATCATAGACGGAATCCGCAGCGCCCTTGCAACGGAAGAACTTCCCTCAACAAAAAAATCTGCACCTTTGATCAATAAAACAAATCCCACCAGTAATAAAACTATTGACTGCATCATCGCCACCATACACATTTCCTCCTTCGTTTTTCCTGTTATTTATAAAATACCCAGATGTGTCAAAAGGATTCTGACACCGAGCAATACTAAGATCAGTCCGCCGGCAAACTCTGCTTTCTTTTCGTACTTGTTTCCAAAAAAGTTTCCGACATAAACGCCGCCAATGGAAATAAAAAACGTAGAAATTCCAATGATCGTGATAGCCTCCACGATCGGGTAATCTAAAATGCAAATGTGATCCCAACTGCAAGTGCATCAATACTTGTTGCAACTGCAAGCACAAACATCTCTTTTAAATCGAGCGGTGCATCCATTTCTTTTACTTCGTCATCTTCCTTATCCGGTTTCACAGATTCCACAATCATTTTTCCACCAATAATTCCAAGTAATATAAATGCGATCCAGTGATCGATGCTTGTGATATACTTTTCAAACTGACTTCCTAAAAGCCATCCGACAAATGGCATCAATGCCTGAAATCCTCCGAAAAATAACCCGATCACAAGTGCCTGTTTTTTGTTGACCTTTCGCATCCCGAGTCCTTTGCAGATCGACACTGCAAATGCATCCATGGACAGCCCGACTCCCATCAGAAACAATTCAATAAAAATCGCCATCTTTTTTCACCGCTTTCTTTTTGTATCAGACATTTTCCGTGATATTTCCGCAGTTATTTTGTACTGTATGCGCCATTTCTGCAGTGATTTCCAATTTCCCTCATGTTTTTACTGATAATATTTATCTGTTAAATATGTCAAAAAAAGAGACTCCACGTATATTCCTGTACCGGATATCCTCGCAGATATCCCTACAAAAATATACATGAGTCTCATTCTTTAAGATTTGCCAGGTTCTTTTCGTGTGTGCCCACCAAAAGAAACCGGTATGTTGACAAACCACGCGATCACGCGAACTACTCCCTCACGGTTTCACAGACTGCTTCCCTTACAAACCAGCCTGTGCTTATCATAAGTTTTTCACTTATGCCAAACGCTGTTTTCACATCATATCTTATGCACCATGATTTGTCAATCAATGTTTTAATAAAAATACATTACCTTATGCAGCCCATGCTTTTTTAATCAGCCAAGCAATTCAAGAATCTCTTCTTTTGTGAAGCTTGCAGAATCCATTCCTTCGCCCTCGAGCACCTGCTCGGCAAGTTTCTTTTTCCGCTCCTGGATATCGATGATCTTCTCCTCGATCGTTCCCTCTGCCACAAGTTTGTATACCGTCACGACATGCTTCTGTCCGATACGGTGCGCACGGTCTGTCGCCTGGTTCTGCACGGCAACATTCCACCACGGATCGTAGTGGATGACGATGTCCGCGGAGGTAAGGTTTAATCCGGTTCCACCCGCCTTTAAGCTGATACAGAATACCGGAACATCATCGTTATTAAACTTTCCACCATCTGCATACGTTTTTCCTTATTTACAGAACCGGTCAGAAGATAGTAGTCGATTCCTTCTTTTTTCAGGCGCTCTGTCAGACGGTCTAACATGGATGTAAACTGCGAGAACAGAAGGATCTTGTGTCCTGCTCCGACTGCGTTTACGATCAATTCCATACACATGTCGGTCTTTGCGGATTCTCCATGGTAATCTTCCAGTAAAAGTCCCGGATCACAGCAGAGCTGACGCAGTTTGGTAAGTTCGGAAAGGATCTGCATCCTGCCTTTATGGAACTCTTTCTCATTCTGCTGGCTAAGCATTTCCTTCATCCTGGTCGCATAAGCATCATATAACTGCATCTGTTCGCCATCGAGTCTTGCGAATACATTTTCTTCGATCTTCTCCGGAAGGTCTTTTAACACATCCCCTTTCAGACGTCTTAAAATAAACGGACGGATCATGCGCTGTAAACGCTCCATCTTATTTGCATCCTGATTCACGGCGATCGGAAGCTCGATCTCCTCCCGGAACTTCTGATATGTATACAGGAAACCAGGCATCAGATAATCAAAAATACTCCAGAGCTCGCTGAGTCTGTTTTCGATCGGTGTTCCGGTCAGTGCCAGCTTGAATGCCGCAGTGATCTTTTTGACACCCTTCGCCGCCTGTGTGGACGGGTTCTTGATATACTGTGCCTCATCGATGACCTGAATCGCAAATACAAACTTCTGGTACACTTCGGCATCACGTTTTAACAGATCATACGAAGTAATAAGGATTTCTCCCTCTTTGCTGTGACGGATGATCGACGCACGATCCGGTACACTTCCGGCAACAATGACTGTTTTTAACTGTGGTGCAAAGCGTGTGATCTCTTTCTGCCAGTTGTAGACCAGAGATGCCGGACACACGATCAGGGAACGGCGCAGTTCCTTTTCCCCAGCCTGCATTTCTTGCTGTTCTGCCGTTAAAAGGCTGATGACCTGAAGCGTCTTTCCAAGTCCCATATCATCGGCTAAAATACCGCCGAATCCATTCTCACGCAGCGTCTTTAACCACAGGAATCCATTCTTCTGGTAACTTCTCATAATAGAATTCAGCGCTTCCGGCACTTCATAGTCACTGTCCTCGATCGTCTTCATGTTGCGGACCATGCCCTTGAACTCTTTATTTTTCTCGATCGAGAGAAGCTGATTGTTCTTTAATGCCGCGTCCAGATACATTGCGCGGTATTTTGGTACAATTAAAGTGCCTTTTTTGAGATTTGTCTCCGTCAGGCGCAGATCCTCGCTGACTTCCGCCAACGTACTTAAACCGTCCTCTTCAATATTTAAAAAGTCGCCGTTTTTCAAACGGATATACTTCTTTTTCCTGTCATATTTTGAGAGCAGGTAGCAAGTTCCTCCCGTGACATCTCATCGGAATGAATTTTTAATTCCAGAAGATCACTTTTTAACGAGATACCCACGGAAACGGCCGGGGAAGATACCACCTTTAAATTGCGGAAATTTTCCGTTGTATAAATGGTCATAAATTCGCCCAGTCTTCTCAATCCACCTGAAACTAACTGATACAACATCTCCTCATTGTTCTTCAGCACAAAGACTGTCTGGGACAGCGCATATTCATTGAAATACGGTTCCACAAGATTTTTGATGCGGAGTTCCTCTGCGAGATCGCGCACTTCACCCGGTGCGATCTTCTCGAGGACATTATATTTATCATCCCCGTAAACTGCCATCAGTTTTGCACCTACCGTATTCATATCCTGTCTGTCTAAATAAAGTTCAAACTCAGGTTTCGGCGGCACATAAAGGCTCTCATCAAATCCTGCCTCTTTTTCCACTTTAAAATATTTTTTCAGTAATGGAAGCAGGTCGCGGCAGAACATGGCAAGCTCATCTGCAGCGATATAAGTCTGTCCTCCGGTCTGGCGGTGCAGAAATTCAAAAAATTCTCCGACCGTTTCTTTCATTCCTGCCGGACTGCGGTAGATCATATCCGCGTCATAGAAATAAAAATATTTCACCGATGATCACAGAATCATCTTCCAGCATCAGAAAAATACCGGAACCGCCCTGACGGATAACCAGCTTCGGACGCTTTTCTTCCGGTGAAAATGTATAGGTATCCTCCGGTAAAAATCCTACCTCTGCCTCAAACGGCATATCCCCGACTGCCTCAAAAAAACGGTCGATCCCCACACTGTCTAACTCCATCGTGCGTTCATAACTGCCCGTATACGCATAATATGCATGGAACTGGCTCTGACGTCTTTTATCCATCTCCTGCTGTTCCATAAATGCGATCATACGTTTTGCAGATTCCGTAAATGCATCCAGATGATGATAAAACTCCAGTTTTTTACCGTAACGGACTTTTTCATTGATTTTAATCGAGTGTAAAAATGCAGAAATATTTTTGAGTACATATTTCTGCTCCATTCCAATCTTAAATTCCACCGTGGCATAACTGTATTCCATCTTGAAATAAGGCTCTAACTCCACCTTGCCGTAAATATTTTCCGGTAAAAGATAGGTGGAACCTGCACGCATGGAATAACGGTTTAACAGATTTTTTAATGAAGTATCCGTTTTTAACTCTTTTTCCGTGCGGATGTTCTTCTGCTCTGTCTTCTCGCTTACTCCAAGTTTTGCATTTAAGATATCTTTCGCCTGTCTGCGGTTCACATAGGCAAGCGCAACGGCTACACAATGTTTGCAGATGCCCTCATAGTTACAAAACGCCTCACAGTTGCAGCGGCTCTCTGAAACTTCCGCATATTCTTCATCTATCACAAGCCGGACATCGTAGTGATCCTCGACTGTTCCTTTTACTCTTCCAATTAATTCTGCCTTTGGAACGCCATCTTCCGTGTATACGTCATAGGAAAATTCCTGCACGAGTCCCCGCTCATACAATTCCTTTCCCCGGCGGTATGCTGCCGGATATGCTTCCTGCTTAATGTCTGATATGGAAAACATGATTGCTGTGCTCCTCAATAGTATATTTTTTGCATCTTTCTATTGTAACATAAATTTGAGGATTCGGTTAGACTTTTTCACTAAAATACAATCTTGATCTCCGTACCCACACCAACCTCACTTGTCAGCGTCATCTGCGCATCATGCTGCGCGACAATATGCTTTACAATGGCAAGCCCCAGACCTGTGCCGCCAGTGGATTTTGACCGGCTCTTATCGACACGGTAGAAACGCTCAAAGACGCGTTCCTGCTGTTCTTTCGGGATTCCGATACCGGTATCTTTTACGATCAGGACCGGTCTGGTATTTTCGATCGTAGTCACGATCGTGACACTGCCGCCTTTTTTATTATAACGGACCGCATTACTGCAAAGGTTAAAAAGCAGTTCCTCAAGCAGCGTCTTGTTTCCGTTCATTGGAACAGACGCCCCCTCTAAGTGCAGCGTCACCTCATTTTTATCTGCCTGCATCTGCATGGAATGAATGCACTGCTCCCCAAGATCATGCAGATCAACCGTCTCAAATTCAAGTTTTAAATCACTGTCATCTAATTCTGAAAGCTTTATAATATCGTTGATCAATGCCTGCAGACGCTCTGCACTCTTATGGATCTCATTTGCAAAATGCGCGGTATCCTCCCCGCCCGTCATTCCGCTTGCGATCAGTTCCGCATATCCGGAGATCGCAGTCAACGGCGTCTTTAATTCATGGGAAACGTTGGCTGTAAACTCCTGACGCATCTGCGCATGATTTAAAATATCCATATGCTGTTTTTGATCATGGAAATAAACGGGCGCATTTCCTCGTAAACTTCCGTTTCATCCACCAGGATAATATTATCTGCCATTTTCCCGATCGGTGCCATGAGTCTCCGTGTCAGACGGTAAGAATAAAATACACACATCAGAAATACCATCAGACCAACCGCTAAGATCAGACCTGACATCGTAG
>ENA-OQJH01000077-OQJH01000077.1-human-gut-metagenome-genome-assembly--contig:-NODE-77-length-53370-cov-3.701219_pt1 | contig 53370 bp, 55 predicted proteins | sample MGYA00242597_ERZ504763 | MGnify/ENA primary metagenome ERZ504763 (study PRJEB26092, sample SAMD00036359) | human gut metagenome | host: Homo sapiens | study: EMG produced TPA metagenomics assembly of... | reverse complement strand
TAAAAAATTAAGTAAATGTGAACAAAGTGTGAAAATCCAATAAAATATCTTCTACAAAAAGCAGAAAAGAAAAATGTGCATATTACACAAAAATAATCACAAATATTGACATATAATAATGCAATATATATAATTAAAATTAAGTTAACGATAACTTAAAAGTTAATAAGACTAATAAAATTAGCTGGAAGGGTTTGAGGGGAAGAAATATTGTTATAAATTAAGAGGGGGATAGCCGTGAGAATGGGATTTTTGAAACAGGGGTTTTCGGGTGCACTGGCGGCAGTGATGGTTTTGACATCCGGAGGGCTTTGCGTGGGGCAGAGTGTGACGATTCACGCAGAGACAAAGGCAAAGACGTATGAGGATTATAAAAAAGTGTCAATTATACGGCAGAATATCAGGGGTATGAAGCCTATAAAGAGGGACTTGAAAATGTAAAAAGACCGGAGACGTCTTATGAGATCAACGGAGCCGATTATGTGACATGTGAGGCATGGAGCCGGAAGTTCTTACCGATTATGAGGGGATGGAAGGAACCTCTGTCTACACGGAAGAGAGTGGGATGCTTACCTATGAGGTGGACATTGCGGAGGAAGGCATGTATGAGTTTGGTATTTCCTACTATCCGGTAGCGGGAAACGGTTCCTCCATTCAGAGAAGTTTTTTTGTGGACGGCGAACTTTCGTACCGGGAACTTTCACTGATCGAATTTTCAAGAGTGTGGGTAAACACCTCCGATATCTGGGATGAAGACAATCAGGGAAATGATTTAAAGCCTACGCAGATGGAGGCACCGGAATGGCTCTTTTCCAGGTTTTACGATCAGGACGGTTATGTGACGGAACCGCTCTCCATTTTCCTCACAAAGGGAAAACATGAGATCACCGTCGTTTCCCGCAGAGAGCCGATGATCCTTCATTCCATTTATTTACAGAATGAGGAATCGCTTTTTGATTACAAGACCGTGTACGAACAGCAGAAAAAGGACGGGGTATCAGATACCAGCGGACAGTCCATTGAGATCCAGGCAGAATATGCGACGAAAAAGTCGTCGAGAATGCTTTATCCGGTACAGGATCAGTCCTCACCGGCGATCACGCCGTACAGTGCGAAAGAGTTAAAAAATAACTCCATCGGCGGCAATAGCTGGAGACTGACGGGACAGTGGATCGAATGGGAATTTGACGCGGATGCGGATGGCTTTTACAATATCACCTTACATTCGAAACAGAACTTCGTCAAAGGAATCTATGTTTCCCGCAAGATCATGATTGACGGGGAAGTACCGTTTGAGGAATTAAACCATTACGGTTTTACTTATGACAGTACCTGGAAAATGACAACACTCTCCGATGCATCAGGGGAACCATACCGGTTTTATCTGAACAAAGGCCACCACACCTTGCGTATGCAGGTGGTGCTCGGCGATTTTGCCGGAGTCATCAGCGATGTGCAGAGCATTGTGACAGAGTTAAACAGCGAGTACCGCAAGATCATCCGGATCACCGGCGTGTCACCGGATGAGTACCGCGATTACCAGATCGAGAAACGTCTTCCGGAACTCGAGGGCGAACTGAAAGTGATTCGGGATGAACTCGATGAGGTGTTAAACACCTTAGATACACTGGCGTTGCCGGAAGTGAGGAGACCGTCATTATCACCATGCGGGATCAGCTTAATGAAATCCTGCGGGATACGGAAAAGATCACGAAGATGGTGAAGGCATTTAAAACGAATGTCAGCGCACTTGGAACGTGGATCACGAACGCACAGCAGCAGCCATTACAGTTAGACGCCATCTATATCACTTCTCCGGATCAGAAGGTAACGGAAGAAAACGGATCCGTGGCAGCAGGCGTCGTACATGAGTTTAAGAAATTATTCTATTCCTTTATCGTAGATTACAATGCGATCGGAAATGTTGCGGAGGAAGGCGAGGACAGCAGGACGATCACTGTATGGATCGGAAGCGGACGTGACCAGGCGAACGTCATCAAAGCACTGATCGATGAGACTTTTACACCGGAGACGAATATCAATGTCAATGTACAGCTTGTGGATATGAATACATTACTGCAGGCGACGTTAGCCGGACAGGGACCGGATGTGGCACTGCAGGTGGCAAACGGAACAAACGGAACGGTAGCAACCTCATCCACCGGAACGACGGCATCTTCGAATGATCTTCCGGTCAACTACGGACTCAGAAGTGCAGTTGTGGATCTGACACAGTTTCCAGATTATGAGGATGTAGTGAAACGTTTCCGCGAGAGCGCGGTGGAACCGTTTATGTATGACGGTGCACTGTATGCGCTGCCGGAGACACAGTCGTTTGAGATGATGTTTTACCGGAAAGATATTTTAAACGAACTTGGAATTGAGATACCAAAGACCTGGGATGATATGAAAGTCGTGTTATCCGAGCTTTCCAAAAATCAGATGTCGCTTGGCATGTTGCCGACGGAGCTGACTTTCACCAGTCTTTTATATCAGCACGACGGCGAGCTTTACAATGAAGATGCGACAGCATCCGCGTTAGATTCGGATGAGGCGGTCAATGCATTTAAGACTTACTGTGAGTTCTACACAGATTACAAATTAGACCGTGAGACCTCCGTGGAACAGCGTTTCCGTACCGGAGAATCACCGATCATCATTGCAGACTATACGACTTACAATGTACTTGAAGTATCAGCACCGGATATCAAGGGCTTATGGGGATTACGGCACTGCCGGGCGTGAAAGAGGAGGATGGAAGCATCAATAATATCTCCGCAAGCACAGGACTTGCATGTATGATGATGAGCGGCACGAAAGATAAGGAAGCATCCTGGGAGTTCATGAAGTGGTGGCTTTCTGCAGAGATCCAGACTTCCTATGGAGAAGAGATGGAAGGTCTGATGGGTGAGGCAGCACGTTATCCGACAGCAAATATTGAGGCATTTGCGAACCTGCCGTGGCCGACCGATGACTACGAGGCGTTGGAGGCACAGTTTGCAAACGTAAAGGGAATCCGTCAGGTACCGGGAAGTTACTTTACCTGGAGAAACGTGAACAATGCGTTCTATACGGTTGCAGTCGCAGATGAAGATAAGAGAATGCAGCCAAGAGAAGCCCTTTATGAATATCTCGAATATATCAATGCCGAGATCACAAGTAAACGCGAGGAGTTTGGTATGAAAACCGCGTCCGATGCGAAGCAGTAAACGCAGGCTGGACAAAGGGAATGGAGATTGGGATGGGAGAAACAAAGAAAATGCAAAAAGGAGTAAGTGGCAGCAGACAAAACTGGAAATGAAAAAATACAGGATGTCCTATGTGATGATCGCACCGTATTTTATACTGTTCTTTTTATTCACGGTTTTGCTGTGCTTGCCTCGATCGGGATCAGTTTTACCGATTTCAACATGTTAGAGACACCGAATTTTGTCGGTTGGAGAAATTACATCAAATTGCTTTTGGATGATGATGTATTTAAAAAAGCATTCAAAAACACGATCATCTTTGCAGTGATCACAGGCCCGTTAAGTTACATCATGTGTTTCCTGTTTGCGTGGATCATCAATGAGTTTAAGGGAAAATTAAGGGCGTTTTTGACACTGATCTTTTATGCACCGTCGATTTCCGGTAACGCCTTTATGGTATGGGCAATCATCATTTCCGGTGACCGTTACGGATACTTAAACGGCTGGCTGATGAAGTGGTCATTCCTTTACGAGCCGATTCAGTGGATGAAAACAGAAAAATATGTGCTGCCGATCCTTATTATCGTACAGCTCTGGCTGAGTCTTGGAACCGGATTTTTGACCTTTATCGCAGGTCTGCAGACGGTCGACAAGAGTCTTTACGAGGCTGGTGCGATGGATGGCATCAAAAACCGCTGGCAGGAATTGTGGTACATCACGATTCCGTCCATGCGTCCACAGCTCATGTTTGGAGCCGTCATGCAGATCACACAGTCGTTTGCGGTGGCAGATATCTCCATCAACCTTGCGGGAAATCCGAGTGTGAATTACTCCGGTGCGACCATCGTCACACATCTGATCGATTACGGCAGCGGTACCCGCTATGAGATGGGTTACGCCTGCGCAATCGCAACCGTTTTATTCGCGCTGATGGTTGGAACAAACCAGATCGTACAAAAAGCAATCAGAAGGGTGGGTGAATAGTTTGAAAAGAAAAAAAGATTACTATAAAAAACCATCCCGCTGGAAATCAGACATACGAAACAGTTAAACCGTTCCATGGCGGGGAACACGATCCTGTTTGTGATCATGGGGATCTGTGGTGTGTTTATGGCACTGCCGCTTGTGATGATCTTAAACAATGCGTTAAAACCGCTGGACGAATTGTTCCGCTATCCGCCACAGATCTTTGTGCGGAACCCGTCACTGGATAATTTCAGCGACCTGTATGTACTGATGTCAAGTTCCTGGGTGCCGTTTACCCGGTATGTGTTAAACACACTGATCATTACAGGCTCGGAACCGTAGGGCATGTGCTGTTTGCATCCTTAGCAGCCTATCCGCTTGCAAAACATGATTTTCCGGGAAAGAAATTTTTATTCTCGATGGTCGTATTATCATTGATGTTTTCCTACAATGTCACTGCCATCCCGAACTATATGATCATTTCCTGGCTGGGGATCAACAATACATATTTAGCAGTCATTTTACCGGCATTTGCATATGGACTTGGGCTTTACCTGATGAAGCAGTTCATGGAGCAGATCCCGGATTCGCTGATCGAATCGGCAAGACTTGACGGAGCCGGGGAGTTTCGGATCTTCTTTTCCATTATCATGCCAAACGTAAAACCTGCATGGCTGACATTGGCGATCTTCCAGTTTCAGACATTATGGGCAAACACCGGAAGCGGATTTTTGCGGAGTGAGCAGTTGAAACCTCTCCAGTACGCACTGTATCAGATCGTCGCAGGAGGCCCGGCAAGACAGGGTGCAGGAGCGGTGGTACAGCTTATCATTGCAGCGATACCGATCACGTTCTTTATCATCTGTCAGAGTAACGTCATCGAGACGATGACCACATCCGGTATGAAGGACTAATGGGGGGAGAAGAAAATGCCAGAAAAAGGAATGCGAAAGTGTATATTCGCCGCGGCGGCAGCAGTTGCAGTACTTCTTTCCGATATCGGAGGAACGGCTGTCTATGCCGGGGAGAATGTGCCTTATGAAACGTACAACTATGATTATTATGAAGACATCAAATACACACCGGCGGCGTATGTGCCGGACGGTACCGTAACGGGGGATGTCATTGGATGTGGAAATTTTTCCAGTCCGCAGGACTTAAATACCGATGCAGATGGAAATGTCTATATCGCAGATACCGGAAACAACCGGATCGTTGTGACAGACTCTGATTTTCAGTTAAAGACGGTGATTGAGGGGTTTTTAAATGACGGAAAGGAAGACAACTTTTCCTCTCCAAATGGAGTTTATATTTCGGAAAACGGATATCTGTATGTTGCGGACACCGGTAATTACCGCGTGGTCGAGTTAGACAAAAATGGAAATCTGATCCAGATCATCGAGAATCCGCAGTCGGATATCCTTGGAGAAAATTATGTGTTTTCTCCGCTTAAAGTAGCTGTTGACTATGCAGACAGGATCTATGTCATTGCACAGAACCAGTTTGAAGGGATTATGGCGTTTGATGCAGAAGGAAACTTCACCGGTTTTACCGGAACGATCAATGTACAGATCACAACAGCGGAGATCATCTGGAGAAAACTTCCACGAAAGCACAGCGTGCAAAACAGCAGCTTTTCATTCCGACGGAATTTACCGGAATGGAGATCGACTCCGACGGTTTCGTCTATGCGACGAACGTGGATGCGGAGGGAGAACAGTCCGTGCGCCGCTTAAATCCAAGCGGGGAGGATGTGATCCAGAAAGGTGCTGCCGGGGTATCCGGTGATATTTTATGGCGGCTTACCGGTGATTATTCGGGAGCATCCCGCATCATCGATGTAGTGGTCAGGGAGAAAGGAATCTATTCGGTCATCGACTCCACGCGGGGAAGGATCTTTACCTACGATCATGAAGGGAATCTTCTCTATATCTTTGGTGGTATCGGAAGTCAGGAGGGTACCTTTGATACGCCGACCGCGATCGATACGATCGGGGATGAGATCATTGTACTGGACGGTTCCAAAAATCTTGTGGATAAATACAGGGCAACCAATTACGGTTCCTGATCAACCAGGCAGTCGGTCTCCGCTACGACGGGGATGAGGCAAGCGCCGTAGAGTGCTGGAAACAAGTTTTAAAATTAGATTCCAATTTTGAACTCGCCTATGTCGGAATCGGAAAAAGTTATCTCGCCGCAGGAGAAAATAAAAAGGCGATGGAGTGCTTTAAGACCGGAAATAACAGACAGTATTATTCCATTGCATACAAGCGTTACCGGAATGAGATCTTAAAGGAAAACTTAACCGGATATCTGACTGCGGCACTGGTTCTTATCATTCTGCTGGTGCTCTGGAATAAGATCGGCAAAAAGAAATGGAAAGAGAGGAGGGCGTCTCATGTTTAAGAAAAAAGTAAGTATGCATTTTATACACTGGGGCATCCGTCCGACGGTTTCTATGAGATCAGGCACCGCGGCAGGGGAAGCGTGGGACTCTCGATCCTGTTCGTCTTTTTGTTTGCAGTCTGCTTTTCTGCAAACAGGCAGTATGCGGGCTTTGTGGTCAACAATGTAAATCCGATGGAGATCAACAGTCTCGCGGAGATCTGTGCGGTATTTCTTCTGTTCTTTCTGTTTTGTGTCGGAAACTGGTCGATCACCTGCCTGATGGACGGTGAGGGAAGATTTAAGGATATCGTTACGGTGTGCGGTTACGCAATGCTTCCAATGATACTTACATTTATTCCGGCGATCCTGTTTTCACAGGTGGTGGCAGAAGATGAAGAAGCGTTTTATTATCTGCTCTTAGCAGTCGGAATTGCATGGTTTTTGTTCCTGGTGCTGGTTGGTATCATGACGGTACACAATTATACATTGGGAAAAACGCTTGCAACGATGATACTGACTTTTATCGCAATGCTGGTCATTATTTTTGTGGTGATGCTTTTGTTTTCACTGATCGGTCAGGTGATTTCGTTTATAGAGAGCTTATATAATGAGATCATGCTGCGGGTATAGGAAATGGGGGCAGAAATGGGGTTTACTATGAAACGAAAAATAAAATGGAAAGTGGTTGTGGCCGCCGGGGCAGCGGTCATCGCCGTGGGAGTGATCGCAAATGTCGTATTCCGTTATTTCAGATATGATGCGTACAAACAGTATCTTTCTTCCTATGAAGTGGAGAGTGGAAGCGAATTTCAGGCGGCAAAGGATGACAAACCGTCAGTTCCCGGCATGGTCTTGGTTGCGGAAAACGATACATTAAAACTTATACCAATACAGAAACGACAGAGATCGCAGTCTACGAAAAAGAATCCGGAAATATCACCTATTCCAATCCGGTGGAGCGCGATTCCGATGCGATTGCCGCTGGTGTGAATGCGGCAGAACTGAATGCGACACTGACACTTACCTATTACAATGCGGCGAGAAACAGTGCGACGATGAACAATTATGATATGAGCATCGAAAAAGGACAGTTTACCGCAGAGAGTATTGAAAATGGCATCCGTTATACCTATACACTTGCAGATCTTGATTCGGCAACAGGTATCGTACCGTTGCAGATCACAGAGGAGCGGCTTCAGACACTGGTGTTAGATAAGTTAGACAAAAAGGATGCAAGAACGGTAAAAGCAAAGTTTCGTCTGAAAGACGGCGTCTATAAGCTGAATGAAAAGGCACAGTCCTCGAAAGTCGGAATGGGAAAATTAAATAAACTGTTCGAGCAGGCTGGATACACCGCAGATGACTATGCCGTGGATATGTCAGAGACGGATGAGAAGGAGAATATTTCCTTTACAATCCCGATTGAGTACCGGCTGACAGAAAACGGGCTGAGCGTTTCTGTTCCGACAAAGGAAATCGAGGAGAAGGGTGGAGCCGTGATCTCAAGGATCCGTGTCCTTCCATTCTTCGGGGCGGCGGGGACGGATGCAGATGGCTATATGTTCGTGCCGGACGGATCGGGAGCACTGATCAATTTAAACAACGGTTGTAAAAACGCAGCGTACAGCCAGAATATCTACGGGATCGACCCGGTCGTACAGAGCTATGTTGTGACAGAGTATACAGAGGATGCAAGGATTCCGGTATTTGGAATGAAAAATGGCGATAGTGCATTTCTTGGCAGGATCACAGGCGGCGATGCACTCGCAATCGTAAATGCGGATGTGTCCGGAAACTTAACAGTTATAATTACGTTTACCCGGAGTTCTGTGTCAGGGAGATCGAACTATTGAATATGTTCGGTGTCAGCGGAAATCAGGCGGATGTGCCGGTACTTGAAAATGATATTTACGATGAAAATCTTACGGTATGTTATTCTTTCCTTTCTGGGGATGAGGCAGATTATTCCGGCATGGCAAAATGTTACCGTAGCCAGCTCATCAAAGAGGGTGTGTTAAAGGAGACAAACGACACTGGAGATATCCCGTTGTATTTAGATGTTCTTGGCGGTGTGGAGACGAAAAAACATGTGATGGGTGTTCCTTACACAGGAATCTCTGCGATGACCACTTACGAGGAAGCGGAAAAGATCTTAGAGGAGTTTTACGGCGAGGATATCACAAAGATCCGTATGAATTACGAAGGCTGGTTCAACGGCGGCATCTATCATGATGTGGCAGATAAGATCAAACTGGTTAAGAAAGTCGGAAGTAAAAAAGATTTTGAACATTTAAGTGATGTCTTAGAGGAAAATGGTGGAGCTTTATATGGAAATGTTTCCTTCCAGAAAGTACCGTATACTTCCAAACGTTTTAACGATGTGCTTGAGGCGTCAAAGTATTATTCCGGTTATGTGGTTGAGCTTGGTGCCGTCAATCCTGCGACGATGCGGCAGACAAGTACCTTAAACTGGTATGACGAGCTCGCATATTATATGATCTCACCGAAGTTTTTAAGCCGCTATGTAGACAAATTTACGGATAAGATCACAAATTACGAGATCAGCGGTATCTGTCTGAGGGATCTTTCGAATGTTTTAGTCTCTGATAAAAAGAGAACCGAGCTGATCGACAGACAGGCAGCAAAACAGATCGTGGAAGCGCAGTATGGAAAACTTGCAGCGACGGAAAAGACGCTGATGGAGGAGGGCGGCAACGCTTACACCTTCGGTTATGTCTCCGACATCATCGACGCACCGGTGGAGTACAGTCAGTTTTACATCATTGATGAGCAGGTGCCGTTTTATCAGATGGTCATTCACGGAAGTATTGATTATTCCGGGGAGGCATTAAATCTCAGGGATGCTGACATTGATGACGCACTGCTTCTTACTTACATCGAGTATGGCTGTGCACCGAGATTTACATTTTCCTGGGAAGATTCAAGCGTCATGAAATATACTTCCTCGGCGGACCAGTATTCCACCTGTTACCAGACCTGGATGAGTGATGCCGTAAATGTTTACCAGACGATCAACGGAGCTTTAAATCAGGTGCAGGGTGCTGCGATGATCCATCACGAAGTGACAGAGGGCGGCCTTGTCAGGACCGAGTATGACAATGGTGTCAGCATTTATATCAATAAGACAGATAAGAGTATCACAGAGGACGGTGTGACTGTAGATGCAATGAGTTATCAGGTAAAGGGAGGTAAGGCATAATGAAGAAAAAGAAAAAGTTATCTTTACTGCAGAAACGTGCCCTGACAGGTTTTGCATTTATCACACCATGGCTGATCGGATTTTTATGGTTCTATGTAAAAGCCTGAATCCAGCAGTGCGGTTTAGTTTAAGCAAGATGGAGATGCTTGAATCCGGAGGATATACATTGAAGTTTACCGGTCTTGATAATTTCAAATATGCACTGTTTCAGGATCCGACTTACAACCAGATTCTGGCGACTTCCATCCGGGATATCGTTATTGATGTTCCGCTGATTATTTTTTTCAGTTTGTTTATCGCGATGATCTGTAATGGTAAGTTTAAGGGAAGAACGTTAGTCCGTGCGATTCTGTTTCTGCCGATCATCATGAATGCCGGAGCAATCAATAATGCGATCGAGATGGCAAGGGAGGCGGTTACCGGTGGTGTTGCAGCAGTATCTGCGGAGGCGGCAGTTGCATCGGGTGTGAATGTAGACTATTTTATGAACCTGTTTATGGATCTCGGATTTCCGGTTGCACTGCTCGATTATATCACAGCGGCAGTCGGACGGATCTTTGACATTGTGCAGGCGTCCGGCGTGCAGATCATTATCTTTATCGCAGCACTGCAGTCCGTGCCGGGAGCGTTGTATGAGGTGGCAAAGATCGAAGGCGCGACAGGGTATGAGACATTCTGGAAAGTGACGTTTCCGATGGTATCTCCGCTTATCATCACAAATGTTGTGTATACGATCGTGGATTCCTTCGTAGACAGTGATGTTGTGGAAAAGGCATACGATATGGCGTTTGTCAATTTTGACTGGGGCGTGAGTGTTGCGATGAGTTTACTCAGTTCCGTGATCGTCATCGCATTGCTGGTCATTGTATGTAAGCTGATTTCAAAGAAAGTATTTTACTATAATTAGGGGGTGGCAGAGTATATGAATATCAGAAATTTAAAAGACCAGCCTCTCGATGAGATTCAGGTAAAGAAAGCGGGAAGACAGATCAAGGGTTTTCTGATCTGGCTGCTTAAGGTGGTGATCATTGTCGGTATTTCCTACATTATATTAGGACCGCTGATCACGATCGTTGCAAATTCATTTTTTACGGCAAACGATCTCTACAATCCGGTTGTCATGCTGCTTCCGGCAGAGGGTACTCTGCAGAACTATATTACATCTTTTACAAGAATGACGTACCCGAGGACGCTTGCGACAACGTTCGCCTATGTGATATCGCTGACGCTGATCCAGATCTTTATCTGCTCCATGGCAGGGTATGGATTTGCAAGATATGAGTTCCCGTTTAAGAAGTATTGTTTGGCTGTGTGATCTTAACGATCGTAATTCCGAATGATACGCTGATGCTTCCGCTTTATACACAGTTCCGTAACTTTGATATCTTCGGAATCATACATCTTGTGACAGGACACGGCATCAATCTTCTTAGTACGGAAGTTCCAATGTATATCATGACAGCATTGGGATGCGGACTGCGGTCAGGACTTTACATTTACATTTTTAACCAGTTTTTTCGCGGACTGCCAAAGGAAATCGAGGAGGCAGCGGTCGTGGACGGTGCGGGATCGTTTTACACTTATTTCCGCATCATGCTGGTCAATGCGATGCCGTCTGTCCTTACCGTCAGCATTTTCTCACTGGTATGGCAGTACAATGATACATTTTATGCAAAATTATTTTCCATCAACTCAAAATTGCTCATGAGCATGCGGATTTCTACTTTGCGGGCATCGATCGAGTTTATCGATCAGATCAAGGATACGGCAGTGTCACAGCTTTATCTGTATGCCGGAATCGTGTTGATGGTGATACCGATCGTTATTATCTACATTTTGTTACAGAAGCGTTTTATCGAGGGAGCCAGCCGCAGCGGTATCGTTGGTTAGAATGGTAACTTCGAAAACAATATATTTTTATTTATAAGAAGGAGGTTTTCACATGAGAAGGAAAACAGTTGGAAACAAGGTGGTTTCAGTACTTTTGGCAGGTGCACTTGCAGCATCACTTGCAGCATGCGGCGGAAATACTGCGAACACGGGGCAGATGCAGGAAATAACGCAGCAGATGCTGGCACAAAGGAAGATACAAAGAGTGCAGAAACCGAAACCGCAGCAGATACGGAGGAGAGTTCAGATGCAGCAGTGGCTGACAGTGGCTACGAGGCAAAGGATTTAGGCGGAAGAACCATAAAGATCGGTCTCTGGTGGGATGAATACTGGGACAGCAATTATCAGTCTTTAGATGATATCGAAGCAGCAGGTGGTTCCTGGACAAATGAGGAGACCATGCAGATGAAACTTGATGCAGTCCGTGCCGTAGAGGAAAAATGGAACTGCAAGATCGAGTGGGTAAACCTTGGATGGGATGGAATCATTGACAGCATCAATACATCTGTCACAGCAGGTACACCGGACTGCGATATCTACCTGACAGATCTTCAGTTTGGTATCTCACCGGTTGCAAATGGATATGTACAGAAAATTTCTGATTATGCACCGGCTGACTCTGATATCCTGACAGACGGAACCGTATTTACAAAACAGAACCTGCTCGGTAATGATGATTATTTATTCCATGAATCAACCACGATCCCATCCGGTGCCATGTATATGACATACAATGCAGCCATGATCGATTCTTTAGGTTTAGAGGCACCGGAATCTCTTGCTGAAAAAGGAGAGTGGACCTGGGATAAATTTGCAGAATATGCAAAAGCATGTACACAGGATACGGACGGCGACGGCAACATGGATGTATACGGATACGGCAGTGCATGGACTCTGACTGTTCAGGGATTCTGCGCTTCGAACAACGCTACAATCGCAGATTCCTCCACAGAGGGATTAAGTGATCCTAAGACGGTTGAGGCGTTCAACTTTATCGACCAGTTATACAATGTAGATAAATCTGCAAGACCTTACCAGGATGACTGGAACAACGACCTCTTAGCTTTCTCTTCCGGAAAAGTAGCTTTCGCATTTGCACAGCCATGGATCTTAATCCAGGAGATCGACAATCATGATTTTGATATGAGAATCTGCCCGGCACCGGTTGGACCAAGCGGAGATGGAAGCATGACGCCGGCTATGATCACAGACAACTATATGATTCCGGTTGGTGTTGAGGATGCAACTTCTGTTTACTGTGTATTTGAGGAGATGATGAACTGGTATCATGATGATATTTCTTATCGTGATGATCCGGAGTGGTTTGAGTCTGGTTTTGTTGATGAGGATCAGGTTACACTTGCAAACAAACTTGGCGCACTTGCAAATAATGATCTCTGGAACAGCATTGACTCTGAGGGTGCAGTCAGCAAAGTATTTTACGGTGATGTTGTAAATGGCGACAGCACAGTATCACAGGCGATTGAGTCTAACAAACAGATCTTACAGGATGAGATTGATACGTTGAAGATCCAGTAGTGAACTGGTATGATCTGGATGTCAAAAGGTATTCCGTGTTTGGCATAACCTTTTGACATCCGGAGCAGAATCAAAGTATTTATTAAGAAAAGAACTGTGCAAAAGAAATATTTGACCGATATCTGTTTTGCAGAATTTTTTCAGGGAAAAGGGGCGAAGAACATGAACAGTATGTTTGGACCGGAGACGAAGTTTTTTAAGGTGACAAATCAGATTGGAAATATACTTTTAGTGTCGGTTTTGTGGCTGATCGGATGTATTCCGGTCATTACGATCGGAACATCGACGATCGCGATGTATTATGCGATGGTAAAAGCCGTGCGTTGTGAGGAAGGGTATGTGACAAAAGAGTTTTTCCGTTCTTACCGGCAGAATTTAAAGACAGGGATCGTGCTGACGGTTATTTTTCCTGGATTGGCAGCGGTGCTGTGGCTTGATCACAGTTATACGGTAAAGCAGGTTTCAATCGTGGCAGGGGCACTTGAAATGGTATATCTTCTGCTTGCGTTTGTGATCGCAGGGATCGTGCTCTATCTGTTCCCGGTATTGTCGAGATTTACGATGGATGTATTTTCGTGTTTTAAGCTGGCGCTGTTTATGGTCTTTAAACACCTTCCGACAACGATTCTGCTGTTATTACTTGTGGCTGTTGGTGTAGTGCTTGCGCTGTTGATCCCGATCCCGATGATCTTTGTGATGCCTGGAGTGTGCTGTTATTTTGGAAGTTTCCTTATGGAGCGGATCTTAAGAAAATATATGGCAAAGCCACAGAGCAAAGAAGAGGAAGAAAAATGGTATTACCGGTAAGCGGTTTTAGGAGGAATTCAGATGGCAAACGTGACTATGCGTGATATTGCGGAAAAGCTGGGAGTCAGTATCGTCTCCGTGTCGAAAGCACTCACGGGAAAAGAAGGAGTCAGTGAGGAACTTCGTGAAAAAGTAAAAAAGGAAGCCGACAGGCTTGGATATCGTTATAACCTCGGAGCAAAGGGTCTTAAGGAGGGAAGAAACTATAATGTTGGTGTAATCATTCCTTCCTACTATACAGATGACACGAGCAATGCATTTTATATGAAAATGTACCAGTGTGTTGCAAAATGCCTGACCAATTACGATTATGCGACGATGTTGGAACTGGTGGATACGAGGATGCAGGAAATGATGATCCTGCCGCAGATTGTGGGGGATAACAGGCTGGATGGACTGATTCTGATGGGAGAGTTAGACGAGACATATTTAAAAAGATTAAAACAGATGAATATTCCGATGATCTACATGGATTTTTATGATCTCTCCATGGAGACGGATTCTGTCAGCATGGATAATATCAGCGCGGAATACAAGATGACGGAGTATTTAATTGAACTTGGACATAAAAAGATCGCCTATGTCGGTTCGATCAATGCCACTACGAGCATTATGGATCGTTATTTAGGATATAGAAGGGCATTACATCATTATAATATCCTATATCGCGAGGATTATCTGATTGAGGACAGAGGTGAGGACAGACTTTTTAAAGAACTGGCTCTGCCAGAGGATATGCCGACGGCATTTGTCTGTAACAATGATGAAATTGCCTGTATCCTGATCGAAAAATTAGAAAAAATGGGATACAGTGTGCCGGAGGATATATCGGTCACAGGGTTTGACAATTATCCGTTTATCCGACGCAATGCGTCGGGACTCACGACTGTGGATGTGGATATCGCGATGATGGCGTCCGAGGGCGTGGAGCTTTTGTTAGAACGCCTCAATGATAAACGGGAAACATTTGTGAGACGTGTCGTAAGCGGACATATTGTGATCCGGAAATCGACTGGGAAAGCGGCGACAGAGCCGTAAACTGAGCCAGAGAAGACTGGGAAAGCGGCGACAGAGCGTAAATAAGTCAGAAAGCGGATTAACAGAATTATAAATGAAATGAGTCAGAAACGGCAGAACAGATGCCGCTATGAATAAAAAGGGGAAGGAGCGCACGGGTTTTATTGTCAGAAACATAAAAACAGAAAAGAGAGATGCGCAGAATGGAGGAGCAGACAAGATGGGAAATGTAAAAATGATCAGTCCGGCAGTGCCGAACATGCCGTGCAGGAGAGGCCGGAGAAAATCGTAAATGCGCCGGTGTGGCGCTACAAGGAGAATCCGATTATTGGAAGAAATCCGGTAGAAGGGGTGGCAAGGATTTTTAACAGCGCAGTAATACCGTATGAAGGAAAATTCATCGGCGTATTCCGTGGGGAGCAGACGAATGGAATCCCGTATGTTTACCTGGGAAGAAGCGAGGATGGTATTCATTGGGATTTTGACAAAGACAAGGTACGTTTTGTGGATGAAGAAGGCAATGATTTTATGCCGGTATATGCGTATGATCCAAGGCTTGTAAAAGTGGAGGATACCTATTATATCATCTGGTGTGGGGATTTTTACGGTGCAGCGATCGGAATGGCAAAAACGAAAGATTTTAAGACATTTACCAGAATTGAAAATCCGTTCCTGCCGTTTAACCGGAATGCTGTACTTTTTCCGCGCAAGGTAAATGGAAATTTCCTGATGCTGTCAAGACCTTCCGACAGCGGACATACCCCGTTTGGTGATATTTTTATAAGTGAGAGTAAAGATCTTACCTATTGGGGAAAACACCGTCATGTGATGGGACGCGGCAATGAATGGTGGGAGTCCTTAAAGATCGGAGGAGGAGCAGCACCGATCGAACTTGAGGATGGATGGCTGCTGTTTTATCACGGTGTCAGTGGAACCTGTAACGGATATGTATATTCGATTGGCGGGGCGATCTTAGACAAAGAAAATCCATCTATTGTAAAATACCGCTGCACCGATTTCCTGTTAACACCGGAAGAATGGTATGAGGAACGTGGATTTGTTCCAAATGTCTGTTTCCCGTGTGCAACGATCCATGATTCTGCAACCGGAAGGATTGCCATTTATTATGGGGCAGCGGACAGTTATGTCGGTCTTGCATTTACAACGGCAGATGAGATCATTTCATATATAAAGGAACACAGTGTGACAGGGGAATCTGATACGGAGATTGGAAGAAGATAAAACTTGAAGCAAGTTGTTCCCTGGCAAAACAAATTGTTTTGAAATGAGGATTATTATGAAGTTAAATAAGTTGGGAAAGTTCGCCGCACTGTGTATGGCAGGATGCATGCTGCTTGGTGGCTGTGGCGCAGAAAATCCGGCAGATGAAAAACGGTGACGGGCAATGCCGCTGATGTGTCGGCAGAAAAAAGTGAGACCAGGATGGATTCTGAAAATAATACCACAGAAAAAAATGATATGGCAGCAGAAGATACAGCAGCGGAGACAGAAAGTGCAGAAACAGAAACGGAGGATAGTGGTGTGGCGATACCGGAAGTTGTAATTGAACCGAAGGAGATACCTGATACAGACGGAATGAAATTTGTGCGGGATATGAAGATCGGATGGAATCTTGGCAACACATTTGATGCAATTACGAATGCACAGAAAGAAGATGATCTCAGTATTGAGTGGTCGTGGTGCGGCGAGAAGACGACAAAAGAAATGATCGATGCAGTAAAGGCAGCAGGTTTCAAAACGCTTCGCCTGCCGGTGTCATGGCATAATCATGTATCGGGAGATCATTACACGATCAGTGAGGCATGGCTTGACAGGGTGCAGGAAGTGTTGGATTATGCGGTTGATGATGACATGTATGTGATTTTAAATATCCATCATGATACGGATAAAGAGTACTGTTACCCGGACAAAGAGCATTTAGAGCAGTCTCTTTCCTACATGACTTTCATTTGGGAGCAGCTTGCAGACCGTTTTGGAGATTATGACGAGCATGTGATCTTTGAGAGTATCAACGAACCGCGTCTGGTAGAGACAGATCATGAGTGGTGGCTGGATATGAATGCTGCGGAATGTGTGGAAGCAGTAGAATGTATCAACGAGTGGAATCAGACTTTGTGGATGTTGTGCGAAAGACAGGGGCAATAATGCCACACGTTATCTGATGGTGCCTGGCTATGATGCCTCTGCGGATGGGGTGTTGAATGACAAGTTTGTGCTGCCGACGGACACTGCGGAAAATGAGGGAAAGATACTTGTCTCAGTGCATGCTTACATTCCTTATCATTTTGCATTGCAGGCGGCAACGGAAAATGAGAGTATTGATCAGTTTAATGCTTCTGAAAAGACAAGTACCAACGATATCGACCAGATGATGGAAAAACTATATGCGAAATATATAAGCAATGAGATCCCGGTCGTGATCGGAGAGTTTGGTGCCCGGGATAAAAACGGAAATCTGCAGAGCCGTGTGGACTATGCGGCATACTACATTGCTGCGGCGCGCGCTTACGGCATGAGCTGTAACTGGTGGGATAACAATGCGTTTACCGGGGACGGCGAACTGTTCGGACTGCTCGACCGGAAAACAGTTACCTGGAGATATCCAAAGATCGTGGATGCACTGATGAAATATGCAGAATAACAGATTCCATGTCATGAATTCATGGGTTTATAATGGTTTTGTAATAAAGTCAGAACTCTTGACAGAAACCATAAGATTTTATAGAATAATGTGGTCATCGGAGGGTTTATAATACTTACGATATTATGAGCTGGATAAGAAGCCGGGTGGAAATCCCGGTTTCTTATTCAGTTTTTTTATGGAGAGTTTTATGGAACACGATTTTACAAGCGGAAGCGTATGGAAAAAATTGTTATTATTTGCAGTGCCGATCTTTGGAGCAAACCTTTTGCAGGCACTCTATGGAACGGTTGATCTGTTTGTGGTCGGCTTATTTGCGGATGCATCGGCAGTTTCAGCCGTGTCGACCGGAAGCATGACGATGCAGACGATCACCGGGATCATCACGGGACTTACGATGGGATGTACCGTTTTGCTCGGACAGAATATCGGTAAAAAAGATGAGGCGGCAGCGGAGCGGACAGTCGGCTCTGCACTCTGGCTGTTTGTCACGGTGGGAATCCTTCTCGCAGTGATCGTTGCTGTATTGGCAGTCGGAATCGCATCTGTTATAAATGCGCCGGCGGAAGCATTTTCCCAGACGACCGATTATATCCGTATCTGCGGAATCGGTATCATCTGTATCGTCATGTTTAACGCAATCGGTGGAATGTTCCGCGGACTGGGGGATGCGAGAACACCGTTAGCCCTCATGGGTGTTGCATGTGTCGTCAATATTGCAGGTGACTTTGCGCTGGTCGGCGCACTGAAGATGGGCGTGGCAGGGGCTGCACTTGCAACAGTTGCGGTGCAGGGAATTTTAAGTACTTTTCTTGTGAGAATCCCTGTTTCGTACGCGATGAGTAAAGTGTCTGGCGTGACATTGTTCCAGATCGGATTTGCGACACCGCTTGCAACTGTGTTTGGACTCATTTTGAGTGCTTCCTGTGTGATTTATTATGAGAGAAAGAGAAAAAAAGCATAAAATGATTGGAAAAACTGCCAAAATGTATTAAGATAATAGGCGAACAAATAAAGAAATGAGATCTCAGAAATGAATATAAAACAGGCAAAAGAAGAAATTAAGCATACGGTAATGGCTTACCTTTCGAAGGATGAACAGGGAGAATACCGTATTCCTGTGATCAGGCAGCGACCGATCCTTTTGATGGGACCACCAGGCATCGGAAAGACACAGATCATGGAACAGATCGCCATGGAGTGTAAGATCGGTCTGGTCGCTTATACGATCACGCATCATACCAGACAGAGTGCAGTCGGACTTCCAATGATAAAAGAGGAATCTTTCGATGGAACAACGTATCCGGTCACGGAGTATACCATGAGTGAGATCATTGCAAGTATTTACCGTAAAATGAAAAAGACCGGGCAGAAAGAGGGAATCCTTTTTATTGATGAGATTAACTGCGTTTCGGAAACTTTAGCACCGACGATGCTGCAGTTTTTGCAGTGCAAGACATTTGGCAATCAGGCGATTCCGGAAGGCTGGCTGATCGTTGCAGCGGGAAATCCGCCGGAGTACAATAAGTCGGTGCGTGATTTTGATATGGTGACTTTAGACCGTGTCCGTTATCTGAACATTGAAGCTGATTATAAAGTCTGGAAAGAATATGCGAGAGCAAAACATCTTCATAATGCCATTTTAAGCTATCTGGAACTGAGACAGAAAAACTTTTACCGTGTGGAGGCAGATGTGGATGGTATCCGTTTCGTGACAGCGCGTGGCTGGGAGGACTTGAGCAGTCTGATGCAGGTTTATGAGAAACTGGATCTGCCGGTAGATGAGAGTGTCATCCGTGAGTTTATCCATCACGAGGACGTGGCAGAGGATGCAGCAGCATATTTTGAACTGTACCGCAAGTACCGGGATGATTACGGGATCGCGGATATCCTTGCCGGAAAAGTAAGACCGGAGCCTTTGCAAGAATCTATGCGGCGGCATTTGATGAGAGACTGAGCGTAGTGAATCTTTTATTGGACGGTCTGTCTGCATTTTTTGGAAATGTACAGGAAAATAAACAGATCGCGGATAACTGGTACGGATTTTTAAAAGAATATCAGAGACGGCTGAAAGAGGGCGAAGCGCCGGTGGACAGCTATCGGGCATTGCTGGAAGAAAGAATGGCAGTGGTGGAAGCTGAGAAGCAGGCGGAAGTCTGTACAAAGGCACAGGTGGCAGGATGGGAGCGCATTTTTGCATTCTGGAAGGAAAATACACCGGATAGCGGATTAGATGTGAAAGAGAGTTTTGCACAGGCGAAAGCCGGGTTTGACAGACAAAGAGAAACATTAGAGGATGCGGAAAAGAAAGCGATGAATGCATTAGAGCATGCGTTTGATTTTATGGAACAGGCGTTTGAAAATGGTGAGGAGATGGTCGTGTTTGTGACGGAACTGACGTTATCACCAGAAGCAGCAATGTTTTTAGCAGAGCATACCTGTGAGCGGTATATGACATATAACGAACAGCTTTGATCGGAAAACGGAAAAGAGAACTCTTATCAGAACTGAATCGCTAGGAAATACACACGGCGCAGGCAACAGCGCAAGAATGGAGATTAAGATGAAACAGAGTGAAACAAGAAATCTTACAATGATGATGGATCTTTATGAAATGACGATGGCAAACGGTTATTTCAACGATCAGGACAAGGATACAAGAGTAGCATTTGATGTATTTTACCGCAGCAATCCGGATGGCGGCGGATTTGCGATTTTTGCAGGGTTAGAGCAGATTTTAGAGTACATTGAGAATCTTCATTTTGATGAGGAGGATATCGCATATTTCCGTTCTCTTAACATTTTTACAGAAGATTTTCTTGCTTATCTGAAAGATTTTAAATTCAGCGGTGATATCTATGCGTTCAAAGAAGGAACGATCATGTACCGAATGAGCCGATCATCACGGTGGTCGCACCGTTAATTGATGCACAGCTCATCGAGACCGCTTTGCTTGCGCAGGTGAATCATCAGTCCCTGATCGCGACAAAGACAAGACGTATTGTGAGTGCAGCAGAGGGACGGGCTGTCTCTGATTTTGGTGCGCGCCGTGCCCACAACATGGATGCTGCAGTTTATGGTGCGAGAGCCGCATATATCGGTGGCGCAGTCGGAACGGCAACCGTGCTTGCCGGTCAGATGTTTGATATCCCGGTCAGCGGAACCATGGCGCATAGCTGGGTTATGTATTATAAGGATGAGTTTGAGGCATTTAAACATTATGCGGAGAATTACCCGGATGGAACGGTACTTTTGGTTGATACCTACGATGTTATCGGTTCCGGTATCCCGAATGCGATCCGTGTGGCAAAAGAAGTTTTAGAGCCGATGGGAAAAAGACTAAAGGGAATCCGTATCGACAGTGGTGACCTTGCATATCTTTCCAAAAAATCCGTAAGATGTTAGATGATGCGGGATTAGAGGATTGCAAGATCGTCGTTTCAAACAGCCTTGATGAGTATACCATCACGTCTATTTTACAGCAGGGCGGAAAGATTGACAGCTTCGGTGTCGGTGAGCGCCTGATCACCGCAAAATCCGATCCGGTATTTGGGGCAGTATATAAGATTTCAGCTGTGGAAGAAAACAGAACCTTTGCTCCGCGTATCAAGATCTCTGAAAATGTGGAGAAAATCACAAATCCGGGACTGAAAGATGTATACCGTATCTATGATGAAGCAGGACATTCGGTGGCAGATCTGATCACAAAGGCAGGCGAGACTGTGGATATGTTAAAACCGTACCGTTATGCAGATCCGGTAAAACCGTGGAAAAATCGTTCTTTTGAAAACTGTACGGCGAAAAAACTCCAACAGCAGGTTGTAAAGGCCGGAAAACGGATCGTGGAGCCGGAATCTTTAGAGGAAATCCGTGCCTATGTGGAAAAGCAGCTTAACACCGAAGTGTGGGAAGAAGAGCAGCGTTTTGAAAATCCGCATGAGCATTATCTGGATATGAGTCCGGCATATTATGAGATGAAGATGGATATGCTGCACGAGTCGCGCACGAGATAACGTGAGTCAAAAATGAAGATGCTGCACGGACTGACAGTATAAGTGAAGATAAAGCAGCATACCTGTAAGATAGTAAGAAACAGATAGTAAGGAAAGAATAACGTGAAATTGATATACGACATCCCAGCATCTTTTTGGGGACTGTTCCGGTCCGTAAACCGGGACATCTATATAGAAGCACTTCTGACCATCAATGACGAATACCAGTACAACAATTACTTTTTAAGCAGAGAAGCATGTGTCCAGATCTTAAGCGACATGTGCTCCTCTCGTCGTTATGCCTTTATGAGGGAGGATAATGAGACAGAGGAAGATGAGGAGACCGCATTGCCGGGTCGTATCTTAAACTGGCTGGTGCGCACAAAATGGCTCAGAAAAATCGAAGATTACGAAGCGATGACCACCAATATCGTCATACCGGATTATGCGGCGGTGATGATCGAGGCATTTGAAAAATTGGCAGACGAGCCGTTAGATGACACGGATCTTTATATCCAGAATGTCTATGCGACGTTGTTTTCCTTTAAAAATGATCACCGCATGAATCTTACCATGTTAAAAACGGCACTTGTCAACACGAAGAAGCTGAATAAGGCATTGCAGGACATGCTTCATAACATGGATAAATTTTTTGAGCGTCTCTTAAACAAACAGTCCTACGATGAACTTTTAAAGGAGCATTTAGAGGGCTATGTGGAGGAAGTAGTCAGACGCAAATACCATATTTTAAAGACGAGTGATAATTTTTATATCTATAAAATGGACATCAAACGCTGGCTGAAAGAAATGCGGGAAGATGATGCCTGGGTGGAGCGTATCCGGCAGAAACAGCATATGGAGCAAAAAGCTACGGAGGACAGGGCTTCTGTGTTAGATTCTAAGCGCACGGAAGATGAACTTCCATTTTATATACGAGAAGAAACAGGCAGGAGGATGTGCTGGATCTGATCGATCAGATAGAGCGTGGATTTGATGATATCGAGCACCGGATCTCAAATATGGATAAAGAGCACAGCAAATATATCCGTGCGACCGTGAGCCGGTTAAATTATCTGCTCAGTGACGAGACAGAACGGCACGGTATGCTGATCTTACTTTTGAATAAACTTGGATCGGCTGAGACGGAGAGTGAACAGAGTGAGATGTTAAAGAGGTGGCGGGACATATGAATCTGTCATCTTTTGATGTTTTGAGTGACAATCCGCTTTATAAGAGAAGACGTCGCAGAAAATTTGAGGATGATCTGCAGGAAGAGGAGGAGCCGATGGAGCTTTCGAGGGAAGATGTCCTGCGCTTAAATAAGATCGAACACCGCTATACGGCAAAACAGATCGAGGAATTTATTGACGAACAGATGGCAGACGGTGTCTTAGAGACAGACCGGATGAATATTTCGGATGACGAATCTTTTGAAAAATTGATCCTCGCTTACGATATCAGTATGCGAAAGAACAGCAGATACCGGGTACAGGTGGAGAATGAACAGGTTTCGAATGGAAATTATTGTTATCCGAAGATGACTTTTCGTGTAAAGCAAAAATCAATAGAAAGTGAACAGAATTAATGTTTGAAGGTTACGAAGAATTAAACACGCAGGATGTGGAGTGGATGCAGGAAGTGATAAGAACCTTACTTGCCCAGACATTTCTGCCGGAACGAAAATATGATAAAAAATACGGACGTATGATGCCGGATCGCATGTATGATTTTTGCGACAGGCATTTGGAATTTCTGACGGAGTATTTTGCGGTTGCAGGGATAAAACTTTGTCAGGATACAGAGCTTGGAATCATTTATCTGGAGGGAACAGACGGAATCGGGGAGAAACTGCCGAAACTTGCGACCATTTATCTGCTGCTGTTAAAACTGATCTATGATGAAAAAATGGCGGCGGTTTCTTCCAGTGTCAATGTAATAACGACGTTTGGAGAATTAAATGGAAAAGCGGGAGAATTCCGTCTCATCAAGGGACGTCATCGATGACGGAGATCAAAAGAGCGTTTGCCATTCTGAAAAAATATCAGATGGTAGAGTTTTTGGATGTGTTTGACGAACAGCTTGAAAATACGAGGATCATGATCTATCCGTGTATCAATTAGTATTGATGAGAGAAGATGTGAACGGGCTTCTTGGCAGTTTTTTCCGATGAGGTAAAAGATAACGAGGTAGACGGGCAGGAGAATCTGGAGTGGAGCAGTGAGGAAACACTTTCAGAAAATGATATGACGGATGAAGAAAGTGATCTTGAACCAGAAGAAATGAATGTGGATGAGGAAGGAGAGACAGAAGATGGAACAGATGAATCAGGCATATAAAGTTTTTACCAGAATCTGCCTCAACAACTGGCATTATATTGACCGCAAGGTGTTAGGCTTAAATGAGAGTATCAACTTTTTTACCGGTCATTCCGGAAGTGGAAAATCAACAGTGATCGATGCAATGCAGATCGTGCTTTATGCGAACACGGACGGACGTGGATTTTTCAATAAGGCGGCGGCAGATGACTCTGACCGAAGCCTGATCGAGTACCTGCGCGGTATGATCAATATTGGCGAGAATAATCAGGCGGAATATAAGCGGAACAAAAACTTTTCCACGACGATCGTTCTTGAGATGGAACAGACAATCACGAAGGAAAAAGAATGCATCGGGGTTGTGTTTGACGTGGAGACGGCAACCAACGAGATCAATCGTTTATTTTTCTGGCACAAGGGAGAACTGATCCCGGGGGATTACCGGACCAAGAGCCGTGCAATGACGATCAGTGAGGTGCGCAGCTATTTGCAGCAGAATTTCCCGAAAGATGAGATGTTTTACACCTCAAATAATGAGAGATTCCGCAGAAACCTGTATGACGTCTACTTAGGCGGACTGGATATGGAAAAATTCCCGCGCCTGTTTAAGCGTGCGATCCCGTTTAAAATGAATATCCGGTTAGAGGACTTTGTAAAAGAATATATCTGCATGGAGCAGGATATCCATATCGAGGACATGCAGGAGGGCGCGATGCTCTATGGCAGAATGTGCCGCAAGATCGAAGCCACGATGCAGGAGATCGAAGAGTTAAAGCAGATAAGTGCGCAGTATCAGGCGATGGAGGAGAAGAAAAAAGAACTTTAAACTGCCATTACCGGATGGATAAACTGACGATCTTACAGTTAGAGCAGACCATAGAGGAAATGCAGCACCGTGTGGAAAACTGGAAAAAGGATGTTGTACTGCAGAACGAAAGTCTCGCCGAACTGCTTGAAATAAAGGGAAATTATGAAAAAGAGTACAGCGAGATCAATGAGCAGATCGCAGGAACCGGTTATGCAAGGCTTGAAGAGCAGTTAAAGAGTCTGGAAGAAAACTTAAGCCTTTTAGAGCGAAGTAAAAATAAGTGGGATGGTATCTGTGCAAGGTTAAACGGCTGGAAGATGTAGATATTGTTTCGAATCAGATCTTATGGGATATCGAGAAATTCAAAGAAGGCACGATCACCGGCGAGGAGATCGAGCGTTTAAAACGAAGCCTGATCGAAGTGCAGAAAGAAGCGGAAAAAGACAGACAGGAAGCTTCCGCAGAAATCCGTTCCATGAATAAAGAGGCAGATGTGTTAGAGAAAGAGCTTGCAGAGTTAAAACTTGGTAAGAAGGCATATCCGCGGGAATTAGAGCTTGCGCGGTCTGAAATTGCGAGAAAACTCTCCGAACAGACCGGAAAAAATATTCAGGTACGCATCTTTGCCGATCTCATTGATATTAAAGATGAGACATGGCGCAGTGCGATCGAGGGGTATCTTTCCTGGAATAAACTTGCACTCATCGTGGAACCTGCCTACGTCAAACAGGCGATGGAAGTATACGAGACACTCGATGAAAAACGGTTTTTCCGTGTGTCTTTGGTGGATACGGAAAAACTGATGCAGGAGGAGTGGCGCATAAAGGATAATGCGCTCGCGGAGGAAGTGGAGGCAAAAGAGCCGTATGTGCGGGCATTTGTGGATTCCTGCTTGGAAATGTGATCAAGTGTGCTTCTGTCGATGAACTGCGCCAGTGTAAGATCGGTGTGACGGCAGACTGCCTGTTGTACCAGAGTTATCAGTTACGACGGTTAAATCCGGACAATTATAAGAAGTATGTATATATCGGTGAAAAGAGTAAAAAACAGCGCCAGAAGGAACTTGCCGTCAGCCTTGAGAAATTAGAGCAGGACAGAGCGGAATATAAGGAGCGTGAGACAGAGGCGAGAAATATCCTTGCCCAGGAATTTTTAAATGATACGGTTGAGGAATACCAGAACCTGATATCAGATCTTTCGGAGAAGAAAGAAAAGGAAAAACAAAAGGCAAAAACAGAAAAGAAAATGGCAGAGATCGGTGCCGGTACTGTTGAGATCTTAAAGAAACAGGCAGAAGAGATTCACAAAAAACAAAAAGATCTGGAAGATAAGATCGATGACTTAAAATACCAGATCCGGAAAAAAGAAGATGCCATTGAAAAAGACAGCAGTGATTTCATTACAAAAAATGAGGAACTTCTTACGAAAAAAAGAGAGCTTCGCGGTTCCGCTGCGGAAGAAGAGGCATTTGAGGTTTATATTGCCGGGCAGAAAAATAAAAAATATGACAGCCTGAAAGCATCGACACAGGAAGAAATGGAACAGGTGTCCGGTCAGTGTGATGTACAGAAAAATAAACTGGTGGATGTACGTATGAATTATCTTCAGAATCATCCAAAACGTGATTTCTCAGCGAGCGCAGAGAATAATGACGATTATGACAGCCTGCTGTCAGAGCTTTCCTGCAATGAACTGGAAGAATACCAGAAAAAGGCAGCCGAGCAGGCAAAGGCAGCAGTGGAGCATTTTAAGGAGGATTTTGTATACAAGATCCGCAGCGCTATCAAAGAAGCCTATGTGCGCAGGGATGAATTAAACCGTATCATCCGCAACCTGAATTTTGGTAAAGACCGCTATCAGTTTAAGATCACGAGAAATAAGGGAGCCGACGGCGCATTTTATGATATGTTTATGGATGAGGACTTAGATATCGATCCGTCCTCACTTGCATCGCCAATGGAGCATCAGATGAATCTGTTTTCGATGGAGCATGAAAATAAATATGGTATGTTGATGAGTGATCTGATCCATATCTTTATTCCGCCGGAAAATGCCACGCAGCAGGAACTTGATGAGGCAAAACAGAACATGGTGAAGTATGCAGATTACCGTACGTATCTTTCATTTGAGATGGAACAGATCGTGGAAGGTGACGAACGTCTTGTCATTGGTCTTAGCAAGATGATCAAGAAAAATTCCGGTGGTGAGGGACAGAACCCGCTTTACATTGCACTACTCGCAAGTTTTGCGCAGGCATACCATATCAATCTGTCTGCAAGACTGACAAGACGTCCGACGATCCGTCTTGTTGTTTTAGATGAGGCATTTTCCAAGATGGATGCAGAGAAAGTGGCGAGCTGTATCGAACTGATCCGCGGGCTTGGTTTTCAGGCGATCATCAGTGCAACAAACGATAAGATCCAGAATTACATTGAAAATGTAGATAAGACATTCGTTTATGCGAATCCGAATAAGAAGAGCATTTCGATTCAGGAGTTTGAGAAAAAGGATTTTTCACAGTTGGTTGTGGAGGAGGAGTAAGAGCGGTTGAAGAAGGAGAAGGAAAAAGAGACAAGAACCAGTATCGTTCAGGTGATCCTTGATGATTATGAACATGGCGATACTGATTGGAGAAAATATCCTAATCAGGGGCAAAATGATGGGAAACGTTCTATCAGAATCGTTCAGGCGCTGTATGATGAAATCGGAAAAACAGAGCTGAACAGGCAGGTTTTAGAGTTGCAGGCACGTCATCTGTTACAGGATGGAAAGGGCAGAAGATAAGTGGATGGTACACAAGGGGAAGTGAACTGGAGCAGATCGTATATTGTTTGTCTGATATTCCGAGATTTTATGAAATGGATGGGCGGGTGCCAAAATATGAGCGCTATTTTGAACCATTTTTGAAACTTCGTCAGGAGTTACAGAAATTAAGAGGGCGCCAGCAGACCTGGAAACCATGGATCGATCAATGTATTGGGGAGCTGGAAAATGACCTGGAACGTGAAAAAATTCCGAAAATATGCAAAGATCAAGAAACAAAGGAAATTTATTTTAACACGTTAGCCGGATTAAATGAGATAGAGGAACCGGTTTCAAGACGGATATTCAGTAAAAAATACCTGAAAAATTCAAAATCATTTCAGAGAGCAGTCCAGGATAAAATTATTTCGGATGCGAGAAAATTTTGCCCGGATGTGGATGCTGACGAAGAAGTTATGGGAAATGACGAAGTATTATCGGAAATTGGGATTGAGACATATCATCAGGAACTTTCTGTCAAAGGTTCGCTGCAGTTTGAACTTGCAGGAAACAAAATTGATACCGCCCTGTTTGCCTATGGTACGATCTTAAATGCAGAGACATTAAAATATGCAAAACTATTGCCGGAGCAGACAATTCGAAAAATTGTAACGGTTGAAAATAAAGCCAATTTTATGGAAATGTCATATGAAGAGGGAACGCTGCTTGTCTATTCGCACGGTTTTTCTCACCGAAAGAGAGGCTTTTCCTGAAAAATCTCAGGGAGTGTCTGGGAGAGCAGGGGGCAGAGTATTTTCATACCAGTGACTTAGATTATGGCGGGATACGTATATTTATGAATATAAAAGAGAAAATTTTTCCAGATGTGAAACCGCTTGCAATGGATGAGGAGACATTTTTTAAATATCAGGAATATGGGGAAAAACGGGATGAAAAATATTTGCAAAAAGTAAGGGACACAAACGTTCCGGCAGAATTAAAAGAACTTAAGGAGTGTATTTTAAAACCGGTTGTACGATAGAACAGGAAAGTATGCTTTTTAGCAGGAGGGAGTTATGCAGACATCAGCAGAGTTAAAAAATTTATTACAGTGTATCGACCATAAAGGTTATCCGGCATATAAGGACACAAGGGGGACTTATGAGTTTCCTGGATATGTGCTTTCCATTGACCATGTACAGGGAGATCCGTTTGCAGCGCCGTCGAAAGTAAGCATCCATGTCCGTGGAAAACGGGCGGGATTCCCGGAACATCTTTATCAGAAAGATTGCAGAAGAATCGCTGTGCAGGATTATCTGCTGCGCCAGTTTGCGCGCCAGGTCGAGAAAGTTTCCTTTAAAGCGAAAGGATCTGGAAAGAGCGGCCTTATGGCGGTCAGCTGTCCGGGACAGGAAGTGTTAGAGCGCAGTGCCTGCCAGATGGATGCAAAGAACGGCGATATCGTGCTTCGTATGGAGATCGGTTTCCCGGCAAACGGGAGAACGGTCAATTCCAGGGAGTTAGAAAAGATCTTCTTCGATTTCCTGCCGGAGTGCGTAAAAGGCTCCCTTTATTTCCGTTCCCTGAGAAAAGAAGCGGTGGAGGCAGCCGCAGATCTCGCCGAGGATCAGGCGTATATCAGGGAGCAGTTAGATCCGATGGGACTCTGTGCGTTTGTGGCGGATGGTGCAATCCTGCCGCGGGAGTCCGGTGTCTCCGGCAGACCGATGAAAGATGCGGTGCGTTTTCAGTCACCGGAAGTCTCTCTGTCACGCTGACGCTGCCGCACCACGGAAAACTGACCGGAATGGGAATAAAGAAGGGCATCACGCTGATCGTCGGCGGTGGTTACCATGGAAAATCAACACTGTTAAAAGCGCTTGAGACAGGTGTCTATAACCACATTGCAGGGGATGGCAGGGAGTATGTCATCACGGACGATACAGCAATGAAGATCCGTGCCGAGGATGGAAGAAGCATCCGTGACGTGGATATTTCCATGTTTATCCATGACCTGCCAAACGGGAAAGATACGGTATCCTTTTATACGGAGGATGCCAGCGGGAGTACTTCCCAGGCGGCAAATGTGATCGAGGCGATGGAGGCAGGCACAAGAGCATTTCTGATCGACGAGGATACCAGTGCAACGAACTTTATGATCCGTGATGAGCTGATGCAGCGCGTGGTCAACCGTGATGCAGAGCCGATCGTGCCTTTTATTGACCGGGTAGAGGAGCTGTATCACACATACGGTATCTCGACGGTCCTTGTTGCCGGAAGCTCCGGTTCCTATTTTCACAAGGCGGACTGCATCATCCAGATGAACCGTTACGAGCCGTTTGAGATCACAGAGTCAGCAAAGCAGGCAGCGACAGAGTTCCCGCTTCCAAAACAGGACATTGCCCCGTCAAAGCAGCCTGATTTTGACAGAAAAATAAAGCCGGACCGGATGTTTCAAGAGGACAACCGCTTAAAGATGAAAACGATGGGAAGGGATTCCATCTCTATCAACCGGGAAGTCATTGACGTCCGCTATGTGGAACAGCTTATGGACACGGAGCAGCTTGCAGCACTCGGATATATGTTAAAATATATGCAGATCCACTTTTTTGATGGAAAACACACCCTGACACAGGCAGTCGATGCGCTTTGGGATGTTTTGCAGAAGAAGGGGATCGCAGCAGTCTGCGAGAGTAGTTATCTGCCGTGCGGACTTGCGATGCCAAGAAAGCAGGAAGTGTTTGCGTGCGTGAACCGGTATCGGAGGCTGGGGCTGTAGGGATGAGGCATTGTTAGAGATATGCCGGAACAGCAAAAATAATCTCCCTTCTGTTGGATTACTTAACAGTGTTGGTTTTCAACTGGTTGGAACAGAGCGGATTTCGTTTCATAAAGACAGTGAAGGAAATGATATTTATTTTGAAGGTGGAAATTTTGTGAAGGAACTGTGCTGAGCGGCATCTTGTGTCTGTCAGTTTTTGTGATGGTGGAAAAAGGCAGAGCTGTTTGGACTTGTTATGAAAAAACTGGAATAGATTAGAGAGGGGAGAAACCATCGCCCGTGCACTTTTAAAGGATGCGCCGGTCATTCTGTTAGACGAAGCGACAGCGTCCCTTGATGTGGACAATGAGACAGAGATCCAGAAAGCAATTTCTGGGCTGGTAAAAGGAAAGACAGTCCTTGTCATTGCACACCGTATGAGAACCGTTGAAAAGGTAAGACGAATAAATAAGGAGTACCATCATGGAAACCAACCATAATGAACCAAAATATATCAGGGTAAAAGGGGCGAGAGTCCACAACCTGAAAAATGTAAATGTGGATGTCCCCCTGCATCAGATCGTGGGGGTCGCAGGTGTGTCCGGTTCGGGCAAATCTTCGCTGGCACTTGGTGTTTTGTATGCAGAGGGTTCCAGACGATATCTGGAGTCACTTTCTACTTATACAAGAAGGCGTATGACAGGAGCGGCGAAAGCACAGGTGGACGAGGTGTTATATGTCCCGGCAGCTTTAGCACTCCATCAGCGTCCGGGAATACCGGGGATCCGCAGTACGTTTGGAACCGGAACCGAACTTTTGAACAGCTTAAGGCTGATGTATTCGAGACTGGCATCCCACCGCTGTCCGAATGGACATTACATAGAGCCTACGTTAAAAGTAGCGGCAGAGCAGGAAATCTTATGTCCGATGTGCGGGGAAAAAGTACATGCACCGAGTGCGGAAGAACTTGCCTTTAATTCACAGGGGGCGTGTCAAAGATGCGGCGGTACGGGAAGTGTGCGGACAGTGGATTTTGATTCGCTGGTGCCGGACGATTCGATCAGCATTGATGAGGGAGCGGTCGCACCGTGGAACAGTCTGATGTGGTCACTGATGACAGATGTCTGCCGTGAGATGGGCGTGCGCACGGATGTCCCATTCCGGGAACTGACAGACGAGGAGAAAGAGATCGTCTATCACGGCCCGGCTGAGAAAAAACATATTTTTTATAAGGCAAAAAAATCCAACCAGGCGGGTGAACTGGATTTTACCTATTATAATGCCGTTTACACCGTGGAAAATGCGCTTGCAAAAGTAAAAGATGAGAAGGGCATGAAGCGCGTGGAAAAATTTTTAAAGGAAGATATCTGTCCGGAATGTGGCGGCAGCAGGCTTTCTGAAGCTGCGAGAGCACCAAGGCTCCGTGGGATAAGTCTGGATGAAGCCTGCAAAATGACCTTAAAAGAACTGGTGGACTGGGTGGCAGGAGTGCCGGATTCCCTGCCGGAAGAAATGCGTCCCATGGCAGAATCCATCTGTGAATCGTTTCAGGCCGTTGCGAAAAGGCTGATGGATCTGGGACTTTCTTATCTGTCGCTTGACCGGACGGCCTCAACATTGTCGACCGGAGAGAGGCAGCGGATGCAGCTTGCCAGAGCGGTACGAAACCGCACGACAGGCGTTTTGTATGTGTTAGATGAGCCTTCGATCGGTCTGCACCCGTCGAATATCAAAGGCTTAATGCCGTGATGCATGATCTGGTCGCGGACGGCAATTCCGTTCTTCTGGTAGACCACGATACGCAGATATTATCGGAGGCAGACTGGCTGATCGAGATGGGACCTGAAGCCGGTGTGGGAGGCGGATATGTGATCGCGGAGGGCAGCATTCCGCAGATTATTTCCAATAAAAAATCCATGATCGGTCCATTTCTGGCGAAAACGGCAGATATGCATGTCCGCACACAGGCAGGGAAAGAGGAAGTTTTTACACTTGGAAAATTGCATCTGTCTACGGATAACATTCACACGGTAAAGCCATTGGAAGTGGATATCCCAAAGGGCAGACTTACCGTGGTGACCGGTGTTTCCGGTTCGGGGAAGACCACGATGGTTTTAGAGAGTCTGATTCCGGGACTGGAAGCCTCTTTTTGCGGGGAACATCTGCCGAAACATGTGAAGAGTATTTCGGCGGAAGGAATTGCCCATGTGAAACTGATCGATGCCTCACCGATCGGTATCAATGTCCGTTCAACGGTGGCAACTTATGCAAACATACATGATGAACTCCGCAAAATCTATGCAAAAACAGCGGATGCGAAAGACCGGAAATACAAAGCGGGGGATTTTTCCTACAATACTGGAAAGCTGCGCTGCCCGTCTGCGACGGAACCGGGCAGATCAGTCTGGATGTACAGTTTTTACCGGATGTGGACATCCCATGCCCGGAATGTGGCGGTTCCCGGTACGCGAAAGAGGCATGGCAGATCAGCTATGAAAATAAACAGGGAAACAGGTATTCCCTGCCGGAACTGATGGAGATGGATGTCAATACGGCGCTGCAGGCAGTCAAGGATCTGAAACTGGTGCACCAGAGGCTTGGTGTCCTGAAAAATTTAGGACTTGGATATCTGACGCTGGGGGAGGAAACACCGAGTCTTTCCGGCGGCGAGGCACAGAGACTGAAACTTGCCAGTGAAATGGGAAAAGGACAGTCGGATTCTGTCTTTGTGTTTGATGAGCCGACCATCGGACTGCATCCGTTGGATGTACAGACGTTACTTGGCGTATTTCAGGCGCTGGTCGATAACGGGGCGACTGTGCTCGTCATTGAACATGATCTGGATGTGATCCGAAATGCAGATTATATCATTGATATGGGCCCCGGCGGCGGAGAGGAGGGCGGCAGAGTGGTCGCCTGCGGGACACCGGAGCAGATTGCAGCGAATGAGGAGAGTGTTACGGGGAAATATCTATAAAGAACAGGGGTTGCGTTTCTCATTCATTTCTGCTACAATGACCACGTCATTTTCAGACATATCAAAATTCAAATTTTAATGGAGGTGAATTTTCATGGACAGTTGCGATAGCGTAGGACGAAGTAAAATATGCGATGTACGAAGATGTAAAAAAGAATGTGGCTGTCTGTGAAAGTCTGACCGCCATATTCTATATTGTTGTGCACCTTTTATACATCGCATCAGAGGATCCTTGCAATCACAATGAAGCGATGTATTTTTATGCCCATTTCAGGCGAAAAGGAGGTCACAATGAGAAAAGTATTAATCCCGAAAAAAGACTATGTAAAAGAACTGATAAAGATCATCCGTGTTACAAAAGATGAGCAGAAATTACGGAATCTGCTGTCAGATTATCATGAGAAAGATATCGCGGAGGCAATCACATTTCTGACGGAGACTGAGCGGAAGCATCTCTACCGTGTGCTCGGCTCTGAAAGGATCGCAGAGATATTTTCCTATTTTGATGATGCGGAAATGTACTTGGAGGAACTGTCTTTAGAGCAGGCAGCAAAAGTAATTTCCTACATGGATGCAGATGATGCACTTGACGTGTTAGATGATTTGTCCGAGTCAAAGAAAAATGAGATCGTGAGCCATCTGGATGCGGACGCACAGAAAGATGTGCAGAAACTGCTCTCCTATGAGGAGGATGAGATTGGAAGCTGCATGACGAACAACTTTGTCTGTATTTCAGAGGAGCTGTCCATCCGGGAAGCGATGAGCGAACTGGTCCGCCAGGCGGGGGAACATGATAATATTTCAACGATTTATGTTACCGATACAGAGGAAAAATTTGCCGGTGCGATCGATCTGAAGACTGATCATCGCGAGAGAAAATACACCTCTGCAGGAGATCGTCAGCAGTTCCTATCCGTATGTGTATGAACATGAAAATATCAGTGAATGTGTGGAAAAGATTGCAGATTATGAGGAGGATTCCATCCCGGTACTGACACAGGATGGAAAGATAGCCGGTATTCTGACTGCAACAGATATCGTGGAGTTAGTAGATGATGCGATGGGAGATGACTATGCAAAACTTGCAGGTCTGACCTCCGAGGAGGATTTAAAGGAACCGACGATCGTGAGTATGAAAAGAGACTGCCATGGCTGATCATACTGTTGTTTCTTGGGATGGCAGTGTCCTCTGTTGTCGGAATATTTGAATCTGTGGTTGCAGTTCTGCCGATCGTGATCTGCTTTCAGTCGCTGGTGCTTGATATGGCAGGAAATGTTGGTACGCAGTCGCTTGCAGTAACGATCCGTGTACTTGTGGATGAGGATTTAGATACCAGAAAAAAAACTGGCTCTTCTTGGAAAAGAATGAAGATCGGCTTTTTGAATGGAGCGAGCCTTGGCGTCATGGCACTTGTATTTCTTGGCATTTACATCCACCTGTTCAAAAAATATGCCTGGATGTCAGCATTCCTGATTTCCGGGTGCGTTGGGATTTCTCTGGTCGTTGCGATGGTAATCTCTGGTTTTGTAGGTACGATCATCCCGATGTTCTTCCACAAGATCCATATTGATCCGGCAGTTGCATCCGGTCCGCTGATCACGACGGTGAATGATCTGGTTGCAGTAATCACTTATTATGGATTGGCGATGGTATTTCTGATCGATATTTTTCATATTTAGGAGGAACGGAGATATTATGAATACACAAAATTTAAGAACCCTTTTTCCAACTGTAACGAAACAAAAAATACTGAATCTGTCATATGGCGAGGGAGAACATTATACAGTGCTTCCCATGATTGCCCAAAAAGAGGATACATTTTATCTGTGGGAAATTTCAGCCATGTCGGAACAGGAATATGAACACAGAAACAGAACATACAAAGAAGCGAAGACAAACCGGGCAGAGTTAAAGCAGAATCTGGAAGAAGCAGACCAGGTGTGGATCGAAAAAATTGTAAGCGGTGGCTGCTGTTTTGAGGCCGCTTCAGCAACAGGCACCTGTCTTGGCGAGCGATATAATATAGAGGAACAGATACAGTTTTTATATATGCTTGGACAGGGAGCGGAGTTAGGGGAGTTAGAACAGGTGGAGCTTGACAGGCTGTTTATCACCTGCTATGAATTGACGGGAAAAGACGGGCAGGAATTATCCGAAGAAGCATTTTGGAATATGGGAAATGAGGATGTTACTGTTACGCTGTCGGAACAGCACCGTTCTGTTCTGGTACAAAAAAGATTCCGCTTAAAGACCGGGGAATATGCAAAATCCAAAGTGCTCCATCTGACCGGAGAGGCAGAAAGCAGTGTTTATATTCATGGCATCCGTTTCCATGATGTCTGGAAAGAGGCAGAGACACGTTTTGAAGATAAACGATATCTGGAACATTTCAGCAAAGAACAGATTGCACAGATGAAACGGGAATTTATGGAACTTCTGCCGCAGATATGTCCCAAAGGCTGTGTCCTGCCCATGATCGAATACGAGTGCGACAGGATTATCAGATGCAGTTTTATACGACGGAATATCTGAAACGCGCACCAAAGCATCATTCTACGGCATTATTTTTCGCGATGCGTCCGGACACGCAGATTGGACCGATGGGATACAAAAACAGGGTATGTCAGTTAGAAGCAATGGAGGAAGGCTTTGAGGGAGAGATATCCGTTGAGTTATTTTTGTGTCATAAAACAATACCGGGAGAAGAGAAAAAAGCAAGGCATTAATGCAAATTTTGTGTTATCATGAGTGCAGGTGAAAGAAAGCAAGAGGGATTGTTTTATGACACAGACTCATATAAATATTGCAATGTTAGCACATGTTGATGCAGGAAAGACAACATTGTCGGAAGCGTTATTATATAAAAGCGGCAGCATCCGGAAAGCCGGACGTGTGGACAATAAAGATGCATTTTTAGATACCAATGAAATGGAGAGAAACCGTGGAATCACAATTTTCTCCAAACAGGCTGTTTTTTCGTATGGAGGATGTGAATTTACACTGTTAGATACACCGGGACATGTGGATTTTTCCGCGGAGATGGAGCGGACACTCCAGGTACTTGATTATGCGGTGCTGATCATAAGCGGTGCAGATGGTGTGCAGGGACATACGAGGACTCTCTGGCGTCTTCTGGCGCGCTATGATATTCCGACATTTATTTTGTCAATAAGATGGATCAGCTGGGGACGGATCACGAAAATTATTAGATCAGATCAAGGATACATTGAGCAGTGCCTGTGTGGATTTTTCAAAAAATGAAGACGGAACTTATCGTGATATGGATTTTTATGAAAATGTGGCGGTCTGCAATGAAAAAGTGTTAGAAGCGTACTTAGAAGGCGGCAGTATCGAAGAGGAATCTGTCCGTGAAATGATACAGAAAAGGGAATTATTTCCATGTTTCTTCGGTTCTGCACTGAAAATGGAAGGAATCGAGGAGCTGCTTTTTGCACTTTCTGAATATACGAAAATGCCGGAGTATCAGGAAAAGTTTGGTGCTACCGTATTTAAGATCACACGTGATGCGCAGGGCAGCCGTCTTACACATTTAAAAGTTACAGGCGGTGTGCTGAAGGCGAGAAATCTGCTGTCAGGACATAAACAGAATAAAGCAGAGGATATCTGGGAGGAAAAGATAAACCAGATCCGTATCTATTCCGGTGAAAAATATGAGACAAAAGATGAGGTGGAAGCGGGAACCATCTGTGCCGTGACCGGATTATCCTACACCTATCCGGGTGAGGGATTGGGAAGCCAGGAGGAGTCCGAACTGCCGATCTTAGAGCCGGTGCTGACCTATGAACTGATTTTGCCTGACGGTGTGCAGCCACAGGCGATGATGCCGAAACTTGCGATGTTAGAGGAAGAAGAACCGGAACTTCATATTGTCTGGAATGAAGAACTGCAGGAGATCAAGATACAGATTATGGGGGAGGTGCAGATTGAGATTTTGAAAGCACTGATCTCAGATCGATTTGGTGCGGAGGTGGAATTTGGCACCGGAAAGATTCTCTACCGCGAGACGATCGCAGATACCGTGGAGGGAGTGGGACATTTTGAACCGCTGCGCCATTACGCGGAGGTGCATCTTTTATTAGAGCCGGGAGAGACCGGAAGCGGACTTACCTTTGCGGCGGATGTCAGTGAGGATATGCTCTCAAGAAACTGGCAGAGACTGGTGCTTACACATCTGGAAGAAAAGGAGCATGTCGGTGTGTTGACAGGATCGCCGGTCACAGATATGAAAGTCACATTGGTCGCCGGACGTGCACATATAAAACATACGGAAGGCGGCGATTTCAGGCAGGCGACTTACCGTGCGTTCCGACAGGGATTAAAGCAGGCACAGTCCGTGCTGTTAGAGCCGTGGTATGATTTCCGGCTGGAGATACCGAATGAATGTATTGGACGTGCCATGAACGACATTGAGGGAATGTCCGGTAAATTTGATGCTCCGGACAGAAACGGGGAGATGGCAGTGTTGACAGGAATTGTTCCGGTTGCATCGATGCGTGACTATGCAAAAGATGTGACGGCATACACCAAGGGACATGGAAGCCTTACCTGTACACTTCACGGTTATCTGCCCTGCCATAATACGGAGGAGGTTGTAGAAATTATCGGTTATGATTCGAAACGTGATCTGGCAAATCCAACCGGCTCCGTATTCTGTGCGCATGGCGCAGGATTTGTGGTCCCGTGGGATCAGTCATGGATTATATGCATTTGGAAAGCGTATTAAAACCGACAAAACAAGCGGATGAATGGCAGCCCAAACAGATCTATATGCAGCAGCAGAGCAGGGAAGAAGCGTGGATCGGCACGGATGAGATTGACAGAATCTTAAATCAGACATACAATGCTAATAAACGGGAAAAATCTGCTCCGGGGCGCAATGTCTGGAAACGGTCAGGCGGAAGCAACACGAATATATCGCCGGTAACACGGACTTACACACCGCCATTGTCGGACAAAGAATATCTGCTCGTGGACGGTTACAATGTGATATTTGCATGGGATGAGTTAAACGAGCTTGCCCGTGACAATGTGGATGGAGCGCGTGGAAGGCTTCTCGATATTTTATGTGATTATCAGGGAATGCGTGGATGTGAACTGATCGTGGTGTTTGATGCATACCGCGTACAGGGACACAAGACGGAAATGTATGATTACCATAATATTCATGTGGTTTACACGCGGGAGGCAGAGACTGCGGATCAGTACATTGAGAAGTTTGCACATGAAAATGGCAGAAAGTACCGTGTAACGGTTGCAACATCGGATGGATTAGAGCAGATCATTATCCGGGGAGCCGGATGCGGACTGATCTCGGCGAGGGAGTTAGAAAAAGAGATCACACGCAAACGTGGGGAAATGTTAGAAACATATCAGGCAAAACGTGAACCGGAAAAGAAGGTGCATATGGCAGAGCACATTCCGGATGAGGTGGCAGAAGCAGTCAGAAAGGCGGATTTTCATGAATAAACAGGAAGAAGTAAAATTTACACAGTCCGGCTTTTTAAAAATTGATGGGAAAAAAAGAGTTTCGGTTCGATTTGAACGTGGAAGTGATATTGCAGAGGGCATGCTTCCGCCGGGAAAAATCACAAAGAATCATGGATTTTCCGATAAGGAAGTAGCAGGATTAGAAGTCTATCTGGAGATGAACTGTGATGAGATCTACAAAAAGGCGAAGGAAATTGGTAAATTTACCAACTTATTATAAAAGAATATTTCCGTTATTTTTCGCATGGATGATCCTGCTTACGACCTGTGCTGGCAGTCAGTCGGATGTTTTACGAATGAAATCTACAGAAAAGGCATCCGGTCAGACAATGCTCTCAGGCGAGCGGCTGGCAAAAACGTATGATGCACTGTTAGAGACAGCCAGAGGACGCAGCGAGACATTAGAGAGCGGGCGAGCAAAAGAATTTGCATCCGTAAACTGGCGCAGAATGGCAGGGGTTACGGTAAGGATTCTGCTTGTCATACTTCCGGCACTGATTGTGCAGTTCTGGAGCATCTGGTACCGCAGGGCAGATGAGATCGTCCCACGCGGACTGCTCTTAGTGAAATTTGTGAGGAGGGCGGACGGAAAAAAGAATGGCATTTTAGCTCTCATGAAATAAAGATAAAAAATATTATTTTATGAGAGGTAGAAAAAATGCAGATTCTTATTTGGGTTATGATGATCGTTGGTGGTGCCGCAGGACTTTTGTCCACGGCTTATCTTGTTTTGGCTATGCGATAATTCTTGTGTGGAAGATTTTCCGCAAGGTAAGATACCATATAGCGATTTGTGACTGATGAAGTGGATTTAAAATAACGGACCAAAATGCCAAAATCCTGTATTTATGCAGGATTTTGGCATTTGTTTTGTGAAACTATTGTGCTGGACAAGAAGAACTTATGCGATTCTTTTGTGAAGAAGCAGATTATAGTATGAACAATCAGAAAAATCCGATTGGGATTCTTTCTAATTGGATGGAGATGAAACTTTGAAATTTCGAATGTGCATATAGACAGTATTTTTTGAAATATTTAACTGGTTGGCAACTTTGATCACAGCATCTTTAAGATTAAATATGCCTTGTTGATACAGACGGAAAATAATTTCTTTATTTTTATTGGAAGAAGAAATGCCGGGATCATTGTATACGGATTCTTTGGTTTCTGTAAGTGAAAAAAGTATCAGGTCATCAATATTGTCTGAAAAAGTTTCAGAGGAAGCCTGTGTTACAGAAGAGGAGTCCTGTGAAGGAAGCATTCCTTGCAGAAATTCGGAGAGTGGCATTTCCATATGAAAATTTATGCAGAGTAAACCGATAATCCGGCCGTGTTCGCCTGTAATAGGAATTGTACAAGAGCGAAGCATTGAATCAGAACTGCTTTTATTGAAATAAGGAGAAACAGTACGTGAAGGATCCTGTTCAAGCTCCCCTAACATTTTTAAAGCGAGATCGGTAATGGGAGAGCCTTCTTTCCTTCCAGTAAAATGTCCGTTGATGATTTTTATGACAGAGTGATCAAGACTTTCTAAGCTGTGAAGTACTAATTCGTATCCGTCACCAAGGTATGCACCAAGTCCGTTTAACATGAGTGCATAAGAGTTAAGAATTTGTCGGTCTGTTACAGTAAGTTTTAAAAAAGGATTATCCATAATAAATACCTCTTTCTTCATAGTTCATATCATTTGTGTTTACTGGTTCATACAATCATGCATGAACTAAAATATATTTTATCATAAAGTAAAGTTTGATACTACCTTAATCATTATAAGTAAAAAAGAAATAATGTGCAAGAAAAAAATGAATAAAAGTTTATTAAATGAATAAAATTCTATTGACTAAAATATATTTTATTACTATAATCAAATTATCAAAAAATAAAGGAGATGGATGAAATGATAAAACAAATTTTTACAAAAAATGCTCCGGAGGCAATTGGATGTTATTCACAGGCTGTACAATACGATAAACTTTTGTTCAGTTCAGGACAAATTCCTGTAAATCCGGAAAATGGGGAAATTGTTTCTGGAGGTATTGTTCCTCAGGCAGAACAGGTTATGGAAAATATTGGGGCTATTTTAAAAGAGGCCGGAACGGACTATCGTTCGGTTTTAAAAACAACATGTTTCTTGAATGACATGAATGATTTTGCTGCTTTTAATGAGGTATATGCAAAATATTTCACAGACAAACCGGCAAGATCTTGTGTAGCAGTAAAAACACTTCCGAAAAATGTATTATGTGAAGTAGAAGTAATTGCGGTGGTGAAATAGAGAAAAACAAATGAAGATTAGCTGGAAAAAATGTATCCAGCCATGAGGAGGATTTATCTATGGGTAATCAAAAAGTGAGAGAAAAGAAAAAACCAACATTTTTTCTGGCAGTACTTCCTATTTTAGCTATGATTTTACTGCTCGGAGTTGGTTATGCAGTTATGGGACTGAGTCCAGAGGTACTGATGCTGGTTTCGGCGGCAGTGGCGGCAGTCATTGCTATCGCGTTGGGATATACATGGGATGATATCATGGATTCTATTGTTGGTAAACTTTCAAAAACAATGCCGGCAATATTTATTTTAATCATTGTTGGTTTTTTGATTGGTTCGTGGATGATTGGTGGAACAATCCCGATGATGGTATATTATGGACTTAAAATTATAAGTCCCCGGTACATAGCGGTTACATCATTTCTTGTTACAGCGGTTGTATCAGTTTGTACAGGCACATCGTGGGGTTCAGCCGGAACGATAGGAGTAGCTTTGATGGGAGTAGCAGCAGGTATGGGGGCTCCACTTCCGATGGTAGCAGGTGCAGTGGTATCAGGAGCATATTTCGGAGATAAAATGTCTCCGTTGTCAGATACAACGAATCTTGCACCGATTGCAGCAGGTTCGAAATTGTATGATCATATAGGCATATGTTTTATACGACAATTCCGGGATGTATCATTTGTATTATTGTATATACAATAGCCGGTTTTTCAGCAGCAGGTGGAGGTACTGTGGCAACACCGGAAAAAGTAGAAACAATATTGACAACATTAGAGAGCCTGTTTCGGTTTAATCCGCTTGTAATATTACCGCCACTCATTGTTTTATATGGTTCAATTCGAAAGAAACCGACGATCCCAGTCATGTTGATATCAAGCGTTGTTGCGTTTTTTAATGCGACTGTTTTTCAAGGATTTTCCTTACAGCAGTGTTTTACGGCAGCAATCAGTGGATTCAGTCTTGACATGGTAACAAAGACAGGGTTTGATGCAGCAGCATTGATACCAGATATTCCAAGACTTTTAGAGCGTGGTGGTATGCTTTCCATGTTAAACACGGTTTTGATTGCATTCTGTGCGTATGGATTTGCAGGAACGCTGGCAGTAACGGGATCATTAGATATTGTTTTAAACAAGTTGATGAAAACAGTAAAAACGACTGGAGGATTGATTGTTGCAACGATTGTTTCATGTATTACGGCTGTTTTTGTGACGAGTAACGGTCAGTTATCCATTTTAATACCGGGAGAAATGTTTGCAAAAACCTATATCAAAAAGGGATTACAGCCTAAGAATTTATCAAGAACTCTGGAAGATTCTGCAACAGTTGTAGAACCGATTGTTCCGTGGACAGCAGCAGGTGTTTATATGGCAACAACACTTGGAGTGCCTACATTATCCTATCTTCCTTGGGCTGTTATTTGTTACACAGGTGTTATATTTGCGATTATATGGGGATTTACAGGCTTTGGTATTGCAAAGATAAACCTGGGGATGAGTATTATGATGAGTATCTGGCACTTCAGAAGGAAAATGAAACAGTATAACCAATATGACGAGGAGATTGTATATGGAAACACAGTATGATTTTGATGATATAGTGAATCGTAGAAACACAAATTGTGGCAGATGGGATACCATGGATAAAAAATATGGGACAAGAGATATGATTCATTTGGGTGTTGCTGATATGGATTTTCGGGCACCTGTTGAAATCAGAGATAGTCTGCATAAAATTTTGGATATGGGTGTTTTGGGATATACCGATTTAAGTGATAAATTTTTTCTCAGTATTCAAAGATGGTATAAAACAATACAATATGGATATCCCTAGAGAATGGATCGTTTTTTGTCCAAGAATCAATATTGCATCCATATATGTGTGGAAACATATACAGAAAAAGGTGACGGTATTATTATGCATACACCTGCATATGGTCCATTGCAGAATTCAATTTTAAAAAATAACAGAAAAATGCTGTCCAGTCCGCTTAAAAAAAATGGGGAACACTATGAAATGGATTTGCGCAAATGGAGTCAATGGTGGATGAACATACTAAAATGATGATCTTGTGCAATCCGCATAATCCAACAGGACGGGCATGGACGAAAGAAGAATTGGTGCAAGTTGCAGACTTCTGTAGAGAACACGATCTGATTTTATTTACGGATGAGATTCATGGTGATCTGATGAAAGCGGGAGTGAGACATCAGACAGCGTTGGATGTTACAGAAGAGATGAATGACAGACTGATTTTAGCAAGTTCGCCGACAAAGACATTTAACATTCCTGGAGTTATTGTTTCCTATATGATAATTCCAAACGAAAAATTAAGAAAAGAGATAGAGGTTACTATTGATCGTATTGGGATGCATAATCCGACAATTTTTGCAGTAACTGCGGTAGAAAAGGCATATACAGAATGTGATGACTGGTATGAGGCTGTCAAAAAATATATAGATGCGAATGAAGTGTTTACAAGAGATTTTTTCGCAAAACATTTTCCAGAATTTCATGTTTATCCGAGAGAAGGAACATATCTGCTCTGGATAGATTATCAGAAAACCGGACTAACCGAGCAGAAATTAGAAGAGTGGTTTTTGAAAAAAGCAAATGTGTCAGTTTATATGGGAAGTGTATTTGGGGAAGATGGAAGAGGATGTATAAGGCTGAATCTGGCATCACCAAGGAAGGTATTGGATGAAGCATATAACCGGATGTTGAAAGTCTGGAAAGAATGGTAAATGAGAATAAAAGGCTGGTGTTCTATAGATGAGAATGCCAGCTTTTTGCGTGCATCTGGGAATGTACTGATTTTACGATTAGATTATGAGAGGGGAGAAAACTGGTGTAAATACGGTGGGGATATGGTACAATAAACGGGTATTGAAAGATTAAGAACAAATATACAACCAGATCTAGTACAGGTCAGGTCTATACAGAAAAATAAGGCAGATATTATCTCCCGGAAAGGAGACTGGCAGATGAATGATGCATTGAAAATTGAAAATAATGATATTATGAACAAATTTCAAAAAACGGAAAATATTTTAAATGATGTTCAAAATATCATAGAAGTTTCACAGAAAGAAGCCTATCGTGCGGTTAATACAATTTTGTCACAGAGAAACTGGCTGATCGGGTATCGGATCGCAGAGGAAGAACTGCTCGGTGAGGATCGTGCGGAGTATGGAGCTAATATAATAAAAAAGCTGTCAAAAGAGCTTACAGAAAAGTACGGAAAAGGATTTACAAAAACGAACCTATATAGTTTTATAGCTTTTATAAATACTTTCCAGACATTTTCCACACACCGTGTGGAAAATCTTCTATACGATTATCATGGTCTCATTACAGAACATTATTGCAGGTAAAGGATAGCACGGCTCGAAATTGGTATGAAAAAGAAGCATATGAGCAAACCTGGAGTGTGCGTACTTTACAGCGGAATATAGATACACAATATTATTACAGATTACTGCAGTCGAAAGATAAAGATGCTGTAGAGCATGAGATGCAGGAAAAGACGTTTGAGTATCAGCAGGACAAGTTAGAATTTATAAAAAATCCAGTTGTGGTAGAATTCTTAGGATTGACATTGGACGCTTCTTTTAATGAGACAAAATTAGAATCGAGCATTATCTCAAATTTGCAGAAATTTCTTATGGAAATGGGAAAAGGCTATGCGTTTGTTGCAAGACAACAGCATATTCACACTGAGAAACAGGATTATTTTATAGATTTGGTGTTCTATAATTATATTTTAAAATGTTTTGTATTGATTGATCTAAAAACAACCAGAATTACCCATCAGGATGTAGGGCAGATGGATATGTACATTCGCATGTATGATGAATTAAAAAAGTCACCGGATGACAACCCTACGTTAGGCATTGTTTTGTGTTCGGAAACAGATGAGGATATTGCAAGGTATTCTATATTGCATGGAAATGAACAGCTATTTGCCAGCAAATATAAATTATATCTGCCTACGGAAGAAGAACTGCGTGAAGAAATAGAAGCACAAAAGGCGGTTTTTATTTACAGCAGAAAGAAACGGAAAAGCAAAACTAAAGGAGAAAAATATTGCCCAGTGTGCTGGGCATTGCTCCTGCAAGGGGCACATGCTATGCAAAAGCAGCATAGCAGACATTTTGCTCCGCAAAACAAGGAGGATTAAAATGCTTCCACAAGCGTTTTTAAACAGAATGGAATCAATGCTCGGAAATGAATATCCGGCATTTTTAGAAAGTTATGACAAGGATAAATATCAGGCATTACGGTTAAATAGTATCAAGGGAGATACTGCGCAGATGAAGGAAAAAGTACCTTTTTCCCTGCAGCCGATAGCCTGGGCGAAAGATGGATTTTACTATGAAAAAGATGACACTCCGGGCAAGCATCCGCTTCATGAGGCGGGCGTGTATTATATCCAGGAGCCGAGTGCCATGCGCCGGTTTCCGTATCTGATGGAAGATTATGATGTGGTGCAAAAAGAAGCGGCAGACTGTCAGGAACGGATCTTAGATTTGTGCGCGGCTCCTGGCGGAAAAAGCACACAGATCGCGGCAAGAATGCATGAAATGTACACATCAGGGAAGTGGAAGGAGCAGGGACTTCTCATCTGCAATGAAATCCATCCGGCACGCGCGAAGATTTTATCTGAGAACGTGGAGCGGATGGGGATTGCAAATGCAATGGTGACGAACGAGACGCCACAGCGTTTAGCGGAGATGTTCGAGGATTATTTTACCCGTATTCTGGTGGATGCGCCGTGTTCCGGGGAAGGCATGTTCCGCAAAAATGAGGCGGCATGTGAAGAGTGGAACCCTGAGAATGTCAGCCTTTGTGCCGAAAGGCAGGATGGAATTTTAGATTGTGCGGCTTCAATGCTTGCACCGGGCGGCAGGATCGTGTATTCGACCTGTACCTTTGCGCCTGCGGAGAATGAGGGCAGTATGACACGCTTTCTGCTGCGTCACCCGGAGTTTCATATTGTGGAAGTGAAAAAGGCAGAGGGTATGTCGGCAGGAGTACCGGAATGGGCTTATTTCGGGGAAGAAAAGGGACAGGTATTGCCTGAGATTGCACAGACGATCCGTCTCTGGCCACAGCATCTGAAAGGAGAGGGCCACTATCTGGCTGTCCTTGAAAAAGAGGGAACACTAAGACAGGGTTATTGCCGGAATGGGGAAGAAAAAGGAATCCCTGCAAAAGATCTGAAAGTACCGGGCAAAGGAATCGTGGAATTTCTGGATTTTGCGAAAGATACATTAGATCCACAGACATTAGCCGGACTGGAGAAAAATGGTACATATGTGAAATTTGGAGATCAGCTTTACCTTGCACCGAAAGGTATGCCTTCTGTAAAAGGTCTTAAAGTCCTGCGACCGGGACTGCATCTTGGAACGGTAAAAAAGAACCGCATGGAGCCGTCACATGCGCTTGCACTGGCACTAAAAAAAGAACAGGTACGCTATACGGCAGATCTGGCTTCGGACGGAGAGGTGATCCGTGGTTATTTAAATGGCGGAACTTTTTCTTATGAGGGAGAAAAGGATGGTATCTGATCATGGCAGACGGATTTAGCACCGGCTGGGGAAAACTGGCGGGTGGAATCATGAAAAACCACTATCCGAAAGGACTTCGAAAAATGTGGTAGTGTGAAAATGAGATTTTTGTCGGGGCAGAATGCCATTGTGCAGGGTGGAACGCTGATCGTACTGCTTATGGATCAAAAATCAATGAAATGGCATTATGGCGAGAAATATTAAATGTAATCATTACAATTACATCGGCTTTCTGATATGATTACTGCCAGAGAGAGGCGTTTAAGCAGTTTCAATAAAGAAAAAAATAATGCAGAGATGTATATTCATTTACGGATACACATCTCTGCATTTTGTTTACGATTATAGCTATGCCTGCGCAGGATACAATCTATGATTCTGAACTTTGACTTGCAATTCTAAAAAGAATCCACTATCAGATTTTACCCATCAGGCACGTTCCTTCGCGCCTGATTTTACCGTGAAAATCCAAACTGTGCCGCAATCTTTTTCGCATAGGTCAGCGCAAAGAACAGGATAAAACTGTCGATCGGCAGCATGATCACGTTTTTGATGACACGAGGCCAAGCAGTGCGATAAAGCCTTTTCCGTAGAGCATGGAGATCCAGAGCGTATTCAGACCGCAGTTGATGACCAGTTTTACGAGAAACTCAGCGATCACGATACGTTTGATGGAGACCGGACGGCGGTAGAGCAGGGTGCCGTAGATCAGACCGGAAAGCATGGCATTAAAGGTGAATCCAAAGAAAAACGGACCATCCGGTTTTAAGACATACTTTAAGAGGTCGAGTGCACCGCCAAAGAGACATCCGACCGCCGGACCGAATAAAAATTCAACGATGCGGTTTGGCAGCCCGGAAAAGCCGATCTTGATGTAAGGACCGAGCTGGATGCTTGCGACCATACTTAAGACGATGGCGAGTGCAGCTAAGAGTCCGCAGAGCACGACCGTCTTTGTGTGGCACAGTTCCTGAAGTGATTGTTGATACAGTTCCTTTAATTTTTTCATAAAAAAAGCCTCCTTCCTTAGCAGTTTCCTAAAACCACATAGAGGAGACATAAATACCTTTATGCAGCAGCGGGATGCGAATTCTGTACCGCAAACAAAAGCAGCGCCTTTGTTTTTCGTCCGTGTGACAACTCCCTGTTCACATGGCACTTAACGCACAGAGTTCTACTCTGCTAATATGAAATATTAGTTTTGACAAGTTTTGTTATAGCATACTGATAAGGCTTTGTAAAGAAGAACTTATATTTTGTGATGTATTTTTAAATATTTCTGATAAAACAGATTCCTGTAAAGGCTGATGACGGATCAGGATTTCAGTGTTAGAATAAAAGGTATCATGAGCGTAAGCAAACGGCGAATTGGATCATGTGACGATTTTGCACATGATATGAATGAAAATAATGTGGGAGGAAGCATATGAAGCTGACCGGTATCCATATAAAAAATTTTAAAGCGATCCACGAGATGAAAATCGACAGTATCGAAAATGCATTGATTCTGGTAGGACAGAACAATACAGGAAAGACAACGATCTTAGAGGCGATCCGTGCGGCTTTTGGAGATTATCATATTTCTGCGGAAGATTTTGACGGTGACTGTGCCAACATTGAGATGGATCTGTCATTAGAATTTTCCATTGAAGATTTAAAATGGCTGCATCAGAACGGCATAGTCAGCCAGTATAAAAGATATGAGACGTGGCTTGAGGATTTCTGTAAAAAGCTGCCATCATTTTCCGTGAACGAAGGAGAGTCAGGCGGTGTACTGCAGTTTACCTTTATCGCACACCGGGATGGCTGGGTGCGCTATCAGGATGGGGAGCACAAAAATAATTCCTGTATCCCACAGGTGTTTCCGAAGATCTACTATCTGGATGCGGAGCGTGATCTAAACCAGCTGCAGGGCGACCTTTTAATGCTGCAGGAGGATGAACTGTTAAAACGAATGCGTGCGGACACCTGTATGTTCAATCAGGCAAAAAAAATGCGGGCACTGCTTTTCGTGTATCGGTCTGATCGAGAAGAAAACACCGGCAGAGCTGGATGCATTTGAGACAGCGAAACTTTTGGACTACAAGTTATACCAGTTAAATCTGGACGAGTTTGCGAGAAAAGTAAATCAGAATTATAAAAAGAACGGCGGACAGGATGAGATCTTATACTCGATGAACCGGGATGTGGAGCGGATGTTAAAAGTTACGACCGAGATCCACAATCCGGCGCAGAACCTGACCAGACCGGTGGCAAAGATGGGAAAAGGCATGCGCAGTATTTACATGTTGTCGCTGCTTGAAACATATACGGGAACGGAAAGTCGGATCCCGAGCATTCTTATGATCGAGGATCCGGAGATATTTCTGCATCCGAAATTACAGAAAGTTTCCGGGGAGATTTTATACCGCCTGTCCAGAAAGAACCAGGTGATCTTTTCCACGCACTCGCCAAATCTATTGGCGAACTTTAACAGCAGGCAGATCAGACAGATTGTTTTAGACGGAGAAGGATATTCGAAGATGTGTGAAAAGACGGATGTGAGTGCGATCCTCGAAGATCTCGGTTACACGGCAAGTGATCTGATGAATGTGAACTTTGTATTTATTGTGGAGGGGAAACAGGACAAGAGCCGCCTGCCGCTTCTGATCCGGAAATATTATTCGGAGACTTACGATGAGAGTGGAAAACTCTCAAGAATTGCGATCATCACGACAAACAGCTGTACCAACATCAAGACTTACGCAAACCTGAAATATATGAACCAGATCTACCTGCGGGATCAGTTTCTGATGATACGCGACGGGGATGGAAAAGACCGTATGGAATTAGGGCGGCAGCTCTGTCGTTACTATGAGCAGCGGAATTTGGAGGATGTTGACACTCTGCCAAAGGTCCGGCCGGAAAATGTCCTGATTTTAAAATACTACTCATTTGAAAACTATTTTTTCAACCCCAAAGTGATGACTGAACTTGGTGTGGTCGAATCTGAGGAGACATTTTATGAGACGCTGTTTGAAAAATGGAAGGAGTATTTACACCGCCTTAGCAGCGGGAAACATCTGACGGAGGTGCTTGGATTTGAGATGCAGAGCATTTCTGATATCAAAGCACATATGGAAGAAATAAAAATCTATTTGCGCGGACACAATCTGTATGATATTTTTATGGAAGATACAAAGATCAGGAAGAGGAACTCTTAAAACGCTATATCGATCTTGCACCGCGGAAAGATTTTTCCGATATTTTAGATGCAATCGATCATTTTATTTATTTGAGAGCAGAAAACGAGAAAGGGATACAAAGTGAAATGAAACGAAATGGTGCAAATCTGACAGAAGGAAAGCCGGTCAAACTGATCCTGCAGTTTGCAATCCCGGTATTTTTGGGAAATCTGTTCCAGCTTTTTATGGGCTGATTGACACAAAGATTGTAGGCAGTACCCTTGGTGAGGGAGCGCTTGCGGCAGTCGGTTCCGTCTCGATCCTTTATAATCTGCTGACGGGATTTTTTAACGGTTTAACGCTTGGTTTTTCGGTCGTGACGGCAAGATATTTTGGGGCAGGGGACACGGAAAAATTAAAAAAGAGTGTTGCGGGAACGATTCTTTTAGGATTTGTGACGGCGGCGATACTGGTGACCGGCGTATTTGTATTTTTACGTCCACTCCTTAGCATCATGCATGTGCCGGCAGAACAGAAAGAGATGGCATATACCTATATCAGCATCCTGGTGCTTGGGATGTTTGTGACACTTGCCTATAATATGTGTGCAAATGTATTGCGTGCGATCGGAGATTCCATGACACCGCTTATTTTTCTGATCCTTGCGGCGGTGTTAAATGTCATTCTGGACTATGTCTGTATTCTGGTATTTTCCATGGGTGTTGGCGGAGCCGCAGCGGCAACTGTGATCTCACAGGTGGTATCCGTGGTGCTCTGTGTGATCCATATCAAAAGACATTTCCCGATCCTTCAGGTGGAACGCAGACATTTTAAACTGGAAAAATCAGAAGTGCGTACGATGTTGTCCGGCGGGCTTTCCATGGGAATGATGTCAAGTCTTGTAAATCTTGGTACACTGATCTTACAGACCGGAATCAATACACTTGGAACTTCCGTGATCGTGGCACATACTGCAGCACGAAAGGTTTTTGAAATATGGGGACTGCCGGTCACGGTGCTGGGAGCGACCATGGCAACCTACAGCGGACAGAATTATGGCGCTGGTAAATATGACAGGATTACTTCCGGCTTAAAGGCGGCGCTGATGCTTGGCTGTGGCTGGGCGGTGATGGTCATGATCATGGCATATACGATTTCTACCTGTCTGGTTGGCTTTATAGCGAGTACGCAAAATGCAGAAATTCTATACTGGGGAACAACGTATCTGCGGGTTGATATGTTGTTTGAGATGGTCTGTGTGTGGATCGTGATCCTGCGCAACACGATGCAGGGAGTCGGAGATTATAAGACACCGATCTTTTCCAGCTTTCTGGAACTGGCATGTAAGATCGTGTTCACGGCGGTATTCGTCCGGTATTTCGGTTACTGGGGCGTCATCTGGACAGAGCCGGTTACATGGATCATTATGGTGATACCGTTAATTGTCATGCTGAAAAAAAAATCCTGTATTTCACCAAAAGAAGACAGCTTAGAAAACATCAGTAGAATCGAAAAAACAGCAATTCGCATGGGAATATATCTCAGCAGCAAGTTGCTCAGAAACGAGGAATATTATGAAAAAACAAGTGAACTATATAGAGATTGCGAAAGAAACCGTGATACTGACGGCAGCGGTGGCAGTCATTGCGGCTGCAGTGTATTTCTTTTTGGTGCCAAGCCATGCGTCAGTCAGCAGTATTTCCGGTCTTGGAATCGTGCTTTCTAATTTTATTCCACTGCCGTTATCGGCAATCACCATGATTTTAAATGTGGTGCTTCTGGTCATCGGATTTTTTACCTGTGGAAGGGAATTTGGGGTAAAGACCGTTTATACCAGCATTATGCTCCCCGTGTTTTTAGGGATATTTGAAATGGTTTTCCCGAATCTTGGATCACTGACGGACAGCCAGGAGTTAGATGTGCTGTGTTATATTTTAGTGGTCAGTGTGGGACTCAGTATTTTATTTAACCGCAATGCATCCTCCGGCGGACTTGATATCGTTGCGAAGATCATGAATAAATATCTGCATATGGATCTTGGGCGTGCAATGTCCTTATCGGGGATGTGTGTTGCACTTTCAGCAGCTTTCGTTTATGATAAAAAACAGTGGTACTCAGTATTTTGGGAACCTATTTTAATGGGATCGTTTAGATCATTTTATTTTTGATCATAATATCAAACGCCGTGTGTGTATCATTACGGAAAAAGAGGAGGAACTCCGCAATTTTATCCTCAATGATCTTCATAGCGGGGCGACGATCTATGAATCCATCGGTGCTTATAATATGCAGAAAAGAAACGAGATCATTACCATCGTGGACAAGAACGAGTATCAGAAATTGATGAATTATATGAATCATGAAGATCCGAAAGCATTTATTACAGTGTATCATGTGTCGGATATCAGGTATCAGCCGAAAGGGTAAGGTGCAGTCAGTGGAAAAATGGAGTATGACCATACACAGGTTATTCAGTAAAGATCCAAACGATGAAGAGGAGAACGTGACGCAAAATATTTATGTATTCCGGTTTATACTGTTTTGCATTATCGTTTACTCATTTGAGATGCTGTTAAACAGTGTTGATATTTTTATCGTTGACAAGACGATTTTTACAAGAGGGTATGTTACAGGATGTCTGTTTGCAGCTGTATATGTTTTGATTTTACTGCATCTTGGACTGGAGCATCCGCTGACGAAGTATGTCAGTATTACGGCGGTCAGCCTTATCATCATGGCTGCGAGTGTGTCCTTAACCTATCATATGATCATTATTATTATGATGCCGATCATCATAGCCGGTATGTACACGTCAAAGCAACTGTCCATATATACGTTTGTACTTACAGTGCTTTCCATTATTATCAGTACCTATGCAGGATATTATTATGGTGTGTGCGATGCCAATATGGTGCTTCTGACAACTACTTCTATGAATCATCTGGTTGAAAATGGAACTTTTTACTGAATCAGGTAAATGAAAATCCGGGAGTCACGCTTGCACTGTATTATGTGCTGCCGCGCTGTCTGATGGCAATGGCGTTTGTCTAAGTATCCAACATTGTAAATCAGGTAATCCGAAAATCACTGAAAAATGCGATGAAGATGGAAGAGAAGGCAGCGACGGATGAGATGACAGGGCTATACAATAAAAACAAGCTGCTTGCGACCATTGAGAAAAAAACATATGATTACCAGCAGGTTGCCATCGTTTACTGGGACATTAACCGTTTGAAATATGTAAACGATACATACGGACATTTTGCCGGAGATCAGATGATCGTAAAAGTGGCACAGTCAATACGGATTGCTTTAGGAGATGCAGGGATGGCATTCCGGTATGGTGGAGATGAAATGCTTGCGCTCATTCCGGGAGGAACCGGCGAAACTGCGGAAAAGATGATAAAAACCTGGAAACAGACACTTGCAGCGGTACAGGTGGACTGTGAGATACCGATCTCAGCGGCGGTTGGATATGCCATCGGCGAGCATGAAAAGTTAAAAAAATGTGATTGCAGAGGCGGACAGAAATATGTATGCATGCAAACATGCAGGCAGAAATTCAACTGAAAAATAAAAATTTA
>ENA-OQJH01000076-OQJH01000076.1-human-gut-metagenome-genome-assembly--contig:-NODE-76-length-53754-cov-22.387902_pt1 | contig 53754 bp, 55 predicted proteins | sample MGYA00242597_ERZ504763 | MGnify/ENA primary metagenome ERZ504763 (study PRJEB26092, sample SAMD00036359) | human gut metagenome | host: Homo sapiens | study: EMG produced TPA metagenomics assembly of... | reverse complement strand
CCTGTTGCCAGTTATACATAACTGCATATAAATGGGTTTTCTTCCTTACCTGTATCACCTGTCCCGCCTGATACTGCGGATTCTGAGTCTGATCCGGCTTCGTGCTCCATCCAAGAAAAGTATATCCGGTCTCGTTCTTTATTGCAGGAAGTGTCACTTTTCCATTACTGTCTGCTTTTCTTATTGTCGTAGACCCATCTGCCTGATGGAAAATAACCGCCTTCTGAGAAGCAGATGAAATCGCTCCTGTTCCCTCCGACGGAGCCAGTGACTCATCCTTTTTATTATCCGAATATGTAAAAGATGTGAAGCTTGTGGTTCCTTTTTCCGCATCGTAAACCCTTACTTTGCTGGTTTTCGCAAAAGCTGTTTCACAAAAACACGAACTGAAACAAATCATTCCTGTCAACATTACAAAAAACAATTTTTTTACCATAATATTTATCTCCTTACACAAACAGTTTCTCCTGGATATTTTCCGAGCAGAAGCTGTTTTTTTATTATTAATCATCTATAAGATTTAACAAAATTATATAAATAATTCCCAAATCTTGTTCCTATATTTACACTAAAATCCAGTCTCCTATCCATTGTTTTGTTGTACAATTATATAAACGTTTATACATCTTTCCGTTTATGATTTTATATTTGCAGACTGTTTAATACAAAATTTTTTATTTTTCCTACAATCACACATCCTCCAACAGTCAGATTTGTTACTCCAACTGTAATGGCTATGCTTCTTATCGCGGTAAAATTCAAAAAGATACATAGCACATACATACACCCTATTCTCACTCTTGCTTTTTTCCATATTTTTCTTTTTCCCAATATTCCAGACGATGATTCTTATTGTCCACTGGAACAAGAAAATACAGAAGAATAAAATTCAGACTTTGCAGAAGAATAAAAATCTCATTATCACTACCATCAGACATATAGCGGATTGCCAATAATGCAACTGCAATAATTGCTGTTGAAATCACATAGCACCGATTTTGTGTATCTGCATGATAACCACCGGCATATTTCCTTAAAACAATAAAGCATACAAGAAAAACTATGCTTTGAAAAAACACCTGAAAGATACATCCCATCAGTAATGTCACAAGTGTCATAGTGCAGGTACTTTTTATTCTGTCAAGTCCATAGCGGATGATTTCCTCTTTTTCTTTCTTTGAAAAGTTTGGGTTTCCATGTCAATGTTTTCTTAATTTTTTTGCAGCTTCTGGTATTTCAGGTTGATATGAAACCCATGGACAAGTTGCATTTGCCTCTGTTGTCGCCGACTTAATTGCAATTTTTTCAACAATCTTCTTTAATTCCTTTTTTAATACCTTTCTCATTTTTGTCGTTCTCCTTTTAATATATTTCATTGTTGTTTCTTGCTTTGTATCTAAATAATAGCATATTTATTGCAAAATTTTCTGAAACGGCGAAATTCATATATAAATTGGCGAAATTCGTTTTTTCAGAACATATTGTAGTTTTTTATAAGGTTTTCTGTCACAATCTTTTCCCTCTTAAATAATTTTCTGCAAAACAAAAGACAGCGCAGTCCTACCACTACACTATCTTTCATTGATTCTATATAATTTATAAGTATAACATTACCCTTACCGTAAAAATCTGATTTGTATTCGAAACATCCATAAATCCCTGATATTTCTCTACCATCTTCCTGACATTTGCAAGACCAATGCCATGTCCTTTTTCTTCCTTCGTTGACAATAATTTATTTTTCTCTACATCCAATTCATGTTGAAAACTGTTTTTTATTTCCATGGAAAACATACCTTTTTCATAGTATATATTCACTGACATCCATTTATCTTCTGTCTGCTCTGCTGCTTCTATTGCATTCTCTGTCAGGTTTCCCAAAATCACATTCAGATCAAATGCTGATATACACAAATCAGATGGTACCCGTACCTCATACTCTACATGATTCAGTTTCTTTTTTGCCTGTCCCAGAAGATAATTCAGCAGACTGTCAAGATTCTTGTTCCCACAACTGATCAGTTCAGACTGGTTCTGCATATACTCCCCCATGTCATGTATATATTTCCGGATTTCTTCATTATTCTGATTTGCAGCCATAAGTGCAAGTTCTCCCAGATGATTTTTCATGTCATGGCGTAGAGCCTTTACTTTCTCTTCCGATTGCATCAGCACATCCAGCTGATGAGAATAAATGAGCATTTGTTTTTCCATAAGAGATTGTTCTTCCAGTTTTCTATATGCACTCACCAAAACATCATAAAGATAAAAGACTAATAAAATTGTCATTAGAATACATATTCCGGATGCTACTAATAAAATCCTGTTTCTTACACCTTTATCAATAATAATTACCTGAGCTATACCGATAAAAGAAATAAACATCAGAATACTCTCATGTGGCATATCCTTTTTTTCTTTATTTTTCATAAGTATTTTCTCAGCTGCAATCTCACTAAACATAATCAAAACAACAGTACCATACGAAATTCCTTCTTCGTAACTTTGTGTAGCAGAATAATTCGTCAATAAGTTAATTGCTAAAAAATCGCATCCTATATTAACCCCATAAATCAGCAACGTCACAAATAGCCGTTTTCTTCGAGCTTTTTCATAACATCCCGAAATCACATAAAGCATTATTATGTTTGCAATGATACTCATTGTTTTTGAAAAAAATATCAAATGCACTCCTGCTGTCAAAACAAAAAACAATACATAACAGGCTCTTCTTTTTTCTTTTCCTCAATATCTGTCCAAAAGAACAACCTCATAAAGCGATAGATTATATATGTACGCAAAAGATTCGTACTTAATGTAGTTATCAACGCAAACATTTACTCTCTGTCCCTCCACACACGTTCCGCCAGTTGCTTTCTCACTGATTTCCGATATGACTGGCTGATTGGAATTGTATCTCCGTTTTCATTTTCACAGATTCATAAGAACATTCTTCGATATAATCAAAATTGATCAGATACGACTGATGAATCTGAATGAAATTTCCCGGAATTTTCTTTGCTATTTCTTTCAGTCTGCCATTAAATTCTTTCTGTCCGTCTTTTAAAACCAGATGCACTTTTTTATTCTGACTGCTGAAATACAGAATATCTTTATACAGCACCTTGAAATAATATCCACTGCCAAAGTACTCGAAAATACCTTTTCTGACTTCCGAAATTTTCTGAATCCTGTTCATGACATTCCCAACTTTTATTTTGTCTAAAGGTTTGATCAGAAAATCTGTAGGCTGTACACGGAATAAATCCATCGCATAACTGCTGTTCGCTGAAATGTAAACAATTGCAGTTTCCATGTTTTCCTGTTCTTCTCTTATAAAACGTCCCACCTCAATTCCATTTGTTGTCAGTAATTCTATATCCAGAAATAACACATCAAGAATCTTCTTGTTTTCTCTCAGGAACCGGCACAGGCTTTCTCCCTGATACCAGATATCAATATTCATCTGAAGTTTATTCTCTTTTCCATAATCATAAAGCATTTTTTCCAGTTCCCCGCAGAGTCCTTCATCATCATCGCAAATGCCAATACAAAACATTTCTTTTCTCCTTTCATACTACATGCAGTATACAGCTCTTACAACTCTACTTCAAGACAAAAGTACCTTTGATTTCGCGTGGAGTACTCTCAGGGAACCAAAGGGTTCATATATGAAAGTTATTCTTTGTCTTTATTTGCCAAAACAATATAACGGTAAATTTCTGTAAACGGGATCTCTTTTTCTCTGCTCAACTGTGCAACGCTCTCATATTCCGGGTAAATCTGCTCTTTTCCATTCAAAGTGCATACCTTTGCCAGAACTTCTCCCCATGGAGTCGGAAGGGTTCTCGTTTCTCTGGGAAGAATCGTACGTTCCATTATGCTATAACGAATTCCAATCGTAGTAGTTTCTTCAAAAATAATATTCTGGAGCATTTCCATATCTTCTTCCTTACAGATCACATTCAGAACCCATGCAGGTCTGTTCTTTTTCATAAAAACAGGCACATAATGTACATCTCTGGCACCGGCTTTCATCAGACGTTCCATGACAAATCCCAGAACTTCTCCACTGCAGTCATCAATGTTTGTCTCCATCTTGATAATCGTATCTTTGGTTTCCTGATTTTCAGCTTTCGGATTATTTCTGATTTCCGGGTTTTTGAATTCTTCTGTCTGAGCCTTTGCTTTATCTCTTCCTTTAGCCTGCTCTGTGCTTTCTGAGATAATCATTGCCCTTAAGATCCCAGGACATTCATACTGGCGTTTACCTGCACCGATTCCAATCTTCTGGATTTCAAATATTTCCGGAAGTTTATCTTTTGTTTTCACTGCTGCCACTATCGCTGCACCTGTAGGCGTTACAAGTTCACCCTCTACCTCTGTCATTTTCAGATGTAAATGGTTGGCACTTACTATATTTGCAACTGCCGGAACCGGGATTGGCAGGATGCCATGCTGACAACGGACAGTTCCCCGTCCCTCACAGAGAACAGGAACGATTACCTCTGTAACATCCAGATTATCCAAGCAGACTGCCACAGACACAATATCCACAATAGAGTCCACTGCTCCCACCTCATGAAAATGCACCTGATCCACAGGCACATTGTGTGCTTTACTCTCTGCCTCTGCAAGAATTTCAAATATACGCAATGCGATCTTCTTTGCATTCTCAGTCATTGCGCTATGCTCTATAATATAGGTAATTTCTTTTATTCCACGGTGTTCGTGATGGTGATGGTCTTGCGCTGTTCCTGTGCCATGGGCGTGATTGCTCTCATGGCCTTCATGATGATGTCCATGCAGATATTCCATATCATGGTCATGATTTTCATGCTCTTTATCCAGCACAACATCAAAATCACATGCATCTATTCCGGACTTCACAACTCTGCTGATCTTTGTCTCAAATCCTGATACCTTAAGACTCTTCAGCACCCTGTCCAGCACTAAACGGTCAGCCCCCAGATCAAGAAGCGCCGCAACCGTCATATCACCACTTATCCCTGAATAACATTCCAGATATAATGTTTTTCCCATAATCAATTTCCTTTCTCATCTGTACCTGCTGCCAGACGGTTGATCTGCGTTGCCAGATAGCCGGCACCGTAGCCGTTATCAATATTCACCACAGCAATCCCATTCGCACAGGAATTGATCATAGTAAGAAGTGCCGAAAGACCATGCATACTTGCACCATAACCCACAGATGTCGGTACTGCGATCACCGGTCTGCTCACCAGACCGCCCATCACACTGGCAAGAGCTCCCTCCATTCCCGCAACTGCAATTACACAGTTCGCACTCTGGATCGTCTCCAGTCTGGAGAATAAACGATGCATTCCGCTGACTCCCACATCATAAATCCGTTCAACATTTGTGCCAAAATATTCCGCTGTCTGTGCAGCTTCCTCAGCAACCGGAATATCTGCAGTTCCTGCTGAACACACCGCAATCTTACCAATACGCTTCTTATCTTTCTTTTCAACCTTTAAGATACGCGAGATCGGATCATATTCTGTCTCCGGAAACTTCTCCTTCACCAGTTCATACTGATGTTGGGAAGCTCTGGTTCCGAATACCTCACCGTCTTCTCTGTATAATCTTTCAAAAATATTCAGAAGATGTTCATCTGCCTTATTACTGCAGTAGATTACTTCTGCGAAACCGGTTCTTGCCTTGCGGCTTGTATCCAGCTTCGCATATCCCATTTCTTCATAACTTTCTTTCTTAAGGATTCGCTCTGCCTCCTCCACAGATACAGAACCACTTTTTACACTTTCAAGAATCTCCTGTAAGGTCATGGATTCCTCCTTTTAGAACACCACCTGCACCAGAAACATATAGACAACCGTTCCCACTATAATACTGAGCAGTGTATTTCTCTTCCACAAATGAAGATTTTGCTGTTATCATTCTTTTTCCTTATCAGCGCCCTTATTTCCACGCTGATCGTAGTCATCCAGGAAATTGTAGTATTCTCCATCTTTATGATATCCCATAACAGTACGAAGATTAATATCCCGCACACTGTTAAAGATATTCGTCTCGATCACACTGCTTGTATTTCTAAACTGTGCAACCAACTCTTTCATCTCATCACGCTTGGAACCACGTCCGCCCCCACAGCTTACACAGTTCTCAGTAAAACGGCATGCACACTGAATGAAGTGCAGCCCATTAGTATCTCTCCATGCCTTGATCGCAGATTCCTTGATCAGATACATAGGACGGATCAGTTCCATTCCCTCAAAATTCTGACTGTGCAGCTTCGGCATCATAGTCTCCACCTTACCACTGTACAGCATACCCATGAGGATTGTCTCGATCACATCATCAAAATGATGTCCCAGCGCAATCTTATTACATCCCAGCTCCTTGGCATGAGAATACAGATAACCACGTCTCATTCTCGCACACAGGTAACAGGGATTATTCTCAATTTCTGCCACTGTATCAAAAATATCACTTTCAAAAACCGTAAGAGGAATTCCCAGAAGCTCTGCATTATCCTGAATAATCTTCCAGTTATCCGCATTATAGCCCGGATTCATTACCAGAAACACCAGTTCAAAATGAATCTTCCCATGACGCTTCAGCTCCTGAAGCAGCTTCGCCATCAGCATAGAGTCCTTACCACCTGAAATACAGACAGCAATCTTATCTCCCTCCTGAATCAGCTGATACTGATTCAAAGCCTTGGTAAACGGTCTCCAGACTGTCTTTCTGAACGTCTTGATAATACTGTGCTCAATCTCTTTCGTCTTCAGTTCCTTCTGCTCCTTAGCATCATTCTCCATAAAACGGCTCAGAGAAAGTCTCAGATAGGCACGATATCCACCTTCAATATTCACAGCCTCATACCCTGCATCACTCAGCTTCTCCACACAGTCCCGGCTTCTGTCCCCCGTATGACAGAGAACATACACCATCTTCTCCCTGTCCACAGACTCCATTCTTTCCTCAAACTCATCCAGCGGAATATTCACTGCCCCCGGAAAAGATCCCCTGCTGTACTGATCCGCCGGCCGCACATCCACGATCGTAATCTTAGAAGAATCAATCTTCTCCAGCTCTTCCACACTAATTGTATTCATATATAACCTGCCTTTATCTATTAAAATCAATCACTTACCTCTGATGAATCACCCTGTATTTCCGCCCAATTCACCAGCCATCATTATACTTTGAAACCCCATAATAGTCAACATATTCCCTTGCCGTTGACTCGTAACAGTCCCTGTTTCGTTACTGTGTGAACGGAGTGAACAGTAACACAAAAGGAACAGAGCCAATGCCCTGTTCCCCTTTTATTATTTATAAACTTTTACACCAAAGGATTCATGAATGATAGTACGAGCCTCTTCAATGGTTTTAAACTCTTCTGCTTTCAGCATCTGTGCTGTGATATTTCCGATTGCAGTTGCCTCTCCTGGACCTGCATGGATTTCTTTCTTTGTTGCCTTTGCAGTCAGCTCATTGAGATATCCTGCGTTGGAACCGCCGCCCACGATATGAATACGGCTGTAAGTCCTGCCTGTCATCTCTTCCAGCTCTTTTGCTGTCTTTGCATAGCATTCCGCAAGACTTGTGTAGATAACTGTTGCAATCTCTCCCAGAGTTTCCGGAACCTTCTGTCCTGTTCTGCGGCAGTAATCCTTAACTTCCTCTGTCATATTGTCAGGAGAAAGGAAACACTCATCATTTGCGTCTACTCTTGACGGGAAATCCTTTGCTTCCTCTGCCATTGCGCAGATTTCTGCAAAGCTGTATGCATCATTTACTTCATGACGCACAGACTGGATCATCCAGAGTCCCATGATATTCTTCAGGTAACGGAAACGGCCTGCATAACCGCCTTCATTTGTGAAGTTCATCTCACAGCTCTTCTCAGAGCAGTCAGCTTCTTTTCTCTCAATTCCCATCAGTGACCATGTTCCGGAGCTGATGTAGATAAAATCATCGTCATTTGCAGGAACTGCCAGTACAGCGGATCCTGTATCATGTGTTGCAGGTGCAACCACTTCCAGATCAAAGCCCACTTCTTCTCTGATCTTATCTGACAAATGTCCGATGCCTGTTCCGGGCATGATCAGCTTCTGAAACATTTTTCTCGGATAACCGAGCATATCGATCAGTTCATAATCCCAGTCCTTAGTAATCGGGCTTACAAGCTGTCCTGTCGTAGCTTCTGTGTACTCACAGGTTTTCTGTCCTGTAAGAAGGAAATGGAAATAATCCGGCACATGAAGAAGTGTCTCCGCCTGTTCCAGATATTCCGGATGTTTCTTTTTCACTGCCATCAGCTGATAGATCGTATTATAATCAGCTTTCTGGATACCTGTTCTTGCATAGAGATCTTTCAGGGAAATTGCCTTATAAACTTCTTTATCCATTCCCTCTGTACGGTGGTCACGATATCCTACTGTATTTCCAAGAACATTGTCATTTTTGTCCAGAAGTACGAAGTCAACGCCCCATGTGTCCACGCCCATACTTACCGGAATCTTGCCGATTTCTTTACATTTCTTCAGACCATTTACTACCTCTTTGAAAAGACGGTCAAATTCCCAGCAGAGTTCTCCGTCTTTCTTTACCATTCCATTCTCAAAACGATAAATTTCTTCCAGAACCATTTTTCCGTTTTCCATATGTCCAAGGATATGACGTCCGCTGGATGCTCCGATATCTACTGCTAAATAATATGCTGCCATTGCAAAACCTCCTCAATATATGAATTTATACGCTCTTCATATCTGATGATTTCATTTTATCTCAACTTACTCCCCCAAAATAAGAACCTTGTTTGTCTGAAAAAGTGTCCTTATTTGCTATTTTGAAATCTATCGTCGAAATAAGTATCTTTACAACTTAATAAAATCATCATTTCCAATCATTGTTTTATTGTTTGAACAACAACGCCGCACTTGCCATACGGCAGTGCGGCGTCTGTATTTGTATTAATAATTAATACTTAATTCTAAGGATTCATTTCCTCTCGATATTTACTTATCGATTAGTCATAAAGGTTAGGAGCGATTTCTTCGCTGTCCATGTTTGTGGAATCATACCAGTATCCATCTGTAGGAACATCTTCAAGTTCCTGTCCGTTAGCTGCTGCTGTCAGAGCGTAGATTGCATAGTAACCCATCATCAGAGGAGACTGTGTAACAGCACCGATGAATGTTCCATCCTGTACAGCGGCTTTAATGATAGAACCAGCATCGAAACCAACACCGATAACATCGCCTGCTCCTGCGTCAGAACCAAGAACGTTCAGGTTAGCATTAGCTGCAAGAACACCTTCTGCTGCTGTCTGGTTGGAACCGAAGATAGCGATGCAGTTTTCCTGAGAAAGGATTGCCTGAGCCTCTGTTGAGCAAAGCTCTACAGTTGTCTGTGCAGGAACAGCGACCTGGATAACAACGTCTGCGTCTGCTTCTTTTGCATCTGCACCTTTAGCTGCGTTTACATAGAACTCGTTACCTTTAACTGCAACTGTTTTTCCGTCAGCCTGAAGCAGTTCGATCATTTTGTCAATAAATCCGCCGCCACGCTGCTGAATATTCTGACCTGTAGCATCCTGGTTAACTTCACCGATGATAACCTGTCCATCTGCATTAGCTACAACATCTTTGATCGCATTGTACATGTTTTCAGCTGCAACAGAACCAGCCTGTGCGTTGTCTGTACAAACTTCACATACTACAGAGCCTTCCGGAGCGTCAGCGATACCTGTATCAAATGTTACTACCGGGATTCCTTTGTCAACGCATTCCTGAAGTGCATCAAGAACGGAAGAAGTATCGCATGCAGCAAGACCTAAACCTGCCGGCTTTGCAGCGATTGCTGTGTTGATCATGTTAACCTGGTCAGCGATATCAGATTCACTGTTTGGTCCCTGTGCCTTGTATGTAACACCAAGTTCATCAGCAGCTTTCTTCATACCTTCCTGAGCTGCATCCCAGTATGTAGACTGGAAAGATTTAACCATCATCGGGAAATCATAAGCTTCATTAGCTTTCAGATCTTTGAACTGTTCCGGCATATCGGCTGCCATAACGCTTGATGCGGACATTCCTGCTACCATTGCTGCACACATAACTAATGCGATCACTTTTTTTGCTTTCATTTAAAATTTCCTCCTTTTAAATATACATTTTTAATATAGTTTTTTTATAAATGATACCCCGGAGGCTTCCTCTCTCGTTCCGCCTTCCCCAAAATACACATATGACAATACTGTCGCCGAACATCCCCTGGAAGCCCTCCGTTGTTTCATATCCTGCTGTTTTGCATCTGTCGTAAGATGCATTTTTCTTTATTCAGTTTTGAAAATTATTTTGCTGCTGCTTTCTTTTCTTTCATGATATCGATCAGTACTGCAATGATAAGAACTGCACCTGTAATGATCTGCTGCCAGTTTGCCTGAAGTCCGATATATGGAAGACCGGTTTTCAGAAGCATGATAACGAAGATACCGGCTAAAGTACCGATTACTGATCCATAACCACCTGTTGCTGCAACACCACCTACGAATACTCCACCGATGGCATCCATTTCAAGTCCAGCACCGGTACCAGGCTGTACAGTTGGTGTAACTGCCGCATATGCGATAGCTGCAAGACCTGTGAAGAGTCCGCATACTACATATACCATAACATGATAGAATTTAACGTTGATTCCCGAAAGAGCTGCTGCTTCTTTATTGGAACCGATCGCGATCGTATAACGACCGAATTTTGTATGATTCAGAACATATTCCATTACAAGGACCAGAATGATCATCCATAAGAAACCGATAGGATAACGGGAAGCACTTCTTCCTGTTCCAACTGTAATCTTAAAGATTGAATGGAACCATCCGCCCTCCTGTGTAAGTCCCGGCCAGGGAGTGGCACTGCACAGGGATCCTGCACCTCGGGTAATCATACAGGTACAAAGTGTTGCAAGGAATGGCGGCAGGTTCATAATACCGATCAGCACACCATTTGCTGCTCCTACAATAATTCCAAGTACAATGCAAAGTAACATTGCAAGTACAACCGGAAGATTATTATTTCTTACCAGAGATCCTGCGATCAATGCGTAACATACCATACCTGTTCCGATTGACAGGTCTACACCTCCTGTAATAAGAGGGAATGTAACACCGATTGCCATCAGAAGATCATAATATGAGAAATCCAGCATACTCAGGATTGTGGTATACTGTCTGAACTCCCTGCTCTTAAAGGAGAAAATTGCAAACAGTACAATAATAACCAGTAATACAATAAATCTCTGATCACTTAAAATACTTTTTTTCTTCTTAGTCATGACTTTCCTCCTTAATTGATGTTCCGTGTTGCATGATTCATAATGTGTTCCTGTGTAGCTTCGGAAATATCAATATTTCCTGTAATCTTACCTTCACACATAACGATAATACGGTCACTCATACGGAGAACTTCTGTCATTTCAGAAGAAATCATGATAATAGATTTACCTTCTGCAGCCAGTCTGTTCATTAACTTGTAAATTTCATTCTTGGCACCAACATCAATACCTCTGGTCGGCTCATCAAAAATAAGAATCTCACTGTCTCGTGTCAGCCATTTTGCGATAACGACCTTCTGCTGGTTACCACCGGAAAGATTGACTACCAGCTGCTCGCAGTTTGGAGTTTTGGTTGCCAGCTCTTTAACGTATTTCTCTGAAACTTCTTTTTCTTTTGATTTATTAATGAAGATACCACTGGTAAATTCTTCCATGGTTGCCAGCGTAGTATTCTCTGTTACAGATTTCTGTACGACACAACCATATCTTCTTCTGTCCTCTGACAGATAACCAATACCATATTTAACTGCATCCTGAGGACTGTTGATAGTTACCTCGCGAAGCTGTCCGTCTTTTCCCCTTATAGAGATCTTTCCACTCTGTTTCGGGTCAGCACCAAACAGTGCTCTTGCTGTCTCAGTACGTCCGGCTCCCATCAGTCCTGAGAAACCAAGAATCTCACCTTTGCGAAGTTCAAAGCTTACATTCTGAACCATCTTACCTGCATTCAGGTTCTCTACCTTAAGAACAACAGGTGCATCCGGTGCAACCATGCTGTGTTCCTTAGGATCTTCATAAATGACACGTCCAACCATCATGTTGATGATGTCTTCTTTTGTACTGTCTGCTGTGATCAGCGTTCCTACATAACCACCATCTCGCATGACTGTTACTCTGTCAGTGATCGTTTTGATCTCATCCATACGGTGGGAAATATAAACGATTCCAAGACCTTTCTTACGAAGATCACGGATAATCTCGAATAAGTCTGCAATCTCTTTCTCTGTCAGTGCTGCTGACGGCTCATCAAAGATAATAACCTCTGCTTTGTGGGAAATAGCCTTTGCGATCTCACACATCTGCTGTTTTCCGACGGTAAGATTGTTCATCTTTTCTTTTGGATTGATTTCAATGTTCAGTTCCTGAAAGAGTTTTTTGGAATCTTCGATCATTTTCTTATCATCAATGCTGAACCCTTTCTTTGGTTCACGTCCGATAAAAATATTCTGAGCTACGGTAAGATCACCTACCATGTTCAGCTCCTGATGCACGATTACAACACCTGCATCCTGCGCTTCTCTTGTGTTATGGAATTCAGTTTCCTTTCCTTTATAGGTAATGGATCCTGAATCTTTCTGATAAATACCGGTAAGAACTTTCATCAATGTAGACTTCCGGCACCGTTTTCTCCCATAAGAGCATGTACTTCGCCGCGTTTCACTTCAAAATTAACGTGATCCAGAGCATGAACTCCAGGAAAGGACTTATCAATGTCCTTCATAGTCAAAATAACTTCACCCATTGTTACATCCTCCCTTCCGATCAGTTCTTTCTGCGTCTTGCAGAACGTCGACATAAACTGCTACAATTACGATAAGTCCTGTGATGATCATCTGCTGACCTTTACCAAGACCAAATGCCATGATACCCTGCTGAAGAAGAGAAATGATAAATACACCGATGACTGTACCGCCGATAGAAGCAAGTCCGCCAACCATGGATGTACCACCCATTACACAGCCTGCAATCGCTTCATTGTTGTACTGATCGCCGTATCCAGGCTGAACAGTTGTATAAGCACCAACAAAGAAAATTGCTCCGATTCCTACAAGAACACCGCAGATCACATAAGCAAGCATTCTCCATTTTTTTGTATTAACACCGCTGAGTCTTACTGCTTCGCTGTTAGAACCAAGACAAAGGATATAACGTCCCGGTTTTGTGTTATAAAGAATAATTCCACAGATCACTGCTGCTGCCAGGAAAATCACAAGTCCTACAGGGAATCCCTTATAGGAGATAAGATTTCTGAACCATCCGTTTACAGGATCACTTCCCAGTGGCCAGCTGACGGACTGTGTCTTTGTAAATACAGATGCAATACCTTTTGCAATGTTCATAGATGCCATGGAAATGATAAATGGCGGAACTGACATATAAGATACCATCCAGCCATTAAACACGCCAAATGCAAATCCGATCAGAATGCAGATCACCATTGCTGCTGCACAAGGTACATGATAAGATGTCATGCAGTAACCTGAGATCAGGGCACAGCAGAACATTACAGGTCCAATGGAGAAATCGATTCCTCCAGTGGCAATTACAAATGTTACTCCAAGTGACAGAAAGCCCAGGAAGTATACATAGTTCAAAGTAGATTTGATACTGTCACCTACAGGGAACTTACTTCCCAGAACTACTTTGAAGACTACGAACATAAGAACCAGAATACATGCTAACAGGATTCTGTTCAGACCGAGTTTCTTCACAATTGGATTTTGTTTCAACTTTTCCAAGTTTTTCACCCTCCTTACGTTATTTCGTATCTCTTTGTTTTCTATATCTTACCTTACCTGTCGGATAATTGTAATGAAATATCTTCCAAAAAAAGGTTAAATATTTCCTTTTTTCATCCGGAAATATTTAACCTTTTTGCTTCTTTTATCCTTATATTATGCAGTCGTTTCAACGCGTCAGTCAGCTAAACGGGAAGATCAGCCGTTCAATATCACTGTTATACATATTCTCCGGCGTAACCAGCTCGCATCCTGAATCAATATTCTTCTCTACTGCATCCCCGTTAAGCATATGAATGGTTTCTTCCACTCCGATATACCCCATCCGGAATGCTTTCTGCACAATAATTCCCTTATAAACGCCCATTTCCATAAGATTGATGGCCTCCTGAGAACAGTCCACACCAACTACTGCGATCTTATCTTTCGCTCCTGCATCACTGACTGCTCTTCCCACACCAACTGCAGAATATTCGTTCATTCCTGCAATCAGTTCCAGATCCGGATATTTCCTCATCAGTTCCTGCGCCAGTTCATAGGATTTCTCATAGAGTGAGTTACAGTAGACAATATCTACTATGTTATCAGCATAGTCACCAAGACCTTCCCTGAATCCCTGTTCTCTCTCCACAGCCGTGGAAACACCTTTTACATGGCTGACAATGGCTATCTTTGAATCTTTATCGATTAATTTTCTGGCATACTCTCCTAACATCCTGCCTGCATTCACATTATCTGTGGCAACTGTAAGATCCTGCAATTCTTCTTTTGTATAGGAATCAATATAGGTAATACGGATTCCTTTTTCTTTTGCTTCCTTCAGAAGTTCATCTGATGCATCCATGCTGGAAGGGGAAAACAGAATCGCATCCGGTTTCTGCTCAATGGCTTTTTTCAGAAGTTTATTCTGTTCTTCTATATTCTCTTCTTTATCCGGAGCCAGGATTTCAAGGTCAGATTCATATTCCTCTGCCGCCATCTTACAGCCGGATATTACCGAAGTCCAGAAATCATTGGTATTATCCCTGATCTTTGGAATATAAATGAGGGAGCATTTTTTCGTCTGTGTTGCCTCCGGTTTCAGGATTCCGGCAAAAATCACCACTGCTGCCGCCATAAGGATTGCAACTGTTATAATCTCTTTTTTATGACTTTTCATGGGATTCCTCCTGTATTCCGGGAATTACAACAGATGCTGTGGTTCCCTTTCCTTTTTCACTGTGATAGATAATGCCATAATCTTTTCCATAATATAAAACCAGACGCTGCTGCACATTGTACACCCCAACTCCATTGGAACGGTAATTCACCTTATGCTTATCATAAATATGTTTCAGGGTTTCCTCATCCATTCCCACACCATCGTCCGTAATATCGATTACTGCATTCTCACCTTTCATATATCCATGTACTGTCAACAGTCCTTTACTGTCTTTATATTTTAAGCCATGATAAATTGCATTCTCCACGAGCGGCTGCAATACCAGACGAATGATAGGTACCTGTGTAATGGATGGATCTGCCTTTATCTCAAATTCCAGCTTATCCTTGTAGCGCATCTTCTGGATCGTGAGGTAACTTCTGACATATTCAATCTCCTGTCCGACTGTTACAAGCTCATCCTCATTGCTGATACTCTGTCTGAGCAGTCGCGCCAGAGAAGCCGTCATTATCACCACTTCCTCATTCTTCTTTCCTTCAGCCATCCAGATAATAGAATCCAGCGTATTATACAGAAAATGTGGATTGATCTGCGACTGCAGGGCTTTCAGTTCTATTTTTCTCTTCTGCTCCTGCTCCTTTACATTCTGCTCCATTAATTCCCATATCCTGTGCGTCATCACATTAAAAGATCTGGTAAGACTTCCTATTTCATTGTCGGAAATCACCTCTATATCTTCAATATCAAAATTTCCTTTCTGCACACTTTTCATGGAATCACGAAGCTTCTGGATCGGCAGCGTAATATTCCTGGCAATCAGGCTGGAAATCAGAAGAGCAACTATGATCAACCCCACTGCTACCAGCACATAAATACTTCTTGTCTGTCTGCTGTTTCGTAAAAGTTCAGACATATTCATGCATCCCACAATAGTCCATCCTGTGATATCAGAATGGGACAGTGCATAAATTTTCTCGTCATCTCCCTTTCCGACAGTAACAATATCTGATTTTGCATTCATAACAAGTGAAATGTTCTCTGTCTGCAGTTCATTATATAACTGCTGCTGTTGTGGATGATAAACGATATTTCCATTCTGATCAAGAATAAAAACATATCCTTTATCTCCCATGCTGCTCTGCGCACAGAGTTCACTGATCGCACTGTAATTCAGATCCAGAAAAACTACTCCATCCTCTGCTTCTGTTCCTGTATAATTGCGGATTCCTCTGCTGAGTGTGATGACCCATGGTCTTTCTCCCTTTATCACATTCTGCACATGAGATGATGTCAGATTATACCGGTCATATTTTCCGACTGCATCTGCATACCATGGCTGTGTATTAAGATCTACATATGTATTTCTCACAGATAATCCATTGTCAAACAGAGATGGAGTATTCTTATCCTCTCTGACAATCCCGATATTTCTGATATCCGCCCTGCCCTTCAGGATCGTTTTAAACTGTTCCACAAGACGCTGTCTGTATTCACTGTAATTTTCATCCTTTGTGGCTCCATGTCCTTTTTCACTGTACAGATATTTATAAGCATCACCGCTTTGCGCGATCACTGACGCAATATTATCCATATAACTGATATACGAATCTATATTCTGATTCAGCTGTTTGATGATCGTCTGTGTATACATGACAGAATTTTCATAAATAGATGAATTCGTATATCTCAGAGATACCACTGTCACAACCAGCACAGCACTTAATACCAGGATCGACACCGCACAGAAAATAGAACTCTGAATACTCTTAAATTTTGAAGAAATCTTCATCGGCGTTTCTCCCTTGCATATTCGGTAGGTGTTTTTCCTGTCATCTTCTTAAATGAAATTCCGAAATAGTGTGGATCTGAAAATCCTACTTTTTCCGCAATCTCATAATTCTTCAGAGTTGTATTCTCCAGGAGTTCCTTCGCCTTCTCCATTCTGATCCTGGTAAGTGATTCGATAAATGTTTCCCCTGTCATCTCCTTAAAAATAGTACTGAAATAGCTGGTACTGATATTCAGATAAGAACAGATACTGTTCAGACTCAGATCCGGATCCATATAATTTTTCCGGATATAATCCATAGCCATCATTCCCTGCCTCTGGCCGCTGGAACTATTCAGATCCTGAAGTGATTCAAAAACTCCTTCAGCATACTTCTTCACCAATGTCACTGCTTTATCAAAGGTTTTTGCCTGAGAAACTTCTTTCAGAAGCTTCTCTCTCTGAGCAATGATCTTTTCCGGATCATCACTCAGGGACTGGCAGGTATTTCCGATGGCACGTATCACCTGCTGAAGATAAATGCAGGCATAGCTTTTCTCCACCAGTGCCCCTTTGATCTCATGCTCGATCTGCTCCAGGATTTCTGTCACTTTCTGCCTGTTTCCGACCTTTATCTCTTCTGTCAGTGTTTCCAGAGATTTTATAAGATTAATACTGTTGTCCGTTTTCTTTTCTTCCATATCCAAAAGGAGGCTGCCTCCCAGCAGATACCGATAGCCAATGGCTTTCTCAGCAAGCTTATAGGAATAGACCAGTTCCTGAGGTGATCTCACCCAGCTTCCGATTCCTATAGAAGTTTCAATCCCGATCACTTCTTTTACTTTCTGCTGGATTTCCTGACAGATACTATGTATTTTGTCTCCGAATTCTCTGGATCTGCATCCTGTAAATATAATGCATACCCGATTGCTGCCTTCCTGATAAGCAACACCTGCGTTCTCTCTGGTCACAATTTCATTGCTTATATTAAAAAGTACAAAGGACATCAGTGCGCTTTCCTGCTGTTTATGCATATCTACCTGATACATTTCTGAGTAAGTGTCCATATCAAAAACAGCTACTCTGTAGCTCGAACAGTCAAAGCTGATCCCCAGCTTTTTCAGTTCCAGAAGACTTACCTGTACATCTCTGGTACAATTTACAAGAGTCTCCAGTGCTTTCGACCGGATGACATCCACATTCTTGTGGTAATCCTTTGAAGTCTGCGACAGGGATTCCATTTTTTTCTGTTCTTTTTTTCTGGAATCCAGTTTCTCTTTCATATTCCGGAGCACTTTTGTCAGTTCCATTGCTGTGACAGGTTTGAGCATATATTCACTTACATTATAACGGATTGCTTTCTTCGCATATTCAAATTCCCCAAAACCGCTGAATATAACAATAAGAATATCCGGATAATTATCATGAAGAAACTCGCTCAGTTCCATACCATCCATATAAGGCATACAGATATCTGTCAATACAACATCCACCTTGTGGCTCTGCACAAATTCCACTGCCTGTCTGCCATTCTCACAATCCCCCACAAGCTCACAGTCCAGGCTTTTCCAGTCAATGTTCTCCCTGATTGCATCCCTGACCAGGATTTCGTCGTCTACCAATAATATTTTGTACATATTAAATTTTATCCCCCATAAGATCCAGGCATCATCCCCTGCCTGATAACCCAATAAAAATTACTACTTCCTTTTACTTATTTAACCAAATCAGGTAAAACCTCCGCAAAGCAGCTATTCGGTTATAAGCGAACAGTAAAGCAGGTTTCGAATATCTGCGTGATTCACTATAATGATAATAGCATATTTATACTATTTTTTCAATTTTTTCAATATATTTTTGTGCATTTCATACAGCTCCGTGTGTTACTGTTTCCTCCGCTGTAAACTATAAAAATTTACTCTTTTTGCGTAAAATATTGCCTTGAATAATCTGATTTTTTTCATTAAACTGTTTACAATGATTTTCAGAATTTTGAAAGGAGAATACAAATTATGTTAAAGGGAATTCCTGAAATTTTATCACCGGAATTATTAAAAGTTTTATGTGAAATGGGACACAGCGATCGTCTTGTTATCGCAGACGGTAACTTCCCTGTTGAATCTATGGGAAAGAATGCCATCACTATCCGCTGTGACGGACATGGTGTACCGGAAATCCTGGATGCGATCCTCAAACTGTTTCCACTGGATACTTATGTAGAGCATCCTGTAAATCTCATGGAAGTTATGCCTGGCGATAATGTAGAAACACCAATCTGGGATACATATAAAGAAATCGTTGCCAAATATGACGAGCGCGGCGATAAAGCGGTTGGAAATATTGAACGTTTCGCTTTCTATGAAGAAGCCAAAACTGCATATTGCATTATTTCCACAAGCGAAAAAGCTCTGTATGCAAATATAATGCTTCAGAAAGGTGTTGTAATCAACAACTGATTTTGCTTTATCTTTTCGTTACTGTTCACAGTAACGTAGCCAAAATTCATTCCAGATTGCCTGCGGCAATGGAATTTTGACTTGTATGTCTCGGGATTTTGGCATATTCATGCCAAATATCATTTTTACACATTATACACACATCACACATACATTATATATACAACAGGCTGGTATCTGTACACACAGATATCAGTTTGTTTTTTTGATTCCCCCTGATACAAACAGCCGCCCAAAGTCAGATCATCTCCAACTCCGGGCGGCCGATATACATTCTTACATATCGGTTTTATTTATTATTTGTAAAGAGGTCCATAATTCTTGCATGCTCTGAAATCTGCACCTTCTTTATCCATTCCAAATGCATTCCATGCTGCCGGACGATAGATATCTTTCTCAGGAACATTGTGCATGGATACAGGAATTCTCAGCATAGAGCACATTGTGATAAGATCTGCACCAATGTGTCCGTAGGAGATTGCTCCATGGTTTGCACCCCAGTTGTTCATTACATCATAAGCTGTCTTGAACGGTCCTTCTTTGCCATCGCATCTTGGAGCAAACCATGTACATGGCCATGTATAGTCTGTACGTTTCCACAGCTTGTCAGATACTTCTTCAGGAAGAGCTACTGTCCATCCTTCAGCGATCTGCAGAACCGGTCCAAGTCCTTTTACAAGGTTCAGACGGATCATTGTTGCAGGCATCTGGCACGTGTTTCATAACGGCTGGAGTATCCGCCTCCACGGAAATATCCGTTGTCAGCCATACACCATTCTGTGTTTTCCATGATTGCTTTCTGGTCTTCTTCTGTGATATCCCACCACTGTTTCATAACAGCTGTTCCATCAGCTTCTTTTGCTTCTCCGTTAGCATCAAGGCAGGCAGCACCGGAGTTGATCAGGTGAAGGAAACCGCCGGCTTCTTTTGCTACGCCCTCAAGGTCATATCCTGTAGCTTTCTTAACAGCCTCCGGGCTCCAGTATGTACGAACGTCAGCGAAAATCTGTGCTCTGTTTGTAAGAAGTTTCATGAACAGCATTCCAAGTCCGTTAAGAACATCGTTCTCTGTAGCCAGGATGTATGGTTCACGTGCTCCGTTCCAGTCAAAAGAAGTGTTCAGCATAGCTTCTGCAAAGTCACCGTTCGGATAGAAATCTGTCCACTGTCTCTGTCCCTGGAAACCGGCTGCCAGAGCATTGTGTCCGATTGCTTCTTCGGAGAATTTAGGATCAAGGTTGTCACAGCCATTCATCAGTTCTTTGATGATAACTGCCATCTTAACTACAAACTCAAACTGCTCTTCTTTCTTCTCCGGAGAGAACTGAAGTTCTTCAGGGTTCTTGTCCCAGCCGATCTTACAGGTTTCTTTTGCCCATTTCAGAGCTTTCTCAAATTCTGCGTGATCATAGATACCCTCTGTCATACGACGGATGATCTCTACCTCATCAACAGACTCAACTCTCATTCCAAGATAAGATTCGATGAAATCGGAATCAATGATAGATCCGCCGATACCCATTGTTACAGAACCGATCTGCAGATAGGATTTTCCTCTCATGGATGCTGCTGCAACTGCTGCGCGGCCGAATCTTAACAGTTTTTCTTTAACATCTTCCGGAATAGATGTATCATCAGCTTCCTGAACATCATGTCCATAGATACCGAATGCCGGAAGTCCTTTCTGTGCATGTGTTGCAAGTACAGATGCAAGGTATACAGCACCAGGTCTTTCTGTTCCGTTGAATCCCCATACAGCTTTGATCGTCTGTGGATCCATATCCATTGTCTCAGCACCGTAGCACCAGCATGGTGTAACTGTAAGAGTGATATCTACGCCTTCTTTACGGAATTTATCTGCACATGCAGCGCTCTCTCCAACACGTCCGATGGTTGTATCAGCGATTACAACTTTAACCGGTTCACCGTTGGAATATCTTAAATTCTCTTCAAATAATTTAGCAGCTGATTTCGCCATATTCATTGTCTGATCTTCCAGAGATCCACGAACATCCAGTGCTCCTCTACGACCATCGATAGTAGGTCTGATACCAATTACCGGATAGCTGCCAATTAATCTGCTCTTTGCCATAATAAAATACCTCCTGATAAATTATTGTAAGATTCCCGCAGGATCATTTCCTGCTAGAGCGTGTCTGAAAAAGGCTTTCTGCAAGATGTGCGTCACAATTTGTGGGATATTTTGCCCGGATGAGGGCGCGTAGCGGGCTACGGCAACTGAATTCGGGTGAAATATCCCGCAAAGTGGGGCGTGCAGATTGCGGGAATGATTTTTCAGACACGCTCTAGATCCTGATGGGTCAGTTTACCCATTTTCAAGTCAATGAGAACGAAACATTTTAAAATATAGTTGTAAAATACCAGATCAATAAAAAAGTCCTGTCCATCCAATGTAAATCTTTTCTGGCGTGCTACAAATGAAAATCCTCTTCCAAGTTCCAAAAGGAAATGTTGAAGATGATCAATCAATGCCTGTTCCAAATCTCCTTCATATACATGTGTGTCAGGCTGAATCTGCAGAAATTCCATAACATAAGGATCTTTCACTATTTTCTCATATTCTGGTTTTGGCTCTGTTGTTTGAATTTCATTTGCAACCGCTATCTTATCCTGGCTTGCTAAAATACGCTGATAATACATCGTATTGATCTGCCGTTCCAGTTGACGAACACTCCATGCTGCTTTTGCACATTCTGCCATATAAAATCTCCTTGCCTGTTCATCATTTATACGCATCAAGACACGATAATGTGACCAGCTCAATTCAGGACACAGTGTGTCTCGAATTGGAAAAGTGCAATAAAACTGCCTCATCTTACGAAGATTCGATTTATCAAAACCTTTTCCGAACTCTGCGGTCAGCTGCTCAGAAAGATATTCCAATAATTTCTTTCCGTATTCTGCGCGATCATTTTCTCCACATGCTTTAAAAATCTGTTCTCCAATTTCCCAATAAGTTGTTACCATAGCAGAATTTACCGCTGTGCTTAAACGATGTTGTGCAGACACAATGGAATTACGAATAGAATGATAAGTCTGTTCTGCATTTTGATTTTTTTGTAAATTATAATCCATGCTCTTTACTCCTCTGAATTTCTAAAATAGAACTTACTGTTCTTCTATTGATTCAATATTTTCAATCCGCATCAGCTTAACTACCTGCTTATCTTTTTTCTCTGTATAACAAATTTTTATCCATTCATCATCTGCGTCTATTATCTTGCAGGATAATTCAGTGTTTCCAAACGCTTTACTTTTCCCGGATACGCCGAATAACAAAGTAGCAGCAATAATGCTGCAATTCCAAACCATTCCATATTATTCTCCTTAGCAAACTTAACGCTAATATGTCTGTTCCTTAAAATATCTTTTGCCATTCAAATCATATCACACTATCAGCCATATTTCCATTTCAATTTATTTAGGCAAGTCACTTCGCTCAGCTACATTTCCTGTCGGCTTGCTTCTGTAACCAGCATCCGGTTAATCTTCTCCTGCATGGTTTCCTTTGCATGGCAGCCTTAAACATTCTGCCGGTAAACTTTGTTCCACTGACAACCAGCGTCAAAGTTCTGTTTTCCACTTCTTCCTGCATTTTCTCGCCTCCTTTCCACGAAGTTTGCAGGGAATCTCTTTTTTTGCTAAGGCGGAACCACCAGCCGCCGCAGAAGATAACGCTTCATACTGCCCTCCTTAGCGTAACTGGTCAGAACGGTCATAGTGCAGATTGCCCTGGCGTACCTTTGCGTGGCTCAAAATCTTAATCTGCCCCTTTTCCTGACTATCCAGTGCTTTTTCATAACCGGTATCCGACAGGAACAGGCGGGTTCGTTCGCCTTTCCAGCCAACAGGGGAATCGTTCGTCAGCACATCAAAAATAATCATGTGCCGGGTGTCCTCCGCAAAACGCTGCTTCTGGAAATAGAAAAAGCCGCCACTTCAAAATTAACAGTGAAGTGACGGCTCTTTCTATCGCCGGAATACGAGTTCCTGAAATGAAAAAAGCACCCAGCATTTATACTGTGTGCTACATCAAATTCATATTCAATTATTCAAATTAGCTCAAACTATGCCAAACTGCCACAACCAAAAAACGAGGGGAAAGAGGGCTGAAAAGCACCCCAAAAATTGGATGAAATCGGCTCTCGTTTTTCCAAATTTGGTCAAACTATATCAGCCCGTTTAGGTATAAGAAAACCCCGGAAAACCTTGATTTTCCGGGGTGTTTGAACCATTTTGATATAGTCTGAGCAGTCGATTATCGCTTGCTGAACTGCGGAGCGCGACGAGCTGCTTTGAGACCGTATTTCTTACGTTCTTTCATACGTGGGTCACGAGTTAAGAATCCAGCAGCTTTCAGAACTGGTCTGTAGTCGTTGTCTGCCTGAAGAAGGGCTCTTGCAACACCATGTCTGATGGCACCAGCCTGTCCTGTGTATCCACCGCCATGAACGTTAACTAATACGTCAAATTTGCCTTCTGTTTCTGTTGCAGCTAAAGGCTGACGAACGATAACTTTCAGTGTATCTAATCCAAAATATTCATCGATATCTCTTTTATTGATTGTGATCTTACCGGTTCCAGGTACAAGATAAACTCTTGCGATTGATTTTTTTCTTCTTCCTGTTCCGTAGAATTTTGCGCTAGCCAATGTTTTCTACCTCCTAATTAAAATGTTAAAGCTTCTGGTTTCTGAGCTTCATGTTTGTGTTCCGGTCCTGCATATACGAAAAGTTTTGTGTACATGCTTCTTCCTAAAGGTCCTTTTGGAAGCATACCTTTAACTGCGAGCTCGATAACTCTCTCAGGTTTCTTTGCTAACATTTCTTTTAATGTGGTTTCTCTCATTCCACCTACATAATCGGAGTGATTGTAGTAGATTTTCTGCTCTAATTTCTTACCTGTAACTTTGATCTTGTCAGCGTTTACGATGATTACATAATCACCTGTGTCTACGTGTGGTGTAAACTGTGGTTTATTTTTTCCTCTTAAAACGCTTGCTACTCCGGATGCCAGACGGCCAAGAGTACATCCATCAGCGTCAACTACATACCATTTTCTTTCGATTTTATCTGGATTAGCCATATAAGTCTGCATGGTTTTACCTCCTGTTATTTATCAACGATAGTTTAATTAACCGCGGAATTTCCCGCGAATATAAGTTATTGGAAACGCCGGTGCTAAAAATGCGGAAATGTCCGAAACCGCTGATAAATACTTTCGCCTGGGCTATTTGGCTTAAGCATCTCGCACTACGTCACATTTGGTTATTATATTATAAGGGTTCTGTTCTGTCAATAGGTTTTGTGTCGTTTTTTCAACTTTTTTTCGTTACTCCCCCGTTTTTTTGTTTTTCATCAAAAAACTGTTGATCAGTTATCCCACCGGCAATTATCGAAACGGATGATTTTCTCCTCCTGACTATCAATCAAAAAATTCAATCCCCATCAGTGTCAGTCCCTGTGCCGGAGCAGTCGGGCCTGCCATTTCGCGGTTGCAGGCTTCCAGAATTGTCTTTACTCTCTCAGGCGGATACTGTCCGTTTCCTACTTCGATCAGAGTTCCGGAGATGATTCGTACCATGTTGTAGAGGAATCCTGTTCCTGTTACACGTATGGTTACGATATCTCCGTCACGCCATACATCAATTCCCGTCACTGTACGGATAGTTGTTTTTACCTGCGCTTTTGCACCGCAGAAAGAAGCAAAATCATGCTGTCCGATCAGGTATGAGGTTGCTGCTTTCATCTTATCTACATCCAGTTTGTAGTGGTAGAAATAGGTGTATAAGCGCTCTGTCGGAACCGGGAATTTGCGATTCAGGATGCGGTATTCGTATGTTTTCTCGCTGTCGCAATAACGGGGATGAAAATCCGGTTCTACTTCTTCAGAGAGCTGAATGCGGATATCTTCCGGAAGACGCTGGTTCAGTGCATAGGAAATCTTTTCTCCGGGAATGCGTGTGTTGGTGTCAAATACTGCCACATTTCCCATGGCATGAACCCCTGCGTCTGTACGGCTTGCACCGATCGTTTCTATCTTCTCGCCAAGAAGCTCGGACAGTGTTTCATTTAAAACCCCCTGCACAGTAATCCCGTTTGGCTGTGTCTGCCAGCCGCAATAGTTTGTGCCGTCATATGCAACTACAAGACCAATTCTTTTCATCTGTTTTCCTCCATAAAAATTGAAAACTTGTTATAACAAAATAAACAATATGCTGTAATCCTTTCCTACCGGATTACAGCATATAAAATATCTTTATAAATTATATCAGTACTTCTCAGATTCCCACAATTCTGAAAACAATGGCGATTCCCAGATAAGCCCACATCACCACATAGGAAATGTAGTCTCTGGACTCATAACGCAATGGCTTCATCTGGGTTCTGTTATCCCCTCCATGATAGCACCTTGCTTCCATGGCCATGGCCAGATCATTTGCTCTTCTGAACGCAGAAATAAACAGCGGAACCAGAAGCGGAATCATATTTTTTGCCTTCTGAATTATATTTCCGGTTTCAAAATCTGCGCCACGTGCAATCTGTGCTTTCATGATCTTATCGGTTTCCTCCATAAGGATTGGGATAAAACGCAGCGCAATAGACATCATCATGGCAATCTCGTGGATTGGCACATGAAGTTTATTTAACGGCCTGAGAAGTCGTTCCAGACCATCTGTAAGTTGATTGGGTGTGGTAGTCAGCGTCATAAGAGAAGAACCGATCACCAGATACGTCAGGCGGATGGCCATTCTTCCGGCCAGCTTCAGGCCCTCCTCTGTCACATGCAGGATTCCCCACTGCCAGAGAACCTTTCCGGGTGTCAGAAATATATTAAATACCACTGTGATCATAAGAAGCATCACGATTGCCTTCAGTCCCTTGAACATAAATTTCACAGGAACTTTGGAAAGAATGATCATCGCTGCCAGAAATATAGTTGCCACTGCATATCCCGGAAATGTATGGAATACAAAGACAGAGATGATGAACACCAGCGTACCCACCAGCTTTGCTCTCGGATCCATTTTGTGCAGAACGGAATCTGCAGGATAATACTGTCCTATTGTAATGTCTCGGATCATACTTCCTGCCCTCCCTCATTCTCTTCTTGTTCTGCAGACTTTTTATCCATTGTTTCCTTCTGAATGCTTAAATCTTCATCAGGCGCATCTGAATGAGACTCTTTCGTCCCATCCTCAGTCAGATCAGCTCCATCTCACTAATTAAGGTTTCTGCTTTGGCATTTTCTTTTTTCGACTGACTGTCTGAAACAGATTGTTTGTCACCGGACAATTTCCCGGGATTACATTTTCTTAAAACTGCAAGGATATTCTCTTTTGCCTCATCCACCGTTGTAGCAGTTACATCTACATCCAGGCCTTTTTCCTTCAACGCATGCATGATATAAGTAATCTGCGGTGCTGCAAGTCCCATGGCCTCCAGCTCTCTGTAATGAGCAAATACTGCTTTGGGAGCATCGTCATATGCGATTTCTCCGTCATTGACTACGATCAGTCTCTCCGCGTATTTTGCAATATCCTCCATGCTGTGGGATACAAGGATAATGGTAATCCCTCTTACTTTATGAAGCTCTGCGATCTGGTCAAGGATATCATCTCGTCCTTTCGGATCCAGACCTGCAGTTGGCTCATCCAGAATAAGAATTTTCGGATTCATTGCCAGTACACCGGCAATAGCAACTCTTTTCTTCTGTCCGCCGGAAAGCTCAAAAGGGGATTTACTAAAATTTTTCTCCTTGAAACCTACGTGCTGCAGTGCTTTCTTTGCTTCTACTTCTGCCTCTTCCCTGGATAATCCCTGATTCATGGGACCAAAGCATACATCAGAAAGCACATCATTCTCAAAGAGCTGATGCTCCGGATACTGAAATACAAGACCAACCTCGCTTCGCAGGGCACGACGATCATATTTCTCTCCCCAGATATCCTCTCCATTATAAGTGATCGTACCGGAAGTTGGACGGATCAGCGCATTGAAATGCTGGATCAGTGTAGATTTCCCACTTCCTGTATGTCCGATAATTCCGATAAACTGTCCGTCCGGAATAGAAAGATTGATATCTTTCAGCGCATGGATCTCATAGGCAGTTCCCGGACTGTAGGTATAAGTTACATTTTTTAATTCTATTGACATAAGGCATTCACCAGCTCCTCTGTAGTCAGTATTCCCTCCGGAACATCCACTCCGGCTTTATGAAGTTCGTGTGCCAGAAGTGTTACCTGCGGCACATCCAGTCTGTATTCTTTCAGAGTTTCCACCTGTGAGAAAATCTCTCTGGGTGTTCCCTGCATCACCACTTCTCCGTTGTCCATAACATATACCTTGTCCGCATGAACAACTTCTTCCATATAGTGGGTGATCAGAATGACTGTCACTCCTTCCCGTCTGTTAAGGTCACTGACTGCCTCAAGAACTTCCTTTCGTCCATTCGGATCCAGCATTGCAGTTGGCTCATCCAAAATGATGCATTTCGGACGCATTGCCATGACACCGGCAATTGCAACTCTCTGCTTCTGTCCGCCGGAAAGTTTATTCGGAGAATGATAACGATAGGATGTCATTCCTGTTTTTTCAGGCTCTCATCTACACGCTCCCAGATTTTCTCTGTGGGCACACCCATATTCTCCGGTCCGAACCCTACGTCTTCTTCTACTACAGTTCCTATGATCTGATTGTCAGGATTCTGAAAAACCATGCCCGCTTTCTGTCGGACTTTCCATAATTCCGGCTCTTTAGACGTGTCAATCCCATCTACCCACAAAGTTCCTTCCGTCGGAAGCAACAGCGCATTCAGGTGCTTTGCAAGAGTAGATTTTCCGGAACCATTATGTCCCAGAACAGCCACGAATTGTCCGGCTTCAATGTCCAGGTTTACATCATTGACAGCACGCTGCGTATCCTGCACGTTACCATCTTCATCATACTTGAGATAGTCAAATCCCAGCTTGAATGCCTTGATAATTCCCATAATATTTTTTGTCCTCGTATTTTGTCTGTCTGCTGCTTATTTTCACAGGAAAAGAATCCCGTCAGTAAACAGCGAATATTTATTTTTTCAGGCTTCTTCAGTAGCTGCCAGTCCGGTCAACTCGTCAATCAGAGCCCAGATCTCATCTCTTCCCTGCTTCGTCTCAGCAGAGAAAGGAATAATAATGCCATCTTTGCTCAGCTTCAGCCCTTCTTTGATTGCTTTGATATTTTTCTGAATCTGGCTTCGTTTGAGCTTGTCAAGCTTCGTTGCAATAATGATCGGCTCATAGCCATTGTTCAGAATCCAGTCATACATCATCTTGTCATTTGCAGACGGATCATGACGGATATCAATAAGAAGGAAAACCGCCTTCAGGTTTTTGGATGTATGAAGATATCTTTCGATCATCTTGCCCCATTTTTCCTTCTCAGACTGTGAAACCTTTGCGTATCCGTAACCAGGGAGATCTACCAGATACATGGCTTCATTGATATTATAAAAGTTAATGGTCTGTGTTTTTCCCGGCTGTGCACTTGTTCTGGCAAGAGATTTCCGGTTCATCAGCCCGTTGATCAGCGATGATTTTCCCACATTTGATTTTCCTGCAAATGCAACCTCCGGTCTGTTGGTGTCCGGGAGTTTGCTGGTAATACCGCATACGATATCTAATGATACATTCTTAATAACCATTGATTTCCTCTCTTTTTTCACAACAAATGGTCAATCTTTACTGACTGACCATTTATTTTATACCAGCGCCTTATTAAGCACTTCCTTCATCGAACTTACAAAGGTAATGGTAAGTCCGTCTGTGATTTCCTTATCTAATTCCTGAATATCCGGTTTGTTTTCTGCCGGCACTAACACCTCTTTGATCTTAGCATATTTTGCCGCAAGAAGTTTTTCTTTCAAACCGCCGATCGGAAGAACTCTTCCTCTCAGTGTGATCTCACCGGTCATTGCAAGGTCTGCCCTTACCGGCTTCTTAATAATTGCGGAAAGGATTGCAGTTGCCATGGTAATACCTGCGGATGGTCCGTCTTTTGGTACTGCCCCTTCCGGAATATGCACATGAATATCGTTTTCCTGGAAAAATTCCGGCTCAACTTTATAGTCAGAAGCAATGGAACGAATGTAAGTAATACCTGCCTGTGCAGACTCTTTCATAACATCTCCCAACTGTCCGGTAAGCATCAGCTCACCTTTTCCGGGCATTACATTGACTTCAATCTGCAGTGTATCGCCGCCCACCTGTGTCCAGGCAAGCCCGCGGGAAATACCAATCTCATCTTTCTTATTTGCCATAAGATAGTTAAAATGCTCTTTTCCAAGAAAATCTGACAGATTCTTTGAAGTCACTGTAACTTTCTTTTTATCTTCTTCCATGATCAGACGTGCAGTTTTTCTGCATATCTGTCCGATGGTTCTCTCCAGGTTTCGAACTCCGGCTTCTTTTGTATAATTGTTGATGATCTTCTTAAGAGCCGCTGACTGGATTGTCAGTTTACCTTTCTCGATACCGTTCTCTTCCATCTGCTTCGGAATCAGATGTTCCTTTGCAATATGTTCCTTCTCATTCTCAGTATAACCTGCGATCTCGATCAGTTCCATACGGTCAAGAAGTGGTCTCGGAATGCCCTGAACATCGTTTGCAGTTGCAATAAACAGTACTTCTGAAAGATCCTGTGGAACCTCTATATAATGATCCATAAATCTGCTGTTCTGTTCCGGATCAAGCACCTCAAGAAGTGCCGCAGAAGTATCTCCTTTATAATCACTGCTGGTCTTGTCAATCTCATCCAGAAGCATCAGAGGATTACTCACTCCTGCCTGCTGTAATGCTGCAGTGATCCTTCCCGGCATTGCTCCTACATAAGTCTTTCTGTGGCCCCGGATCTCAGCCTCATCTCTCACACCGCCCAGACAGATACGTACATATTTCTTATGCATTGCTTCTGCAATCGATCGGGCAATGGAGGTTTTACCTGTTCCGGGAGGTCCTACCAGACAAAGGATCGGACTTTTTCCCTTATGTGTCAGTTTGCGGACGGAAAGGAACTCCATCACACGCTCCTTCACATCTTTCAGACCGTAATGACCTTCCTGAAGTACTTTCCATGCTTCTTTCAGATCATCAGAATCTGTGGATTTCTTCTCCCACGGAAGTGCCAGCATGGTCTCAATATAACCACGCAGTACTGCATTCTCGGATACATTGCTGTTGGTATTCTTAAATCTCTCGATTTCTTTGCTGATCTTCTCTTTTACCTCATCGCCGGCCTGAAGTTCCTGGAGTTTCTTCTTAAACTCCTCTGCGTCATCCGCAGTATTATCCTCACCCAGTTCCTCACGTATCAGTTTCAGCTGCTCTCTGAGAATATATTCTCTCTGATTCTTATCAATTCTGGCCTTCACTTTTTTCTGGAGATCTCTGCCAATCTGCATGATCTCAATCTCATTTCCAAGGATTGCACCCAGAACTTCATAACGTTCCTCCAGTGTAAGTGCCTCCAGGATCTTCTGCTTATTCTGATAAGATAAAGGAATATTTACGGCAATCTGCTCAACCAGTTCCTCAACATTATCTATATTTAAAATCTGTGCTACCAGCTCTTTGCTGACTTTTCCATTTTCCATGCAGTATCTGTGGAATAATTCCTTAAGGCTTCTGTGCATGGCTTCCATCACTGGTTCCGGCATCTGCATTTCTTCTTCATCAACAGGTGTGATCTCACTTCTGATAAACGGAAACTCCTGCTCAAATTTCACAAGTGTGGCTCTTCCCGTTCCCTCTACAAGTACCCGCAAAAGGTTCTGCGGAAGTTTCACAACCTGTTTGATATAGGCAATGGTTCCTACATGATATACACCTGCCAGATCCGGTGATTCCACCTCAGGATCAATCTGAGTAACCAGAAAAATCTTCTGGTCATGAAGCATGGCAGCTTCAATCGCCTTGACAGAACGCTCCCTGCTCACATCAAAATGAACGATCATCCGGGAAGGATGGTAGTCCCCCTGAGAGCGATCGCAGGCAGCACTATATTCTGATTTGTCATTTATTGTTCAGTCCCTTTCATCAGGCTGTTTCCGGTTTATCCTTCTTGTGTGTCCGGGACGTTCTTCTGCTTCCGGCTGTCTTCGCCTGTGCAGGAGCTTCTCCGCGGACGATCTCCGGCTCACCGGTGCCATCTACTACATCTTTGGTAATTGTACATTTGCGGATCGTGTCATCTGACGGAATCTTATACATCAGATCCATCAGTGAACCTTCCATGATCGCACGCAAACCTCTGGCTCCTGTCTTACGTTCCAGAGATTTCTTTGCGACCAGTTCAAGTGCATCATCTTCAAAATCAAGTTCAACACCATCCAGTTCAAATAATCTGTGATACTGTTTGGTAAGTGAGTTCTTCGGCTCTTTCAGAATACTGATCAGCGCATTCTCATCCAGCGCATCCAGAGTTACAACTACCGGCACACGACCGATAAACTCAGGAATCAGACCGAATTTGATAAAGTCTTCCGGCATTACATCCTTCAGGATTTCACCCACATTTCTGTCTTCCTTAACAGAAACCTCTGCACCGAAACCGATGGACTTGGTATCCTGTCTGGACTCAATGATCTTCTCGATTCCGTCAAAAGCACCGCCGCAGATAAACAGAATATTTGTTGTATCAATCTGAAGAAACTCCTGATGAGGATGCTTGCGGCCACCCTGAGGCGGAACACTTGCCACTGTACCTTCCAGAATCTTCAGAAGTGCCTGCTGCACGCCTTCACCGGAAACATCGCGGGTTATGGATGGATTCTCAGATTTTCTTGTGATCTTATCAATCTCATCAATATAGATAATTCCGTACTGTGCACGTTCAATATCATAATCTGCTGCCTGAATGATCTTGAGAAGAATATTCTCAACATCCTCTCCTACATATCCGGCTTCTGTCAGTGTGGTAGCATCTGCAATAGCAAACGGTACATTCAGAAGTCTGGCAAGTGTCTGAGCCAGCAGAGTTTTACCTGAACCTGTAGGTCCAAGCATCAGTATATTACTCTTCTGAAGCTCTACATCAGAATTTTTTGACGCAAGAATTCTTTTATAGTGATTATAAACAGCAACGGAAAGAGCCTTTTTTGCTGCATCCTGACCAATTACATAATCATCCAGAACTGCATGGATCTCTTCCGGTTTTAACAGATTAATATCAGAATTCAAAACCTCGTCATCATAAGGATTTAATTCTTCCTCCATGATCTCTGAGCAGATGCCAATGCACTCATCACATATAAATACTTTGCCATCCGGACCTGCGATCAGTTTTCTTACCTGATCTTCTGTCTTCTGGCAAAAGGAGCATCTTACTTTTCCTTCTCTCATTTTTTCTGCCATGAATTTATGTCTGTCCTTTCTCTATACTAACTAATAAGACTCCTGTGACGATTCACAGGAGTCTTATCTTTCGCATTATTTATGCATGACTACACCGTCAATCAGTCCATATGCCTTTGCTTCTTCAGCAGTCATATAGTTGTCCCGGTCTGTATCACGCTCAACAACTTCTATCGGCTGACCGGTATTTGCAGCCAATAACTCATTTAAAGTTCTCTTTGTCTGTGCGATATGATCTGCCACGATCTGGATCTCTGTTGCCTGTCCCTGCGCACCGCCGGATGGCTGATGGATCATGATAGTGGAATGCGGAAGAGCAAATCTCTTTCCTTTTGCACCGCCTGCCAGAAGAAAGGCACCCATGCTGGCAGCCATTCCAAGACAAATGGTAGAAACATCGCATTTAATATACTGCATGGTATCATAGATCGCCATGCCGGCTGTTACGGAACCGCCCGGGCTGTTGATATACAGCTGGATATCTTTACCGGGATCTTCTGCTTCCAGGAAAAGAAGCTGTGATACGATCAGTCCTGCACTCACATCATTTACTTCCTCACCAAGAAAAATGATTCTGTCCTTCAGAAGCCTTGAATAGATATCATAGCTTCTCTCTCCCCTGCTTGTCTGTTCAATGACATAAGGTACTAAACTCATATAAACGCCTCCATTTACGCGGCTGACTTTTTTCCGAAAGAGGTAGTCTTCTGAGCCTGTCTCTTTCCGGATCTTAAAATTTGATTACTTTAAAATTAAACTTCCTTAGCAGCGTCAGCGATAACAGTAACTGCTTTCTGTACAGCCATGTCTTTCTTCATCTGCTCAAGTTCACGCTCTCCAAGTAATTCTTTTAACTTGTCAGCTTCCATTTTGTATGCTTCAGCCATCTTGGAAATCTCTTCGTTTACTTCTTCCTCTGTCGGCTGAATGTTCTCAACTTCTGCTACTTTCTCAAGAACCAGTCTTGTCTGGATTCTCTTTAATGCCTGTGGTTTCATATCTTCCATCATCTTGTCAGCTGTCATGCCTGTGAACTGGAAGTACTGGTCCATGGATAATCCCTGGGACTGCATTCTTCTGCTGAAATCATCAAGCATCTGACGGCACTGTGTCATAAGCATAGCTTCCGGAATATCCATCTGTGCATTTTCGATTGCTTTATCTACTGCCGCATCTTCTTTTGCACGTTTTGCTTCGTTTGCTTTCTTATCTTCAAGGTTTGTTTTTACATGCTCTTTATACTCTGCAAGTGTATCGAACTCAGAAACATCTTTTGCAAAATCATCATCCAGTTCAGGAAGTTCTTTTGCTTCGATCTTCTTAACTGCGCATTTGAAGATTGCTTCTTTACCTGCAAGTTCTTTTGCCTGATATTCTTCAGGGAATGTAACTTTTACGTCTACATCATCGCCAACTTTAGCACCAACAAGTTGTTCCTCGAATCCCGGGATAAATGTGTTGGAACCAAGTGTCAGAGGATACTCTGTAGCCTGTCCGCCATCGAAAGGTACTCCGTCTACAGATCCTTCGAAGTCGATTGTTACGATATCATTTAACTGAGCTGCGCGGTCTTCTACGCTGATTGTTCTGGAGTTTTTCTCCTGCTCTTTCTTGAGTTCAGCTTCTACGTCTTCGTCTGTTACTGTGATTTCAGTTTTCGGTACTTCTACACCTTTGTAATCACCTAATGTAACTTCCGGTTTAACAGCAACTTCTGCTGTGAAGATGAATGCTTTTCCAGGCTCAGCCTGTGTGATGTCGATTGTCGGCTGGGAAACGATCTCAAGTTCGCATTCAGCTAATGCTTTGCTGTAGTGTTCCGGAATCAGAGCGTTAACAGCATCTTCAAGGAATACTCCTTTGCCATACATCTGCTCGATCATTTTTCTTGGAGCTTTTCCTTTACGGAATCCAGGGATGGAAATTCTTCCTTTTGCTTTCTGGTATGCATTCTGCATTGCTTTTTCTAAATCTTCAGCGGCAACTTCGATAGTAAGTTTAGCCATGTTTTTTTCCATTTTTTCCACCTGTAAACTCATGTTACATGTTCCTCCTTAATTTTCAGGTTATGATTGCGACTGGTTTTTCAGCTGCGTTATATCATTCACAGTTTTTACCTATTTCTATATATTTAAGTCTAAGCTCCGCTCCCACTGTTGCAGAAGCGGGAGACCTCTCTATAACTCAATTATATATTTACAGTCATTGTAGCAGTATAGCACAAAAAATCCAAAAGTGCTAGTGTTTTTTCGCATAAAAATAAGGGTTTGAGGACGATTTAGCGGGTATATACTACTGATTCTGCGATTTCTTTTGCTTTTTCGTCATTTTCAAGCTGTGAAATCAGGGAAAGTGCGAAGTCTACAGCTGTTCCCAGACCACGGCTGGTGGTTATATTTCCATCTACTACCACATTGTCTTCGCTGGTCTTGGCACCGTCTCCTGCAATAATTTCCATGAAGGACGGATAAGAGGTGGCTTTGCGGTTTTTGAGGAATCCAAGACCTGAGAATACACTTGGTGCAGCACAGATAGCGGCGATTTTTTTGCCTTTGCTGTTGAAATCTGTCAGAAGGTCTGTAAGTGGTTTGTATCCTGCAAGATATTTGGTTCCCGACATTCCTCCCGGGAGGACAAGCATGTCGGCATCTGCGAAGTCTGTTTCTGCGAATGTTGTATCAGTGAGCATGGTGATACCGTGAGATGTCTGGATCTGTTTGGTTTCTTTGATTGATACAGTTTTGATATCAATGCCGGCACGGCGGAGAAGATCTACTACTGTAAGGCCTTCGATATCTTCAAAGCCGTCGGCGAGGAAAATGTATACTTTTTTGCTCATTTTGGGTCCCTCCTGATTGATTTTTTTGTAAAAGTTTTATCCTATTTTCTGAAATGGATTATAGCATTTTTTGTTTGGAGTTACAATGTTTGTTTGGAGCTTTCTGCTTCTACCATATCTCTGGTTTCAAGTCTTTCGGCAATGGATCGGGATATGTTTCACCGTTTAAAGTTTCTGTCAGTTCTTCTCTGGCTTTATTTACTAACTCTGGTTTTTGCAGGAAGTCTATGGCCGTGAGAGCCATGATCCTGGCGGCATAGAGCATTCCTTTGTGGGCGATTGAAGATTTACCCTGGGCTGCTGCCTGCCAGGAGTGGAGGGCGGTTCCTGCTGCGAATGTTGGGATGTTGAGATGGACGGTTGGTACCAGCCAGCTTACATCGCCCACATCAGTGGAGTATTTGAGATCACTGTACAAATTCTGGTATGCCATTGGCTCAAAGATTGGTTGTTTCATTACTTCAGCAGCTTTGGGGCCAAAGTAGTCCCGGGCAATTGTGGGGAGTTGATTTTTGTCCTGATCTGAGAGGGACTGTTGGAATTTTTGTGCGTAGGCATATTCTTCTTCAGTGTAAGTGATCGGACCCAGTTTTTCCAGATACGCATTCATGTGATCTGCCAGGATTTTGCTGGAGATCAGGTTTGAATATGCCGCTACCTGGCGTATTTCTACAGTAGTTTCAGTCATAAGTGCTGCGCCCCTGGCTATGTTGCATACGCGGTTATAGAGTTCTTTTACCTGGGTGATCTTTGGGGCGCGGATAGCATAAAGTACCTGAGCCCTGGACTGGACTACATTTGGGGCATCTCCGCCTGTATCTGTTATGGCATAGTGGATCCTGGCCTCATCTATCATGTGTTCACGCATGTAGTTTACGCCCACATCCATAAGCTCTACTGCATCCAGCGCAGAACGCCCCAGTTCAGGCACATGGATGCATGGGCCGGAGTTCCGTGGAATGTAAAAAATACTCTGAAATTTGCCTTAGTACTTCCATAACATGCACGCCGCCCCTGCTCCGGGTGCCAGCAAAGAGCCAGGTCACAGTCATTGAAATAGCCATCACGTACAAGAAAGGCCTTGCCGCCTGCATTTTCTTCAGCAGGGCAGCCGTAATAACGGATCGTGCCTTGCAGGTTGTGTTCTTTCACAAAGTCTTTTAATGCAATGACAGAGGCAAGAGTTCCTGTTCCGATAAGCTGATGGCCACAGCCGTGGCCACAGCTGTCAGTATGTACAGGAATCCTCTCTGCTACATCTGCCTTCTGTGAAAGTCCCGGCAGTGCATCAAATTCTCCAAGGAATGCTATGACTGGTTTTCCTGATCCATATTCTGCAATAAATGCAGTCTTCTCTCCTGCCAGATCTGCTTTGATGGAAAACCCTGCCTGTTTTAATACATGCTGCAGCAATTCAGAAGATCTGTATTCCTGGAATCTGGGCTCTGCAAATTCCCAGATCTTATTACTGATCTCAGCATAATATTCTTTCTTACTGTCGATTTTTTCTGAGATTTCTTTTATGTATTCGTCTGTATGATCCATTCTGTTGTCCGCTTTCTTTTTATATTTCCAGTCACATATCCGCACTTCACTTCACAGCATCAGCAGTTATTCAAAAGTCTCTGATTCTCCATTTTCTTTGTATACTCAAGGCACAGCATTGTAATATCATCAAACTGGTCATTGTCTCCTACAAAAGCGTCAATATCCGCCTTTACAAGCTTCAGAGTTTCTTCCGGATTACTGCTTAAGCACTGCTGATTCAGAACATGATCCAGTCTGTCCATTCCGTACAGCTGCCTGTCCTTATCCGTTGCCTCTGTCACTCCATCTGTATACTGGAATATTTTGTCTCCGATATTCAGCTGAAGCTTTTGTTCTTTATATACGATGTCCTCTATCCCTGCAAGGACGAAACCAGCACGTATTTTGTAGGCTTCATAGGTGTTGGTTTCCCTGCGGTAAACAAACGGCATTTCATGTCCGGCGTTACATACCTGAATTCACCGGTCACAAGATCCAGCACACCCTCAAAGGCTGTAATGAACATTCCGTTTTCATTGGATTCACACAGAATATTATTGACCTCTGTAAAGACTTCTCCCAGGTCTCTGCCCGGCTGTGTATGATCCTTGATCAGGGTTTTGCCGATAACCATGAAAAGGGCTGCCGGAACTCCTTTGCCGGAAACATCAGCCATAACAATCGCCATATGCCTGTCATCAACCATAAAGAAATCATAAAAATCTCCGCCAACTTCCTTTGCGGGTGTCATGGTCGCATAAATATCCATCTCATCCCTGTCAGGAAATGCAGGGAATATACATGGGAGCATGGAAGCCTGGATCTGTGTTGCCACATTCAGCTCTGCTCCGATACGTTCCTTCTCAGCAGTCACCCGGGTAAGGTTATCCATATAATTAATAATGCTTTTCTGCATGGATTGGGTTGCGTGATAAAGTTCTTCTATCTCATCTCTGGTATGAATATCAAGATCTACGATGTTGTTCTCATCATACCCTTCCTCGCCATTGCCAAATTTGTGTGTTGCTTCTGTAAGCAGTTCAATAGGCCTGGATATTCTCTTTTTGATTTTTCTGGATATGTCCATACCGGCAGCCAGGATGATCAGAATGCAAAGACATACCATCAGTACAGTAAAACGAATGGTATTTCTGACAATCTCTGTCATGTCAATATCTACAAAGGCAACTGCACATTTTTCTCCGTCAGATGAAAGTACCGGCTCTCCCGCAGATGACAGCCATCCAAATTCTGTTCTGCTCACAGTAGGCTCCAAGCGTTCGTTTCCTTTCAGTTTATCAAATCTTTCCGAAAGCTCTTCCTTATAGCCAAGAGTCAGATAGCCTGACGAAGGATCAAACAGATACACACTGGAATGATCCTGGATCATCTGAATATACAGGTATTCAATATTCATATCTGCCTGTATAGAATGAAGATATTCATTTATCCTCTCATAATTCTGATACATGCCTTTCTCTTTAAGCCAGTCTATGATCGGCTGTTCATCATCAGCCGCTACTGCTTCTTTCTGGATCTGTTCAAATTCCTCTGTGTCTATCTCTTTACACAGTTCTTCGATAAAATCCCCATTTACCTGATCTGATACCGTCTTCGCGATTTCAAGCGCTTTATCATTATAGAGTTTTCTATACTGTCTGTTATTCACAAGAGAACTTCCAAGAAGCATTAAAACCCCAACCACCAACATAGAACCGATGAGAAATTTAATCAGTTCAACATTCAGCTTTCGTCTTTTTTCCATGCTCTTTGACCTCCTTTTTTGTCTCTGTGTGCTGCAAATGTGGTGCTGATCAGGAAAGCTGCTGAAAGCACACTCACAAGAATCAGCACAAAGATAAGGCCTCTGCCTACACCAAGGACCAGCACATAGCCAAACACAAAGGAACCCAGAGACTGTGCACCATTTTCAAACAGGCTGTAAACCCCAAGTCCTCTGTCATATCCAAACCGTTCTACATCCTTCAGATCTGTAAAATAACTGGTAAGTAATGGAATCCCAAAGCTGTCTGCAACTCCAATCAATGCCAGTGCGATCAGAAGAGATGGTATATTCTGAAGCATTGCCACCTCCAGAAAAGCTGCTGCATAAATAAACGCAGCCACCGCAAGCCCAAAATGCTTCCATCCTCTGTTGGAAAAGAATTCCGTAAGAGGAGTTCCCAGGATCAGTACAAAAATTCCGTTTAAAAGATAGGTATATCCAATATAGGTTTCCGAAAGTCCCCATTCAGAACCAACAATAGGAAACATATAATTCAGGAAATATCCACAGATCAGAAGCGGAATCATCATCAGCAGGAAAAAACTAATAATCCTTGGACGAAAGATAAACTGAACAATATTCATATGTGTATCTTCTGTTTCGCAGTTCTCCTCTTCGTTATCTGAAGTATATTTACTCATATACTTATTTGCTATCAGAAACAGCAGCACACTGAGTACTGCAGTGACAGCAAACAACGCTGTATAGGACATCCATTGCAGAAGGAAGCCACCAAACACAACTGCACAGTTTGCACCGCTCAGGGAGGATACACTGTAATAGGCATAGGCTCTGTTCTTCTCCTCATCAGGAAGCTCCACGATCATAAGATTGACAAGTAAAAGCAATACTCCCCAGCCTGCTCCAAGAAGCAGGGCGCTTAAAGTAAGCAGCCATATATTGGGAACCACTCGCAATCCAAGTCCTGCTGTAAGCAGTACAGAGCTTACAAAAACAGATCTCTTTGCCCCAAGCTTATGTATTACCTTTCCGCCAAGCGCTGAGAAAATGGCGCCGGATAACACCTCTGCAGATATAGGAACTGCTGCAAGCATGGCCGGTGATAATCCCTGTACTGACATCTTCTCAGAAATCTTCATTGCATAGATGGGAAGAATCGCACAGGTCAGATTTGTAAAAAAGAAAACAAGAAATACAATAAATCTGAAAATTTCCACAGGAAGTCTGCTATTGTTTTCCTCCTGTTTTCGTCTTTTCAGTTCCTGCCTTCCCTTTATAAAATAAATCACCTCAAAGGTAAGCATGAAAAATACTACCATAATTGCGATCAGGTTGATGATCAGAGACACCTGGATCTCTCTGCTTTTCTCTGTCAGACTGTTCATATCTGTTCCGACTTCTATAATCCCAATAATATCTCCGCTTTTATCCCGGATGGGACTATGGATAAATACAAAGCTTCCGGAGCTTGAGTTTGTAGCATAGGTTTTTGTAGCCCCCTGCTCCATAACCTCCTGAAGATCTGTGCCTTCATATTCCCAGTCATAGGATAGGACACACAGATATCCTCCAGGGTATAGACCAGGGTAACCGTTCCGTCTTTTACTTTATAAAGTACACAGTACAGATCCTGTGAACTGTCAGAATCCGAGAAGAATACATCCCTTACTACCTGCCGGACCTGTCTGTAATCCTCATTCATAAAATCAGAAGGCTTTTCCAGCCTCTGAAATGCATCTGCAGGAAGTCTGTTTGTTACTGCTGATGCGGCAAATTTCTCTCTTGTATAGGTTTCATCGACAGCAGACTTTGAAACTGCGGAAACAAGGTGCCAATAAACAGAGCCGCAACTCCCACAATAATCCCTATGACTGCCATGGTAATCTTTGCATAAAAGCTGAATTTTTTACCAGTATCTTTAACAAAGTCACCGCAAAAACAAAACAGCAGCGACAATCACTGCACAGGCAGCCCACAGCAGGCAGTTCCATACCTGCAGTTTTCCTGATAGCGGAACGTCCCAGAACTGTTCATAGTCCTCTCCATCCCACAATATAACAGAATAATTGGTAGAGGAAACCAGGGTTCCCGGTGCACTCACATGATATGCAATCTCTCTTTCCTTCAAAGACTCTTCCACAGTAAGTCTGTCTGTACTTCCTGTATTTTCCATATCACAGGGTATCCGTATGATATCCCTGAGACCAATATCAGCTGAATAAAGCACTCCATCCGAGTAACTGATCTCCTGCGGAATACTTCCGTCAACTGTATCACTGTCATAGAGCAGTTCATCCTGTCCGCTGTCTGTATATTTATAAATTTTACCGTCATAAGTCACATAAAACAGACTATCACTGTCTCTATCATAAGCACAACACAAAATCCTGTCCTGCGCATCAGCAACAGAAAAAACTTTCGAGCTTCCCTGTTCTGTGTTACTGACCAGAATGCCCTCCTTTTCCTTTTGCATGTAGATCACACCATGCTCGGTGGGTACCATTCCCACAATGTTGCGCCTTACACTACCCTTCTCTGCTTCTACAGAAGCAACCGTTGATATATATTTTCCCTTTGATGACAGTTTGACGATTCCTTCACTGGCAATCTGAACTCCCTGCTCAATACGGACATCATGAAGATACACATTCCCATCTCCGTCTGCCACAACCCGCTCAGCACTCAGAAAACTTTTATCAGAGGCACATGCCCGCCATAAAAGCCTTCCGTCAGCAGATATTTTCAATATTTTCCTGTTGGAATCATCAATCACATAAGTACATCCATCCCCATCTCCGGATGCATAGGATACTGAAGAAAATGTATAAGGTTTAAAAGGATTGGTAAACATCCATTCCCTGCCTGCATACACTACAAAAACAGAACATACTGTCAAAAGCAGCATAATTATTAAAATCCACTGTTTTTTTCTCTTATGTTCCATGCACCTTAACCTCTTTCTGTTAATGTAAGTTTTGATAGCAGAGTATGGGCAGGCGCCATATGCTCTTTATAATAACGCAGATTTTCAACTCCCATATCTTCTGTGTAATTGATCGTATCTGCAGACTGCAGATATCGTTCAAAGCTTTCCCGCAACAAATACTCATTAATTCCCTTGATCCGGTTAACTGCATTTTTATACTGATATACGCCAAGTCCGTTACGGCAGCTCACAATACAAAGTCCTGCCATTTTTCCCTCTACTCTTACAAGAATTCCATTAATCCTGATTTTATCAAAAACAGGAACCAGATTGTCGATCACCCGGAGCAGGCAGCCACAGTGGCACTCCTCACAAGTTTTCTCCCCACACCATTCCCTTTCCATAAATTCCCGGATCTCCTCCCGATGGAAAGGGGTTATCTCTTCTGTCTCATATGCAAATCTGCGTTTGAAATAATTATAACGGTAACGGTCATCCTGCGTATCCATACCTGCCAGAAACTGCTCAGGCGTAAAAGTATAATCCATATAATCACGGTTATCCTCTATTTCAAACTGAATGCCGCTGGCTTCATAATAAGGAAGCATCCATGGAACCACATCCATAATGATCAGCTGTGCATCAAATCCCGCAAAATCTTCCTTCAGGATCTGCATAACTTTCTTTATCTTTTCCTCCGTATAGTTTCCTACAAACGGAACAGCTACCGGATACCCTTCTGTATTCAAATATGTAATATTGATTAAAAGCCCTTCTGCTATTTTGAAGTAGGTGGGATAGGAATCCCTCCATCCAATCAAATTCAAAAAGCTGGTGTTGGCTGACCAGTGTTCATTCATACTGTCATAATACGGATCAAACAGGCTCTGATCCTCCACTCTAAGTTCCTGATAACCACGCGCAAGGAAGATTTCCAGCATTTTCTGTGGTATTTTATAATATTTTTTTGTATCTGATTTCATACGGCCTCCTCTGAATATCAGTGCATAATCTCCAGCTATGATCGTGGGAAATATTTACAGCTACGCACTTACAAATATTATATCTCCATTTTTCAAATATTCCAACATAATATTAAAGTTGTTGGTTATATTCATTCTTTAATAATAAAAATATGGCTTTGCGAAGCTATTCCACAAAGCCATATTTTATTCTATTCTATCGTCAGGATATCTCGGGTTTTCTGTGACCTTCGCTCACAAAAAAACGCTTCGCGGGATATTACCAATGAACAGTAACCACATAAGTTCTATTTTCTCAATATCACACATATTTTTCTTGTCTCATACTCACCATAAGTGTTATCATAATCATAAAACTGTACTGTCATTTCATATTTAAGGAGGAACATTTCTCATGGAAATCGAACGCAAATTTTTAATATCCAAAGAAAATCTGCCTGCAGATCTTAATTCTTATCCACATCACAGACTGGAACAGGGTTACTTATCCACCGCACCGGTAGTCCGTATCCGCAAAGAGGATGATAACTACTATCTCACCTATAAATCCAAAGGTCTTATGACCCGCGAAGAATATAATCTTCCACTTACAAAAGAATCCTACGAACATATGCGTCCAAAAGCTGACGGAATCCTTATTTCCAAAACCCGCTATCTTATTCCTGAAAAAGACGGACTCACCATTGAACTGGATGTATTCGATGCCCCCTATGAGGGACTCTATCTCGCAGAAGTGGAATTTTCTTCTGAAGAACAGGCACTCAGTTATAATCCACCTGTATGGTTTGGAGAAGATGTTACAAACTCCGGTAAATACCACAACAGTCATCTGAGTCAGAGGAATTTATAATAAAACAGCTCCGAAATATTGTTCTGTTAATATGCATTTGCAGGAATTGTAGTAACTCTTAGGTTCTGGAAATTCGCGTTATAAAAAATCCGCTCACTGTCTGAGCCGCTTTGCGGCGAGTTTGAGCGGATTTTTATGGTTTTAGCGGATTTTCAGAGCCTTAGAGTTACTGAGATTACATCTTTTTACCTTTTTCAGCAGCTCCATTCAGAGCTTCAAAAACAGCACTTCTGAATCCATTCTGTTCCAGGATTCTTACTCCCTCAATGGTACTTCCGGCCGGTGAACATACCATATCCTTCAGTTCTCCCGGATGCATGCCTGTTTCCAGTACCATTTTTGCGCTTCCAAGTAAAGCCTGTGCAGCAAACTGATAAGCCTGTTTTCTTGGCATTCCCTGGGCTACCGCAGCATCTGCCATTGCTTCTATGAACATAAAAACATATGCAGGTGAACATCCGCTTACAGCACTTACTGCGTCCATCAGACGCTCCGGAACTACTTCTGTACGTCCAAAGCTGTCTGTGATCTCACAGATCTGAGCCAGTTCTTCTGCCGATACTTTCTCATTGGCACATACACCAGTCATACCCTCCCCAACCTGAGCAGGAGTATTCGGCATCATTCTTACCACTTTCAGAGGCTGTCCACATTTTTCTTCTAACCAGGCAAGAGTTTTCCCCGGCGCAATGCTACAACTGTGTGTTCCGGTGTCAGTTCATCTTTTACTTCATTCAGCACTTCTTCATAAAACTGCGGTTTCACGGCCAGGAAAACCAGTTTTGTGTTTTTTACCACTTCATGGTTATCCAGGGTTGTAACCACTCCCAGCTTTTCTCTGCTTCGTTTGCTTCCTTCTTCTGTAAGATTGGAAACAATAATCTCATCTTTTTTATAAAGTCCTTTTTTCAGCATACCACTGATCATGGCAGAAGCCATATTTCCGCATCCGATAAATCCGATTTTCATAAATCTGCTCCTCTCTTGCAATTCCTGTTGTTTTCTGATAATTTATAACTGCTTTTTTCATATCTTTTTCTTGTTATAGATAATGATAATCATCCGGCAATCTGCCGTAAAATACTGAACAATTACAGATAATTATAATTCATTACTGTCCAATATGACTGTAAAGGGACCGTCATTCACAAGCTCCACTTTCATATCTGCCCCAAATTCTCCCTGCTCGACAATATCAATGTGTTCTTTGCATCTGGCAATTATGTATTTGTACAGATTTTCAGCCATATCAGGGCCCCTGCTCTTATAAAGGAAGGTCTGTTTCCTCTTTTACAGTCAGCATATAATGTGAACTGGGAAATAAGCAGAAGACTTCCGCCCACCTCCTTCAGGCCAAGGTTTGTCTTACCGTTTTCATCTTCGAAAATACGCATATTAACCATTTTATGAATCATTTTATCTGCGATTTCAACGGTATCTTCTTCTCCTACTCCGATAAGAACCATAAAGCCCTTGCCTATCTGCCTCGTACTTCACCATTAATTGTCACTTTTGAATGCATTACTCTCTGAATTACAAAACGCATAATTCACTCTCCTTAATCAACGGATTTCTGTCTGTTGATAGATAGCATAGCACATTTTTATCCGTTTTTCCATTGTAAAGTGTCACCTTGCGGCTGTTATCTCAAAATCTTGTTACTCGTCACTCCGTTCTCAGTAATGCTGCACAATTTCCTTTCATCATCTTATAATAAACCGGGATCAGAAGTGCACAGGCTCCGATCCATGCCATTGGACTGGCAATACATACAGATGTATATCCGATAATTCCGGAAAGACCTACTGTTGCAGCAATTCGCATAACCAGTTCAATCATACAGGCAGCAAAAGGTGCTTTGCCATTCTGCATGCTCTGGATGGATGTACGGTATACTGCCAGCAGTCCAAGCACAAAGTAAAAGGGAGCTACAATCGTCAGATACATATCTGAATAGTGATAGATTTCTTTTGTGGAATCTGAGAGAAACATTCTTACAATCGGATGTCTCAGCAGCAGAATTCCAATACACATGATCAGGTTAAATGCTTCTGTCTGGATCAGGCAGGCGCGCACGCCCTGACGGATACGGTCCCATCTGCCTGCACCAAAGTTCTGAGCTACATAGTTGGAAATTGCGGTCATCATTGCATTGTTTACCAGTACAGAAAGCTGGTCTGCTTTCGATGCTGCGGTATATCCTGCGACTGCTGCAGTACCCAGTGAGTTTACCACTGCCTGCATGGCAAGCTGTCCGATACACATGACAGACATCTGGAATCCCATAGGAAATCCGGTCTTCAGGTGCAGGACTGCCGTGTCTTTTAAATCTGTAAAATCTTCTCTGTGCAGATGCAAAATCGGAAAATTCTTCAGTCCTACAACCAGACTCAGCACTGCGGAAAGGAACTGTGACAGAATAGTCGCCCATGCAGCACCAGCCACCCCCATATGAAACGGTACAATAAACAGAATATCAAAAAAAATATTTAATACAGATGAAAATACCAGGAAATACAATGGTGTCTTACTGTCTCCCAATGCGCGGAGCATATTTGAGATCATGTTGTAGAAAACGGTAGCACCTGTACCAAGTAAAACCACAAACATATAGTCGTATGCTTCATCGGAAATATCAGCAGGAATCTGCATCCAGCGCAGAATCTGATGAGAAAGCAGACAGCAGATCAGTGTCAGCACTACTGTAAACGCAATACTCAGAAGCGCGGAAACCGCAACGCTCTTGCGCATTCCTTTTTCATCCTTTGCCCCGCATTTCTGTCCCAGACAAATACCAAAGCCACCTGTGAATCCATTAATAAAACAGAATACAAAATAAATAATAATACTGGTGGAACCTACTGCTGCCAGGGAATCTGCTCCCAGCGTTTTTCCTACAATCACAGAGTCCGCCAGTGTATAAAAAAGCTGAAACAGATTTCCCAGAATTACAGGAATCGCAAATTTCAGCAGTGACCGGAACGGATTGCCTGTAGTCAGATCCATCTCTTTTGATCTTGCCATGTTTCTTACTCCTCTCCTTGCACGATGTGCATACCAACGTTATAATTGTGACTATAACAAGCATTGTAAATGAATATATCCTGTGATAAATTGTCAGATCGTATTGATGCTCATGCTTCTGTGAGCAATTCATCACAGTGTACATATAATAAAATCGGAGAACTGTAATATGGCTATGCGTAAAATTCTTGTAGATGAAACCAATCGCGAACTTTGTGAACATGGAACTGTCGGTTTTCCCATGACCGTTAATCATGATGACCTGTGGGCATTTGAAGGAAAAAGTGTACCTATCCACTGGCACAATGACCTGGAGATCAGTCTTCCCAGAGAAGGAGAAGCTATCTATCAGGTGTACCGGAAAAGCTACACTGTCAGACCTGGAGATGTTCTTCTTCTGAACCGAAATGTACCTCATAGCTGTCACTCACCTAATAACAGTCATGCCAGATACAGTACCTTTCTGACACGTCCGGATTTCATATGCGGCGAATACGGAAGTGATGTGGAACGCAGATGTTTTCGCCCTTTTCTCCAGAATTCTGCTGTCCCCTGCATCCTTCTTACTTCCGAAAGTTCATGTACCCGGACTGTAATTCAAAAGCTCAATGAAACAGAAGCACTCTTTGATCAGAAGACCTTCTGTTATGAGTTGAAGATTAAGGGGCTTCTCTGTGAAATTTTCGGTATGATTCTCTGCGAACACCAGAATGATCTTGCAAAATTTATTCCGGCCAACCAGCTGGAACTGGAAAGGCTGGAACAAATGCTGGATTATCTTAATACGCATTTTGGATCTGTAATCTCTCTACAGGAACTGGCAGACCAGGTTCATCTGTCCAGAGAGGTCTGCTGCCGCCTGTTCAAAAAAATGACCGGCAAGACAATTACCGGCTATCTGGAAGAATATCGTGTAAACCAAAGTCTGCCTCTGGTTCAGAGCTGCCAATATTCTATGATCCAGATTGCAGATATGACAGGCTTCAGCAACGCCAGCCGTTTTGCCCGGGCATTCCGCCGACAATTCGGATGCAATCCCGGTGAATACAATTCTCTTAAGCTGCAAAAGTGCTAGAGCGTGTCTGAAAAAGGCTTTCTGCAAGATGTGCGTCACAATTTGTGGGATATTTTGCCCGGATGAGGCGCCGTAGCGGGCTACGGCAACTGAATTCGGGTGAAATATCCCGCAAGTGGGGCGTGTAGATTGCGGGAATGATTTTTCAGACACACTCTAGTAACCAGAGTGCGAAAGACATGGAAGATATCTACATATGATACGGCGTTCGCTTTGTCGCTTTAAATTATTTATGTATAAAAGTGCCGTATGAATTGACTTTTCAAATCATATCCTTTAAAATAGTAAATTATGAAATCATGTAACTGTTCCGTATTTTCACAGTTACGAATAATGTTACCTGAAAGGATGCAAAAACCACTATGAAAACTATCGGTTTTATCGGTCTCGGACTGATTGGCGGATCAATTGCCAAGGCCATCCGAAAATACCATGAAGACTACCGACTTCTTGCTTATGATCAGGATCGAGAAACACTTGCTGCAGCAGTAAGCAGCAATATGATCGATGCTGTATGCGAAGAACATGATGAACGTTTCAGGAGCTGCGATTATATTTTCCTGTGTGCTCCTGTAGAATTCAATGTAAAATATCTTGAATATTTCAAAGACAATATCGGTCCTGACACGATCCTCACAGATGTTGGAAGTGTCAAGGGCATTATCCATAAAGAAGTAGAACGTCTTGGAATGGAATCCCGTTTTATCGGAGGTCATCCAATGGCCGGTTCTGAGAAGACCGGATTCGAAGCTTCCAGTGACCGTCTGATTGAGAATGCTTACTATATTATCACTCCGGGCGGTGAAGTTGCACTGGAACGCCTGACAGATTTCACAGAGATGATTTCTTCCCTTGGTGCGATCCCGATGGTCCTTACAAGTGAAGAACACGATTTCATCACTGCCGGAGTCAGCCATCTGCCTCATATTATCGCTTCTGCACTGGTAAATCTTGTCAATATGCTGGACAGTGATCAGGAATACATGAAAACGATTGCAGCCGGAGGTTTCCGTGATATCACACGTATTGCTTCTTCTTCTCCAATTATGTGGGAGCAGATCTGTGTGGAAAATAATCAGAATATCTCCAATGTTCTGGATGACTACATCCGCCTGCTGGTTCAGATCAAATGTTTTGTGGATAACAAGGACTCCAGGAGTCTGTATCAGATGTTTGCAAGTTCCAGGGATTACCGTGATTCTATTGATGTGGTAGACAATGGTCTGCTGAAAAAAGCTTATGTCCTGTATCTTGATATTGCGGATGAGGCCGGCGGTATTGCTACGATTGCCACTATCCTTGCGATGGAGAAGATCAGCATTAAAAATATCGGTATCATTCACAACCGTGAATTCGAGGAAGGTGTCCTCAAAATTGAATTCTACGACAGAATCTCTATGGAAAAGGGTGCCGCACTCCTTAAAAAAAGAAATTATATTGTCTACGAACGCTAAACAGATCACCCTTTGACATTCATTTCAAAAATATTTTGTCAAAAGCAGATTGCTATAAATAACTGCAGGGAAATACAGAAATATTATAAAAACAGGCAGGAATCAAACATGGAAATAAAAAAACAGACAAACCTCAGAGGAGAACTCACTGTACCCGGAGATAAATCCATTTCTCATCGTGCAGTTATGTTCGGTTCTCTTGCACAGGGTACTACAAAGATCACACATTTTCTTGAGGGAGCTGACTGTCTCTCTACTATCTCCTGATTTCCGGAAATGGGAATCGATATTGAAAGAAATGCTTCCGAAATCCTCGTTCATGGAAAGGGACTTCACGGACTCAGTGCTCCGTCTGAAACTCTGGATGTGGGAAACAGCGGGACTACCACAAGACTGATCTCCGGAATTCTGGCAGGACAGTCTTTTACCAGCGAATTAAACGGTGACGCTTCCATTCAGTCCCGTCCAATGAAAAGGATTATGACTCCTCTTCTGTCTATGGGCGCTGATATCGTAAGTCTGAGGGGCAATGGATGCGCACCTTTGCGTATTACAGGAAAGTCTTTGCATGCCGCTCATTATCAGTCACCGGTTGCTTCCGCACAGGTAAAATCCTGCGTGCTTCTGGCTGGTATGTATGCAGATGGGATCACCAGCGTTACTGAACCGGTACTTTCCAGAAATCATACAGAAATCATGCTGAATTATTTCGGCGCAAATGTGACTTCCCAGGGAACAACTGCTTCTATTGAACCGGAGCCTGTGCTGAACGGACGCGAGATTAAAGTTCCCGGAGATATTTCTTCTGCTGCTTACTTTATCGCAGCAGGGCTTCTTACTCCCGGAAGTGAGATTCTTCTTAAAAATGTAGGCATTAATCCAACCAGAGACGGAATGCTTCGTGTATGCAAGGCTATGGGGGCTGATATTACTCTGCTGAATGCAAGTACAGAGGGTGAACCTACCGCTGACCTGCTGATCCGCACAAGCAGTCTTCACGGAACCACTGTTGAGGGTGAGATCATCCCCACACTGATTGATGAAATCCCGATGATCGCTGTGATGGCAGCTTTTGCAGAGGGGACTACTGTTATCAGGGATGCACAGGAGCTGAAGGTAAAAGAATCTGACCGTATCGCAGTGGTAACAGAAGGGCTGAAACGCATGGGAGCTGATATTCAGCCGACTGATGACGGAATGATCATCCATGGAGGAAAGCCACTTCATGGTGCCGAGATCAATTCTTATCTTGATCACCGTATTGCCATGTCCTTTGCTGTTGCAGGTACAATTTGTGACGGTACACTTACTATCAAAGATGGGGACTGCGTTAAAATTTCCTATCCGGAATTCTATGAAGATCTGTACTCTCTCGGAAAATAGCAACTGTCATTTATAATTATGCTGCTGTCAACATATCATTTTTTATGTTTGTTGACAGCAGCATAATTTTTACTGTTCACCGGTAATATCCCGCAAAATGTTTTTTTATCCTGCATATCTTTTGTCTTTCTGTACATACTTTTCATAATAAAGCATAATTTGCAATTCCTATTTACAGTATCTTCATACTCTCTCAGATTGTATTTTTATAGATACTTGAGAAATTTTATCCAAAATAGTCTTTTCTTTTTCCGATAAATCGGTTATAATGTGAATCGTCAGAAGATTGTTATTATTTTAACATTATTCAATTTGTTTTACTATAGCAGGATTTCACACTCTGATGGTCTGGATTAAGATGCATTATTTATGAGGATTGCTATACACACTGATATTATAATTTTCACGGTGAGTATACCATACAGGTATACAGCCAGAGAGGAGCTAACATTTATGAAAATCTTATTTTACGGCACAAAAAACTACGACGAAGAATTTTTCGAGAAGCTTCTTCCTTCCTATCCGGGAATTACAATTAAATTTACCGAAGCAAATATTCACGAAGAAACTGCTTCCCTTGCAAAAGGATATGAGGCAATCTGCGCTTTTGTAAACGCTGATCTGAGCACTCCTGTTATCGAAGAGCTGAATGCTCAGGGTGTAAAATTGATCCTTATGCGCTGCGCAGGATATAACAATGTAGATCTGGAAACTGCTCACAAATTCGGAATGAAGGTTCTGCGTGTTCCGGGATATTCTCCGGAAGCTGTGGCTGAGCATGCAATGCACTTGCGCTGACCGCAAACCGCCACACACATAAAGCATACATCAAATGCCGCGAAAACAACTTCTCTTTAAGTGGTCTGATGGGACTTAATTTCTATCAGAAAACTGCCGGAATCATTGGTACCGGAAAAATTGGCCAGGCAATGGCAAAAATCTGCAAAGGTTTTGGTATGAGAGTTATCGCTTACGATCTTTTCCCGAATAAGAGCCTGGATTATCTGGAATATGTATCTCTGGATGAGCTTCTGGCAACCAGTGATCTCATCAGTCTTCACTGCCCGCTTACAGAAGAAACCAAACACATCATCAATGAAGAAACTATCGCCAAAATGAAAGATGGTGTAATTCTTGTAAACACTTCCCGCGGCGGCCTGATCAAGACAGAGGACCTGATCTCCGGAATCCGTGATCATAAGTTCTTTGCAGTAGGACTGGATGTTTATGAAGAAGAAACTGATTTCGTATTCGAGGATATGTCCGAGCGTATTCTGCAGAGCTCCATTACCCAGCGCCTGCTCTCCTTCCCGAATGTAGTGATGACTTCTCATCAGGGATTCTTTACAAAAGAAGCACTGACTAACATTGCCGAGACTACTCTCGAAAATGCGAAAGCATTTATGGATGGGAACGAACTGAAGAACGAGGTTCTTTCCTGATAATTACAGAAATATGATCAGGGGGCTGTCGCAATAATAATTCCAGCGACGCCCCCTTGTAATTATTTTTCAGTTTTCGTTTTAGTTTCTGATTTCGTTGTATCTGCAGAATCTGATGTTTCAGTTTTATCCGCAGATTTTTTTGCAGAAGAATCTGAAGTTTCTGCTTTATCTGTATTTTCCGTTTTATCTGTAGTTTCTGTTGCATCTGTAGTATCTGTAATGTCAGCAGTTTCTTCCTCAGGCTCATCAATCTGTTTCATATCCTCGTCAGAAGTATCTGCATCCATTTCATTCAGCTCTTCTTCTGTCAGCGGTTCAAGATCATCCTGATAAATTTCCTTATTTGTAATATCATCTTCTGACTTCTTCCCACATCCGGCAAGACCGATGGATGCCAGAAGCATTCCTGTAATCATAAAATATTTTATTTTTTTCATTTTAATCATCCTTCGTCTGTTCCACATAACACAAATGGTATTTCATTTTCAGATAATATTTATTCTGCTGTTCTCAATCTGCCTGCCAGATCTTTTATTTCCTGTATGATATCTTCTCTGTCTCTGACCGGCACTTTGTCTGTACGGTTCACATATACAGTCCCCAGACTGTCACAGCTCATCTGACGAAGCAGCATCTCTGCCGTACTTTCCGCTTTTTCTCTGGGTCCGATACTTCCTGCTGTCAGCAGAACTGCTCCTGTTTTCTTCTTAGGAACAGGTTCTTCTTTACGGATATATCTTGCACTGAAATAGGTCTGCAGTCTGCTCATCACAGCAAGAAGCATTCCCGTAACCTCCTCAAAATATACAGGAGATGCCATAATAATATGGTCACATTCTTCAATGTACGAAAGAACCTCCTGCCATTCATCTTTGACTGCGCATCCTGCATGGTCAAAACACCATCTGCAGTCTATACACGGTCGGATATCTGCCCTGTAGGCATTAACCACCTTAAAATCCCCTCCAAGATTTTCCTGCAGAGTCCGGATCATATATGCAGTTTCACCGTTCTTTCGCGGTGAACCGTTGAATATCAATGTTTTCATCTTTATTTTTCCTCATATTCTTTCCTGAGAAGTGCAATCTCACGAGTCCATCCCTCATCATCATTCGGTGTTTCCAGAATAAATGGGATTCCTTTTGTGGCAGGATGTCTGATCACACGTACCAGAGCTCCCAGACCAATTTCACCTTCACCAATCTTCGCATGTCGGTCTTTGTGACTGCCAAGTCCATTCATACTGTCATTCAAATGAATTGCTTTTAATCTGTCAAATTCTGTAAATACCCCATCAAGGTTATTTACAATATCATATCCGCCATCCCAGACATGACAGGTGTCAAGACAGACACCCATCTTATCTTTTCGTTCTACCCTGTCAATGATCTGGCGCAGTTCATCAAAGTTTCGACCTATTTCACTGCCTTTTCCTGACATGGTTTCCAGAAGTACTGTAGTGCTCTGTTCTTCTGTAAGTACTTCATTCAAAATCTCTGCAATCCTAGCAATACCAGTTTCTGCGCCCTGTCCGACATGGTTTCCCGGATGAAAATTATAATAATTTCCTGGAGTCAGTTCCAGACGTTTCAGATCATCTGCCATTGTCTCTCTGGCAAAATCTCTCAGATTCTCCTTCGCTCCGGCACAATTCATCGTATAAGGTGCATGCGCTACTATTTTTCCAAAATGATTCTCCTGTGCAAGCTGCAGAAATTCCTGCACATCCTGCAAATTAATATCCTTTGCCCTTCCACCTCTTGGATTTCTGGTAAAAAAACGCAAAGGTATTACCTCCATTTGCAAGTGTCTGTTTTCCCATTGCCAGGTATCCTTTGGAAGAACTTGTGTGATTTCCTATAT
>ENA-OQJH01000075-OQJH01000075.1-human-gut-metagenome-genome-assembly--contig:-NODE-75-length-53802-cov-12.961938_pt1 | contig 53802 bp, 60 predicted proteins | sample MGYA00242597_ERZ504763 | MGnify/ENA primary metagenome ERZ504763 (study PRJEB26092, sample SAMD00036359) | human gut metagenome | host: Homo sapiens | study: EMG produced TPA metagenomics assembly of... | reverse complement strand
ATAATATTATTGCAATTTTAGTATTTTTGCACATACTACTTTACAAAATATTTATATCTTGTAGTAAAATTTTATAAAACTTAACTTTTTTAACATAAACACTTGATTTTTGATACTCAAAGGAGTATCTTAATTTCAGAAATAATGTTAAGCGAAATGAACGAGGCGTTCCACCATAGATGGAGTGCCCTCTTTTTTAATAAACTAAGAAGTCCGGCATAAAACAAGAATATTTGAGTTTATATGTTGTGCAGCTGTTTAAACATTATTTGAAAATAACAATTCACTCAAGGGGATTGATGAACAGAAAGGATGTAAGATATGAGCGAACAGGAATATTTCAACGTAGCAGACATCTTTGGAGAGAACGTATTTAACGATGCAGTTATGCAGGAGCGTCTTCCAAAGAAGGTTTACAAGAAGCTCCATGAGGTTATGGACGAAGGAAAGGAGCTTGATCTCGAGACTGCTGATGTTATCGCACACGAGATGAAGGAATGGGCCATTGAGAAGGGTGCAACACACTATACACATTGGTTCCAGCCACTTACAGGCGTTACTGCTGAGAAGCATGATTCATTTATCACTTCTCCAATGCCAAACGGAAAAGTACTTATGAGCTTTTCAGGAAAAGAGTTAATAAAGGGTGAGCCGGATGCCTCATCTTTCCCATCAGGTGGTCTTCGTGCTACATTTGAGGCAAGAGGATATACAGCCTGGGATTGTACATCACCTGCATTTGTAAGACAGGATGCAGCAGGCGCAACACTTTGCATTCCAACAGCTTTCTGTTCATATACAGGCGAGGCTCTTGATCAGAAGACACCTCTTCTTAGATCAATGGAAGCAATCAACGATCAGGCACTGAGACTTCTTAGATTATTCGGAAATACAACATCAAAGAAGGTTACTCCTTCAGTCGGACCTGAGCAGGAGTACTTCATTGTAGACCGTGAGAAGTATTTACAGAGAAAGGATCTCATCTTCACAGGACGTACACTTTTCGGAGCTATGCCTCCAAAGGGACAGGAGATGGATGATCATTATTTCGGAGCTATCCGTGAGAGAATCGCAGCTTACATGAGAGATGTAAACAAGGAGCTCTGGAAGCTTGGTGTTTCAGCCAAGACACAGCACAACGAGGTAGCACCTGCACAGCACGAGCTTGCACCTATCTATGCTGAGTGCAACGTAGCTGTTGACCACAACCAGCTCATCATGGAGACACTCAAGAAGGTGGCAGGCCGTCACGGACTCCAGTGCTTACTTCATGAGAAGCCATTCGCAGGAGTTAACGGTTCAGGAAAGCATGACAACTGGTCAATCACAACAGATGATGGTATCAACATGCTTGAGCCTGGCAAGACACCACATGACAATGTACAGTTCTTACTCGTACTCACATGTATGTTAAAGGCAATCGACGAGCATGCAGCACTTCTTCGTGCGGCAGCAGCAGATGTAGGAAATGATCACAGACTTGGAGCTAACGAGGCACCACCTGCAATCCTTTCTATCTACCTTGGAGACCAGCTTGGAGACGTATTGAACCAGCTTATCGCAACAGGTACAGCTACACACAGCTTAAAGGGTGAGAAGCTTGAGACAGGTGTTAAGACAATTCCTGATTTCATGAAGGATGCTACAGACCGTAACCGTACATCACCATTCGCATTCACAGGAAATAAGTTCGAGTTCCGTATGGTTGGTTCACAGGATTCTGTTGCACAGGCCAACATCGTGCTTAACACAATCGTTGCTGAGGCATTCTCAGACGCTTGTGATATACTTGAGAAGGCAGACAACTTTGACCTCGCTGTACATGATCTCATCAAGGATTACGCAGTAGAGCACCAGAGAATCGTATTCAACGGAAACGGATACTCAGATGAGTGGGTAGCTGAGGCAGAGAGACGTGGACTTCCAAACATCAAGTCTATGGTAGATGCAATTCCTGCATACGTTGCTCCTGAGTCAGTTGCAGCATTCGAGAAGTTCGGTGTATTTACAAAGACAGAGCTTGAGAGCCGTGCCGAGATAGAGTATGAGACATATGCAAAGACTATTAATATAGAAGCAAAGGCTATGATTGATATTGCCGGAAAGCAGATTATTCCTGCAGTTATCAAGTATGTTACATCACTTGCACAGTCAGTTAACTCAGTTAAGAGTGCAGTTGCTGATGCAGATGTATCTGTTCAGTCAGAGCTTCTTACAGAGAGCTCAGCTCTTCTCTCAGATGCACAGGTTGCACTTGCAAAGCTTAAGGATGAGACAGCAAAGGCCGGTGCTATGGAAGAGGGCAGAGAGCAGGCTGTTTACTATAGAGATGTTGTAAAGACTGCTATGGATGCTCTTCGTACTCCGGTTGATGAGCTTGAGATGATTGTCGACAAAGAGATGTGGCCAATGCCATCATATGGCGATTTAATCTTCGAGGTTTAATCCTTGTAGTTTAAGGCTCAAAGCTTACGGAAAGCTGTTTAGAGCGGCATATATGATTTAATTTAACATAATAATAAAATGGAGACATTTTGCTGAACCACGAAGCTGTGGAAATTGGTGAAGTGTCTCTATTTTTTATAAATTTTATTTTCGATAAAATGAAAAAATGAAAGAAGAAACAGGAAAGAGAGGACATTACTATGACAGAAGAGATTAGTGGAGTAATTTTCGGAGTCTGGTTCCTTATTGGAGCAGCATTGGTATTCTGGATGCAGGCAGGTTTTGCTATGGTAGAAGCAGGTTTTACCAGAGCAAAGAATACCGGTAACATCCTTATGAAAAACCTCATGGATTTCTGTATTGGTACAGTTGTATTCATACTGATTGGTTTTTCACTTTTATTAGGTGAAGATGTTCTTGGTTTCATCGGTAAACCGGGATTTGACATCTTTACATCTTACAAAGATTTTGACTGGTCAAACTTTGTATTCAACCTGGTTTTCTGTGCGACAACAGCAACTATCGTATCAGGAGCTATGGCTGAGAGAACAAAATTTATTTCCTATTGTGTTTATTCAGGAGTTATTTCAGCACTTATTTACCCAATCGAGGCTCACTGGATCTGGGGCGGTGGCTGGCTTTCACAGATTGGCTTCCATGATTTCGCAGGTTCATGTGCCATCCACATGGTTGGTGGTATCAGTGCTCTTGTAGGAGCTGCAATTCTTGGACCTCGTATCGGAAAGTTTACAAAGGATAAAAACGGAAAGATTACAAAAGTAAACGCTATTCCGGGTCATAACATCACAATTGGTGCACTCGGTGTATTCATTCTCTGGCTTGGCTGGTATGGATTCAACGGTGCAGCAGCAAAATCAGTAGAGCAGCTTGGTTCTATCTTTGTAACAACAACAATCGCACCTGCACTTGCAACAGTAGTATGTATGATTTTCACATGGCTCAAATATGGCAAGCCTGATGTGTCAATGTGTCTGAATGCTTCACTTGCAGGACTTGTAGCTATCACAGCAGGATGTGATGTAACAGATGCACTCGGTGCTATTATTATCGGTTCCGTAGCAGGACTTCTCGTTTGCTTCGGTGTATGGTTCCTTGACAATGTACTTTGTGTGGATGATCCTGTAGGTGCTGTCGCAGTACATATGATGAATGGTATCTGGGGAACAATCGCTGTTGGACTTTTTGCCACAAACAGTGCTCCGGGATATTCAATCGCTGATTCAAAGGGCAACGAGCTCGTAGGACTTTTCTACGGCGGTGGATTTAAGCTTTTAGGACTCCAGCTCACAGGCTTTGTTTCTGTTGCAGCATGGACAGTAGTAACTATTACAATCGTATTCCTTGTTATCAAGGCTACACTGGGACTTAGAGTTTCAGAGGAAGAGGAAATCGTAGGACTTGACCCAACAGAGCATGGTCTTCCATCAGCATACGCAGGATTTGCTATCATGGATGTATCAGGTGATGTTATGGATGTCAATGAAAATACAGACCTTGGTTCTTCAGAGTATGCAACAGCTTCTAAGGCAAAGAAGGATGCAGCAGTGCCTGTTGTAAATGCAACAACACCGGCTTCTTCAAGCGGTATCCACAAGGTTGTTATTATTTCAAAGCTTACAAAGTACGACAAGCTTCGTAAGGCTATGAATGACTTAGGTGTAACAGGAATGACAGTGACACAGGTTATGGGCTGCGGTATCCAGAAGGGTGCCGGCGAGAAATACCGTGGAGCTGAGCTTGATGCGACATTACTTCCAAAGGTTAAAGTTGAGGTAATCGTTGGCAAGATTCCGGTAGAAAAGGTTATTGAGACTGCTAAGAAGACTCTCTACACCGGACATATCGGAGATGGCAAGATCTTCGTTTACGACGTGGCACAGGTTGTCAAGGTTCGTACAGGCGAGGAAGGAATTGAGGCATTACAGGATGTAGAGTAATGCAAATTATTATCTAATCCCCTTAGCATATATACATCAACAAAAACCCCCGAGGATATGATCCTTGGGGGTTTTGCTTTAGATAATTAAGTTGTGAATTGTAATGGTTAACGATGAGTGCTACCGGTCACTGTTACCGGATGAACCGGAGCTGCCAGTATCAGTACTACCTGAACCGGAGCCACCAGTACCAGCACCTGAGCCAGCACCGGTACCAGTTCCGGCTTCACCTGTCTGTGCTCCAGCCGCAGTGCCGTCAGTACTGCCCGGTGTAGTACCGGAATTGGTAGGATCCGTGGTGGTTGGTGAGCTGTTGATCAGCGATGTTGCATCATGTAATGTACATACGGTATTCATGAACGTATCATCCGCCATGAATTCATACTCAGGGCTGCCTGATACAGCGCCTGTTATAAATACCTTTGATGTTTTATTCGGACAATACGGACCGGCAATGGCTCCCGAATCGGCACAAATTTCAAGTGCAACATGATGGTCGCAGTTGTCTGTCGGCACAGTGTCTGTATCAAAATATTCGGTTGTCAGCATTGATCCACGAGGATCATTGTCACATATTCCATCTAGAGGAACAAGCCCTGATTTGCTGCATACCGTGGTATTTGTTATACCATCCGGTTGTACAAAGTCTTTGGTTTCAAGTCCTTCATGGATTCTGCTCATGGCATTCCTCCATATATTCTTAGGGTAGGATGTGAGCTTGCCGGACTGTTTTGAGTTGTCATCATAGCCGCCCCATACGACACATGTGTAGTATGGTGTGTAGCCTGCCCAAAGGCAGTCGCGGTTACTGGTTGTGGTACCGGATTTACCCGCCTGGGCTATCTGGCTGTCAAAGCGCGCCAGCTTTCCGGTTCCCTGTGTCAGAACATCCTTCATGGCATCTGTAAGAAGCCATGCCGTAGTATCCTTGATTACAGTACGTGTGTTCTGCGTATTGGTCTTGTCAAGTAATACATTGCCATCGTGGTCAAGAACCTGAGTGTAGAACTTTGGCTCTAAGTATACTCCGCCGTTGGCTATAGTAGCATATGCACCTGTGAGCTCAAGGTTTGTGACACCCTTTGTCAGTCCGCCGAGCGCCAGTGACAGGTTTTTGTCGGAATCGGTGAGAGTTGAAATACCGAAATCCTCCGCATATTTGTAACCGAGCTCAACCCCGATATCCTGTAAGGTTTTGACTGTTACAATATTGATGGACTTTGTTATTGCCCATCGGATGGAGGTAAAGCCTCCGAAAGATTTGTCATAGTTGTTAAAGGTTTTTGAACCTACTGTAAAAGGTGCATCATCCTGCACGGATGCAAGTGTTTTGCCGCCTGCATCAAGAGCTGCAGCATAGCAGCCAATTATCTTGAAGGTAGAACCGGGCTGTCTGCATGTGTCGGTGGCTCTGTTCCATGTTCTGTTGCCGGATTTGTCGCCTCGTCCTCCGACCAGTGCCTTTACCTCGCCGGTGCTCTGGTCTATGACTGTCATGCAACCTGCGCTCCAGCGTGATATTGACAGCTTCAGAACCCTCCACAATTGAATCGCCCTCTTCAAGTACATCCTGCTCGTACTGTGCAATAGCTGCGTTACATTCATCAGGGCTAGAGTAGTTGATGCTGAAATCATCATTGTTGGTTTTCTTCTTATAAAAAGAGAGCATGGTCTGGTTCGTATAAGTCTTGTATGAACCGTCTGCCTTTTTTACCTCGAAGGAAAGCTGGAACGAATACTTTGCATCGGACGGATAGTTGGATGGATTGTTTGCCTCCTCGTCACATATGGTCTGCATAGTAAGATCCTGTGTCGATTTGATAGTTAGTCCGCCCTGGTAAATCAGCTTGTAGGCTTCCGTCTCAGAGTAACCGGCGGCTGTGAGATCGTCGAACACGTTGTCGATGAGTGCATCAATAAAGTATGTGTTCACAGAGCCTGAGCCTGCGGTGTTGTACTCAGCAATTCTTGAGTAGACATCATCGGCCATGGCTCATCATATTGCGCCTTGGTGATATAGCCTGATCCTTCATGTTATTTAACACCTTTTCACGTCTCTTGGCATTTTTGTCAGGGTGTGTGATAGGGTTGTAGCCGGATGGATTCTGAGTGATACCTGCGATGACAGATGCTTCGGAAAGCGTGAGCTCTGAGACATCCTTGTTAAAGTACTTCTTGGATGCGGCCTGCACACCGAGGTATTTGCCCCCAGATTGACCGAATTCATGTAGTTTTCAAGAATCCAGTCCTTGTCTTTTACTTGCTTTTCAAGCTCAAGGGCAAGGTACTGCTCCTGAATCTTTCTCTGAAGCTTTTCTACAAAGGAAGTCTCGCTTGTCCAACTGGTCAGTACGTTGTTCTTGATGAGCTGCTGTGTTATCGTGCTGGCTCCCTCACTGAATCTGCCTTTGACAGACCGGAGATAAAGGCTCTTGCGATACCATGCAGGTCGATGCCGTTGTGGTCGTAAAAGCGTTCATCCTCGATTGCAACAAAAGCATGCTGCAAATCCAGCGGAATCTCATCGATGGTGACATACTGCCTGTTTGCCCCCTGACCTACGAGTGTGGCGGTTTCTTCTCCGTTTGCCGCCAGAACGGTAGTTGAGTAGCCGGTAGGAGTGACATCGATCTTTGATATGTCAGGTGCGGAATCAATGATTCCCTTCATGACACCGATTCCTGAACTGATGCCGGCTGCGCCTGCTACAATTACTACAACCAGAAGAATCTTTAGAACAATGAGCTTGACCTTGTTTTTGACCTTAGAGCTCTTATTGTCATATTTCCGGAGCAGCTGCATTGTAGCTTTTTTGCCGTAATTCATATATAGGCTCCTTGTCATTATAAAGATTTGTAATCTTGTTTGTATATACTGTGATTAGAAAATAAACAGTATACATTATTATATCAAATATAGCATTTAAATGCAATTTACAGATTGGTTTTCATATTATATAATACAGGTAACAATTATAAAGTGTCTTAAGATGCATGAGTGTAATCAGGCAATATCAGGATGGAAAGAATATCTATGTACAGAGAATACTATAAGCCTGTACGTGTACAAGGGCGGACAGGGTGAGATAACAGAGAAGAAATCGAGGTTTATAGCAACCGTAAGGCCGGTAGAGTCTGAGGATGAGGCTGTAAGCTTCATCAATGAGACGAAAAAGAAATACTGGGATGCAAGGCACAACTGCAGTGCCTTTGTTATAGGAAAGAGACAGGAACTGACCAGATGCTCGGATGACGGGGAGCCTGCAGGCACCGCAGGCCGTCCTATGCTTGATGTGCTCCTTAAGGAAAATATCCATAATGCCGCTGTTGTAGTAACGAGGTACTTCGGTGGGGTGCTGCTTGGCACAGGCGGACTTGTGCGTGCGTATCAGCAAGCCACAAAGGCGGGGCTTTCGGCAAGTGAGATAATAGAGAAGAAGGATGGTGCAGTACTGTTTATAAGGACGGACTATACCGGAATCGGAAGACTTCAGTATCTGTTTGCACAGGAGAAGATTACGGTGATGGACACAGCGTATGAGGCGGATGTGCTCGTGAAAGCCGTTATCCCGGAAAATGATAAAAAACGCATAGAGAAAACAATCATAGAGCAGACAAACGGCACGGCAAAGCTTGAGTGGGGCGATGAGGTGACATTTGCTGAATATGATGGCGAGGTGTTGCTGTTTAAAAATTAGCCGGTGCTCACATTTTAGCAGGACAAGCAGAATTTATATTCAATTACATTCAATTAAAATAAAAAAATGCTTGACACTGTATAACCACATGTGTATAATATCTTTTGTTGAGACAACACATTGGCCCATCGCCAAATGGTAAGGCAACGGACTCTGACTCCGTCATTTCAAGGTTCGAATCCTTGTGGGCCAGCTAAAGAGAACTTCGATAGAAGTTCTCTTTTTTTCTTGTGTAATAATGCGATTTGTTATAAAATAAAAACGTGTATGACTTAAAAAGTTATAGAAGGATGGTGTGATATGAACAAGAATTTTTTAAGAATTATTAATCTTATAGAAGAACTCGGCTCTGAAAAAAAGACACCAATTACTATACAGCAATACCAGGATATCATTAATAAAAGCTCAAATCTTTGGATGTCCAATGGTGTGGATGAAGCGTTTAGATTTATCAGAAGTTACTTCAATTTTATAGACTAGAGGAATTAGATATGGCTTTTTCATTTGACAGCAGAATACGTTACAGCGAGGTGGATTCGTCATGCAGACTGAGCCTTACGGGGCTTACCAATTATTTTCAGGACTGTAGTGTGTTTCACTCACAGTCACATGATGTGGGAATCAGATTTCTTGCGGACAATCATATAGCATGGGTGCTTTCATCATGGCAGATATGCATAAACAGACTTCCACTTCTTAATGAACAGGTAAAGATATCCACATGGGCATATGGTATGAAGGCGTTTTACGGTTACAGAAATTTCACGCTTGAAGATACAGGCGGCAGCACATTGGCATATGCCAATTCTGTCTGGGTGCTTGTTGATACACGAACCGGCAGACCGGTGAAGGTGCCTCAGGAGTTTGCGGATACATACGGTCTTGAGCCGCAGCTTGAGATGGAGTGTGCAAAGCGCAAGCTTCATATTCCTGATGATATGGAGAAAAAGGGTGAGATTGTGGTTCCTCAGTTTTTTATAGACAGCAACCATCATATGAACAATGAGAAGTATGTTATGCTGGCGCAGCAGCTTCTGCCGAATGATTTTGAAATATCTGAGCTTCGTGTGGAGTACAGAAAAGAAGCAAAGCTTGGTGATACAGTTATATCATACGTGAAGTACACATCAAAGAGTGTGACAGTGGTGCTTGCGGATACGGATAAAAACCGTATTCGGTGGTGGAGTTTTTGAGTGAGCCGGTACCGGGAAAATAATTATAATTCCATTATTTAACAACGATACAGTTTTGATACAGAAAGGACGGAAAAACATGAGATTAGGAGAATATCAGGAGCTTGTATGTGTAAAGAAGGTTGATTTTGGCATATATCTGTCAACATCTTCTGCTTCGGAGGAGAGGGTACTGCTTCCGGCAAAGCAGATTCCGGATGGAGTAAAGCAGGGGGATAAGCTTAAGGTCTTTGTATACAAGGACTCTAACGACAGACTTATTGCTACGACAAACGAGCCAAAGCTGACACTTGGAGGTTTATCAGTGCTTACTGTCAAGGAGGTGACTAAAATAGGGGCGTTCCTTGACTGGGGGCTTGAAAAGGACCTGTTTCTTCCTTACAAGGAGATGGTCAGAAAGGTCAGCGCCGGAGATGAGATACTTGTTACATTATACATAGATAAAAGCCAGAGGCTTTGCGCTACCACAAAGGGTATTTACCATATGCTGAGCACCGATTCACCATACAAAAAGGACGATATGGTTTCAGGCCGTGTGTATGATTTTAGCGACAATTTCGGTACATTTATCGCTGTGGATGACAAATATTCAGCTAAGATACCGGTTTTTGAGAATGCTGCTTATCTGAAGCTTGGAGATGTGATAGAGGCAAAGGTCACTGATGTCAAGGCGGATGGCAAGCTGGACCTGACAATGAGGGAAAAGGCATATATTCAGATGGATTCCGACTCTGAAAAGCTCCTTGAGCTGCTTGATTCATACGCAGGTGTGCTTCCGTTTTCGGAAAAGGCAAGCCCTGAGGTAATCAAGAGAGAAACAGGACTTAGCAAAAATGCATTCAAGCGTGCAGTTGGTCATTTATATAAGGAAAGAAAGATTGATCTCACAGATGGCAAAATCCGTCTTAAGAAATAACAGTCTTTTTAATAAATTTTAACAGGAAAGAAGGGCAATAACATGAAAAACGTTATCAGTACAGACAAGGCACCGGCAGCAATCGGACCATATTCACAGGCTATCGAGGTAAATGGTATGGTATATACTTCCGGAGTGATACCGGTAGTTCCGGAGACCGGTGAGATTCCTGAGGCTCACAGGCACAGGCAAAGCAGGCATTTACAAATCTGTCACGTCTGCTTGAGGCAGCAGGAACAAGCATGGACAATGTAGTAAAGACTACAGTTTTCATCAAGGAGATGAATGACTTCGGTGCAATAAATGAGGTATATGCCACATTTTTAACGGAGCATACCCTGCAAGAAGCTGTGTTGAGGTTGCAAGGCTTCCAAAGGATGTAATGCTTGAGGTTGAGGCTATTGCTGTAAAATAAAATTATTACATAAGTATTTCATGCGACATAAGTCCTATTCGTTGGAAAAAGTCAAGATTTCTTAAGAATTCACTAAGAAACGTTGACATATATATGTTGCTTTGTTATAATGACAAAGTAATATTTGTAACAAATTCGTAATAACTGTTACAAATTCATACAACGGAGGGTAAAATGAAAGTAAATTATGTGAAACTTACAGCCGGAGTGCTTACAGGTTTTATGGCTCTGTCCTCAGTGCCATATGCAGTATATGCGGCTGGACCTACTGCAGGAGTAGCTAGTTATACATCAGATATTGTTAGTACATCAAACACTCTTACAGCGGGTGTTACATCTATGTTGACAGATGTAATGTTAAAAGGTGATGATACATCAGAGACTGCAACAGATGTTGCGGCAACAGATGCCGAGCCGGTTAAATCAGCATATGCTGATACAGCGGTTGCACAGGTTAGCGACAGCGTTAATATACGTGCGAGTGCAGATGAAAACAGCGAGTCTCTTGGAAAGCTCTATAACAATGGAATTGGAACAGTACTTGAGACAACCGATAACGGATGGTACAAAATCCAGTCCGGTTCAGTAACAGGATATGTAAAAGGCGATTATGTTGTAGTCGGTGACGATGCACTCGTACAGAGCGCAGGACGTCGCGTGGCAACAGTCAATACTGAGACACTCAAGGTCAGAACAACAGCATCTACTGATGCAGAAGTACTTGGTCTCGTGTCCGGAGAGGATGATCTCACAGTTGTGGATGAGTCAACAGACGGATGGGTAGGTGTATCTACAGCAGACGGTACCGGATATGTATCTACAGATTATGTGACACTCGATACAGAGTTCACTTATGCTGAGTCTAAGGAAGAGGAAGCAGCAAGACTTGCCAAGGAAGAGGCAGAGCGTAAGGCGGCTGAGGAAGCAGCCAGAAAGGCTGAAGAGGCAGCTAGAAAGGCTGAGGAGGCAAAAGCAGCCAAGGCAGCAGCAAAGAAGTCTTCTAAGTCTTCAAGCAAATCATCAAGCAGTTCTTCATCAGAGAAGAGCTATAGCGCACCAAGTGGTTCAAACGGACAGGCTGTTGTTAATTATGCATCACAGTTCGTTGGCAATCCTTATGTTTACGGTGGCTCAAGTCTTACAAACGGAACAGATTGTTCAGGATTTGTAATGTCAGTTTATGCACAGTTTGGCATCAGCTTACCACACAGCTCATCAGCAATGAGAAGCGTTGGATACGGTGTGAGCACAAGCGATATGCAGCCTGGAGATATCATCTGCTATAGCGGACATGTTGCTATCTACTGTGGTGGAAACACTATTGTACATGCAAGCAATCCATCAGACGGTATCAAATATACATCACCGGCTAACTACAAATCAATCATTGCAGTTAGAAGAATTTTCTAATAAATTCATGCTGGATAGGTAAATACGGATCTATAAAGACCTTCATCTCATCGAGATGGAGGTTTTTTTACATATAGAAACTTTATTTTTGTTTATGATATTTGAAATAAGTGGCCTGTATGATATACATATATGCTTAAAAACGGGACTAATTTAAACAGAATGGAAAACTGGGCTGTCAAGCGTAATTTTTATCACATATATCAAAATAGCAACATGCACAAAAAAGTGGATATGCTGAACCCGGTAAATTCGGATTGGGGATAAATGTGGATAACTATCAACAAAAGTAAACCTCAAAGTGCCTTAAAAATGAGTTATGCACGGAGTTATGCACATTATCCACATTTTTGAATGTGAGCAAAAGAACAACTGTTTTGTAAAGTTCTGATAAAGTTGCACTAAATTAGTAATATTTGGGAAATAATATTGACATTTTAATTGTAAATAATAGTATTAAAATACTTTATAATTGTCGGACAACTTGAAAAGTGTTGATTATGTAAGTTAATTTTGTTATACTTCAAATTATGATTAAAAAGATAGATATTGCAGGGCTACAACTTGATAACTATACAGTACGCGAGATGATCATGAGAGTCGACAGGCGTATTTCAGAGAAGATACTCACTACAATAGAGGAAGTGAATATGGATACGCTGGCATTGGCGGAGTCTGATGAAGAGGTGAAGCAGTCACTGGAGGCATGCGATTATACTGTCATTGCGGATGAAGGCATACTAAGGGCGGTATCGGCAGATACCTTGCAGCGCCGGCATGAGATAGAAGATCATGACTTCTTTTATGAGCTTTTTAAGAGGCTTGAGAGAAATGATAAAAAATCTTTGTGATTGCAGAGTCACAGAAAGCTGTTGATGAGGCTGAGGAATTTCTGCTTGGATTATTTGACAGAGCGCGAATATCCGGAAAGGGTGTTCTTGATGACTCACCGGGATGCAGCGAAAACCTTGTCAATGAAATTAACATCGTTTCACCTGATGTGATTGCATCATTTCTTCCGTCTCCGGCACAGGAGAAGTTCCTTTTACACAACAGGGAAAAGCTGTTGATGAACCTCTGGTACGGAATCGGAAATAATAAGTTCATGGGGAAAAAGCATGGATTTATTGGAAAAATAAGAAAAATGCTTGATGTGAAGCGCCTTACGCATCTTATCAACACCTATGAACATAGACAAAACAGTTCGATATAGTTAATTCTTATAACAATAGAAGAAAAAATAAGAGGAAATGTGTAAAAATTGTACATTTACCTCTTTATTTTTTTGTGCGAATGTATTAAAATAATAGCAAGTATTTATGCAATTAGTTATAAAGAGACTGTGAGGGCAATGCACAGTTACAAAAGGGGAGAAGGAGAACGATTTATGATTTCCAATCAGATACTTCAAAATACAATTGATGGCCTTAAAGGAATTACGAGAACCGATCTTTGTGTGATAGATGTAGAGGGCAAGATTCTTGCAGCTACGTTTCCGAACGCGGAGGCGTTTATAGAGCCGGCACAGGCCTTTGTTGCATCACCGGCAGACAGTCAGGTGATTAATGGATGCCAGTTTTTCAAGGTCTTTGATGATCACCAGCTGGAATATGTGCTTTTAGCTTATGGTGACAGCGAGGATGTCTATATGATAGGCAAGATTGCAAGCTTCCAGATTCAGAATCTTTTGGTTGCATACAAGGAGAGATTTGACAAGGATAATTTTATAAAGAATCTGCTTTTGGATAATCTCCTTCTGGTTGATATATACAATCGCGCGAAGAAGCTTCACATTGATATTGAAGTGCGGCGTGTAGTATTTATTGTTGAGACAAACAGGGAGAAGGACGGCAACGAGCTTGAGAAGATCAGAAGTCTTTTCGGCGGCAAATCAAAGGATTTTGTTACAGCTGTTGACGAGAAGAATATAATAGTAGTGAAGGAACTGGCAGAAAACGAGACCTATGATGATCTCAGAAAGACAGCCGAGGTGATTTTGAATCTGTTCAGATCCGAAGCGGATGGGGTGCATATTGCATATGGTACTGTTATCAATGAGTTGAAAGAGGTGTCGCGCTCATATAAGGAGGCCAGGATGGCTCTCGATGTCGGAAAAATCTTTTTCGAGGAGAGAAATATTATAGCATATTCCCAGCTTGGAATAGGCCGTCTGATATATCAGCTCCCGATTCCTCTATGCAAGATGTTTATCAAAGAGATATTCGATGGCAAATCCCCTGACGATTTTGATGAAGAAATATTATCTACTATAAATAAGTTCTTTGAGAATAGCCTGAATGTATCTGAGACTTCAAGACAGCTCTACATTCACAGAAATACTCTTGTATATAGATTGGACAAGCTTCAGAAAAGTACAGGACTCGACCTTAGAGTGTTCGAGGATGCCATCACATTTAAGATTGCCCTTATGGTAGTCAAATATATGAAATATATGGAATCAATGGACTATTAAGGAGAAAGTAATGATTAAACTTGAACATGTCAGTAAGGCATATTCTGCAGGTATACCTGCTCTCAATGATGTCAATCTCGAGATTGATGATGGAGAGTTTGTTTTCGTATGCGGAGATAGTGGATCCGGTAAATCCACTTTGATTAAGCTTCTTTTAAAGGAGCTTGATCCTACAGACGGAACGATTACTGTTGACGGAAGGAATCTGGCGCGCATTCGCCACAAGCAGGTTCCTAAATACAGAAGAAATGTTGGAGTCGTTTTCCAGGACTTCAGATTATTAAAGGATAGAAATGTTTATGAAAATGTAGCTTTTGCACTCAAGGTTATCGGTGCATCCACGGCTGTTATTAAGAAAAAGGTGCCACAGATGCTTTCTATGGTAGGGCTTGCTGCAAAGTACAAGTCAAAGCCGAGGGAGCTTTCGGGAGGAGAGCAGCAGAGAGTAGCTATTGCAAGAGCTCTTGTCAATGAGCCGAGCATGCTGCTTGCTGACGAGCCGACGGGTAATCTGGACAATAACAATGCGTGGGAGATTATGAAACTGCTTGAGGAAATCAACGAGAAAGGCACAACTGTTATCGTTGTAACTCATAATCTTGAGATTGTTAAGGTTATGAAAAAACGTGTTATCACTATAAAGAAAGGTCTTGTTGTATCTGACAGCAAGGATGGTGATAGTGATGAGGATTAATACGTTATTTTATTCAATTAAGCAGGGATTTAAGAATATTTTCAGAAACAAGATGTTTTCACTGGCATCCATAGCGACAATGGCAGCCTGTATTTTTATGTTTGGTCTGTTTTATATAGTTGTGACGAACTTCTCAAGCATGGTTAAGACAGCTGAGGAGGGTGTTGCTGTCACAGTGTTCTTTAATGAGGGCACTACAGAGGACGTAATAAAAGCGGACAAGGCCCAGATAGAAAAGAGGGCTGAGGTTGGCAAGGTGGATTATCAGTCAGCGGCCGATGCATGGAGTGATTACCAGAAGGAGTATTTTGAGGGCTACGATGATGCTGCAGCTTCCTTTGGTGATGATAACCCTCTCAGTAATTCAGCAAATCTGCAGGTTTATTTGAATGATGTCTCTGCGCAGCAGACTCTTGTCAACTATATCAAGGGTCTGGAGGGCGTCAGAAAGGTAAACCAGTCGCAGGATGTGGCCAATACACTGACCGATTTAAATAAGCTTATCAGTTATGTATCGGGAGGTATCATTCTGATTCTTCTGTGTGTTGCGATTTTCCTTATAAGCAACACAGTTACTACGGGTATTGCGGTCAGACGAGAGGAAATAGCTATCATGAAGCTTATCGGAGCGACTGATTTTCTGGTCAGGTCTCCGTTTGTGGTAGAAGGTATTCTCATTGGACTGATAGGATCAGCGATTCCTCTGGGATTGCTCAGTGTCATGTATGGAAGGATTTGTGCATATATTGCTAATAAGTTTAGTTTTATAGGAAATATGATGACATTTATCCCGACAAAGGAGATTTTCTCTACACTTGTACCGGTAGCGCTTATACTGGGCGTTGGAATTGGCTTTTTGGGAAGCCGATTCACAATTCGGAAACATTTAAGAGTATAATAATAATTATGACGGCCTGGCTCCGATCGGAGACAGGCTGTTTTAAGTTCATATCATAATATAGAGAGGACAGGACTGAAATGGATAATTCAAACAACAACGGCTTAGAATACGATGATAATTCAGATATGAGCGATAAAAAGCCTCATAGAAAAGGCTTTAGAAATGGGTTCGGTGTCGGGATTGCTACAGGTATAGTGACACCATTGTGCTTGGATTGATCGTGCTCTTTGCATACACAATGATTACGAGGCAGGAGCGTGCATACCGTTGCAAAAGCGCAGATGTGCTTGACGACAAGACCGTGCAGAAAATCGATGAGCTAGCGAACTACATAGATGAGTACTACTATGAGGATTACGATAAGGATGATTTGGAAAACGGTCTGCTGCATGGTGTGATGGAGGGGCTGAATGATCCTTATTCGGTTTATTATACCGCAGATGAGTATAAGGAGCTGCAAATCAGCACGACAGGCACTTATTATGGTATCGGGGCTGCGTTGAAGCAGGACCCTAACACAAAGCAGGTGACAGTTTCGAAGGTATACAGTGGTACACCTTCGGAGGAAGCGGGACTTAAAAAGGATGACGAAATAGTCTCTGTTGATGGTGTCGAGGCAACATCCGAGGATCTCACAAAGCTTGTTGCCAAAATCAGAGGTAAGGAGGGCACTAAGGTTACGCTTGAAATCAGGCGTGGCGAGGAGGCTGACCCATTTACCGTTGAGGTGGAGCGTAAAAATGTTGAGCTGCCATCAGTGGACAGCAAGCTGCTTGACAATGGAGTAGGATATATCCAGGTCAGTGAGTTTCAGACAAACACGGCAAGTCAGTTTGAGGATGCACTTGACGGACTTACAAATCAGGGTATGAAGGGCCTTATAGTGGATTTGCGTGCTAATCCGGGAGGACTACTTACCGCAGTGACAGAAATGGTTGACAGACTGCTTCCGGCAGAAACAGTTGGTAAGCTTCCTGCAGGAACTGTCGTGTATACAAAGGATAAAAACGGAAATATCCAGACATTTGGTGATGACGATGGAAAACAGATTGACTGTCCTATCGTAGTGCTTGTCGATGAAAACAGCGCAAGTGCATCTGAAATTTTTGCAGGAGCCATGAAGGATTACAATGAGGATGGTTATATTGATGCCACACTTGTAGGCAAAAAGACCTTTGGAAAAGGAATTGTACAGACTATCTATAATCTTTCCGATGGTGATGCTGTAAAGATTACCACATCGAAGTACTACACACCAAACGGTCACAATATCCACAAAAAGGGTATCGAGCCTGATGTAGAGGTCGATTATGAATATACAGGAGATACAAATGCAGACTATGACATGCAGTATGATGTGCAGCTTCAGAAAGCGATTGAGGTGATGAATGAAAAGCTTAAATAAGATTGCATGCTTTCTCATGCTGTGCTGGATGGTAGTCATCTTTATGTTTTCGGCGGAGCGGATACCGAGTCATCTGAGCTAAGCGGCAGCGTCAGCTATCGCATAGTTTCTGTGGTCAATACTATTACCGCAAGCCACTGGGATGAGAAGGAGCTGCTCAATAAGGCAGAGCTTATAGACTATCCGGTTAGAAAATGTGCCCACATGAGTGAGTATGCCATTCTCACATTGCTTGGATATGTGACATTTTTGTTCTTGCATGGCAGAAGAAGATTTTTGATTCCGATAGGCGTGACCTTCCTATATGCCTGCACAGATGAATTTCACCAGCTGTTCGTTCCCGGCCGAGCCGGCAAGTTTACCGATGTGCTGATTGATACCACAGGCGGTATCATTATGCTGCTATTTATTGCGCTTGTTACACGCGTAGCACGTAAGAAGCATACAGCAGGCACTGCAAAACCGAAAATATGAAAACATGAAGACACGAAGAGAAGTGGGCTGTAATCGTTGTCGGTCACACTGTTAGGTGTGAACAGTAACAGTCATGATAACAAGCGTGGTGATAAGCATGATTATAAGTGCCAAATTTAGTTGCAGTTTTCTAATATAATCGGTATAATAAGGGTATTGACGCTGGCTGAAAAAACATGGCAGATAACATACGTTTTTAATATGTGCCACAACCAGCTTCCCGCCCAGTAAACCCGGGTTTACGGACGGCATATAGCATGTTCCGAAGAAAAATATGAACTGCCACGGGGTTCCATTAAAAATATGAATGAAACAAAGTGAAAATAAAAAATTACTATCCGAAAAAAATCCCGTGGCTGACTTCATATTTTTCAGAGGAATATACTATGTGATAGCCGCACCCCACAGCCTGAATGCGGGAAGCGTCATTAAAGCCACAAAGCGTCTAAAATGCAAAGAAAGAGGTGATTCTGTGGTAGAGTTGGATAATTTCAAGTCCACGCTCCAAGCTACAAAGCCCCACTACAGGAAGTGAGGGATTCACTTTGACCTGGCTAATAAAGAAGAAAGATCCAGGAATTAGAGCGAGAAATGGAAGCTCCTGACTTCTGGGATGACCCGGAGAAGTCACAGAGCAAGATGAAAGAGCTTAAGAGTATGAAGGATGATGTAGCTACATACGCAAAGCTCAAGGAACAGTACGAAGATATAGAGACGATGATTGAGATGGGCTATGAGGAGAACGATGAGTCACTCATACCCGAGATACAGCAGATGCTTGATGATTTTGAGAGCACATATGACGGTATCAGAATGAAGACTCTTTTGTCGGGAGAATATGATAAATGCAATGCGATTCTGAGGCTCAATGCAGGTGCAGGTGGTACCGAGTCGTGTGACTGGGCGGCCATGCTGTTTCGTATGTACTCGAAGTGGCTGATAAAAGGCTTTACCCTTGAGGTACTCGATTCGCTTGATGGCGATGAAGCCGGTATCAAGTCTATTACCTTCCAGGTAAACGGAGAGAATGCATATGGGTATCTAAAGTCTGAAAAGGGTGTGCACAGGCTTGTTCGTATTTCGCCGTTTAATGCGGCGGGAAAAAGGCAGACCTCATTCGTATCATGTGATGTCATGCCTGATATTGAGGAGGATCTTGATATTGAGGTGAAGGACGAGGATATCAGAATTGATACCTACCGCTCAAGTGGAGCAGGAGGACAGCATATCAATAAAACTTCGTCAGCTATCCGTATCACACATTTTCCATCAGGGATCGTGGTACAGTGTCAGAATGAGCGTTCACAGCATATGAACAAGGACAAAGCCATGCAGATGTTAAAGGCAAAGCTGTATCTTTTAAAGCAGGAAGAGAATGCTGCAAAGGAGGCGGGCATCAGAGGCGAGGTCAAGGAAATTGGCTGGGGAAGCCAGATACGTTCGTATGTGCTTCAGCCTTACACCATGGTCAAGGATCACAGGACAGATGTGGAGACCGGTAATGCGGATGCGGTGCTCGATGGCAATATAGATATATTTATCAATGGTTATCTGAAGTGGCTTGCAACACGTTCGGATTAAGGAGGCAAATGTGGGTTTAGTTATAACTGTGGCGATATTAGCAGTTCTGACAGCTGCCGGAGTGACCGTTTACATTAAAGTCAGACGGTTGTCTGAAAGTCTTCTTGGTACACCTGATGTCACAGAGGGCATCAATCGTATCAGGGAGAATGTCTCTACGACTCCCAAGTCGGTTTCAGGCATGACGCGCCTTATGGAGCCACAGATAAAAAGGGATTTTCCGGAGTTTGTCTGGGAACAGTTTAAGAGAATGTCAGAAAGAGTGCTTGTGTCAGCACTTTGTGCAATCACGACTGAGGATATTTACAAGCTGGACCGTGAGGCTTCTGATGAGGTAAGACAGCAGGTGCAGGTGCGTATAGACAGCAATGAAGCAGCTGGCTTTACAGAGCATTTTGACGAGATCAGGGTGCATCAGACTGAAATCTCAAACTATGTGAAAAGAGATGGAAGGTGCGTCATCAGTATACAGAGTGCGGTTGAGTATTTTTACTACAAGACTGCCTCAGGAAAGCTTATCAGTGGTGATAAAGAGTATAAAAAGCAGACCAGATACAATATGGAGCTTGTATACATACAGGATATAGATATGCTGGATAATGCAGGGATAGGTAGTGCAGTTGGCACTACATGTCCGAATTGCGGTGCTCCGGTCAGAAGTCTTGGAGCAAAGAAATGTGAATATTGTGGCTCATATGTTGAGCCAGTCAATATAAAAGTATGGAAGCTGCAGAGCTTTCATGAAGTTGATTACAACCATATCTAAGGAGGAAGAAAATGGGAATTATTAAGGCAGTAAAACAGGCAATTGGAGGCGGCTTTGCAGATACATGGCAGGAGGTTATTGAGCCGGATAATATAGGCGACCAGACAGTCTATGCCAGGGGTGTGCTGGTAAACAGGGGGCAGAATAAAAAAGGCTCTGACGATATTGTTTCAAACGGCTCTATCATTCATGTATATGACAATCAGTTTATGATACTTGTTGATGGTGGCAAGATTGTGGATTACACAGCTGAGCCGGGCTACTACAAGGTGAGCAATTCATCTATGCCATCACTTTTCAACGGACAGTTTGGGGATTCTTTAAAGGAAACCTTTGACCGTGTGAGATTTGGTGGACAGACACCACAGTCACAGAAGGTTTATTATATCAACCTTCAGGAAATCAAGGGAATCAAGTTTGGTACGAGAAATCCTATAAACTACTATGATACATTTTATAATGCGGAGCTTTTCCTTCGTGCCCATGGTACATATTCTATCAAAATTGTGAATCCGCTTCAGTTTTATGCAGAGGCTATTCCAAAGAATATGGATCATGTGGAGATTACTGATATCAATGAGCAGTATCTGTCAGAGTTTTTAGAGGCATTACAGTCTGCCATCAACCAGATGTCAGCGGATGGTACAAGAATTTCATTCGTCACAAGCAAGGCATCTGAGCTTGGAAGATATATGGCGAAGTGTCTCGATGAAAGCTGGAATCAGATGCGTGGTATGGAGGTACAAAGTGTTGGTATCGCCAGCCTTTCATATGATGAGAAGTCTCAGGAGCTCATTAACACTAGAAACGAGGGCGCAATGCTCTCAGATCCATCTATTGCACAGGGGTATATGGTCAAAAATATGTCAGAGGGTGTCAAGAATGCAGGCAGCAACAGTGGTGGAGCTATGCAGGGCTTCATGGGTGTCGGCATGGGAATGAGCACCATGGGCAATATGATGAATGGTTTTACACAGATGGCACAAAATAACCGGTCAGCCGGAATGAATGCTCCGGGAAATGGTGCAGCAGGAGTGGCTTCAGGTGCCACACAGCAGGAGGATGCGTCAGGCTGGACATGTGAGTGCGGACAGAAAAACACAGGTAAATTCTGTAGTAATTGCGGCAAGCCTATGCCACAGGAGATTACAGAGTGGACATGTGAGTGTGGACAGAAAAATACAGGTAAATTCTGCACAAACTGTGGCAAGCCATTACCTGTAAACACAGAGTGGACATGTGAGTGTGGACAAAAAAATACAGGTAAATTCTGCAGTAATTGTGGAAAACCAAGAGCATAAGATGTTGCAAAGCTGTAATCTTTGTGTTAAAATCTTTGAGTCAAGGACAAATGTCGGTGTGTGACAAACACACACCGGCCATTTTGGAGGTAACTAAATGGCGGAGAAATCAAACTACTTCGTTTTACGGGCAAAGGCTGTACCGGAGGTGCTGCTTAAAGTAGTTGAGGCAAAGAGGCTGCTGGATTCGGGCAAGCTTGAATCTGTGCAGGAGGCAACAGATGCTGTTGGCATAAGCAGAAGCTCCTTTTACAAATATAAGGATGATATTTTCCCTTTTTATGAGGGGCGTAAAGGAAAGACAGTGAATCTTGTCATTCAGATGGATGACGAGCAGGGCATACTTTCCGTTGTGCTTAAGTCGGTAGCCGATGCGAAAGCAAATATTCTTACCATACACCAAAGTGTACCGGTAAATGGCATTGCGTCACTCACGTTATCTGTGGATGTATTTCCCGAGTCGGATGATGTGGATGATATGGCAAAGCAGATTGAGTCCTTAAAGGGCATACATTACGTAAAAATTTTAGCCAGGGAGTAACAAAAAGATGAAGATTGCAGTCATGGGTTACGGCACAATTGGATCAGGTGTCGTAGAAGTATTAGAAATCAACAAAGAAAAAATCGCAAAGAGAGCGGGAGAGCCGATCGAGGTCAAGTATGTGCTTGATTTAAGAGAGTTCCCGGGTACATCTATCGAGAACAAAATAGTTCATGATTATAAGGTTATTGCAGAGGACCCTGAGATCGGTATAGTTGTAGAGACAATGGGAGGCGTTGAGCCTGCATTTACATTCGTAAAGGCAATGCTTGAGGCAGGAAAACAGGTAGCAACATCAAACAAGAACCTTGTTGCTGCAAAGGGTGCTGAGCTCATCAAGATTGCCAGGATCATGGAGTGAACTTCCAGTTTGAGGCCAGTGTCGGTGGCGGAATCCCTATTATCAGACCTCTCAACAAGTGTCTCACAGCAGATGAGATTGAGGAAATCACAGGTATCTTAAACGGAACAACCAACTACATGCTTACAAAGATGACAGAGGAAGGTGCAGACTTTGATGAGGTATTAAAGGATGCTCAGGATAAGGCTATGCAGAGAAGGATCCTACAGCCGACATAGAGGGACATGATCCATGCAGAAAGATAGCTATTCTCACATCACTTGTTGCAGGACAGCAGGTGGATTTCGAGGATATCCACTGTGAGGGTATCACAAAGATTACACCTGAGGATATTAAGTACGCAAAGGCAATGCACCGTGCAATCAAGCTTCTGGCTTCAAGCCGCAAGGTAGGTGACAGCTATACCTGTCTCGTTGCACCGTATATGATAGATGATACACATCCGCTCTCAGGAGTAAATGGAGTGTTCAACGGCGTATTTTTACGTGGAAATGTGCTCGGAGATGCTATGTTCTACGGCAGTGGAGCAGGAAAGCTTCCAACAGCAAGTGCTGTAGTGGCAGATGTTGTTGATATGACAAAGCATCAGAACACAAATATTTATATTGACTGGAAGCCTGAGAAGCTCACACTTGTAAGCTATGATGACAGTGTAAACAGCTTCTTTGTGAGAACTGACTCACCAAAGAGCGAGGTTGAGGCTGTATTCGGACATGTAGACTACATTGAGAATGTGGTTGACGGCGAGTATGCATTCACAACAGGCGACATGACAGAGAAGGATTTTGCCGACAAGGCATCAAAGATAAACGTTATCAACAGAATCAGACTGTAAAGGTCAAAAATATGGTAAAAGGCTTATACACCGCTCACACCTGTATGGTTAATGAGATGAAGCGCAATTACATATAGTATAATAATGATATGAGGGGCAAAAGGTATTTTGCCCCTCATTTATGATTAATCAGATTACGACATGCTTGCATGTGGTTACCGGCTTTTTAGTTCAAACTTAGTAATTGCAGATACGCATGCTCTGGCGTATAATATTTAAAAAATAAAACTATTCAGAGTCACAATAAAAACACACAGATACGGAGAAGTTCAATTGGAAACCGAAACAGTCACAGGATACGTTGATCATATAATATACAGAAATGCAGAAAACGGGTATACGGTACTTGTTCTTGTAGTGAACGAGGAGGAGCTCACATGTGTGGGCACTTTTTCGGACATTGCTGAGGGTGAAAATATAGAGGCGCATGGTGAGTATACAGAGCATGCCACCTATGGCAGACAGTTTAAGGTAGTAAGCTTTGAAGAGAAGGAGCCGGAGGATGAGATGGCTATTGAGAGGTATCTGGCTCAGGAGCCATACATGGTATAGGACTTGCACTCGCAGCACGTATTGTCAGGCGATTCAAGAAGGATACCTTCCGCATCATAGAGGAAGAGCCGGAGAGGCTTGCTGAGGTAAAGGGCATCAGCCAGAGAAAGGCTATGGAGATTGCGGGCCAGGTCAATGCAAAAAGAGACTTAAGGGAAGCCATGATTTTTTGCAGCAGTACGGCATCAATATGAATCTGGCTGTGAAGATATATAATAAGTATGGCGGAGAGATATACAGCGTGCTCAAGGAAAATCCGTACCGCATGGCGGATGATATCGACGGAGTTGGTTTTAAAACTGCAGATGAGATAGCGGCGCGGGTTGGCATCAAGACTGATTCTGATTTTAGAATAAAAGCGGTATACAGTATGTTTTGCAGCAGGCTGCCATGGACGGACACACATATCTGCCGATGGAGGAACTTACGAGGCGTGCTGTATATCTGCTCGGAGTGGAAAGCTCGCAGGTTGAGGCACATTACATGAATCTGGCCATGGACAGGAAGATTGTCATGCAGCTAAAGGATGATATAACCCAGATTTATGCTAACACCTTTTATTATATGGAGGCAAACACGGCAGCCATGCTAAAGCAGCTTGATGTGACGTATGATGTGCCGGATATCGAGATAGAGGCTGCAATCAGAAATATAGAGAAAAAGACAGAGATGGAGCTCGATGAGCACCAGGTAGAGGCGGTGAAGGAAGCAGTCAGAAATGGCCTTTTAGTCATTACCGGAGGACCCGGAACAGGAAAAACCACCACCATCAATACTATTATCAAGTATTTTGAGCTGGAGGGCATGGATATTTTTCTGGCTGCACCGACAGGCCGTGCGGCAAAACGCATGAGTGAGACAACAGGCTACGAGGCACGCACAATCCACCGTATGCTTGAGTTAAACGGCGGCATGGACACAGGAAGCGCAGCTGGCTTTGAGAGAAATGAAAGGAATCCGCTCGAGACGGATGTAATCATCATAGATGAGATGTCGATGGTTGATATATCACTCATGTACTCATTGCTAAAGGCGGTTGTGCAGGTACGAGACTCATACTTGTAGGAGATGTGAACCAGCTTCCGAGCGTGGGACCGGGCAGCGTGCTAAAGGATATTATTGATTCAGGTGCATTCCACACGGTAAAGCTTACAAAGATTTTTCGTCAGGCGAGCACGAGCGATATTATAGTAAACGCCCACAAGATAAATAATGGAGAAGAGGTATCGTTAGATAATAAGAGCATGGATTTCTTTTTTCTAAAGAGATATGATGCCGACAAGATAATAAATGTTACATTACAGCTAATAAAGCAGAAGCTTCCTAAGTTTATAAATGCTACAGAGTATGATATACAGGTGCTTACGCCTATGAGAAAGGGGCTTCTCGGAGTGGAACGTCTAAACGGTATATTGCAGGCGTATATGAATCCGGCAGACAAGAGCAAGCGCGAAAAAGAATACAGGGGCACGATTTTCCGCGAGGGCGACAAGGTGATGCAGATAAAGAACAACTATCAGATAGAGTGGGAAATCAGGACAAAATTCGGACTTTGTGTGGATAAGGGCATGGGAATCTTCAATGGAGATACAGGTATCATTGAGGAAATCAATGATTTTGCCGAGACCATGACCATATCCTTTGACGAGGGCAGAAAGGTGGAGTATCCGTTTAAGCTTTTGGAGGAGCTTGAACTTGCATACGCGGTCACTATACACAAGTCGCAGGGAAGTGAGTATCCGGCGGTCGTTATACCTCTTTTGAGCGGTCCGAGAATGCTTATGAACAGAAATTTGCTCTATACGGCGGTTACAAGAGCAAAGAAATGTGTTACCATAGTGGGTGATGAACAGACATTTTATGAGATGATACAAAACAACTCACAGCAGAGACGCTATAGCGGGCTTAGAGACAGAATAGTGGAGGAGACTATCTGATGAAAATAAGAAAACTTACAAATGAAGAGATAAAAGGGGCATGTGCCTTTGCGGTAAGTATATACAATATCGCAATCAGAGGCTGCTTTCGGACACTGGACTGTCATCGATATTTTGATGAATATATGGATGCAGACAGGCTGACGGACGAGGAAAGGACCGGTGCTCTTGTAGTATTTGGTGCGTTTGATAGCAATGTGCTGTGCGGAGTGTGCGGCATGACAAACGAGGGGCATATCACCATGCTGTATGTACATCCGCAGTATTTAAGACGTGGAATTGGCAAAAAGCTTCTGGAGCGAGTCAGGATATATGCACGCATGCAGCTTAAGCTCATGCAGGTGTCTGTAAATGCAATGCCGGCATACACGGCAGAATACTTCATGCATGTGGGCTTTAAGAGTGCATATCAGGGAGGCTTTTGCAATGGACAAGGCGATATGTACGTTCCTATGACAGCAAAAAGCATATATCAGGTGGAGTATACACCGCGACATATAGCTGATAAGACTTTTATTGCAATTTCAGTTGGCTTCACATGTCTTGTATTTGTCTCAGGCGTGATATATGCGGTATGCGCTGGGCTTACTCCGTAACGCTCAGATGCAGTTTTAATGGGCTGCAATAGTTGCCGGTCATACTTTGGTGTGAACAGTAACTAATATTGTATACATAAATATGCATATTTATGTAACAAAAAACAGTTGAAAAATCGGCTGTATTATGATACACTTTTTACAATTTAAGCAGATATACTATGCAACTACACTTTATAAGAAAAAGAGACGCCCTCTTTTTTTTTGCGCAGACGTAAGGTTAGTTGCAGCTAAGAAGCTTATGGTTACAAAGTATAACACGAAAGGGCAGGGTAAAGATGAAAGCATTTTTAATTCTTGAAGATGGTAATGTATTTACCGGAACCAGCATTGGTTCAACAAGGGAAGTCATTAGTGAGATAGTATTTAACACATCAATGACAGGATATCTGGAGGTACTTACAGATCCTTCCTATGCAGGACAGGCTGTTGTAATGACTTATCCACTTATCGGAAATTATGGAATCACACCGGATATGGAGTCGGAAAGACCATGGCCGGATGGATATATAGTAAGAGAGCTGTCACGTATGCCAAGTAATTTCCGCTGCGAGGGTACTATACAGGATTTCCTTGAGAAAAACGATATTCCGGGAGTGGCCGGCATTGATACACGTGCGCTTACAAAGATTCTCAGGGAAAAGGGTACTATGAACGGAATGATTACCACAAATGAGAATTACAATCTCGATGAGATTATTCCAAAGCTCAAGGCATATACTACAGGCAATGTGGTTGACAAGGTCACATGCACTGAGAAAAAGGTTTTAAAGGGCCAAGGAAAGAGGGTTGCCCTCATGGATTTCGGTGCCAAAAACAACATCGCCAAATCACTCAATGAAAGAGGCTGTGAAGTTACAATTTACCCTGCACACACAACCGCTGAAGAGATACTTGGTGACAATCCTGACGGAATCATGCTCTCAAACGGACCTGGAGATCCAAAGGAGTGTGTAGATATTATAAAGGAAATAAAGAAGCTTTATGACAGCAATGTGCCGATTTTTGCAATCTGCCTCGGACATCAGCTCATGGCACTTGCAACAGGCGCAGATACACACAAGATGAAGTACGGACACAGAGGTGGAAACCATCCGGTTAAGGATCTTGCGACAGGCCGTGTTTATATTTCTTCCCAGAACCATGGATATGTGGTTGACACAGATAAGCTTGACCCTAATGTGGCTGAGCCTGCATTTATAAATGTCAACGACGGCACTAATGAGGGACTTAAGTATGTGAACAAGAATATCTTCACAGTTCAGTTCCATCCGGAGGCATGCCCTGGACCACAGGATTCAGCATATCTTTTTGACCGCTTTATTAACATGATGGGAGGTAACCAGTAATGCCAAGAAATAATGATATTAAAAAAGTATTAGTTATCGGTTCCGGTCCAATCGTAATCGGACAGGCCGCAGAGTTTGACTATGCAGGAACACAGGCCTGCCGTTCCTTAAAAGAGGAGGGCATTGAGGTATGTCTGGTAAACTCAAACCCGGCAACTATCATGACTGATAAGCAGATTGCGGATCAGGTATATATAGAGCCACTTACTCTTGAGTCATTAAAAGAGATTATCATAAAAGAAAAGCCTGACAGCATCCTTCCTACACTCGGTGGACAGGCAGGACTCAATCTCGGCATGGAGCTCGCTGAGTGCGGCTTCCTTGATGAGCAGGGAGTAAAGCTTATCGGAACAACAGCAGAGACCATCTTTAAGGCTGAGGATCGTCAGGCCTTCAAGGATACCATGGAGAAAATCGGTGAACCAATCGCGGCTTCACAGGTTGTAAAGAATATCGAGGATGGTATCGCATTTACCAACAAGATTGGTTACCCTGTAGTTCTTCGTCCTGCATTTACACTCGGCGGTTCCGGCGGTGGAATTGCTCACGATGAGCAGGAGCTTATCGACATACTTTCAAATGGACTTCGCCTGTCACGTGTCGGAGAGGTTCTTGTAGAGAGATGTATCGCAGGCTGGAAGGAAATCGAGTACGAGGTAATGCGTGATGCCAACGGCAACTGCATCACAGTATGTAACATGGAAAATATCGACCCGGTCGGTGTGCATACAGGAGATTCAATCGTAGTAGCACCTTCGCAGACACTTGGAGATAAAGAGTATCAGATGCTTCGTACATCAGCACTCAATATCATCAACGAGCTTCAGATTACAGGAGGCTGTAACGTACAGTATGCCCTCAATCCTGACTCATTCGAGTACTGTGTTATCGAAGTAAACCCACGAGTTTCACGTTCATCAGCACTCGCATCAAAGGCTACAGGATATCCTATCGCCAAGGTTACAGCCAAGATTGCACTCGGCTATCACCTCGATGAGATCAAGAACGCTATCACACAGAAGACATACGCAAGCTTTGAGCCAATGCTTGATTACTGTGTAGTCAAGATTCCAAGACTTCCGTTCGACAAGTTCCTCACAGCAAAGCGTACACTTACCACTCAGATGAAGGCTACCGGAGAGGTAATGAGTATCTGCAACAACTTCGAGGGTGCCTTATGAAGGCTATCAGATCTCTCGAGCAGCATGTTGATTCACTTATGTCTTATGACTTTACTGGTCTTACAGATGATGAGCTTGAGAAACAGCTTGCAGTTGTTGACGACAGACGTATCTGGGTTATCGCAGAGGCGCTCCGCCGTGGAGTTAAATACGAGCATATTCACGAGATTACTAAGATAGATCTTTGGTTTATCGATAAAATCGCAATACTTGTTGAGATGGAGAACCGTTTAAAGACAGAGGAGCTTACAGTTGACCTGTTAAAAGAGGCAAAGCGTATCGAGTTCCCTGACAATGTTATCTCACAGCTTACAGATATTGATGAGGCTGATATCAAGAAGATGCGTTACGACAATGGCATTGTGGCAGCCTACAAGATGGTTGATACCTGTGCCGCAGAGTTTGAAGCAGAGACACCATACTACTACTCAGTATTCGGCAGCGAGAATGAGGCGGCAGAGACAAATCCACAGAAAAAGGTGCTTGTACTTGGTTCAGGACCTATCCGTATCGGACAGGGTGTTGAGTTTGATTACTGTTCAGTCCACTGTACATGGTCGTTTGCCAAGGAAGGCTGGGAGACAATCATCGTAAACAACAACCCTGAGACCGTTTCAACTGACTTTGATATTGCTGACAAGCTCTATTTTGAGCCACTCACAGCTGAGGATGTTGAGAGCATCGTTAATATTGAAAAGCCTGACGGAGCTGTTGTACAGTTCGGTGGACAGACCGCCATCAAGCTTACAGAGGCACTTATGAAGATGGGTGTCAAGATACTTGGAACAAAGGCTGAGGATGTAGACGCAGCAGAGGACAGAGAGCTCTTCGATGAGATTCTTCAGAAGACAGGTATCCCAAGAGCAGCAGGTGTACAGTATTTACAGCTGAGGAGGCAAAGAAGGTAGCAAACGAGATCGGTTACCCTGTACTTGTCCGTCCTTCATACGTGCTTGGCGGACAGGGTATGAAGATTGCATGGAATGATGATGAAATCGAAGAGTTTATCGGCATCATCAACACAATCACACAGGATCATCCAATCCTTGTAGATAAGTACCTTATGGGTAAGGAAATTGAGGTTGATGCAATCTGTGATGGTACAGATATCCTGATTCCGGGTATCATGGAGCACATCGAGCGTACAGGAGTACACTCAGGAGACTCTATCTCAGTTTACCCTGCACATACTATCTCAGAAAAAGCAAAAGAGACTCTGGTTGAGTATACAAAGAGACTTGCACAGGCACTCCATGTTGTTGGTATGATTAATATCCAGTTTATCGATATGGACGACAACATCTATGTTATCGAGGTAAACCCACGTTCTTCAAGAACAGTACCATACATCAGCAAGGTTACAGGTATTCCAATCGTAGACCTCGCAGCAAGAATCATCATGGGTGAGACAATAAAGGGCATGGGCTACACACCTGGACTTGCTCCGACAGCCGATTACATTGCAATCAAGATGCCGGTATTCTCATTCGAGAAGCTGCGTGGCGCTGAGATTTCACTCGGACCTGAGATGAAGTCAACAGGAGAGTGTCTTGGAATTGACAAGACCTTCAATGGTGCGCTTTACAAGGCATTTGAGGGTGCGGGAGTCGAGCTTCCTAAGTACAAGCAGATGATTATGACTGTAAAGGATGCCGATAAGCCTGAGGCGGTAGGCGTTGCAAAGCGTTTTGAGAAGCTTGGATACAAGATTTATGCCACAAGAAGTACTGCAAAGTACTTACAGGAGCACGGAGTAAATGCTCTTCGCGTAAACAAGATATCACAGGAGTCTCCAAACGTCATGGATCTTATCCTCGGACACAAGATAGACCTTGTAATCGATACACCTACACAGGGTAACGGAGACAAGACAAGAGACGGTTTCCTTATCAGAAGAAATGCAATCGAGACAGGTGTTTACTGTATCACGGCCATGGATACAGCCAATGCACTTGCGCATGCATTAGAGACTGCTTCTGACAAGAAGACACCGGTTGATATTGCAACAGTTAAGAATCTTTAAAAGTATATAGAATATATTTTATCCCCGGACAGTATATCGGATATGCTGCCCGGGGATTTTTTATAAAATGAAAAATATGATGTGTTATGCCTGTATGCATGCCGCAGGTTATAATAGCACCGGTTTTTGTTAATCTGACGGAATAGTATAAGTAATACGTGTGAAAAATATGCAAAGTTTAATAGAAATTTGACAAATTATTAACAAAAGCAATTGATTTTTACATAAATTTGTAGTATAATAACTTTGTTAAAAAATTAACAGCACGGATGTGCAATACAATTTAAAGGAGATAATATAATGGCAAAGAAGTTGTAATCGCAAGTGCTTGCCGTACAGCAATCGGCAAAATGGGCGGAGCATTAAGCAATACTCCAGCCGCAGATTTAGGTGCAATCGTAATTAAGGAGGCTTTAAACCGTGCAGGTGTTGCTCCTGAGATGGTTGACGAGGTTAAGATGGGTTGTGTTATCCAGGCAGCTCAGGGACAGAACGTAGCTCGTCAGGCTTCTATCAAGGCAGGACTTCCAATCGAGGTTCCGGCTATCACAATCAATGTCGTTTGTGGATCAGGTCTTAAGTGTGTAAACGACGCTGCTACAATGATCAAGGCCGGTGAGGCTGATATCGTTGTTGCCGGTGGTATGGAGAACATGTCAATGGCTCCTTACGCTATGACAAAGGCACGTTTCGGATACAGAATGAACAATGCAACAATCATCGATACAATGGTTAACGATGCTCTTACAGATGCATTCAACCACTATCATATGATGATCACAGCTGAGAATGTATGTGATAAATACGGCATCACTCGTGAAGAGCTTGATGAGTTCTCAGCAAACTCACAGCAGAAGTGTGAGGCAGCTATCGCAGCAGGCAAGTTCGATGATGAGATCGTTCCTGTACCTGTTAAGGTTAAGAAAGAAATCGTTGAGTTCAAAAAGGACGAGGGACCTCGTGCCGGAACAACAGTAGAAACTCTTTCTAAGCTTCGTTGCTGCTCAGGTAAAGAGGGCGGACTTGTTACAGCTGGTAACGCATCAGGAATCAATGATGGTGCTGCAGCAGTAGTTGTAATGAGCGAAGAGAAAGCTAAGGAGCTCGGTGTTAAGCCATTAGCTACATGGGTAGCAGGAGCACTTGGCGGAGTTGAGCCTGAGATCATGGGTGTTGGACCGGTAGCTTCTACAAAGAAGGTTCTTGCAAAGACAGGTCTTTCAATTGATGATTTCGATCTTATCGAGGCAAACGAGGCATTTGCTGCACAGTCAATCGCTGTAGCAAGAGATCTTGGTTTCGATATGAGCAAGGTAAATGTAAACGGTGGTGCTATCGCACTCGGACATCCTGTAGGAGCTTCAGGCTGTCGTATCCTTGTTACATTATTACATGAGATGCAGAAGAGAGGATCTAACAGAGGTCTTGCAACACTTTGTATCGGTGGTGGAATGGGATGTTCTACTATCGTTGAGAAGTACTAATTTTCTTTGCCAATAGATATATGAGGGGATGCAGGTGCATCCCCTTGTAGTGTGAATTAGTTTATTCACATCAGTTTATATATATATGATTAAGTTATGCTGCAGAGGCTTAGCACTTAAAGCTTTTTGCACCATAATATATTTTAGGAGGAATTAAAATGAAGGTTGGAGTTATCGGTGCTGGTACAATGGGCCAGGGAATCGCAAAAGCATTCGCACAGGTAGATGGATACGAGGTAGCACTCTGCGATATTAAGCAGGAGTGGGCTGAAGGCGGAAAAGACAAGATTGCAAAAGGATATGCAAGACTTGTAGCAAAAGAGAAAATGACACAGGAGAAGGTTGACGGCATTCTTGCAAGCATCACTCCTGGTTTAAAAGAAGATCTCTGCAAGGATTGTGACCTCATCGTTGAGGCTGCTTTCGAGGATATGCAGGTTAAGAAAACTACATTCGCTGAGTTAGACAAGATTGCTAAGCCAGAGTGTATTTTCGCTTCAAATACATCATCACTTTCAATCACAGAGATTGGAAACGGACTTACACGTCCATTAATCGGTATGCACTTCTTCAACCCTGCTGACCGTATGAAGTTAGTAGAGGTTATCGCAGGTGTTAACACACCTGTTGAGACAGTTGATGCAATCAAGAAGATTGCAGAGGAGATCGGCAAGACACCTGTACAGGTTAACGAGGCTGCTGGTTTCGTAGTAAACCGTATCCTTATCCCAATGATCAACGAGGCTGCTTTCATCAAGATGGAGGGCGTTTCAGATATCGCCGGAATCGATGCAGCTATGAAGCTTGGTGCTAACCATCCAATGGGACCATTAGAGCTTGGAGATTTCATCGGACTTGATATCTGCCTTGCAATCATGGACGTTCTTTACAATGAGACAGGTGACAGCAAGTATCGTGCATGCCCACTCATTCGCAAGATGGTAAGAGGCGGAAACCTTGGATGCAAGAGCGGCAAGGGATTCTACGTTTACAATGCAGACCGCACAAAGACACCTGTAGACGCACAGTAGGAGCAATAAAGCCATTCGTTGGCTTTATTTCGGATAAATTGAAAACAAATTATAAATTTCAAGGAGAATAAATCATGGATTTCACTTTAGATCAGAAACATGAGATGGCTCGCGACCTTTTCAAACAGTTCGCAGAGACAGAAGTTAAACCTCTTGCACAGGAGACTGACGAGACAGAGGTATTCCCAGCAGAGACAGTTGCTAAGATGGGAAAATATGGATTCATGGGCATTCCTGTACCAAAGGAGTACGGCGGACAGGGCTGTGATCCACTTACATACGTTATGTGTGTAGAAGAATTATCAAAGGTTTGTGGTACAACAGGCGTTATTGTATCTGCTCATACATCACTTTGTATCGATCCTATTATGACATTCGGTACAGAGGAGCAGAAGAAAAAATATGTTCCTGACCTTGCTTCAGGCAAGAAGATCGGTGCTTTCGGTCTTACTGAGCCGGGCGCTGGTACAGATGCACAGGGATGTCAGACAAAGGCCGTTTTAGACGGAGATGAGTGGGTTCTTAACGGATCTAAGTGCTTCATCACAAACGGTAAGGTTGCTGATGTTTACATCATCATTGCTATTACAAGCATCACAGAGGACAAGCGTGGACGCAAGAAGAAGAACTTCTCTGCATTCATCGTAGACAAGGGAACACCTGGATTCTCATTCGGAACAAAAGAGAAGAAGATGGGTATCCGCGGATCATCTACATACGAGCTTATCTTCGAGGATGCACGTATTCCAAAGGATGCATTACTTGGAAAAGAGGGAAGAGGTTTCCCAATCGCTATGCATACACTTGATGGTGGACGTATCGGAATCGCTGCTCAGGCACTTGGTATTGCAGAGGGCGCATTAGAGAGAACTATCGAGTACACAAAGGAAAGAAAGCAGTTCGGCCGTTCAATCGCTCAGCAGCAGAATACACAGTTCAAGCTTGCAGATATGGCTACACGTATCGATGCAGCTAAGTATCTTGTATACGCAGCAGCAATGAAGAAGGCAGAGTTTGCTAAGAACCCTAAGGTTTCTTACTCAGTAGATGCAGCAAAGGCTAAATTATTCGCAGCAGAGACTGCTATGGCTGTTACAACAGAGTGCGTTCAGTTATTCGGTGGATACGGATATATCCGTGAGTACGATGTAGAGCGTATGATGCGTGATGCTAAGATTACAGAGATCTACGAGGGAACTTCAGAGGTTCAGCGTATGGTTATTTCAGGCTCATTACTCAGATAGTTAAGAGAGCTATCATAACTGTAGAGCTACTTAGAATAAATAAAGGAGAACAAATACATGAATATCGTAGTATGTATTAAACAGGTTCCTGATACAAAGGGTGGAGTAAAATTCAATCCTGACGGAACACTTGATAGAGCTTCAATGCTTGCAATCATGAATCCAGATGACAAGGCTGGTCTTGAGGCAGCACTTAGAATCAAAGACGAGACAGGCGCAAAGGTTACAGTTCTTACAATGGGACTTCCAAAGGCTGATGCAATCCTTCGTGAGGCAATGGCTATGGGCGCTGATGATGCAGTTTTAGTAACAGACAGAGTACTTGGTGGAGCTGATACATGGGCTACATCTACTACAATTGCAGGTGCATTAAGAAATCTCGATTATGATTTAATCATCACAGGCCGTCAGGCTATCGATGGAGATACAGCACAGGTTGGACCACAGATCGCAGTTCATCTTGGACTTCCTGTAATCTCATACGCAGAGGATATCAAGGTTGAGGGAGATTCTGTAGTCGTTAAGCGTCAGTATGAGGACAGATATCACGTAGTTAAGGCTAAGATGCCTTGTCTTATCACAGCTCTTTCAGAGTTAAATGAGCCTAGATATATGACACCGGGCGGAATCTTCGATGCATTTGACAAAGAGGTAACTGTCTGGGGCAGAGCTGACCTTAAGGATGTTGACGATTCAGATCTTGGACTTAAGGGATCACCTACAAAGATTGCTAAGGCATCTGACAAGGTACCTAAGGGAGCTGGAGAAAAGGTTAACCTTGATCCAACAGAGTCAGTAAACTATCTCATGGAGAAATTCAAAGAGAAACATATCATCTAGTATGGAGGAACCAAAAATGGGTTTAGAAGAATATAAGGGCGTATATATCTACGCACAGCAGGTAGACAATAAGCTTAGCGACATCGCCTTTGAGTTAGTCGGTAAAGCTAAAGAGTTAGCAGCAGATTTAAATACAGAGGTTACTGCAGTACTTCTTGGATCTAACGTAAAGGCTCTTGCAACAGAGCTCGGTGAGTACGGCGCAGACAAGGTAATCGTTGTAGACAATCCTGCACTTGAGACATACAGAACAGAGCCATACGCACAGGCTCTTGTATCAGTAATCAACGAGTACAAGCCGGAGATCATGTTAGTTGGTGCAACAGCTATCGGACGTGACCTCGGACCAACAGTTTCAGCAAGAGTTAAGACAGGTCTTACAGCTGACTGTACAAAGCTTGAGATTGGTGATTTCCCAATCAATGCTATGCCTGGACAGGAGCAGAAGCACAACCAGCTTCTCATGACACGTCCTGCATTCGGTGGAAACACAATCGCAACAATTGCTTGTCCTGACAACCGTCCACAGATGGCAACAGTTCGTCCTGGTGTTATGCAGAAGCTTCCTAAAGAGGCTGGCAGAGCAGCAGAGGTTATCGAGTTCAATCCTGCACTCGAGGAGAACAACCGTTATGTTGAGATCATGGATATCGTTAAGGCAGTTGGCAACGTAGAGAACATCATGGACGCTAAGGTACTTGTATCAGGCGGACGTGGAGTTGGAAGCGCTGAGAACTTCGAGATGCTTCGTGACCTTGCTTCATGCTTCAAGGGTGGTATGGTATCATGCTCTCGTGCAGCAGTAGAGAACGGCTGGTTAGCACAGGATTATCAGGTAGGACAGACAGGAAAGACTGTACGTCCACAGATTTACTTTGCAATCGGTATCTCAGGAGCCATCCAGCACGTAGCAGGTATGGAGGAGTCTGATCTCATCATCGCCATCAACAAGGACGAGGATGCTCCAATCTTCGATGTAGCTGATTACGGCTTAGTAGGAGATTTAAAGAAGATCGTTCCTCAGCTTACAGCAGCTCTTAAAGAGGCAAATGCTGACGCATAATCGCATAATAATGCAATAAAATTACATTACTAATACATTTAAACACAGTACTGTTTATCGCAGTGCTGTGTTTTTTTGACCATAAATATAGCGTAATCTTTGTTATACTACGACATCTAGTCGCATATTATAAATTTACCCACACATTTATGAAAAATTCAGCTAATTTTACAATTGAGGCATTTATCCCAATGTGATAGAATAACAACGTTCAATCAAATGTGGAGGAATTGAATTTCGAAAAGTTAAAAACTTTAGCGCCATGCACCGGCAGGTACGTAAAAATGATGCCGGTTAACGAGGTTTCAGGTTATCGAAAATTCGGCGGATGCCTGGACGCATATATGGATGCGCATCTCAAACCAAATATGATGGAGACATCAAAACAAAGCGAGAGAACCATAAAAATCAAGTAGCTATTCAGAACAGAACAGTTACAATTTGTACATTTAAAATTATATATCGAAAAGGAGATCTAACACTATGTGTGGAATTATAGGATTTACAGGCCGTTTAGAGGCACAGAAGATTTTGACGGAAGGACTCGCAGCGTTAGAGTATCGTGGATACGACAGTGCAGGTATTGCTTATTTTAAGGATACAGGCAAGATTTCTATTCGCAAAACCGTCGGAAAGGTTAAGGATCTTCTAGCTATCTGCGATGATGAGAACAATTCAACCTGTGGAATCGGACATACAAGATGGGCAACACACGGCGGAGTTACCAATGCCAATGCTCATCCTCACAAGGTTGGAAATGTCGCACTCATCCACAATGGTATCATTGAGAACTACCACGAGATTGTAAACAAGTATGATCTTGCAGACTCTCTTATATCTGAGACAGATACAGAGGTAGCAGCGGCTCTTATCAACAAGCTCTATGACGGAGATCCAAAGGCTACTATTAAGAAGGCAGTAGCAGAGCTTCAGGGTTCATTTGCGTTCTGTATCATGTTCAAGGATCAGCCGGGAAAGATTTTTGCTGTCAGAAATGTAAGCCCGATGGTTGCAACATATTGCGATGATGGAGCATTTATTGCATCAGATCTTACAGCGTTTATTAAATATTCAAAGCGCTATTTTATACTTCCGGAGTACACTATCATGACAATGACTGCTGATGGAATCGAAATGGAGGATTTAGAGGGTAAGAAAGTTGAGCCGGATTATCTTGAGGTAAACTGGGATGTAACGGCAGCTCAGAAGGATGGATATCCGCATTTCATGATCAAGGAAATTCATGAGCAGCCAACAGCTATCACAAGGACTATCACTCCAAGAATCAAGGATTCACTTCCTTGTTTTGAGGATGATAATATCCCGGATTCGTTCTTCGAGGATATAGCGACATAACAGTTGTAGCATGCGGTACAGCCATGTATGCTGGAATGGTCGGAAAAGCTCTTTTAAAGAACAAGTTTGGTATTCCCGTTTCTGTTGAGATTGCATCAGAGTTCAGATATGAGCAGCCTGTTCTCACAGACAGGTCAATGGTTATTTTTGTGTCACAGTCAGGTGAGACAATCGATACCTTAGAGGCACTTCGTCTGGCTAATAAGTATACTAAAAAGACGCTTTCTATCGTAAATGTAAAGGGCTCAACAATAGCCCGTGAGAGCAACTATGTACTTTATACACACGCAGGTCCTGAGATTGCTGTTGCAAGTACAAAGGCATACACAGTTCAGGTGGCAAGCTTTTACCTGATTGGATGCAAGCTTGGTCTTGTATCCGGCCGTATGACCAAGGAAGAGGCAAAGACATTTATTGAGAATCTGCAGGAGGTTCCAAATCTCATTGAGTCAGTTATCACACAGGCACCTGAGATTGAACAGCTTACGAAGAGAATGACAAATGCTGCAAATGCGTTTTACATAGGACGAGGACTTGATTATGCATTAAGCATGGAGGGCGCACTCAAGCTCAAAGAGATTTCATATATTCATGCTGAGGCTTATGCAGCAGGCGAGTTAAAGCACGGTACAATCGCGCTCATCAGCGAGGGGGTTCCGGTTATTGCAGTTGCTACACAGAGCCATGTATACAGCAAGGTCATCTCAAATATCCGCGAGGTAAAGGCGAGAGGCGCATACGTTATCCTTCTTAGCAAGGACAAGGATATTACAGATAAGTCAATCTGTGATGTGCATATCTCACTCCCACAGGCACCGGATGAGTTTGTGATTTTCGAGTCAGTTATAATCTGTCAGCTTATCGCTTACTACACATCAACAGGAAAGGGCTTAAACCCTGACCAGCCACGTAACCTTGCAAAATCAGTTACAGTAGAATAAATAATTTCCCCGGACATTTATACGATGTCCGGGGATTTTTTTTCACGCTTGTGAGATACAATGCAGCATATGTAAGACATAGATGTATATGTCGGTGATTCGCACTGCACCAACACATTTTATTAAAAAATTGTTAAAAAAATAACAAAAACTGCTTTACACATTTCTTGCACGGTGGTATGATACATAAATGCGGGTTACTCATACGAGAATCCAGCAGCCATACAATTTTCATGTGCGCTCTTATGCCGTGTGACAGAATCACAGCATAACAGAATTAGGACGAGACCCATATGGGCTTTTACCAAAAGGAGGAAAAACAATGCGCAATTCAAAAACAAACGAACTTGTACTGACAGGTTTATTCACAGCCATTATCATTATCATGGCATTCACACCACTCGGATATATTCCGCTTGTAGTTATCAACGCTACGATTATTCACATTCCGGTAATCCTTGGTTCACTTTTCTGCGGACCTAAAAAGGGAGCATTCCTTGGATTTGTATTCGGATTTACCAGTTGCCTAAAGGCAACTATAGTCGGAGGAACTCTTTCATCCTTTGTATTTTCGCCGGTGCTTGCCGCATCCTTGGTCGGAACCTCAGGTATATTTAAGAGCTTATTCATAGCATTTGTTCCAAGAATTTTAGTAGGTGTTATACCTTATTTTGTATATATAGGCATCAAAAAGGTGCTTGCGTCAGAGAAGAAAAATCTCTGGGGCACAGTTTTAAATGTGCTCATGTCAGCATTCCTTGCATTCGGAGTATATGCATTCCTCGGCAAGATGTCAGAGTCACTTTCACAGGCAGCCGCTTTAGGAATCGGCATAGCAGTCGGAGCTGTAGTATTTATAGTAGTTGAGGCTGTATTTATCAGAAAGAGCACACAGGTTATTCCGTTTGTATATGCAGGTGTAGCCGGTGCCATGACCAATACACTGCTTGTAATGGGCTCAATCTTCGTGCTTTACAAGGATGCTTATGCAGATGCAATCGGTGTGGCAGGAAACGCGGTGCTGGGCGTTATCACAGGAGTCATCAGTTTTAACGGAGTAATTGAGGCAATAGTTGCCGCAATCATCGTATACCTGGTTGGATTGGTTTTAAATACTATCAAACCAATTGCAGCAAAATAAATTCAGATAGATTTAAAATAAATGTGAAATTGTATGTACGGCGGACTGATAAGGTCCGCCTGTTTTATAAGCAGTTGGACTAGGAATGGTAAAAAGCATTTGAGTTAAAAGAAAGGCATGATACAAGGTGAAACATATGCATGAAATAGACATAATGGATATCGGCGGCTTCAAAATAGGCCAAGCCGAGGACACTAAGGGCTTGACCGGCTGTACGGTATTTCTTTTTGATAAACAGTCACCGGCGGGAGTTGACATAAGGGGAGGCGGACCGGCTTCGCGGGAGACACCACTTTTAAATCCTGTGGCAGATGCAAAGGGTATCCATGCTCTTGTACTGTCAGGCGGCTCTGCCTTTGGTCTGGATGCAGCGGGAGGCGTGATGAAGTATCTCGAGGAGCGCGATATAGGCTTTGATGTGGGAGTCACAAAGGTTCCTCTTGTGGTGCAGTCGTGTATTTTTGACCTGGTAATAGGTGATAAAAATGCAAGGCCAGATGGCAAAATGGCATACAAGGCTTGTGAGAACGCTTCTTATGATACCTTTTTACAGGGAAATTATGGACCGGAATGGGCGCAACAGTCGGCAAATATATGGGGCGTGAGCGCAGCATGAAGAGCGGAATAGGAGCCTATGCAGTACAGCTTGGAGAACTAAAGGTTGGAGCAGTGGTGACACTGAACGCACTTGGTGACATATATGATATAGATACAGATAAGAAAATTGCCGGAGCACTGGATGAAAATGGGCTGCTTTTTGATGACGAGACAGCGTATTTTGAGGCAGCGGCGAAGATTCAGAATATGTTTACAGGAAACACCACAATTGGTACAATAATAACAAATGCAAAGCTTGACAAGACCGCACTCAACAAGGTGGCATCCATGGCTCACAATGGCTATGGCAGAGCAATCAGACCCGTGCATACGATGGCAGACGGAGATTCAATCTATGCTGTATCAGTGGGCAGTGTGCCTGCCGATATCAATCTGGTGGGGCCAATGAGTGCCTATGTCATGGCAAAGGCCATTGCCAATGCAGCTAGAAGTGCAAAGTCTGTGGATGGCTACAAAGCATTTTGCGATGTAAACAAAAAATGACTGCAGAATAATAATAGTTTTATACAGAGGTGAAAATCATGTTAAAAGGAAAAACAGTAGTTTTGGGAGTGACAGGAAGTATAGCGGCATACAAGATAGCAAACCTTGCGAGTATGCTTGTAAAACAGCACGCCGATGTCAACGTCATAATGACACACAATGCAACAAATTTTATAAATCCAATCACATTTGAAACTCTCACAGGCAACAAGTGCCTCGTGGACACATTTGACAGAAACTTTGAATTCAATGTAGAGCATGTGGCGCTTGCAAAGAGAGCAGACATCTTTATGGTGGCACCTGCATCAGCCAATGTGATAGGCAAGATGGCAAACGGAATCGCAGACGATATGCTTACCACCACAATACTTGCAGCCAAATGTCCTAAGCTTGTTTCTCCTGCCATGAACACCAATATGTACGAGAACAGGATTGTGCAGGACAATATCAAAAAGCTCGAACACTACGGCTTTGAGATGATAAAGCCGGCTGAAGGATATCTTGCATGCGGAGACACCGGTGCAGGAAAAATGCCGGAGCCACAGACACTTTTCAACTACATAATGAGGACAATAGCCTGTGAAAAGGACCTGGCGGGCAAGAATGTACTCATCACAGCCGGAGCGACGCAGGAAAAAATAGATCCAGTACGTTTTATCACCAATCACTCAACAGGCAAGATGGGGCGTGCCATAGCAGAAAACTGTATGCTCCGCGGTGCGCATGTTACACTGGTCAACGCTTCAGTATCGGTTGAGCCACCTATGTTTGTAGATGTGGTAAATGTGACATCGGCCGCAGACATGGCAGACGTGGTGAAATCAAAGGCTGCTGAACAGGATATTATCATCATGACCGCAGCAGTAGCGGATTTTTGCCCATCACATCCGGCTGATGAGAAAATAAAGAAAAATGACAGCTCATATGAGTCTGTAATTGAGCTTGAGCGCACAGAGGACATACTTTCATACCTCGGAGCACACAAGGCTAAGGGACAGCTCATATGCGGTTTTTCTATGGAAACCCAGAATATGCTTGAAAACTCGAAAGCAAAGCTTGCAAAGAAAAATGCAGATATGATAGTGGCAAATAACCTAAAGGTAGCAGGCGCAGGCTTTGGAACAGACACCAATGTGGTCACACTCATCACGGCTGACGACTGCACAGAGCTTGAAATCATGGACAAGAGCTGCGTTGCGTCAAGGATTATGGACCGGTTGCTGCAGATGTAGAGCTTCGATTTTAGGTTGAGAGTGGGTGCGTGGAGCGGGTGGCGTACAGATTACATGTCACCTGCTCTTATAACTCCTTAGCCTAGTGGTAGTAAATGCCGCCATCAGCAGAGCTTATTAGGCGCGAAAAATCAAACGCGCATTTTACCTCAATATATAAATTCAGGTTGTGCTGCTTGAACGAGTATTTTCCGCGCCGCTTTTGCTGATGGCGGCATATAACTTCCACACGGCACGTCGTAAATCGAGCAGATGACATATAATCTGTAAGCCACCCACTCCACGCACCTAATATACTTTTATGATAAAATTTAAGAACTACATCTGCGGTATTGTTACACCATGCAGTCCACTGTCGGCAGCTCCCCGGTCACATCGAGGAAGAGATTTGTAAAGGTCTGCTCATAGTAAGGCTCCACCCAGAGCAGGCCGATGCCGAGCGACAGCACGCAAAGCACAAGCATACCGATGAAGCTTACGTTAATGTAGATGACTCTGAGTATGTTGCCGCGAATCAGCTTTATGGCATGAGTCAGACATGCAAATACTGATAAATCATCGCGAGAGAGTACCAGATACAGGTAAAACGGAAACAGAACCAGTACAATAAAGCTGAGTACGGCACTTGCAGCATATAAAGCGATAGCAATTCCCATAGTGTCGCCGCTTAGCTTGAAAAAGTTTTTTGCTACAAGGAAAGGCGCCTTTGCAATCATAGAGATGGCATAATATATGATGTATGCTCCGAAATATCTGTTGGAGTGATTCATAAAGCAGTAGAATACATCGCTGATACGGCACTCTTTCTTTCTTGCCATATTAAGGTGGAAACGTATGAGTCCCATCTGCAGCACGCCGACCACGATAGATAAAAGCACCTCGGCAATGTAGTAGATGACGGTCTGAACCTTTGTCGCATATACATTTCCGAGCAGGTAGGTAAACGGCAGGTCACTAAACAGATTTATGAGTGTGACAGTGAGAAAAACGCTCATGCTAAGTCTGTATCTTCCGTTCAGGTTCTCTCTTGATATTCTTTTTAATTCTTTGGATTTCTTTTTTGGGTTCATTATATTTCTCCTGAAATAATAGTTTTGAATTAATGCTTAAGTTAGGCTTAAGTTAATGTTTAAATTAATGCTTTGACAATTGTCAGATATATAGCATATACTTGTATTCATATGGTTACACAAAATCACAGGAAGGACCACTAATATCATGCAGACAGATGAAACAATCGACAGGTATTTCTATATAACGGGCTGGATATGCATAGCTATATTTGCGGCTCTTGCGGCAGTGATTGGAGTATGCGGTACGCAGATACTCACAAAGGTGCCTCCGTGTCCGCTGCACGCATATACAGGCTACTATTGTCCGGGGTGCGGTGGCACGAGAGCCACATTTGCGCTGCTGCATGGACATCTGATAAGGTCGTTTGTACTCCATCCGTTTGTGCCGTATACAGCCGTTTTTGGAGGCTGGTTTATGCTGTCACAGACACTGCAGCGGATAAGCCGCGGCAGGCTGCACATCGGAATGCACTTCAGGCCATTATATATGTGGCTTGCACTTGCCATTATTGTGGTAAACTGTATAGTCAAAAATATGCTTATATTATTTTGCGGTATTCATCTGCTTAAGTAGCTCATTGTAGTCGATACCGGTCAGGTTCTGGTATTCCTTTAATATACCCTCTATGCTTCCGTATTCGTGAAGCATGGCGGCAAACGAACCGATATAGATAATAAGAGTGATAACAACAGCGGCAAACGCAATCCAGAATGAGGTCATAGCCATGCTGCTCATTGAGGTGGCACCGCCTTTTGACAGTAACGCAAAAATCATGGCAAGCGAGCCGCATATGATAGACACATAAATACAGCTGCACGACGCGATGGCAATTATTGAAAGCACAAGTGCTGCAACCTCCATATTGCGTGAGCGTTTATTGTAGAAATTGTTGTTGGGATTAAAGCCCGGCCCATAATTGCTGCCGAAATTATAGTTATAATCCTGATTATAATCAAATTTTTGTGGATCCATAATCAAATTCCTTTCTATAAAGTTGATTTTATTGTATCACTTCATTTATAATACGAAAAGAATAAGTTTTTTTAAAGAGGTAAAAAAATGGATATTATTGCTGCAATTGCAGAAGAACTGCAGATAAAAAAGGACAGGCCGAGGCCGCTGTCAAGCTGATAGATGAGGGAAATACCATCCCTTTTATCGCCAGATACCGAAAGGAGGCAACCGGCTCATTAAATGATGAGGTGCTCAGAAATCTCTTCGACAGACTGACATATCTACGTAATCTTGAGGACAAGAAGCAGACAGTGCTTGCAAGCATTGAGGAGCAGGGCAAGCTTACGGATGAGCTTAAGAAGGCAATCCTTGAGGCACAGACACAGGTGGCGGTTGACGATTTGTACAGACCTTACCGTCCGAAGAGAAGAACCCGTGCCACAATCGCAAAGGAAAAGGCTTAGAGCCACTGGCACAGACCATTTTAGCGCAGGAATCGTCTGTTGATATCATGGCAGAAGCAGCTAAATATGTGGATGCAGAAAAGGACGTGGCAGATGAAGCGGCTGCACTTGCCGGAGCAAAGGATATCATTGCAGAGAACGTATCCGACAATGCCGATTACAGAACAAAAATCAGAGAGCTTACCATGCAAAAGGGGCGTCTTATATCGACAGCCAAGGATCCGGAGGCAGAGTCTGTCTATGAGATGTACTATGAATTTGATGAGGCTCTTTCCAAGGTGGCAGGTCACAGAACACTCGCAATTAATCGTGGTGAGAAGGAAAAGATCCTTACAGTAAAGATAGAGGCACCGACAGAGGATATCATAAAATATCTTAAAAAGCAGGTTATCACAAATGATGGAGCGCCTACAGCAGCCGTACTCACAGAGGTAGTGGAGGATGCGTACGACAGGCTTATTGCACCTGCCATAGAGCGTGAAATCAGAAACAATCTGACAGAGGAAGCAGAGGATGGTGCCATAAAGGTATTCGGAAAGAACTTGGAGCAGCTTCTCATGCAGCCTCCAATTGCAGGACAGGTTGTGCTTGGATGGGATCCGGCATTCCGTACAGGCTGCAAGATTTCTGTCGTAGACCCTACAGGAAAGGTGCTCGATACCACAGTAATCTACCGACAGCACCACAGAACAAGGTCGAGGAGCAAAGGCCGTAATCAAAAAGCTCATAGACAAGCATCATGTCACTCTTATCTCACTTGGAAACGGAACAGCATCGCGTGAGTCAGAGCAGGTGATTGTCGAGCTGTTAAAGGAAATTCCGGTAAAGGTGCAGTACATCATAGTAAATGAAGCGGGTGCGTCAGTATATTCAGCCAGCAAGCTTGCCACGGAGGAGTTTCCGAATTTTGATGTGGGACAAAGAAGTGCCACATCCATGGCGCGTAGACTTCAGGATCCGCTCGCTGAGCTTGTAAAGATTGATCCAAAGTCAATCGGAGTCGGACAGTATCAGCACGATATGAACCAGAAAAAGCTCTCAGAGGCACTCGGAGGAGTTGTAGAGGACTGCGTAAATAAGGTTGGTGTAGATTTAAATACGGCATCAGTTTCACTGCTTGAGTATATATCAGGCATCTCAAAGACCATTGCCAAAAACATTGTGGACTACAGAGAGGAAAACGGTAAATTCACATCACGTTCACAGCTTCTTAAGGTAGCAAAGCTTGGACCGAAGGCATTTGAACAGTGTGCAGGCTTCATGCGTATCTCAGACGGAAAGAACCCGCTTGATGCCACAGGCGTGCATCCTGAGTCATATGATGCCACAAAGGCAGTGCTTGAAAAGCTTGGCTACACAATGGAGGATGTAAAGAACAGAAATGTAGTTGGAATCTCAAAGAAGATATCTGATTACAAGGCGCTCGCAGACGAGGCAGGAGTTGGTGAAATCACACTGCGTGACATCGTTAAAGAGCTTGAAAAGCCGGCAAGAGACCCGCGTGAGGATATGCCAAAGCCAATTCTAAGAAGCGATGTCCTTGAGATGAAGGATCTCACACCGGGTATGGTATTAAAGGGCACAGTCAGAAACGTAATAGATTTCGGATGCTTCGTGGATATAGGAGTGCATCAGGACGGACTTGTGCATATCTCAGAGATATGTGACCGCTATATCAAGCATCCGCTTGAGGCTGTCAGTGTAGGGACATAGTAGATGTGCAGGTTATGAGCGTTGACCTCAACAAGCAGCGCATCCAGCTTACCATGAAAATCGGACAGGGTACAGACAAGGCCGGTAAGTCAGAACACAGCGGCAGCGGCAAAGACAGTGTTGCCAACAAGGCTGACAGAAGTAATAGAAATAACGGTGGCAAGAATAGCAGAAACGATAGAAATAGTACAGGCAGCAAGAATAATAACAACAGAAACAAAAAGCCACACTACATAAAGGGCAAGAAAAATAATTTCTTTGACAATATTATTCTTGATAATTAAAAACACCTTGACAAAACGCCATAAAGTGCATATCATGTGTTTGTAAGTAACTATTCAGTACAGAAATATGCGGTACCGCATATTTCGTAAGAAAACGTATATTATGTAGGAGCAAGCGCCCATCAGCGTAGCTGATTCTAATGCGCTTGCGACTCGCAACTGTGAAGGTACTGAACAGTTACGATTGTAAAATAAATAGGAATTCTTCAGGCAGGGTGCGATTCCCTACCGGTGGTACAGCCCACGAGCCGCAAGGCATGATTCGGTGTGATTCCGAAGCCGACAGTATAGTCTGGATGAGAGAAGATTATTAGGTGTCATTACACTGTGATATTAAGTCCCGGAAGATTTTCTTCCGGGATTTTTTAAATCAGCTATTCAGATTTTAGATAGCTGCACTCACAATATCCTCAGGATTCCTTAAGCATCAAAGGAGTGTAAAATGGACGTAACAACAAACAACACAAAATCAAAAGTAAACATCAGACTTTTAGTCGGCACAGGAATGTTAAGCGGACTTGCATTTGTACTTCAGTACCTCGAGTTCCCAATTCCAATCATGCCGGGCTTTATTAAGTTTGATTTCTCAGATCTGCCTGCACTTATCGGCGCATTTGCATATGGACCGTTAGCAGGAGTGATTGTAGAGTTTATCAAAAACCTGCTTCACTGTACAGTAACACAGAGCTTTACGGTAGGAGAGCTTTCAAACTTTATTCTTGGAGCAGTATTTACAGCAACAGCAGGACTTATCTACAAGAAAAATAAGTCAAAAAAGGGTGCAATAATCGGCGCTGTAGTCGGTTCAGTGGTAATGGGAATCGTCAGCTTCCCGTCGAATCTGTTTATCGTGTATCCTGCATACACAAAGTTCATGCCAATGGAAGCAATCATTGGTGCCTACAGTGAGCTTCTCCCATCAGTAGGCAAGCTGTGGCAGGCACTTTTAATATTCAATGTTCCGTTTACCATCGTAAAGGGACTTATATCAACACTTATCACAGTGCTTATATACAAGAGACTGTCACCGGTTTTAAAGGCAGAGGATAGAGAAAATACCTGACACAATATATATTAGTCACAAACATAAAGAGCGCAGTCAATTGCGCTCTTTTCTTTTTTTAAAAGGAATGTTATAATAAATCCAAATATTTAGTTGGGAGCAGGATATGAAGCTTGAATTTGATGTAAAAGTAACAGAAAAAGATTTATATTCATTTAATATAGAGCAGGCGTACAAGGGCAGTCAGGGTGTCATATCATTGCTGTTTGCTGTGCTTTTGGCTGCGGCAGCAGTGTTAAGCGCACAAAAAGGCAATACGGAGTATGTGGTGCTTTATATTATAGTGGGTATTCTGGTGCTGCTATATGTGCCGTTTTCACTCAAGGGCAGGGTAAAGATGATTATGAAGACAAATGAAGTTTTCTCAAAGCCACTGCATTTTGAGATAGATGAAAAGAACATAAAAGTAAGCCAGGGCGAGGAGATGGCGCAGCTTCCGTGGGAGCAGGTGTACAGATTCGTGGCAAATGATAAGAGGATACTTATATTCAGCAACAGGAAGAATGCATACATTCTCTCAAAGGAGCAGCTGGGTGACAGCTACGAGCCGTTAAAGGAGCTGGCAGGCAGTACACTGGAGAAATACAGACTGAAAATCAAATAAACAAAATAGATATAAGATAAAATAAATAGATAAGGGTATAAGCTGGTAATATGAGTAGTGAAGAAAATATAACAGTAATAGAAAGCTTTTCGGCAGATGATACGCATGCACTTGGGGTTACGCTTGGACTGCAGCAAAGCCGGGGGATGTGTGTACACTTGTGGGTGATTTAGGAGTGGGTAAAACAGTGCTCACGCAGGGCATAGCAGAGGGGCTTGGCATCACAGAGCCTATAAACAGCCCTACATTTACCATAGTGCAGGTGTACGAGGATGGCAGGCTGCCGTTTTATCATTTCGATGTATACAGGATTGGTGACATTGAGGAGATGGATGAAATAGGCTATGAGGATTATTTCTACGGAGATGGGCTTACGATGATAGAGTGGGCAAATCTCATTGAGGAGATACTCCCAAAGAAGAGAAAAGAGATTACTATTGAAAAAGACCTGGAAAAAGGCTTTGACTATAGAAAAATAACAATAAAAGAGGTTTTATAATGAAGATACTTGCGCTTGACAGCTCAGGGCTTGTGGCCAGTGTGGCTGTCGTATCGGACGATAATCTGATAGGAGAATACACGATAAATTATAAAAAGACACATTCGCAGACGCTTCTTCCGATGCTTGATGAGGTGGCTAAGATGACAGAGCTTGACCTTAAGACTATAGATTTTATTGCAGTCTCAGCAGGACCGGGATCGTTCACAGGGCTTCGCATAGGCTCTGCGACGGCGAAGGGGCTTGCAATGGCACTGGATAAGCAGATAGTTTCTGTACCTACCGTAGATGCACTAGCATACAATCTGTGGGGCAGCGCAGATGTTGTGTGTCCGCTTATGGATGCAAGAAGACAGCAGACCTATACAGGGCTGTATGATTTTACTGATGGCAGGATGAATACCATTTTACCGCAGTGCGTAGTGATGATAGAAGAGATAGTTGACCAAATCAATGAGCTCGGCCGCAGGGTGATTTTCCTTGGAGACGGAGTGGATGTGTTCAGGGATTATATTAATGAGCACGTAAAGGTGGACTATGACTTTGCACCTGCCATGTGCAATAAGCAAAGAGCATCGGCTGTAGCATGTCTTGGACAGGTGCTCTATGAGCAGGGCAGGGCAGAAAATGCAGCAGACCATAAGCCTGAGTATCTCAGATTATCACAGGCGGAGAGAGAGAGACAGGAAAAGGAGAGAGATTTTAGAATATGATAATAAGACCCATGGAGCCGGAGGATGCAGACTCGGTGGCGCAGATAGAAAAAGACAGCTTCACACAGCCCTGGAGCAGACAGGGATTTTTGGATGCCATGAGGCTTCCGGAGAATATCATGCTTGTGGCACAGGAGGATGGCGAGATACTGGGGTATCAGTGCACGTATGTGTCATTTGATGAGGGAGAGCTGACCAATATAGCAGTCAAAAAATCAGCACGAGGAAAAGGTGTGGGTGCGCATCTTATCAGATGCCTGCAGGAAAAGGCAAAAGAGTCAGGTGTTGAGCGCATTGTGCTCGAAGCCAGGGTGACTAATGAGGCTGCGATATCACTGTATCAGAAGATGGGGTTTGTAAACCTTGGAATAAGAAAAAATCTATATGAGCATCCGGTAGAGACGGTGTCATCATGTCCTATACTGCGGAGGAAAATTTATGTTAGACGTGTGTTTACTTGGAACAGCAGGCATGATGCCTTTGCCAAACAGATGGCTTACGGCACTTTCACTAAAATATAACGGCAGCAATATACTTATTGACTGCGGTGAGGGAACGCAGATTGCGATGAAAGAGGCCGGAATCAATTTCAAGCCGATAGATATTTTGTGCATCACCCACTTTCATGCAGACCATATCAGCGGATTGCCGGGGCTTCTTCTTACAATGGGAAATGCCGAGCGCACCGAGCCGCTTACCATTATTGGACCTAAGGGGCTTACAAGGGTTGTCACTGCACTTCGGACGATTGCGCCGGAGCTGCCTTTTGAGATAAAATGCATAGAGCTCAATGAGCAGGATGAATATTTTGAGATGAACGGATATCATATCCATGCATTCCGCGTAAAGCATGCGGTGCTGTGCTATGGCTATTCGGTTGAGATAAAGCGTAGTGGCAGATTTTCCGTGGAAAGAGCAAAGGAAAAAGAAATTCCTATGCGCCTGTGGAATCCTCTTCAGAAAGGCAATACCGTTGAATTTGAGGGCAGAGTGTATACTCCGGATATGGTGCTTGGACCGGCAAGAAAGGGCATAAAGGTAACATATTGTACGGATCAAGGCCACTTGAGCACATAGTGGAGGCAGCAGAGGGATCAGACCTTTTTATCTGCGAGGGCATGTATGCTGAAAAGGAAAAGATAGTAAAAGCAAAGCAGTATAAGCATATGACCTTTTACGAGGCAGCAGACATGGCAAAGAGAGCCGGCGTGAAGGAGCTGTGGCTTACACATTTTTCGCCGTCACTTGTCCGTGCAGAGGATTATATGCCACAGGTGAGGGATATTTTTGCAAACGCATATCTTGGAAAGGACGCAAAGAGTGTGGAACTCATGTTTGACGAGGACTGAGGAGGGACAAAGAATAACAACTAAGCTTTTTGATGACGAGCTTGCAGCAAACAATCCAAAGGATACCTACAAACAGTCTGTCACGGCAGATTATAAGATTGCGGCAGATTCTGATACGGAAACAGAATAGAGTAATATAATTAAGATTGGTGTAATAAAATGACAGAAAATACAGAAACAAAAAAAGAAATTAAAATACTTGCAATTGAAAGCTCATGCGACGAGACTGCGGCAGCAGTTGTAGTAAATGGACGTGATCTGCGAAGTAATGTGATTTCATCGCAGATAGCTCTTCATACTTTATATGGAGGGGTAGTTCCGGAGATTGCCTCAAGAAAGCATATTGAGAAAATTAATCAGGTCATAGAGCAGGCACTTTCAGATGCACATATGACACTCGATGATATAGACGCAATAGGCGTCACATATGGTCCGGGCTCGTAGGAGCACTGCTTGTAGGTGTGGCAGAGGCAAAGGCCATAGCATATGCAAGAAACATTCCTCTTGTCGGAGTGCACCATATAGAGGGACATATCAGCGCCAATTATATAGAAAATAAAGACTTAGAGCCGCCATTTTTGGCACTCGTTGTATCAGGAGGACACACACATCTGGTGAGAGTGGTAGATTACGGCAAATATGAGATCCTCGGACGTACGAGGGATGATGCGGCAGGAGAGGCCTTTGACAAGGTTGCGAGAGCAATAGGACTTGGCTATCCGGGCGGCCCTAAGATAGAAAAGGTTTCACATGAGGCGACCCGCACAGCATAGAGTTCCCTAGAGCAAAGATTGTGGGTGGAGTCTATGATTTCAGCTTTAGCGGACTTAAGTCGCAGTACTCAATTATTTAAACGGCTGCAGGATGAAAGGATTGGAAATAAACCGGGCAGATGTGGCAGCATCGTTCCAGCAGGCGGTTACAGATGTGCTGGTCGGACACGCTGAGAATGCTATTGATGAGTTTAAAATGGACAAATTTGCCATTGCGGGAGGCGTTGCATCTAATGGTGTTATCCGTCATGCAATGGAGGAAATGTGTGCGCGCAAGGGTGTTAAATTCTATCGTCCGTCACCGATACTGTGTACAGACAATGCTGCTATGATAGGTGCGGCGGCATACTATGATTTTATAGCAGGTAAGAGGTCCGGACTTGATCTGAATGCGGTTCCGAATCTAAAGCTTGGTGAATGATTCTGTAATTGCTTCCGGGTACACCGTGGTGCAAACATAATGTGCAGATTTATCATGGATAGGAAAATAAAAGAATATGGATAAGAAGAAATACACAGCAATCATACTGTCAGCCGGTACAGGAAGCCGGATGAAAAGTAATATGCCAAAGCAGTATATGGAGCTTTTGGGGCAGCCTGTGATTTATTATAGTATAAAAGCATTTGAGGATAGTCCGGTGGATGAAATAGTCATAGTCTGCAGTGCAGATTATATTGAGTATTTCAGACATTCGATAATCGAAAAATATGGCTTTAAGAAGGTGAAAGCAATAGTGCAGGGGGGGAAAGAGCGCTACAACTCTGTATATGAGGGGCTTAAAGCAGCAAACGGCACGGACTATGTGCTGATCCATGACGCGCACGCCCTCTGGTGGATAATGAAATAATAGTCCGTTCTATGCATACGGTTGAAAAAGAAAAAGCATGCGTAGCAGGAATGCCTGTAAAGGACACAATAAAGGTGTCAGATGAATTGGGATATTCAGAAAATACTCCTGACAGGAAAAGCCTGTGGCAGATTCAGACACCGCAATGCTTTGAATATGATTTGCTGGCTCAGTCCTATGATAAGCTGTTTAGTGACATGTCATATGGGAAAAGTGTGCCGGCAATTACGGATGATGCAATGATAGTCGAGTATGGGAGTGACACAAAAGTAAAGCTCATAGAAGGCTCGTATGAAAATATAAAGGTCACAACTCCTGAAGATATGGGGATTGCAGAACTTTTTTTAAAGAAACGCAGAAAAATGTAAAAAAATTAGAAATTAGTGTTGACATATTGTAACATTGATGATAATATAAATCCTGCGCTGAACAAGTGCAGACAACTAAACAATTACGTGTTAATTGTGACACGCAGGGGTATCGAAGTGGTCATAACGAGGCGGTCTTGAAAACCGTTTGTCCGCAAGGGCGCGTGGGTTCGAATCCCACCCCCTGCGCTTTCTTTTGCCTTAAAACAGAGATGTAAAAGAAAATGAAAAAAGTTCTTGACAAATGCAAAACATTTTGATAGAATAAACAAGCTGTCGCAAGACAGAGAACTTAAAACGGAGTTCGAAAAAATAAAAAAAGTGCTTGACAAACGAACAGCGATTTGATAAAATAATCAAGCTGTCGCAAGAGAGCGAAACAAAGAACATTGATAACTGAACAGTGAGAAACCTTGAAAGATTTTGAGAATCAATCAGAACGCTTCAATGAAAATTGAAGACCTTTAAAACAGTAAATTCAGATTCTATCTGAATGAACGAATTAGCCAAGTTTAACTTGACTGAGATCAACTTTTAACATGAGAGTTTGATCCTGGCTCAGGATGAACGCTGGCGGCGTGCTTAACACATGCAAGTCGAACGAAGCACTTTATTTGATTTCCTTCGGGACTGATTATTTTGTGACTGAGTGGCGGACG
>ENA-OQJH01000074-OQJH01000074.1-human-gut-metagenome-genome-assembly--contig:-NODE-74-length-55058-cov-7.292367_pt1 | contig 55058 bp, 69 predicted proteins | sample MGYA00242597_ERZ504763 | MGnify/ENA primary metagenome ERZ504763 (study PRJEB26092, sample SAMD00036359) | human gut metagenome | host: Homo sapiens | study: EMG produced TPA metagenomics assembly of... | reverse complement strand
GTTTTAATTCGACCAAAGCCCGTCTTCGTGTCGCCTTCGTTCCCCCGGATTGCCAGAGAGCTGGCCGATCAGCATTCTGTTCTGGTTCTGCTGCTTCTGCAGATCATTCCGAACAGCACCGGATTCTGGTTTCCAGAAGACGTGGTCCATAGAAAAGCTCCTCCGCCTTCAGATCTTCCTTTTCCCCATGCACTGCCCGCAGAATCGGATAGTATTTTCCATCCTCCTCCACGAAATTCTCCTGTGCAAGGTAAATCCGTGCTCCAGCAGCCATGCGCGCACGCGGTCGATATCTGACTGCGGCTCCAGAATCAGCTCACCAAAGCCGGACAGCAGCGGCTCACCCTCACTTAAAATCCTTACGGTGAGCCGCCGCCCATGCCCGCGATGAGGAGAGAATCCCCCTCCCCCGCCTGCAGGCATGAAGGCATCGGAAAGCCGTGTTTCTATGTAGTCCCCCATGTTATACTGCGTGATATGCTCCCTGGCCCGTTCTAACGGTCCGCGGTTCACATCCATGGCGATTGCGGAGGAAATCTTCTTCTGTTCCAGCAGCGCAATCGGCACATAGCCGTGATCTGTTCCCACATCGACCAGGCAGCCGCCCGGGGTGACAAACTCCGCTACCGCGGAAAGTCTTTTTGATAACTGCATGTCTTTTCTCCTGACTGAAAACTTAGTCCAGATAATCTTTGAGTTTTCTGGAACGACTCGGATGGCGGAGCTTTCGAAGCGCTTTCGCCTCAATCTGACGGATACGCTCTCTTGTAACGTTGAACTCTTTACCAACTCTTCGAGGGTTCTCGCACGGCCATCGTCAAGTCCGAAACGGAGACGCAGAACCTTCTGCTCACGGTCGGTCAGTGTGCTTAAGACATCCTCCAGCTGCTCTTTCAGCATGGTGAATGCTGCCGCGTCTGCCGGTACCGGCACATTGTCGTCCTGGATGAAGTCACCGAGGTGGCTGTCCTCTTCCTCACCGATTGGTGTCTCGAGTGAAACCGGTTCCTGGGAGATTTTCAGGATCTCACGCACACGCTCTACAGACATGTGCATCTCCTCTGCGATCTCTTCCGGAGTAGGTTCGCGGCCTAACTCCTGCAGTAACTGACGGGAAACGCGGATCAGCTTGTTGATGGTCTCTACCATATGAACCGGAATACGGATCGTTCTCGCCTGGTCTGCAATCGCTCTTGTGATTGCCTGGCGGATCCACCATGTTGCATAGGTGGAGAATTTGTATCCCTTGCGGTAATCGAATTTTTCAACCGCTTTGATGAGGCCTAAGTTACCTTCCTGAATCAGATCCAGGAACAGCATGCCGCGGCCGACATAACGTTTTGCAATGGAAACAACGAGACGAAGGTTGGCCTCTGCCAGACGTTTTTTCGCATCCTCATCGCCCTCTTCCATTCTCTGTGCCAGCTTGATCTCTTCCTCTGCGGAAAGAAGCGGCACTTTACCGATCTCTTTTAAGTACATGCGGACCGGGTCCTCAATGCTGATGCCTTCCGGAACGGAAAGGTCGATGTTTTCCATATCGATCTCTTCTTCCTCGGAAAGGTCGATGTCATCGTCGTCCAGAAGGAGAAGATCGCGGTCTGCCGCATTTGGATCCTCGGTCATATCGGAGAGGCGCAGTACGTCGATACCGCTTGCCTCCAGGTATTCAAATACCTTCTCCATCTGCTCCGCATCCAGCGGCATATCGCGGAAAAAGTCGTTGATTTCCTGATATTCCAGGACGCTCTTTTTCTTTTTGCCGTATGCTACCAGCTCTTTTAATTTTTCCATAAATTTTGCTTTATCGAACTCCATTGACTGTCCATCCTTCCATAGCTTGTATATATTCTGTCCCTGCCCTGCGAAATTAAACACGCAGAACAGAAGATTCCAGGGTTTTTCTTTGGTATCCAGGCCTCCTTAAAAAGCGAAATCCGGAAGTTCCCCTGCTTTCCACCGCTCCAGGCTCTTTTTGTCCGCCATCAGCTTCTGCAGCGCCGCCATATCGGTCACATTCATATGTGCCGACTGATACGCAATGCTGTTTTCTTTCATATTGCAGATCACATCATGCAGCGCGCGCCGTTTTTCCTCCTCTGTCTCCAGCGGGATTCTGGCATTAAAAAGGCCTGCAACTTCTTTCTGCTCCTCGGAATCAACAAACTGATTCAAAAGCTTTGCCGGATTCACCCCGCCCTCGTGATACTGCAGCACAATCATCTCTGCAATCTGGCGGTAAAGAGGTGTGGTAAAATCCTCCGGCGTAATATATTTTTCCAGTTTTCCAATGAGCGCCGGATAAGAGGTCATCCATGTCAGCATCAGCTTCTGTGCTTTTTCGACACCGCCCTCTTTCTCTTTTTTGTTTGCGGCTGTATTCCGCGGCTTGACACGCTCCGTCCTTCCGGCTCCTGATAGTGCCATCTGACCGACCTGCTTTCGCAGTACTTCGACGGCAATCCCGTATTTTCCTGCCACTGCCTCAAGATAACTGTTCCGCTCGATCTCATCCTCGATTGCAACGAGACGACGCACCGCCTCATGCAGGAAATCGGATTTGCCCTGCGGGTCGGCAAGGTCGAAATCGCGTTCCTTCATGCGGATCTCATACAAAACGCTGTTCTCCGCCTCTTCCAGACGTTTTTCGAACGCTTCGCAGCCTCGTGCTGGATAAACTCATCCGGGTCCTTATACGGTCTCAAATTGACGACACGCGTTGTAAGACCAACCCCTTTGAGCATCGGAATCGCACGAAGCGCCGCTTTGACGCCTGCCTCATCGCTGTCATAGATCACAAGAACCTCGTCGGTATACCGTTTCATCAGCCCCGCCTGCAGCGATGTGAGTGCTGTTCCAAGAGAAGCTACCGCGTTATTGAATCCTGCCTGGTGCATGGAGATGACGTCCATATAGCCCTCGCAGATAATCAGATTTTTTCTCCGTGAAGAGCGCGCCAGATGCAGCCCGTAGAGATTGCGGCTCTTATCGAAAATCTTTGTCTCCGGCGAATTCAGGTATTTCGGCTTTCCATCCCCCATCACACGGCCTCCGAAGCCGATGACACGGCTGTTGGCATCCATGATCGGGTAAATGACACGGTTCCAGAACTTGTCCTGCATGCCATGCACCTCGTCCGCCAGAAAAAGGCCCGACTGACGCAGGATTTCATCGTCATACCCTTTTTCTTTTAAGAAACGGTACAGCAGGCTTCCATACTTATCTGAATAGCCAAGCCGAATTTTCGAATCGTATCATCCGAAAGGCCGCGCCCCTTCAGGTAATCGTAGCCCTGTTTTCCGCGTTCGGTGTGGAGCTGGTAATAATAGAATTTCGCCGCCTGTTTGTTGATTTCCAGCAGCGTGTTCTTTAAATCCGCCTGCTCCTTTGCTTCTTTCGAATACTCCATCTGCGGAAGCTCCACCCCGGCCCGGTCGGCCAGAAATTTCAAGGCTTCCACAAACGTGAAGTTTTCGTATTCCATCAAAAATGTGAAAACATTTCCTCCGGCTCCGCATCCGAAGCAGTAATACATCTGCTTTCCTGGGCTGACGGAAAAGGAAGGGGACTTCTCATTGTGGAAAGGGCAGAGCCCGAAGTAAGAGCTTCCTCTTCTTGTCAGCTTTACGTAGCCGGATATCACATCTACGATGTCATTTTTCATACGAATCTCTTCCACTAAATCATCGGAATATCGCATTTTTTCCTCCCTGTATCTAATAAACCGCCCAGGCTTTCGGCACGAACAGCTCCTCGTATTTGTGCATGGAATACTGATCGGTCATACCGGCAATGTAATCGCATACTACCTGTGTCTTGTCCTCGCCGCACCCGATCAGATTCCGGTACTCGCGGGACATCTGTTCCGGGTGCTCCTGGTAGTAGGTGTAGAGGGAAATCAGCATCTTTTTTGCCTTCTCCTCCTCTTTTTTCGCCTCCGGGTTGCGGTAGACGTTCGCGAACATCAACTCCCGCAGCATGCGCATGCCCTCGGCAATCTCCGCCGACTGGCGCACATACTCCGTTCCGCGGCTCTGCTCCACAATGTCGTGGATCAGCGTATTGAGCCGCTCGCGGCATGTATCGCCAAGGACGACGCGATCGTAATCGGGATGTCATCCTCGCTTAAAATGCCGGCACGGATGGCATCGTCCATATCGTGGTGGATGTAGGCGATCTTGTCGCAGAGACGCACAACCTGTCCCTCCAGGGTCGACGGCTTTCCCGCCGTGCGGTGGTTCAGAATTCCATCCCGCACTTCCCAGGTCAGGTTCAGGCCCTGTCCTTCCTTTTCTAGAACCTCCACGACACGGACGCTCTGTTCCGCGTGGCGGAAGCCCCCGGGATGCACCGCATTGAGCGCCGCTTCCCCGGAATGGCCAAACGGCGTGTGTCCGAGATCGTGGCCAAGCGCAATGGCTTCGGTCAGATCCTCATTCAGATTCAGCGCCCGCGCAATCGTGCGGGCAATCTGGGACACCTCGAGTGTGTGCGTCAGGCGGGTCCGGTAATGATCGCCCTGCGCAGCGAGAAACACCTGTGTTTTGTCTTTCATCCTGCGAAAGGCTTTGGAGTGGAGAATCCGGTCCCGGTCTCTCTGGTAGACGGTGCGGATGTCACACTCCGGTTCATATCGGTCCCTTCCTCTGGAATTCCGGCTGTGCGCCGCATAAGGACTCAGCTCCTGAAATTCCCGTTCTTCAAACGATTCTCTCAAGTTCAAACGAAGACCACCTCTTTCCCGGTAATATGCCTGTAACAGTTCTTTTCATTGTCCTCCTATTTCCTATATTCGGTGCCCGATTCCGATTTCCTTTTTTATTTTTCAAATTTTTCAAATTTTTTCAAAAAAAAAAAGTGTTGACGGCTTACAACTCTGGTGCTATAATACATCTTGTCGTCAGCGAGATGACAAAAACTTAAAGAACATGCGGAAGTGCTGGAATTGGCAGACAGGCCAGACTAAGGATCTGGTGGTCATTGCGATCGTGTGGGTTCAAGTCCCATCTTCCGCAGAATGAGAACCTTGTGCATGCAAGGGTTTTTTCCTTCTCAAAAATCAGAGGAAATTCTTTTTCGGATCTCCTCTGATTTTTATTTTTCCTTTTTTCAGAATTTTCTCTGCAATTTTTATTCTTACAGATTCGGTCTTACAATCTTCGGTGTATAGCCTGCCTCTTCCAGTGCTTTGACGATACGATTCTTGTGATCGGTGCCGAATGCCTCCATTGTGATGCGGAGCTCTACTGCAGCACTTCTGTTCGTTGTGAAGAACTGGTTGTGGTCCAGTTTGATGACGTTTCCGTTCTCGTTTGCAATCACCTGGGAAACGCGTACCAGCTCGCCTGGTTTATCCGGCAGAAGAACGGATACAGTAAAGATACGGTCTCTCTGGATCAGTCCGTTCTGGATCACGGAAGACATGGTGATGACGTCCATATTTCCGCCGCTTAAGATCGAAACAATCTTTTTGCCCTTGACATCCAGATGCTTTAATGCAGCCACAGTCAGAAGACCGGAGTTCTCGACGATCATCTTGTGGTTTTCTACCATATCAAGGAATGCTACGATCAGCTCATCATCATCCACGGTAATGATCTCGTCCAGGTTCTGTCTTACATACGGGAAAATCTTGGATCCCGGTGTCTGTACTGCAGTACCGTCTGCAATTGTGCTGACAGGAGATACGGTCGTTACCTCGCCTTTTTCAAAAGAAGCCTTCATACAGGCTGCTCCGGACGGCTCAACACCGATGACTTTGATGTTTGGTTTCAGCAGTTTTGCCAGTGTGGAAACACCGGTAGCCAGTCCGCCTCCTCCGATCGGAACAAGGATATAATCTACGAGCGGAAGCTCCTGAATCACTTCCATAGCGATGGTTCCCTGGCCGGTTGCAACGGTCAGATCATCGAACGGGTGAATAAAGGTATAGCCATGCTCTGCTGCAAGCTCGTATGCTTTTGCACATGCCTCATCGTACACATCTCCGTACAGAACAACCTCAGCGCCGTAGCTCTGGGTACGCTCTACTTTGATGAGCGGTGTGGTAGTCGGCATTACGATGACAGCCTTTGCACCGTAGCATTTTGCCGCATACGCAACGCCCTGTGCATGGTTTCCTGCAGATGCGGTGATCAGTCCTTTTGCGCGCTCCTCTTCACTTAAGGTGCTGATTTTGTAATAGGCACCGCGCAGCTTATAGGCGCCGGTCAGCTGCATATTTTCCGGTTTTAAGTAGACTTTATTTCCCGTCTGCTCGCTGAAATATTTGCTATAAACCAGTTTGGTCTCCTGTGTTACTTTTTTTACGATTTCAGACGCTTCCTCAAATTTCGGGAGTGTCAGCATTTCTTCTGCCATAGTCTTTTCTCCTTGTTGTCTTTTTTAAGCATTCTCTTCGGATGTATGGAACAGTGCATTTACAAACTGGTCTGCATCAAATTTCTGTAGATCGTGGATGCTCTCGCCCACGCCGATGTATTTGACCGGAATATCAAGCTCGGACTGGATGGCAACGGCGATACCGCCCTTTGCAGTTCCGTCCAGCTTCGTCAGAATGATACCGGTGACATTTGCCACTTCTGCAAACTGTCTTGCCTGCTGCAGCGCATTCTGGCCCGTGGTACCGTCCAGCACCACCAGCGTTTCCAGGTATGCCTCTGGGTACTCTTTTTCCAGAATCCGGTAAATCTTGTGGAGTTCTTCCATCAGGTTCTTCTTGTTGTGAAGTCTTCCTGCCGTATCACAGATCAGCACATCCGCATTTCTGGCTTTTGCCGCTGCGACTGCATCGTACACGATGGACGCCGGATCTGCTCCGTTCTGTCCGCCGATGATATCCACGCCGGCGCGGTGCGCCCACTCCGTGAGCTGCTCGCCTGCCGCTGCACGGAACGTATCTGCTGCCGCAAGAACAACCTTTTTGCCCTGATCCTTCAGAAGGCCGGCCAGCTTTCCGACGGAGGTCGTTTTTCCGACTCCATTGACACCGATCACCAGCACTACCGATTTCCGGTTTTCAAATTCATAGGCTGTATCGCCTACATCCATCTGTTTTTTGATGCTCTCGATCAGAAGCTGTTTGCACTCTGCCGGATCGGTAATGTGCTCTTCTGCCACCCGTTCTTTTAAGTGGTCAATAATTTTGGTCGTTGTATTGATGCCGATATCTCCCATGACGAGAATCTCCTCGATCTCCTCATAAAAATCGTCATCAATATTGGAATAGCCGCTGAAAATAGAATCAATTCCAGCTACAATGCTGTCTCGGGTCTTCGTCAGACCGTTGACAAGACGTTTGAAAAAGCCTACTTTCTCCTCTGCCATACCGTTCGCCTCCCTTTATCTTTTCTATCTTACTTCTTTCGTATTGTATCTTATTCGTTTCTATTTGTCCAGTTCTCCCTCGATCAAATCGACAGAAACAAGGGTAGAAACACCCTTCTCCTGCATCGTGATGCCGTACAGACGGTCTGCCGCCGTCATCGTACCGCGCTGTGGGTGATGACGATGAACTGGGTATTTTTTGTCAGCTTATGCAGATACTGCGCAAAACGCGTTACGTTGGAATCGTCGAGCGCCGCCTCGATCTCGTCAAGTAAACAGAACGGGGACGGCTTTAAGTTCTGGATTGCAAAAAGCAGCGCAATCGCGGTCAGTGCCTTCTCGCCTCCGGAGAGCTGCATCATATTCTGCAGTTTCTTTCCCGGCGGCTGGGAATGATGCGGATACCTGCCTCGAGTACATCCGTGTCCTCCTCGAGCTCCAGCGTTCCCTTTCCGCCGCCGAACAACTGGCGGAACACGCGGTCAAACTCTTTCCGGATCTCCTCGAATTTTTCCGTGAACTGCTTGCGCATACCGGCATCCAGCTCATCGATGATGCCCTGCAGTGTCTCTGCCGCTTTGACAAGATCGGTGTGCTGTGCATCAAGAAATGCGTGGCGCTCCGAAATCTCTTTGTACTCCTCAATCGCATTCACATTGACAGAGCCAAGTTTCCGGATCGCATCTTTTACTTCCAGCACACGCCGCTTTAATTCACTGCGCTCCGGAATCTCCTCCATCTGGAACTCTCTTGCGTGGCCCGGTGTCACTTCGTACTCTTCCCAGAGATACGAGGTCTGTGCCTCTTTTGTCTCCTCCAGCTTTTCTTTCTGGCTGTTCAGACGGAAGCACTCTTTGTCCATCAGGGAAATCTGGTCGGAGAGCTGATCCCGCTTCTCGAAAAATTCTTTGTGATCTGCGCTTAATGCTTCTTTTTTCTCCTGCAGTTCCACAATCCGGCGGTCTTCCTCTTCTTTTGCCTGCACTGCTGCTGCAATCGTCTTCTGGATCTCCACGATGTCCTGCTGTTTCTTTTTGACATCGTCTTTTTCCTCCGCCGCTTTTTCCAGCATGGTGCGGCTTTCCGCTTCCAGTTTTCCCGTCTCTTCCTCAAGACGGCGGATGTTCTGGGCAAGGAATCCATCCTTCTGGGACAGATTTGCGTAATTTAACCGGATTTCTTCAAGATCCTTCGTATATTCTGCTTCCCGGCGGCGAAGCCTGTAAGCGCCTCCTGCGCCTTCTGGATATTCTCCTGCAGCGTGCTTTCCCGCTCCACCGATTCCTGCATTTCCTGACCGATGACTTTCCGGTTCCGCTCAATCTCGGCGATCTGATTTTCAATCTCGAGACTCTCCTTCTGAAGCGCTTCAAAATCCAGACGGATTTCCGTCTTTTTCTCGCGCGCTTTTTCCAGATTCAGGCGCACCGTATTCTGCTCGATGTACTGCCGCTGCAGTTTTTCATTCAGCTCGGTGCGGAGATCGCGGATTTCATTCCGCTTATTTTTCTTCTCTTCAAGTTCCTGCTGGATTTCCCGCAGTTCCTTCGCAAGACCCTGTACGCTCTTTTCGAGTTCCTCAATCTCACGCCGTCTTCCGAGCAGGTTGCTGTTGTTCCGGAACGAACCTCCTGTCATGGAACCGCCCGGCTCAAGAGCTCGCCCTCGAGGGTTACCATGCGGAGCGTCTGACGGTATTTCCGCTGGATCACAATGGCATGGTCGATCGTGTCGACCACCAGCGTTCTTCCAAGCAGCTGTGCCACAAGGCCCTCATACACCGGGTCGTACGAAACAAGTGCATTTGCCACACCGAGCACACCGGTTTCTCTTGCCGCATCCTCATTCACCTGCGCTTTTTTCCCGCGCATACTGGTGAGCGGAAGGAACGTCGCACGGCCGAAATGGCCCCGTTTCAGGTATTCAATCAGGTATTTCGCCGTCGCCTCATTGTCGGTGACAATATTCTGAATGCTGCCGCCAAGTGCGGTCTCGATCGCCGTCTCGTACTTTTTCTCCGCCTGCAGAAGATCCGCCACAACGCCGTGGATGCCGGGATTCCGGTCTTTCTGCTCCATGACCTTCCGAATACTGTTTCCATAGCCGTCGTACCGCTCGGTGATGTTCTTTAAGGATTCGAGCCTTGACGCTTCTCTGTGGTAATTGGTCTGGCCGGCTTCCATCTCTTTCGTCTGGTTCGAGAGATCCGCCGTCAGCGCGGTAATCTTCTGATCTGCCTCCTGGTACTGCTGTTTCAGGCTGCTTACCGTCTCTTCGAGCGCTTCAAACGCGTTCTTCAGTTCTTCCATCTGCCCGTTCTGTTCGGACTCGCTCGTCTTTAAATGCAGCACCCTCTGGCTTAATTCTGCCTTTCGGATGCCGATCTGCTCGAGCATCGCATCGTAGCGCTGCATTTTTCCCTTCGTGGAACCCCGCTGGTTCAGAAGCCGATGACTTCGCTCTTATCCTGTTCACTCTGCAGCTCGACTGCCTGGATCTGCCCCTGGCATTCCGAGAGAGCGGCCTCTTTCTCACTCTTTTCCGTCTCTGACGCAAGAAGTGCTTCATGAAGCCCGTCCTTTTCTGCCTGATATGTATTTTTTTCTGCCGTCTTTGTGCGGCTCTCCGCGCGGATCGCCTCCAGACGTTCTCTTAATGTGTCGCTGTTCCTCTCCGATGCATGAATCTGCTCATTCAACACCTCGATCTGGTTTTCGAGCTGCTGACGTTTCAGTGCATTCTCCCCCGCCTGATCGCGCGCAGAAAGAATCGTCTGGTCCAGTTTTTCCTGCTCCTGTTCCAGCTTTTCATACTCCTGCTTCGTATGCTCAAAAGCCTCTTTCGTGCTCTTTAACTGCTCTTCTGTAATCCGGTACCGGTCTTCTACTTTCGCGAGATCGTTCCGGATGCGCTCCATCTCGAGCAGAAACATATTGATATCGAGGAGCTTTAATTCCTCTTTCTTCTTTAAATAAATCTTTGCCGTCTCAGACTGGCGTTCCAGCGGCTCTAACTGCCTTGTCAGTTCCGAGAGAATGTCGTTGACGCGCACCAGATTCTGCTGCTCTTCCGCCAGCTTCTTTTCGGTCACGGCCTTCCTTCTCTTGAATTTGACAATTCCTGCCGCCTCGTCAAACAGCTCCCGGCGCTCTTCCGGCTTACCACTTAAAATCTTATCAATCTGACCCTGTCCGATGATGGAATAGCCTTCTTTTCCGATACCGGTATCGTAGAACAGCTCGTTGATGTCCTTTAACCGGCACGATGCGCCGTTCATCAGATACTCGCTCTCACCGGAGCGGTAGAGCCGTCTCGTCACCGTGACTTCCTCGAAATCGACATTCAGCTTGTGGTCGGAATTGTCGAGTGTAATTGCAACCGACGCGTAGCCGAGCGGCTTTCTCGTCTCGGTTCCGGAGAAAATAACATCCTGCATATTTCCGCCGCGGAGCTGCTTGGCGCTCTGTTCGCCGAGCACCCAGCGCACCGCATCGCCAACATTGCTCTTTCCACTGCCGTTCGGCCCTACAACGCCGGTAATACCGTCGTGGAACTGCAGAATGGTTTTGTTGGCAAACGACTTAAATCCCTGCATTTCAATGGATTTGAGATACATAATTCACCTACGCTTTTTTTCTGGCAAGAATTGCATCGTATGCCGCTGCCTGTTCTGCCGCTTTTTCGTTCTGCCCTTTCCGGTACCGAGCGCTTTCTTTCCGACGCTGACCTGTGCCCAGAAGCTCTTGTCGTGATCCGGTCCCTCTTCTTTTAAGATGGTGTAAACAATCTCTTCATCCGTCTCACCCTGGATCAGCTCCTGCAGAATCGTTTTGCTGTCGTAGAAAAGCTGTTTGTGTTCGATATCGTTTAAGATATAGTTCAGAACGAACGTTTTTGCCGGTTCAAAGCCGCCGTCCAGGAAAATCGCACCGATCGTTGCCTCCATAGCATCCGAAACGATGGAATCGCGGTGACGGCCGCCGGTTGCCTCCTCGCCCTTTCCAAGGAGTAGAAAGCTGCCAAGGTCAATCTCACGGGCACAGAATGCCAGTGCCGGTTCACAGACGAGGCTGGCGCGTTTTTTCGTCATCTCGCCTCCGGGAGACGCGGGAATGTCTTGTATAAAAATTCGCTGGATACAACTTCCAGCACGGCATCTCCTAAGAACTCCAGACGCTCGTTGCACTCCAGGCGCTCCATATGGTGCTCATTTGCGTAGGAAGAATGGCGCATCGCCATCTCCAGCAGTCCGAAATCCTGAAATTTATACTGGATCTTCTTTTCCAAATCCACGAGTTTATCAATATTATTCATAACCTGTTTTAAGCCTGTCCTTCCTCATAGTTACCGTTTGCAGGTGTTCTGCGGACGGTAACAAAGGGGCTGTCCTGTAGCAAACAGCCCCTTCGCCATTTTCTATTATTCTGCCAGTTTCTTTTTGATCGCTTCCACCGCATCCTCAACCGATACGATGTGCTCTGCTTCTTCTGCTTCGATCTGGATATCAAATTCTTCTTCAATTCCCATCACAATCTGAAATACATCCAGGGAATCCGCTCCCAGATCATCTGCAAAGGTTGTCTCCATGGTTACTTCATTCGGATCTACGTTTAATACATCCGCAATGATCTCCTGTAATTTTTCAAACTCCATCTTTCGCTGCCTCCCTGCTGCTCTTATAGTCTGCCAGATGCTCCTGCACTTTCTGCGGAATCTTCTCCTCGCTGAATGAAATGCACTGGAGAATGGAATTTTTAAATTCGTTGGCTTTTGAGCTTCCGTGCGTTTTTACAACGAGTCCTTTTAAGCCAAGCAGCGGTGCTCCGCCGTACTCACTGGCATCAAAAGACTTCAGTGTCTCTTTCAGCGCCGGTTTCACAAGAAGGGCTCCGATTTACTGCGCAGAGATGTCATCATGCCCTGTTTTACCTTGGAAATCAGGGTCGCGCCGACGCCCTCATACAGCTTTAAGATAACGTTTCCGACAAACGCCTCACAGACAACAACGTCTGCGGCTCCGTTTGGAATTTCTCTTGCTTCGATACTGCCGACAAAGTTGATATACGGGTTTTCTTTCAGAAGCGGATACGTCTCTTTGACGAGCGCGTTTCCTTTTTCTTCTTCCACACCGATATTCACGATTCCCACACGCGGATTTTTAATGCCGACAACGTGTTCCATATAGATGGAACCCATCATGGCAAACTGCACCAGATGGGACGGTCTTGCATCAACATTCGCACCGCAGTCGATCAGAAGGGATACACCGTCTTTCGTCGGGATCAGCGGAGCCAGCGGCGGGCGCTCTACGCCTTGATGCGTCCTACGATCGTCTGTCCGCCGACCAGGACTGCTCCGGTGCTTCCGGAGGAGACAAACGCGTCTGCCTCTCCGCAGCGCACTTTTTCATGCCGACAACGATCGAAGAATCTTTTTTGTGGCGGATCGCATTGACCGGCGGCTCTCCCGTCTCAATGATCTCGGTTGCCGGAACGATCTCAACCCGCTCCTTCGGTACGTATATTTCTGCAGTTCTTTTTCGATGACATCCACCTGGCCGACCAGCTGGACTTTGACACGTTCATCTGCGTTTACGGCCTCAACGGCGCCTTTTACCGGCTCCACAGGCGCATAATCGCCGCCCATCGCGTCCACTGCAACTCTGACTAAGTCACTCATGTTTTTTCCTCTTTTCTCTTTTCTAAAGCGCGTTTGAAAACTCTTTTTCTTTCAAAAAACCGTTTTCAACCACGCTCTAAAAGCACTTATGCAAGTGCTGTATTAACTATACTAAACTCCTTTGCAAAAATCAAGCACAAATGCCCATCCGCGCTTTCTCCTGTATTCCAAAAAAGCGGGTGGATTTATCTTTCCAAAATCCACCCGCTCTGTTTTGTCTTATTTTTCTTAAGAAACCTTGACTCCGCTCGAATTCATCTCATGACCGTCTATGGTTGTATTCCGTGCCATGACACCGGTATCCGGATCCAGATAATATTCCTCACCATCCTGCGTGAACCAGCCGGTCTGCATCTGACCGTTGTCCGCCAGATAATACCATTCTTCTCCGCTCCAGTACCATCCTGTCACCATGTATGAATTTTCATCAAACACGTACCAGTAGCCGTCGATATTCTGCCAGGTATTGGTTGCATAGCTTCCATCATTATTCTGATACTGCCATCCGTTTTCATTCTGAACCCATTTCCCTGCCGGAATTACCGTAACTTCTGTTACCGTACTCGTCGCCATGGAAACAGTATTTCCAACCGTGTTTGTTGCCACAACGTAATAGTAATCTTTGCCCTCCGCCGAAGTATCGACCTGGTATGTCACTTCTGTTGCGCCTTCAATCGGCGTTCCTCCGCCGTTGGAATTTACGTTGTTCTTATACCACTGATATGTTACTGTGCCTTCTCCCGTTATTCCTGCCTCACAAGTCAGCTTTCCAGATGTATTTCCAACGGGAATCTGCAGGCTCTCCACCGGATTTACCGAAAAAACCGGCTTTTCCAGATTGGCATCTACATGAACAGCATCGCTGTCCTCTTTTGAAATATCTACACTGGCCGAAGACGAAACCGTCGTCTCAGTTCCCATCATTTTATCCATCAGACTGTCTGTGGAACATCCTGAGAGGAATACTACACTGCACATGCATGCTGCCAGAAATATGATTCGTCTATTCTTCATATGCTTTGCACTCCTTTTTTATAATTGTTACGAAAATGTTGCAATATTGTTTCAATTCTCACCGAGACCATTATAGCACATCACGACACACCACGTCAAATCTTTTATATGACGCTTCCAGACAACCCGCAGAGACAACAAAAAAGCCCCCGGTGACGGGAGCCTTTTGCTGCATTGCACATCGGAACTGATTCCGATTTATGAATATTAGTCCATTGCAACGACTTCTTTTTTGTTGTAAGAACCACAAGCTTTGCAAACTCTGTGCGGCATCATAAGAGCACCACATTTGCTGCATTTTACAAGGTTCGGAGCAGACATTTTCCAGTTTGCTCTTCTCTTATCGCGTCTTGCTTTGGAAGATTTATTCTTAGGACAAATGGACATAGTTACACCTCCTTAAATTTGCTGAATATATCTTTGATTGCAGCCATTCGGGGGTCTAGCCCTGTGGTATCACAGTCACAGGTCTGAATATTCAGATTCGCACCACAACGGCTGCAGATTCCTTTACAGTCATCTTTACACAGCACTCGAATCGGCCATTGGACTATGAGCTCATTACGAACCAGTTCTTCCACATCGAGCTCGTCTCCCTCCACAAACGAAGAGTCCTCTTCTTTTTCCTCGCGTTCTTCCTCTGACAGATTCAGATCAATCTGCAGATCGAACTTGAGCTGGAATGGAGTCGCTACCGGTGTCAGGCATCTTGCACATGGAATCTCCATTGTAAGGTCTGCACTGCCGGTGATCGTGATCACACGATTGCTTCATGCGTAAGGCCAAGGATAACAGGATGCTTTTCGATTACCCGATAGTCCTGCCCGCCGATCGAAAAGTTTCGGATGTAAGCGGAATTTCATACTTTTCGGACTTTCCGTCCTGCGCAAATAACTTGGTCAGACTGATTTTCATATTGTTCTCCTAATCACACTTTACCAATTATACCCGGGAAGGTAAGAATTGTCAACTGTTTTTGAATTGTTTTTTATTTTCCTTTTACTAACTCTACTGTCTCCTCGCAGATTGCGATTTCCTCGTTGGTCGGAATAACGCATGCTGTAATCTTGGAGCCTTCTTTGGTGATGATTTTCTCAACGCCGCGGCAGTTGTTTGCCTCAGAGTCGAATTCCAGTCCCATGAACTCGAATGCTTTGCAGATGGTCTCACGAAGCGGAATAGCGTTCTCTCCAAGGCCTGCGGTGAAGGTGATCACATCTACGCCGCCCATAGCTGCGATGTAGGAACCGATGTATTTGATAATGCGGTAAGCGTATGCTTCCAGACAGTTGATGGCATCCTGATTGCCTGCCTCTGCTGCTGCAGATACATCACGGTAATCGCTGGAGATGCCGGTCATGCCGAGCATACCGGATTTCTTGTTCAGAATGTTCAGAACCTCGGATACGGTCAGGTTCTCTTTGTTGCACAGATACTCAACAAAAGCTGGATCGATATCTCCGGAACGGGTTCCCATGATCACACCTTCAAGCGGGGTAAGGCCCATGGAGGTATCTACACATTTGCCGTTCTTTACAGCGGAAAGGGAAGCACCATTTCCCATATGGCATACGATGATCTTCAGATCGTTGTAGTCTTTGCCAAGGAACTCTGCGTTCTCTTGGATACGAATTTATGAGAAGTTCCGTGGAAGCCGTATTTACGGATTGCGTATTTCTCATAGTACTCTTTCGGAATACCGTACATATATGCTTTCGGAGGCATGGTCTGATGGAATGCGGTATCAAATACTGCTACGTTCGGACGCCCGGCATCAGTTTCATGCAGGCATTGATTCCCATCAGGTTTGCCGGATTGTGCAGAGGACCAAGGTCAGCGCACTCCTCGATAACTTTGATTACTTCGTCATCGATGATAACAGAGTTTGTGATCTTCATTCCGCCGTGCAGAACGCGGTGTCCGATGGCATCTACTTCTTCCAGGCTCTTGATGACGCCGCTCTTCTCGTTTACCAGAGCGTCCAGAACCATCTGGATTGCCTCTACGTGTGTCGGCATTGCTGCTTCTGTTACCTCTTTTTCGCCGTTCTTTGGCTCATAAACGAGGCGTCCGTCGATACCGATTCTCTCACAGAGTCCTTTTGCCAGGACGTCACGGTTATCGTAATTGATCAGCTGGAATTTCAGAGAGGAACTTCCGCAGTTTACTACTAATACGTTCATTTCTAAATTCTCCTATTTTAAAAGTCTTATTAAAACTTCTGGCCGGCCTGTTCTCCGCAGCCGGCCAGAAAACCGCTTGTAATTGGTTTTGTTTCGTGCTTACTGTGCCTGGCACTGTACAGCAGTGATTGCTACAACACCAACGATATCCTCTGCGGAGCATCCACGGGACAGATCGTTGACTGGAGCTGCGATACCCTGCGTCATCGGGCCGTATGCTTCTGCTTTTGCCAGTCTCTGTACCAGTTTGTATCCGATGTTTCCGGCATCCAGATCCGGGAAGATCAGAACGTTTGCTTTTCCTGCTACTTTGCTGTCCGGAGCTTTGGATGCACCTACGCTTGGAACGATAGCGGCATCAAGCTGCAGCTCGCCGTCGAGTGCGAGATCCGGGTTTGCTTCTTTTGCAATTCTGGTAGCCTCAACAACTTTGTCTACATCAGCATGTTTTGCACTTCCTTTGGAGGAGTGGGAAAGCATAGCAACTCTTGGCTCGTTTCCGGTCAGCATGCGGTAGGACTCTGCGGAAGACTCTGCGATTGCAGCCAGCTCTTCCGGATTCGGGTTCTGGTTCAGACCACAGTCACCGAATACGAATACACCGTCATCGCCGTACTCGCAGTCCGGAACTACCATCAGGAAGAATGCGGATACGAGTTTTGTGCCTGGTTTGGTCTTTAAGATCTGCAGGCATGGACGTAAGGTGTTTGCGGTAGAATGGCAGGCACCGGAAACAAGTCCGTCTGCATCTCCCATTTTAACCATCATAACGCCATAATATGTATAGTCATTCAGGATGGTCTCTCTTGCTTTCTCCGGAGTCATGCCTTTCTTTGCACGAAGCTCTACCAGCTTATCTACATAAGCCTGTGTTTTCTCGTTTTTCTCTGGATCTACAATAGTAGCTTTGGAGACATCCAGTCCCTCGCTGCCTTTCTTTACTGCCTCTTCGCTTCCGATGATGATCAGATTTGCAAGGTCCTCTTTCAGGATCTGTGCAGCAGCCTCATATGTTCTTCTGTCTTCTGACTCTGGCAGTACAATTGTTTTTTTGTCTGCTTTTGCTCTTGCTTTAATTGTGTCAATAAATCCCATGATCTTTTGACTCCTTTCGATAAATTTACTCGATATTCTCATTGTAGTACGCTTTTTGCCCTTTCGCAAGTATAAAATTCAAAACAACTGGACAAAAAATCCAAAACGGAGGAATTCTTGCATTCCTTTTCTGTTTTTGTTACGATAGGGCTATGTGATCCGCGGTTCCTCTCTGTTTGGAATCGTGCTATTTTTTTCGAAAGAAGGTACGTTTTATGACCATTACCGCAGTCATTGCAGAATATAATCCTTTTCATAACGGCCATGCTTATCAGCTGGCAAAAGCCAGGGAGCTGACCGGGGCGGACTATCTTGTCGTGATTATGAGCGGCGATTTCGTCCAGCGCGGCGCACCTGCGATTCTTGACCAACACGACCGTGCGGAGCTGGCGCTTCTTGGCGGCGCGGACCTTATCTTACAGCTTCCGTGTCACTTTGCACTCGGCAGTGCACAGCATTTCGCACGCGGGGCGGTATCGCTTCTTACTGCGCTTGGCTGTGTCGATTTTCTCTGCTTTGGCAGTGAATATGGAGACACGGCGCCGTTTCTGGAACTCGCTGATGTTCTGCTCCACGAGCCGGAGGAATACCGTGAGCTGCTCTCCGGTCTGCTTCGGAACGGACTTTCCTTCCCGACGGCGCGCGCACAGGCACTTTCCGCTTATTTTTCTGACAGCGCTTCCTTCTCTTCGCTTTCAAAAGAAGAACTTGATACCTTTTTAAAAGAACCAAACAATATTTTAGGCATTGAATATGTCCAGGCACTTCTGCTGTCACAAAGCCGCATTCGGCCGGTAACGATCCGCCGGGAGGGCAGCGGCTACCACGAAGGAGCGCTTTTCACACAGGCACTCCCTTCTGCTACAGCAATGCGGAATCTTCTTTTTCCAATCCGCATAAGGATCCGGAACTGTCCGCGCTCGCCTCCTGCATGCCGGAAGCAGTCTATCCCGCTTTCCAGGACGCCGTCACCGCACACGGCCTGCTTTCCAGCGATGATTTCAGCCTGCTCCTCGCCGCGCGGCTCCTCACAGAAACGAAGGAATCCCTTTCCTCTTATCTTGATCTTTCGCCGGATCTTGCCAATCGCATCCTCCGCCAGCGCCACGCATGCTCCTCATTCTCGGAGTTCGCCCTGCAGCTCAAAACAAAAGAGATGACCTACACCCGCATCAGCCGTGCCCTGATGCATCTGCTTCTGAACCAGAAAACATTGTACCCGGCCGGCTATAACCGTGTTCTCGGTTTCCGAAAAAGTGCCGGTGCATTGTTAAAAGAGATTAAAAGACGTTCTTCTCTGCCGCTCATTACCAAGCAGCCGACGCCCCGCGGCTTCTTACCGGCGATGCACTTGCCGCCTTTGAGAGCGATATACAGGCCTCTCTTTTTTACGAGACTGTCCGTTCTCACAAAACAGGGACACCGTTCGTCCATGAATACACAAAAAGCTGGTTCTGTTATAGAACCAGCTTTTTTTCCAGCAGCATCATCATCTACTGCTGTGGAACTGTATAGTCCTCCACAAACAGGAAAACATTTTTTGTATCTGCACTTTCTCTTGTAAAGTCAAACTGCATGAAACGCATCTCACCATTCAGTATAAAATTGATCATAACATGATGCATGATGTGTTCTGCTGTTCCCTGTGTGATTGCTTCCATCGTCATCTGCTGTTTTATCCGATTAAGATCATCTATATTGCCAGATGCATAACGCATGAGTATCTTCAAAATCAATGTACAGGATTTCTATATAATGATTTTTAAGAGCTTTTTCATATATTGCAGCCTGAACCGCTTTCTCCAACAACTGAATTCCTCCTTGTTTTCTCATGTACTATTAATGCTTCATAGCACTCCCGCTATAAATTACTTTCATCAGTAATTCCACATCAACAGGCTTAGCAACATGTTCATTCATCCCTGCTTCTTTTGCCCTTATTCTGTCCTCCGTGAACGCATTTGCTGTCATTGCAATGATCGGTATTTTCTTTGCATCCTCTCTGTCCAGAGACCTAATCATCTTTGTAGCTTCATAACCATTCATGACCGGCATCATAATGTCCATAAGAATGACATCAAATTCACCAGGTTCACTATTTCTGAACAGTTCAACAGCTTCCTGACCATCCCATGTTTTTGTCACGTCGGCACCTTTTTTCTTTCAGGAAATCCTCTCTTAGCTGCCCGCCGTTTTCTGTTTCCATTTTAATATTTGTACTCATTTGTCTGGCACTTTCAATGGCACGGAGGAGACTTTTGGATTCCGAAGATTCATTATAATGGGTGTAGTGGAACACTGCACTTTCACATAGTTTACAATCTCCACCATTCTTTTCTCTGCTTCTGCTTTTTCTGCGTGGAAGAAATAAAACAGAGAGACTACAGCTACACAGATTCCTATCAGACCGCCGAGCAGCTGGATCCGTTTTTCTCCACCTCCAGATACTTCTGGGGATCATCCAGGTATTTTTCAATGATTTTCAGGGATGTGCCATCCAGACGCATCTCTTCCTGTGTCTGGCCCATCTGCTCACAGATTCCCCTGTCATCCTCTTTTGCAAAAGCAACGCCTATTCCGGTGATCATCAGAGGCTCTTCCAGGATACGGAAGCTTGCATCATAATCCTTCCTATACTGAACGATAGATTCCTCGTGTGCAGCAACCGCATCTACATATCCTTTTCCCAGAAACGTATAGATCAGCTCCCGGTGTCCCAGGATGATCAGATTTCCCAGCTTTGGGATCCTCTCATCCGTCCGGTTCAGAAAGATGCTTTCCGGTTTGGTTGTGGACTGGACAGCGGTAATCGTCAAGACGTCCTTCCATAGAAAAAACAGCCCATGATACAATCAATCTCGCCGCTCTCCACCAGTTCTTTTTTCTCCTCCCAGTTGATCTGGACAACCTTCACCTGTTATCCCATTCTTTTGAATGCTTCCGTAGCCAGTTCTACATCAATTCCTGTCGGTACACCATCCTCATTCAGATAATTGTATGGTGGATAGCTGTCGCTGCCGAGGGTAATAACAGGCTTTTCGGTTTCTTCTTTCGTGTTATCTGTGTTTTTGCACCCTGCCAGGGTGACTGCTAAATATCAAAAGTCCTAATAAAATTGCTATAGTTCTTCTTAATTTCAATGAATGATTATGTTTTTGCGTTTACTACCCCTTTTTGTCAGCAGTTTTGTGATCACTCTTTTTAATTGCGGAATATCAATCGGCTTTCCAATATGTTCATTCATCCCGGCCTCCAGACATGCTTTCCGATCTTCCTCAAAAGCATTTGCCGTCATGGCAATGATTGGAATCTTTTTGGCATCTTCACGTTCCAGCATACGAATTGCTTTTGTTGCTTCCAGCCCATCCATGACCGGCATCATCACATCCATGATGATGACATCATACTCATCCAACCTGGAATTCTGAAATATTTCAAATGCCTCTTTTCCGTTTTTCGCTTCTGTAATGTTCAGATGCTCCTCCTCCAGGATTGCATGGGCTATCTCCATATTAATGACATTATCTTCAACAAGAAGCACCCGTTTTCCTGACAGATCCATATCCTGTGAGTAGCTGTCCTTCTGTGAATCATTATTTTCAACCAAATAATCTATCTCAAATGGAACCGTAACCGTAAACGTGCTTCCTACATTTTCTTCGCTTTCCAGTTCTATCGTTCCACCCATCCGTTCAACAATATCTTTGACAATCGAAAGTCCCAGACCGGAGCCACTGAATGTTGTAGTTGACTGTTTGCCTTCCTGCGCAAAAGCATCAAACGCATGTTTTTGAAATTCTTCACTCATACCAAGACCGGTATCTGAACATACAAACTGAAAAACAGCTATATTCCCATCATCCGATAATTCTTCGCAATGAACATTCACTGTTCCATGAAAATGATTGTATTTAATCGCGTTGGAAGAAAGATTCATTAAAACCCTGCTCAGATGTACCGGACTTCCAATCAAATATCTGTGGCGGATTGTGCTTGCTTCCACGCCGCCTTCAAATCTTACACCATTCTCATAAGCACTCATTGCAACAACCGTCAGATTATTCCTTAACAGTTCTGCCAGATCAAAGGATTTATGTTCCAACACAAGGGAACCGGATTCCAGTTTGCTGATATCCAGGACATTGTTGATCAGATTTTGCAGATAATCGGCGGACTGAAGTACCTTCTTCCTGCATTCCCTTAACTTGACCACATCATTGTTATATTTTTCAGCGATATGGATCATCCCCACGATTCCGTTTAGCGGTGTACGGATATCGTGCTCATACGCCGGAGAAAGGCTGTTTTTGAAAGATTCGCGCGATGAGCATCTTCCATGCTTTCCTTAAGCTGTTTCTGATACATGAGTTCCCGTGATTTTTCTTCCGTAATATCTCGTACGACATAAAGCACATCCACAGCGTTTCCATGTGCATCTCTGCTCTTTACAATAAATCTGGCCAGCCGCCATTCTCCGTTTACTCCCATAAATTCAATCGAAACAAAATTCGTATTACGAAGTCTCTCTGTCAATGTATCAAAGTCAAGAAACTCCCGGTATTTTTTTCTCTCTTCCTGGGCGGCAAATGCTGTTGGAAGCCTTTCCATAACATCATCAATTTTCCCCTTTTGTCCAAGGATTTTTTGCACAAGGTCATGGCCTTTCAAAAGCTCATATGTCCGCTCTTTAACATTGGCTTGTACGATTGTTACATACAACGTAGCAATTGCGGCAATAATCTCTGACCTCTTTGTCGCCTCATCAAGAGCCTTTTTCAACAGTACCGTACTTTTCAGATTTTCCCTCACACATCCAAGATGTCCGCCAACATCAGACAGCAGTGTAATGGAAATCTCATTCTGCCTCAAATCAGGATTATCTACCCCGATGAATCCATTCATCTGATGATTGGCATAAATCGGCACCGCAATCAAGGAACATATTTCCTGTGTTTTTAACAATTCATATTCTTCCGGTTCAGAATTTTTTGTCGCTTCCAGATCATGAATCACGATTACTTCCTTGTTTTCAAATCGTTTCACCCAGTTCGGCATCGAACTGACCGGGATTGCCTGAAGGTTATCTATCTCTGGTGCCACTCCATCGGCACACCATTCAAATGTATTGCTCAGACTGTCCTTCTGATCGGTTTCCCAGTCAAAAACATATACCCGGTCTGCCCCTGTATAGTTTCCAATCGCCTGCAACAAAGAGTGAATAATTTCTGACAGCTCCTGCTCATTTTCCACCTGATCCATAAGCGATATCTGATGCAGGATCGTGTCCATACTATGTAATTTTATTTGATAGAGTTCCTGAATCTCTTTTGTTTTCATTTTCTATCCCCCCCTGCAGTAAAACTATTATGGTTACGTCTGTGAAATAACACCGTAAGAAAGGATCCTGCTACGGCAGGATTCTCCGCTTAAACTTATGCAAAAAAACTGGTTTTATTATACTCTAACACTTTACTGCACACAAGAAAAACATTACCTTTTAGCGTTAAAAGGCAAAAAAAGAACAGCAACTGTGCCCAAAGTTCCAGTGATGTGTATCAAAAACGGAAATGGACTTTCGGCAGATATATTTTCTTCTGTTTCTCTGTCTTCAGGATCAGATGGAGGAACTGACAAAACAGACACAGACCCGCAATGATAAGATGCAGCTGATGATGGAACAGATCGTGCTGTCCAATAAGAGCAGCCAAAAAGAAAAAAACAGATCGGCAAAAAGAATGAAAACAGCTTCCAGATGCCATATCCAGATGTTACCGCTTTGTGCCTGAAAAGTCGAAGTTGAGGAACATCATATTTTGGAGATCTGAAGATCGCAGGGTGCTGGGTACATTACAGGCGCAAGTTCCATGAGGCACTGGAGGTCATACCGAAAGATCTGAGGAAACAGTCTGTTTTGTACCTCATCATGAACCCGATCCGTGCGATTTACCGGGAGGAAGGAAAGCTTTCCGGTCTTTCATCAGACGAACGGACTGCCCATCGACTTTTACATAATAAATTCCGCTGATCCATTTAGATTCCTGCAGCGCTCCGTTCTTATCCATGTAATACCATTTTCCACCGATCTTCTGCCAGCCAGTCTGCATTTTGCCGTTTTTGTTCAAATAATACTTTGTGTTTTCTATGGCGGCCTTCACATCCACATCCGCAGAGGTATTGCTAGAACAACGGCTGCTACCGCTGAAGTTCCCCGTAATAATTCATTTTTTCTTACACTTTTTATGGGTTGCAAGTAAAATTATCAGTATGTAATATATCATACTATACATTTCTTAAAATTACTATTTTTATTTGCACAGATGGTAAAAAAGCCGGCAGCGATCCTTTCCATTCAGGATCACTGCCGGCTTTTCAGCTTTCTCTTTAGTTTTTAAACGAATGAATCGGTGCCGGGATTCTTCCTGTTCTGTTGACGAATGCCTCGCAGGAGAAGTTGTTGACCGGCATGATCGGTGCATAGCCGAGGAGGCCGCCGAATTCTACGGTCTCGCCCACGCCTTTTCCGATGACCGGGATCAGGCGGACTGCCGTTGTTTTCTGGTTGACCATACCGATGGCAAGCTCATCTGCGATGATTCCGGAGATGGTCGATGCTTTCGTGTCTCCCGGGATGGCGATCATATCAAGACCTACGGAGCAGACACAGGTCATTGCCTCGAGTTTTTCAATGGTCAGTGCGCCGTCGTTGACTGCGTTGATCATACCCTGATCCTCAGAAACCGGGATGAATGCGCCGGAGAGACCGCCGACATAGGAAGATGCCATAACACCGCCCTTTTTCACCTGATCGTTCAGAAGCGCCAGCGCCGCTGTCGTTCCCGGTGCACCTGCGTGCTCGAGGCCGATCTCCTCAAGGATATCCGCAACGGAATCTCCGATCGCCGGAGTCGGTGCCAGGGAAAGGTCAATGATACCAAACGGAATGTTCAGCCGCTTGGAAGCCTCCTGTGCAACGAGCTGGCCGACACGCGTTACCTTAAATGCGGTCTTCTTGATCGTCTCGCAGAGTACCTCAAAGTTCTCGCCACGTACTTTTTCCAGAGCATGTTTGACAACACCAGGACCGGAAACGCCGACATTGATGATGGCATCCGCCTCGGTTACGCCGTGGAAAGCGCCTGCCATGAACGGGTTGTCGTCCGGTGCATTGCAGAAAACAACGAGTTTTGCGCATCCAAGGCAGTTATTCTCTTTGCTTGCCTCCGCCGTCTTCTTAATGATCTCACCCATCAGTTGACAGCATCCATGTTGATACCGGTTTTGGTGGAGCCAAGGTTGATGGAACTGCAGACAAAATCCGTAACAGCCAGTGCCTGCGGGATAGAACGGATCAGAAGCTCATCTGCTGTCGTCATACCTTTGCTTACCAGAGCGGAATAGCCGCCGAGGAAATTGACGCCGACTTCTTTTGCCGCACGGTCCAGAGTCTGTGCAATCGTCACGAAATCCTCCGGCGTTCTGCAGGCTGCTGCGCCGACTAAGGCAATCGGGGTAACGGAAATTCTCTTGTTTACAATCGGAATACCGAACTCGCCCTCGATCTCCTCACCTACGGAAACCAGATTTCTGGCAGTCGTCGTGATTTTGTCGTAGATTTTGCGGTTCAGCTTGTCAAGATTGGAGTCGATACAGTCCATAAGACTGATTCCAAGGGTAATGGTACGAACGTCCAGATTCTCTTTTTCGATCATCTCGTTCGTTTCCTTTACTTCAAACAGATTTATCATGTCGTTTTTCTCCTTCGCTTTAGATACGGTGCATCATATTGAAAATATCTTCATGCTGGCAGCGGATGACAACGCCGATGGAACTTCCAAGCTTCTCCAGATCTTTTGCAAGCTCTGCGTTGGATTTCTCGCTCTTGGAGACGTCCGTTACCATCATCATGTTGAAATATCCCTGCACAATCGTCTGAGAAATGTCTTCGATGTTTACCTGGTTCTCTGCCAGATAATTACATACCTTTGCGATAATGCCCACGGTGTCCTTGCCTACGACAGTGATAATTGTCTTCTTCATGTTTCCATTCTCCTTTTTCTGGTTTTATGTCAAAGCCCCGGAAAACCGGTAATGGCGGCCTTGCGAAAAACATGGTATGTAGCTCTAAAAATGTATATTTAAACCTCAATTAACGGTGATACTTCGCTTCTTTTAGCGACAGCGAGATGAAAATCACCCGAGTGATACGGATTATCACCCGTTGTGACCTCGCAGGCCACGGTTTCAAAGGCCAGTGCCTCATAATTATTTTCCTTGCTCAGATGGCCGAGCAGCACTTCCTGCAGATTGTCGTGCAGAATCTCGCAGAGGAGATGGCCTGCCGCCAGGTTTGATAAATGGCCTTTCGCCCCGGCGATCCGCTGTTTTAACGGATACGGGTACGGTCCGACCGCAAGCATGTTCTCGTCGTGATTTGCCTCTAACAAAACGGCATCCAGCCCGGTCAGATTCTGAACCGTGTAATCGCTGTAAACGCCAAGATCCGTCGCAATCGCAATCGATTTCCCGCCGGATTCCATGCGGTAGCCGACCGGCTCTGCCGCATCGTGGGAGATCGTAAACGGATGTACGGCGATATCACCCAGCGTAAACGTGTCATCCGCGTGAATCGTGTGGAAAATCCCTCCGGGAACTTTCCAAGCTCTTCGTCTGCTGCATCGCCTGAATTGTTCCATCCGTTGCGTAAATCGGAATACCATACCGGCGCGCCAGCACGCCAAGGCCCTGGATATGATCGGAATGCTCATGTGTCACGAGAATGCCGTCCAGCTCCTTCGCGCTGCGGTCGAGAACAGCCAGTCCCGCCTCCACGCGCTTTCCGCTGATGCCCGCATCGATCAGAAGGCTTGTGGTCTCGCTTCCCGCGAAAATGCAGTTTCCGCTCGAACCACTTGCAATACTACAAAGTTTCATATTTTTTCATCCTATGGTCTAACTGTTTTTTTGTTTCCTCAAAATCGCCGCTGTTGTCGATTTCAAAATCGCAGTGGCTGCTGAATTCATCCTCGGAAAGCTGATTTGCCATGATTTCGCGAACTTTCTTCTCGGAATAGCCGCGTCCTTCGATCAATCGCTCCTTCCGGACTTCTTCATCCGCATAAATATACCACAGTTCATCACAAATTTCATCATATTTTTCTTCGATTAAGAGTGCGGCCTCCACAAAGACGTATTCCGTCCCTGCTTTTTCCGCGGCTGCAATGGCTTTTTTGATATACCGTTTTACCGCCGGATGAACGATCGCATTCAGGGCTTTTAACTTTTCTTCGTCCTGAAAAACGATCTCAGCAATCCGTTTCCGGTCAAGTTCGCCGGTCTCTGTGGTGATCTGTCTGCCGAACAGCTTCACAATCTCTCCATAGCATTCGCCGCCCGGCAGCATCACAAGGTAACCTGCCTCGTCCGCCTGGATCACCGTTGCATCATAATTCTGTCCAAGTACGTGAGTACTTCGCTTTTTCCGGCGCCCACGCCGCCTGTAATTCCAAAAACTTTCATTCTTTTGTATCCTTTCGCTCCTGGTATGAGTGCACTATTTCGCCTCGTACCAGTTGTTTCCTGTGTGCATATCGATCTCGAGTTTGACAGCCAGATGTGCTGCCCCGGTCATCTCCTCTTCCAGGATCTGTTCTGCCTTTTCGAGCTCGTCTTCCGGCACTTCCAGCAGCAGCTCATCGTGTACCTGAAGAAGAAGTCTGGTCTTTAACTGCTCCTCTTTCAGCCGTTTCGCCACGCGGATCATCGCTATTTTAATAATATCCGCCGCCGTTCCCTGGATCGGCGCATTCATCGCAACGCGCTCGCCGAATGACCGCTGCATAAAGTTGCTCGATTTCAGCTCCGGCATCGGCCGTCTGCGTCCGAACATCGTCACGGAATAGCCTTTCTCTTTGGCATCCTCTACGCAGCGGTTCAAAAACTCATGGATACCCGGATACGTCTCGAAATACTGCTGGATATAGGCCTCTGCCTCTTTCCGGCTGATGCCGAGATCCTGGCCCAGACCGAACGAACTGATACCGTATACGATACCGAAGTTGACCGCCTTCGCATTTCTTCTCTGCAGCGGTGTTACCTCTTCAAGCGGCACATGGAACACTTTCGATGCCGTCATGCGGTGGATATCCTCCGCCTCGCGGTACGCCTCGATCAGGTTTTCATCGCCCGACATATGGGCCAGCACGCGGAGCTCAATCTGGGAATAGTCGGCATCCAGAAAGACACAGCCAGGCTTTGGCACGAAGGCTTTCCGGATCAGACGGCCAAGCTCCATCCGCACCGGAATGTTCTGCAGATTCGGATCGGTACTGCTGATGCGGCCGGTCGCGGTGATGGTCTGGTTAAATGTCGAATGGATTCTTCCATCTTTCCCGATCACGGCCTGCAGACCGTCGGCGTACGTCGATTTCAGTTTGGCAAGCTGGCGGTACTCCAGAATATCGGCAACGAGTTTGTGATCCGGTGCGAGCTTTTCGAGCACATCGGCGGCGGTGGAATAACCCGTCTTGGTCTTTTTGCCGCCCGGAAGCTGCAGCTTTTCAAACAGAATCACGCCGAGCTGCTTCGGGGAATTGATGTTGAACTCCTCGCCGGCCTCCTCGTAGATCTGTGCCTCCAGCTCTCCGATCCGCTCCGCCAGCTCAGCTCCGTAAACGGAAAGTGCTTCTTTTTCTGCGGCGATTCCATCCGCTTCCATCTGACGGAGCGTAAACACCAGCGGAATCTCCACATTCCGGTACAGATCCCACATGCCCTGCTCCTTCAGCAGCTTTTCCATGTTTTCCTGTGCGGCAAATACAGCATACGCCTGATAACCTGCATACGACTCCTGCTGTTCCGGCGTCATCTTTCCTGCGGCCGGAATCTTGCTTCCGCCGAAGATCTCTTCCACTGCCGGCACATAGCGGTGTACGTACTCTTTTACGATATCATCGTACGAATACTGTGATTTCAATGGATTTAATAAATACGCGGCAATTCCGGCATCAAACAGATGGGCTTCATCGGCGTCCGGCATATCCTTCAGAAATTCTTTTCCGTCCATGACGCAGAAAACCGGAATCTGCTTCTGCAGCTCAGTCAATTTTTCTTTTAAATAATCTCCGGTCAGGAAACCTTCTGCTGGGAAGTAAACAACATCCGGCTCTCCGCTTCCATACGCAACTGCCATACCGACAAGTGAACGGCTCCGATCTGCCATCGGTCCGTCCTTCGGGGTTTCTTCTGTCAGAAGAGCGGCTCCTGCCTTCTCCTCCTTCGCGATGGTTCCAAAGAGTTCTTCCGCCTCGGAAAAATCCGTTACGGTGCGCAGAAAGACGGCATCCTCTGGTTCTGCATTCGTCTCCTCGAAGCGGCCCAGCAGGTTTTTAAACTCCAGACGTTTGAACATCTCATACGCTTTTGGTGTATAAAAATTCGAGAGTGCCGCTTTTTCACGGTCGAGCTCCACCGGCGCATCGGTATCAATCGTTGCAAGTTTTTTGCTTAATTCCGCCAGATCATAATGATCACGCATCGCCTCTTTTGCCTTGTTCGGTTTGATCTCCTCGAAATGTGCATGCGCATTTTCCAGTGTCTCGTACTGCAGCAGGATTTTCGTCGCGGTTTTCTCGCCGACACCCGGCAGACCCGGGATATTGTCTGCGGTATCGCCCATCAGCGCTTTCAGATCGATGATCTGTTTCGGGAGAAGACTGTATTTTTCCAACACCTCTGCCGTGTGGTAATTTTCAATCGTCGTCACACGCTTTACGGTCTTTGGAATCCGGATCAGAATGTGGTCCGTTGCAAGCTGCAGCAGGTCGCGGTCTCCGGATACGATCGTAACTTCCATCCCTTCCGCCTCGCATTTGCGGCCGAGCGTTCCTAAGATATCATCCGCCTCATAGCCCTCTTTTGTGACAATCTCAATGTCCATTGCTGCGAGCACTTCCTGGATCACCGGACCTGTTCGCGCAATTCCTGCGGCATCGGCTTTCTCGTTCCCTTGTATTGGTCATACATTTTGTGGCGGAATGTCGGTGCATGGAGGTCAAACGCCACGGCAAGATACTGCGGCTGCTCCTCATCGAGAATTTTAAACAGAATATTCAGGAATCCATATACGGCGTTCGTGTGCAGTCCTTCTGCATTGGACAGATCCGGTACGCCGTAAAAAGCCCGGTTCAGAATACTGTGTCCGTCCAGTAATACGATTTTATCACTCATAATAATCCTTTCAGCCAGGGTAATTCTATCACTTCAAAATAGTGCAGAGCCAGGAGCACCAGAAACAGAACGAGAATCAGCATCAGCACCCGGAAAAACGTATCTTTGTACCGGCGGTGTCTCGCTTCTTCCTCTTTTTTCTCCAGATCGCGTTCCAGAAGTCCTGTCAGATTGTAGGAATCGGGCGCGTCATCCTCGAAATATGCCATCGCACGGTTCACAATAAAATATGTCTCCAGTTCCTCGTGGCATGTATGGCATTTCCGGATATGGGAAATAAACGGTTCCATCTCTTTCTCCGGCATATTTCCCTGCACGTATGGCTGTATTAATTTTTCTGCTTCTTTACAGTCCATAAAATCCTGCTCTCCTTTTGTATCCGGCCAGTGTTTTCCTCTGGCGTTTTTCTGCTATCTACCATCATACACTATTTTCTCATAATTTAAAAGAGACAACCCGCCGAAAATGGGTTGTCTCTTGTTCTCTTATAAGATAACTGTTTTCTAGTGGATTTCCATTATGCACGGACAATGTTCGGGGTCTCTTTTCCTGCCTCGAAATCCAGTGCATTCTGCAGTGTGGTCTCTGCAATCGCACGCAGTGCTTCCTCGGTGAAGAATCCCTGATGTGAAGTGATCATAACGTTCGGGAAGGACAGGAGACGTGCTGTGGTGGAGTGCTCCAGAATCTCATCGGAACGGTCCTCGAATACGTTCGGGGTTTCCTCCTCGTATACGTCAAGGCCGACGCCGAAGAATTTTCTTGCACGGATTCCCTCGATCAGGTCGTCTGTCTTTACCAGACCTCCGCGGGACGTATTGACCAGGATCACGCCGTCTTTCATCTTTTTGATGCTCTCGCGGTTGATCATGTGGTATGTGCTGTCCATCAGCGGGCAGTGCAGGGAGATCAGATCACTCTGTGCCAGCAGTTCATCAAGAGTTACGTACGTAACAAAATCTTTTAAGGATTCATTCTGGTATACATCGTAAGCAATGACTTTCATGCCGAAACCGCGGCAGATTCTTGCCATAGCCGCACCGATTTTTCCGGTTCCGACGATTCCGGCGGTCTTCTGATAGAAGTTAAATCCCATCAGTCCGCCCAGACTGAAGTCGTTTTCTCTTACTTTCGTATATGCTTTGTGCATGTGGCGGTTTACCGTCATGGCCAGTGTCATCGCATGCTCAGCTACAGCCTCCGGGGAGTAACCCGGTACACGGCGTACATCAATGCCGTATTTTGCAGCTGTCTTTAAATCTACGTTGTTGAAGCCTGCGCAGCGCATCAGGATCAGCTTGACGCCTGCCTCATGCAGTGCTTCTACGGTTTTTGTTCCGACATCGGAGTTTACGAAGGCGCACACGGCATCGTAGCCTTTGCCAGGGAAGCGGTTCTTGCAGCAAGGCCGGTTTTTAAATATTCCACTTCAATTTCTGGAAACTGCTCTTTGGTTCGGTCGAAAGATTCTCTGTCGTAGCTCTGGGTATCGTAAAATAAAATTTTCATAATGTTTTTCCTCCTCGCTTTGCGGTCATCTTATTGTTCCCGCTTACAGGTATTACTATACTTCATTGTTAAAACTTTGTCAATGTATTATTTGTTAAAATTTTATCAATTAGTAAATTTATTTTCAACATCTTTCACAACAGTACAAATTTACTGGATCACCTCGTCCAGGAACCGGGACGGCTCGACTTTCTTTTCAAACCGTTCCTCCACATAACAGAGCGTCAGCTCTTTCCGGGCGCGCGTCATTCCGACGTAGAACATCCGCCGCTCCTCCTCGATCGCCTCCGCAAGGACTGCTTTCTGATACGGCATTACGCCTCGTTGACGTCAAGAAGATAGACCTTGTCGTACTCGAGTCCCTTGACGCTGTGCAGGGTGGAAACCATAACTCCTTCCGCACTCTCTGCGCGCTGCTTCTGTTTTTCCTTCATCTTCTGCTGGTATTCCTCAATATGTGCAAACCAGCTCGATGCTTTTCTGGCTCTTTGCCGCCTCCTGCAGCTCGTCCAAAACGGAAATCAGATCATCCTCTTTCAGATGTCGGTATGCAGCATATTCCTTCACATACTGTTCATAGCCGATCGCATAGCGGATGTAATTGACCGCGCCGAACGGCGATAAATGCGTCAGTGTCGTGATATCCTGCTCCAGTTTGCGGATCCGCTGGCACATCCAGTCTTTTTCTTCGTAATATTCCAGAAGTGCATCGAACGAAACAGTCGCCTCCTCAAAGGCATCCCGCGACAGATAACGGTTCGGGCGGTTGGCAATCTTTAAAAACTCGCCGCGCTTCCGGCTTCCCATCGCAAGATTCAGATACGTCAGCAGATCTTTCGCAATCCAGTGGTCATAGAGATCCGGCAGGGCATCCCGCATCTGGAACGGGATCTGTGCTTCCATCAGTTCCTCTACTGCTGTCCGGCAGCCAAGATTCGTGCGGAACAAAAGCGCCATCTCTTCATATGGACAGCCGTTTTTCTCCGCCTCCCGCAGCTCCTCGGCAACGGCACGCATCTCCTCGCGCGGGTTCTTATATCCCCGGATTGCAACCGGAGCGCCTTTCTCGTTGTCGGTGGAAATCGCCTTTTCATACCGCTTTTTGTTGTGGTGGATCAGGCATTGGGACCGCTTCACGATAAATTCCGTACTACGGTAATTTTTATCGAGCACTACCTGCGCCGCGCCCGGGTAATCTTTCGGAAAATTCAGCATGATCTCCGGCTTGGCCCCGCGGAACTGATAAATCGACTGATCGTCATCCCCGACAATAAAGAGGTTATTTTCCGGCAGCGCCAGCATCCGCACAATCTCATACTGCACGGGGCTGATGTCCTGAAACTCGTCAATCAGGATATACTGAAATTTCTGCTGCCAGGCGCAAAGGACCTCCGGCCGCTCCAGAAAGAGACGTTTGCACTGCACCATCAGATCGTCGAAATCGAGTTTTTTGTTCTCCTTCCGCCATTTCTCATACGCCTCATAGATTTCGCGGAACTTTTCCTGCGGCATACAGGCGGAATAGTAATGTTCCAGCGGGATCTGATTGTTCTTCACAGTGCTGATTTCGCGCGCCAGATTTTCCTCGAGATCCTCTTCCTCCAGGTCTCTGGCATAGTGGTTGACCAGCTCGCGCATCAGCCGCTTTTTCTCTTCCTCGCTTAAAATATTGTTGCCGGACATGCGGTACGTATGGCGCAGAATCGCGTAGAATACCCCGTGGAACGTTCCAAAGGTGACCTGGGTACTCGTCTTTCCCATCGCCTTCAAATACCGCTCCTTCATCTCTTTTGCCGCCGCACGCGTAAATGTTACGACAAGAATACGAGAGGCGGAAATGCCGCTCGTTACAAGCTGGCAGGTCCGCCCCGTAATCACTGCGGTTTTCCCCGACCCCGGTCCGGCAAGGACCATCATGGGGCCGGTGGTATGCATCACCGCTTTTTTCTGTGAATTATTATATATCATTTGGATAATTTCTCAATCGCTTTGTCGATGCGGGCAAGAGACTCCTCTTTTCCCAGAACCTCAAGGATTTCCGTTGCGCCGGCCGGTGTCATCTGTTTTCCGGAAAGAGCGGTACGGATCGGCCACATAATATAACCGGTCTTGTATCCTTTTTCTTTTCCGAATGCGCTGAGCATCTCAAAGAGAGCATCATTGCTGAAATCTTCCTGCGCTGCCAGCAGCGGTTTTACTTCCTGAAGAAGTGCAAGGGAGGTCTCCTCGTTTGTCTTCATCTTTTTGTGCGTGTACATCGAAGCGTCGTACTCCGGAACTTCCTCGAAGAAGTCGATGAGGTCTGCAATATCCGGGAATACTTCGATTCTTGTTTTTACCATGGCTGCAATTTTCTTAAAATCGAGCGGACGGTGGATTGTCTTCTGGATATACGGAAGCGCCATCTCATAGAACTTCTCGTCGTCCATTGCCTTCATGTACTCGCCGTTCATCCAGCGGAGTTTTGTCATATCGAAAACGGCCGGAGATTTGCTGATGTGGTGGTAATCGAAGATTTTTACCAGCTCCTCGAGAGAATAGATCTCGCGGTTTCCTTCCGGGCTCCATCCAAGAAGGGCTACGAAGTTGACAATGGCATCTTTTAAGAAGCCCTGATCGATCAGGTCTTCATAAGAAGAATGGCCGCAGCGTTTGGACAGCTTCTGATGCTCCTCGTTGGTGATCAGCGGACAGTGTACGTAAACCGGAACTTCCCAGCCGAATGCCTCGTAAATACGGTTGTATTTCGGGGATGAGGACAGATACTCATTACCGCGGACAACGTGGGTTACACCCATCAGATGGTCGTCGATGACGTTTGCGAAGTTGTAGGTCGGATATCCGTCGGATTTGATCAGGATCAGGTCTTCCAGCTCCTCGTTGTTTACGGTGATGTCTCCGTAGATCTCATCGTGGAAGGTTGTGGTTCCTTCGGTCGGCATATTGAAACGGATGACGTACGGTTTGCCGGCTGCCAGATTGGCCTCTACTTCCTCTTTGGAAAGACCAAGGCAGTGTTTGTCGTAGATCGAGATTTCTTTTCCGCCTACGTTACGCTTGCACTGGCTCAGGCGCTCTGCGTCACAGAAGCAGTAATAAGCGTCACCCTGCTCTACCAGCTGTTTTGCGTATTTCAGGTACAGACCTGCTGCATTACGCTCGCTCTGTACGTACGGGCCGCAGCCGCCGTCTTTGTCCGGTCCCTCGTCGTGTACCAGGCCGGTCTCTTTTAAGGTACGGTAGATGATATCAAGTGCGCCTTCCTGGAAACGCTCCTGGTCGGTATCCTCGATACGGAGCATAAAGGTTCCGTCATCATGTTTTGCGATCAGATACGCATACAGGGCAGTACGCAGGTTTCCTACATGCATCCGGCCTGTCGGGCTCGGTGCAAATCTTGTTTTTACATTGCTCATTTTTCTTTTCTCCTGATTTCTGGTTTTTCTGGAACAATCCTTTTGTCTGTTCCCTTCCACCATTTATTTAGAATGGAAAACAGCCCGGCGTTTCTTCCGAGCTGCACCATCCTTCCACTTTTGCCAGCGGCAATGCTCTTTTTCAGACCTCTACGCCGTGCTGTTTCAAATATTCCATAAAGTCGCCGACGGTAGAAAGGTCTGTCAGTTCGTCGGTGTCGATTTCAATTCCGTACTCGTCTTCTAATGCCATAACCATCTCATAGAGATCCAGGGAATCTGCACCCAGGTCATCTTTAAAAGAGGTATCTTCGTTGATGCTGTCTGCATCACAGTTGAGCTGTTCTACTAAAATTTCTTTTATCTTTTCTAACATTGTTCTGCTCCTTCCTGCCTCTACCCGGCAGCCAGTATTTCTTTCGAAAAAAGTGTATCTGTTATTCCGGCATTTGTCAATAGATTTTTCTACTTTTACTGTTCTTCCGCCTGCGCCTCTCCTTCTCCGCTCTTTCCATCCTGGAACACAATAAAGCGGGAGACGCACAGGGCAATGCCGATTTCCGTCAGGATAAAGAGCACCGATGTTCCTCCGTAACTGATAAATGGAAGGGTAATTCCCGTTGCCGGCATCAGTTTCAGAACGACGCACAGGTTCAGAATAACCTGAATGGAAATATGTGCAAAAACGCCGCTCACCATCAGCATTCCATACGCGTCCGGCGCATTCTGTGCAACCACAAACAGACGGTACAGCAAGTAGCCAAACAGCAGCAATACAAGAAGCGCGCCAAATATTCCAAGCTCCTCGCAGATGATCGAGAAGATCATATCGTTCTGTGCTTCCGGAATTGTTGTAATCTTCTGCGTACTGTTGCCAAGTCCTTTTCCGAGAAATCCACCGGAGCCAATCGCATAAAGTCCCTGCAGAATCTGATAGCTGCCTCCAGAAAGCCATTCATAGATACGGTTCGACCGGAAGTCACCGCCTATTCTTTCAAAGATCTGCAGATTATTTTTTAAAATGATAATCGCAAAAACGCCAATTACCGCCGCGCCCGGAATCACACGCGCATAAAATTTTACCTCCGGGTCCGCCAGAAACAAAATGACACAGGCGATGAGTCCCAGAATAATGGCGGTACTCAGGTTGTCCGTCAGAATCCACGCAGCCAGCGCCTGCAGCACGCCAAGTCCGAGGACAATCGCTTTTGCGCGGATGGTACGCATATTTTTTCCCATCTTCAGGATAATGTATGGCAAATACAGAATCAGCCCCAGCTTTCCAATCTCCGCAGGCTGAAGACTGACACCGCCGATCCGGAGCCATCCTTCTCGCCCCGTAGGCTTCATAACCAAGCGGCGTAAACCTTACCGCCGCCATCAGAAAGAGACTTCCCCAGTATACCAGTGCTGCAATCCGCTGGAACCATACACTATGATAATCTACAAACTTCGACAATATCACAATCCCCACCAGAACAATAGCAGAAAGCCCCGCCTGATGCGTGAAATAATACATATCATTTCCCTTGAATGTACTGGCCGCCTCGTAGGCGCTCGCGCTGTACAGCATAATCAGTCCGAAGCTGACCAGCAAAATAGTGCAGGCCAGCAGGTTATAATCATAAAAATCCGAAGGAAGTTTTTTCTTCCTCTTTTTCTTCTTTTCTTTCTTCTGGGATGGCATGTTTACTTTCTCTGCATGAAGTTTCCACCTCCATTGTTTTACTCCATCTATTTCAGTGCATAGCCAAGCAGGCTGACAAAGCTCGGATTTCGGTCGGTCGTTCCGAGGATAACCTTACGCACCAGCTCCGGATCGTCCGTGATAATGTTGTCCACGCCGCAGTTGACCATCCGCTGCATATCTCCCTGATAATTCAGCGTCCAGGCACAGACTTCTTTACCAAGACTGTGCGCATGCTCTACAAAGCTTTCTGTGATGTACGTATATTTTACAGAAAAGAAGTCCGCCGCGTCCATATCCTCCAGGCCTCCGTACGACATTTTCATCGTATACCCGGTCTTGATATCCGGATTGATTTTCTTTGCCTGCCTGAGGAAATTGTAGTTCATGGAAGTCAGCACACACTGATCCACAAAGTCATTGTCCTCGATGATTTTCACCACTTTTTTGACAATATTCTGGTTGTGGCCGTTGTATTTTACTTCGATATTCAGGTTGATTTTTCCTTTCGCGTACGCGATGACTTCTTCCAGCTTCGGAATCTGCTCGCCGCGGAATTTTTTGTTGAATCGTACACCGGCATCGAGCTGGCTGATTTCATCGTAGGTCAGGGTCCAGATGCTGGCATTCAGACCGGTTGTCCGCCTCAGATTTGTGTCGTGCATAAGGACAATCTCACCATCACTCGTCTCCTGTACATCGATCTCCGCGTAATCCGACATGCTGTCCACTGCATATTTGATCGCGCTCATCGTATTTTCCGGTGCTTTTCTGGCTCCGCCCCGGTGCGCTGACACCGAAATATACTGGGAGGAAGCCGTTGCCTCTGCACGTGTTGCGCGCATGGCATATACAAGATAAACCGTTTCTCCCGCCAGCATGGCGATCGTGAGAACCACCGCCGTTACCGGACCGCAGAAGGTGCGTACCAGCTTCGAGCTCGGCTTTTTCGTTGTCCGGCTCTTCTGGTAGCCTTTCGGGAGGAACGGATAAAAATCAGATACAGATACGTAATGCTTCCGATAAGGCCGAACGCTCCGCCGATCAGGCTCATCGTCGATTTGACCCAGTCACCGTAGACGATGACGGTACTGACAACGGTAGACGGCGTTTTCACCAGCTTTGCATAGGCAACGACAGCCGTTCCGAAAATCAGATACAAAACCCACGTAATCAGAAAAATCATCACCTGGAAAAAGACGTTGATGCCAAGCTCACGCAGCACGCGTTTTTCCAGTGTCTGACGCACCCGCAGATGGGTATTTTTCTCTTTTTCCGTCATCATGCACCGGAACGGGATGGTGTAGGAAAACACAAACGAGAACGCGATAAGCAGAATCGTCAGCACCACCGGGATCCAGTATGCCGGGAAGGCATTGAAAATCTTCGTCAGGGAAACCTGAAGCAGTTTCATACTGCGGATGGCGCTGTAGCTGCTGTGCAGCCAAAGGTACGGGAAGCTCGCTGCCATGTAAAAAAACCAGGTCCACGGGCGGGCACGCACAAACTGTGCAGCTCCTCTTCCGCCGGCAAGCATCATGACAGGAACGGAAATCCGTTTTCGTTTCCAGGAGGCCTCCAGAGCCGCCATGACAGCATAGATTTCAAACAGCATACAGAAAAAGAAAACAAGCAGAATTCCAAAAATCAACAGAAGGGTCAGCGGATGCAACATGATCTTGTTGAAGTTTTCCGATGTCATATAACTCGTTCCCAGCTGTTTTAAGGAAAAGTTGATCGCCGCATTGGCGAGTCTTGAAACCAGCTGGCTGGAAAACAGGCGGTAGACCGTCTCAAATATCACGATGCTAAGCAGGTTTTTCTGCAAAAGTTTCCATGCCATATTCAGATAAATTCGTATCATTCCTGCATTTTTTACTGCCTTTTTTCTCATCTGCTGTTGTTCTCTCCTGTCAGCCGCAATTCCCCCGATGAATCTGTATGCAAAAATTACCTTTATTTTTTCTCTTTTGTATTTTACATTTGACACTTCGAGTCTTTTTTGAAGCTCTTTTCTTTCTGTTCATTTTAAACTATCTTCCAGTATAACACAAAACCGGGTCTTTGAGTATTCTTTTTTCTATTTCTGGTTGCACCACTTCTGCAGTTTTTTTACCATGGCGGATGGGCTGCTTACTGATTTTCCATCCTGCTGTCCGCATCCGGTGCCTGCCGCAAAGCAACACCGAAAAAATACAGCACGAACGCAACGACGATGAGTTCGGGCTTTACATAATTCATTGCTTCCATGGAACATCCTTTCTGACTGTTCTGTTTTTGAAAGTCTTTTTTCTATATTATGATGGGATAATGATTTACGACTGGATAAGAATTTCTTACTGTAAACCCAAAAAATCCCACCTGTTTTTCAGATGGGATTTTCCAGTGGTGTGCTGTTCTTTGATTTTTAATTTACTATCTTGTGCAGCAATTCCCCTGACCTGCCCCTGGCTGCGGTGCCGCACAGAAAGTCTTTGCATCAAACGACGGATTAAACGCATAAAAGTTCTTCGAATTCAATTCGTCCTGTACAGAACGCAGCGCTTCACCAAAACGTTGGAAATGCACAACCTCACGTGCCCGCAGGAAACGAATCGGATCTGCAACTTCAGGATCTTTTACCAAACGAAGGATGTTATCATACGTTGACCGGGCTTTCTGCTCCGCAGCGAGGTCTTCGAACAAATCTGTCAAAGGATCACCTTTCGACTGGAACTCACAAGAATTAAACGGAACTCCGCCAGCCGCCTGTGGCCAGATTCCGGCTGTGTGGTCTACATAGTAATTAGCAAAACCGGAATTCTGAATTTCTTCCAGCGAAAGATTACAGGTAAGCTGATGAACGATCGTGGATACCATTTCGAGATGAGCTAATTCCTCGGTACCAACATCATTCAACACCCCCGCTACAATTCGGTTCGGTGCTGTGAAACGCTGAGAGAGATACCGCATGGATGCGCCCATCTCTCCATCCGGGCCACCGGAATGCAATACCAGATGATATGCTGTAACTGTAAATATTTCGATGATACAATATGTTTCCCGGGTAATTTGCCCGGGATTTTTTATTGCATTTCTTCTATATATATGTTATCATAACACGTGACCAGAACACACAAAATGGTCAGAAAAAAGAACAATTCTTTTCGCCGCGTAGCTGCGGCGTTTCTTTTTGCCCCGGAGATCCCCGGGGCTTTTTTGTTGGCCGATTACTGGCGATTGCACCATTCCTGCAGGCGCGTACCATCGCGGATGGATTGCTGATCACACCATCAACCTGTGTGCCGAGCTTACGCTGCATCGCGCGGATGGTCTGTGGTCCGATGTATCCGTCAGCAGTTACCCCCGACCATTTCTGGATGGCCTTGATCAGAGCTGATCCGCCGGACAGATGATTGCTCCACTCGGCCGCTGTGATACCGACGCAGTATTTCTTGTTTGTCGTGGGTTGGTTACTGATTTTCCCGTCCACGCCGGTCCCGAAGATCTCCTGCAGGCGGCGGGTAAGCTCCGGACCCCATACGCCATCAATTGAGATCGCTTTTGCGGTCGGTTTCTGCTCCTCTTTCGGAGCTGCACCGCCATAAGTGCAATACTTAGTATGCAGTTAATCCAGCCAGCGCCGGATAACAGCCGTCCCCAGCTTGTATTCTGGATTTCAGTGACGGTGTAGCTGCCGCGGTCTTTGATTGTTCCGACGCATCGGCTATCTGCATCCGGCTTTTCCCGAATATTCAGGTCAGTATTGACTTTGTAAACTCCCGGATCATATGTTTTCTTCTCCGGCTGCTTCGGCGTATCCGAAGAGCTGGAACTGATCAGCTTCTTGAAGCGTTCCCAATCTCCATTATTCATGATCTGGCTCGGGCAGTGCTTGCTGCAGATATCATAATGACGGTATACGCGGCTCGCCTGGATGCCGGTCTCATGCATGATCTCCTTGACCACGGCCACCGTGTTTTGGAATGCTTTCTCGTAATCGTACCCCTGCTGCACACACATTTCTACGCCGATGCTGCTCCGGTTTCCATATTTTCCAAACAGATTCGTCCCTCCGTAATTAACGCCTACATGCCAGCATCCGCGGCTGTGTGGTGCTGCCTGGTACGCCGTTTCTCCATCATCAACGTAATAGTGGGCAGACATATTGGACAGCTCACCATTATGCTGTGCTTCTGCGTGTGTGCGGGCATCGGCACCCGCTCTGAAATTATCTGTGTTGTGGACTACAATACACCGCGGATCGTTCTCTTCGTAGGTGTTCTGGTTGCTGATAAAAGATCTGTCAATTCTCATGATACTTCCCTTTCTCCGGCAGATTTGCGCCGGCGCAAAAAGGACGGTTGTTGGCCGCCCTCACTCTGATTTCTGTGTCTGCTTGATAATCTGATTCACATAATTGCTCAGCCCCGCCACAAGGATGCCCTGCGTGACCGCTGTAAAGACGGCCATCGCCGCCTGCTGACCGGTGCACACCTCACTGGTAGCCAGCACCCAGATAGCACACAGTACAATGCTCACGCCGCCGAGAATCAGAGGAATATACTTGTCCTTTACAGCCTGTGCCTGTTTCAGGCCCATGCCCAGGAAGTACAGGGCAATAGCTACAATGATCAGTTCCGGTTTCACATAATTCATAATCTGTTCCATAATTAATCACCTTTCTTTTTGATATGTAATTCATCGATTTCCTGCTTCATCTTTGTGACCATGCCGTTTCCACCCAGTGCATGATAGGCTCGTACATTTCGCAAAAATTCTGATAAGCGTAAGATGGAATATCTCCCAGCTGTGTGTATTTGCTGTGATACTCGATCAGCTGGACCCTGAGCAGCAGCATAGTTCCCTTACTATTCGCGTCTCGATCCCTTTTCTGATTTTTCAAAAGCCAAACAATGTACCCCAGAAGTACCGGAAGTGCTATAGTATATGTCTGCATTAATATTTCGTTCACTGTTCCGTCTCTCTTTCTTAAAGTTGAATATAAAAATAAGACCGTTTCCGGTCCTGCTCGAATCTCTGTCATTGGCTATTTCCCCTTTATAAGTTCATATAATTCAGCTCCAAATTCGTTCGGATTTCCATTATAACCTGCTTCTACGGCTCCAGCGTATATACTTCCGGCAATGTCTACTTTATTCCCTTTAAGGTCATATGAATATATTCTACCTTTTTCCGTAACATAAAGAGAGTTTTTAATCTTTGATGGAGTTAAATTTTCTTGTTCTTCTTTAACTCTACACAAACGTAATGACGCGTTTGTGCTATCTTTTCCTCGAATAGATACTTCTTCTTGCAAATCATACATATATACATTCTTTAAGGATACAATTGTTTTAGCTGGATAACCATAACTCCTAAAACCAACACATATACTTGTTGCATCTTCTGGGATAGTACAAGTAAGACAAACAAGTTTTTCATCCCATACACTCGATTTCATTATTGTATCTGAATATAATCTATACGAATTTGGATTATCGGTATTAACCCCTATTCCAAATGCATAATTTGAGTAATTGGAAAGTTGATGTCCGGTATAACCATTTGAAAAAATCATCGTAGAACATCCTAATTCAATCGTATGCCCTCTTAATTGTATAATTTCATCACCAGATAATTTATAACAAGCCCATCCCCATGGATCGGTAGATGTTGCAGTTATATCTACAACTGGCCATCCATTTTTTGAACTTCTCTTTTGTACCACGTTCAAAGCAGAAGCATAATTAAATGATGTTGGAAAAATATTCGTATACCATCGTTTTGAAATTTCATCAGAATGTTCCCCCGTGTCTATCAAATACAGATTTTTTAGAGTTACAGTGCCATTTATTAAACTGGATTCTCCTGGCGAACGAATCCAGACATAAACCTTTGCAGCGGTGATTTCTCCGCGTTGTGTTCTCTCGTAATGCCCATTAGTTTCTCCTACATCACTTGATACACCTTTTATATATTCTATATCTTTAGATGTCCCATTTACGGTATATACAAGATGAGGTCTAAAAGAGGGGATTGCCCAGAGACTTGACCCATAATATGCTGTTCCATTTGGTAATGTCCAACTACCTTCCTCCATATCAAAAATAACATCAGAAAATCCAAACTCTAATGATTCTCCTGTAAGTTTAAAGTTTTCATAATTCGACGAGGTAATAACGTCAAAAGAGACATGCACGCTATTACCATTAATATATTTTATTATTAGATCGACAGTCCCATCATTATTTTTAACAATTTCTGCCAACGCTTGCCCAGGATAATTACAAACAAAATTCGATGCATTTTGTAAAATTAAATTGTTATAATCTAAATAGCTTAAACTTCTTGCCAATCGTCAATAGCCATTCTCCAATATGATGAAGCGTTTTTACGTGTATCTTCAGTTAGACCTCCTATTGTCTTTGTTACATTGTTCATCTGCTTAGATAACTCATAATTTGAAGTAGAAGCCAGTTTGAAACCATTATTAAAAGTTTCTCCATCATAAATATAATAATTTTTTGATATATTACTCTGGCTCACTGCACCTGAAAGCCCAGACCATCTATGCACTTCTAATTGATGTCTTCCAACGCTTAATGAATATGTATTATCGTCGATTTTAACTATTTTTTTCTGAGTGCCACGCGTGAAAATTTCAACAAAAAATGGTTTTTCAATACGCCCTGCTACACCCATTGATATATAATTCACCCCACAGGCTAATCCCATTGCACATAAATATGTAAGGATTTGATTTTTAAATTCTTTAGATCCACTTGGAGTATAATCTAAAGACCACAATTTTGCTTTGCATTTTCCGGTACTATACCAATTTGTATAATAATTATATATTGATTTATGACCGTTATTCCATGTATTTCCTGCTGATGAAATCATACAGGATTCCAAAGCAATAATATCGTTTTCATCAAGATGTGTGTACCAATCACCTATTTCAAAAGGTGTGCCTCCATTAGTAATTACAGCTAATCCTCTTTCGTGACATGCATCAATTAGCTTTTTCCATTTTTCATTTTTGGTTGCATTTAAATTTTCATAATTATCCGGATTCCATCCGAACTGATAACAAATATCTTCTTTTGCAAAGTCATATCCCCAATCATCAAAAAAGACACCATCTGCGCCTTGTTTCTTAAACCAATCAAACCAGTCACAAAACTGAGCAAACGTATAAATCCTCGAACTTCCAGATAGATCAGCAGTTGATCCTTCCCACGATCCATTGGGATTTAAATGTGCATGATCCCCATTATAAGAAAAATCTATTCTACCACTATCTGATTGTATATATTCAAAATGTCTTAATTTTGGATTTAATTCTTTTGCTCGTTTTAAAATGATAATGCTATCCGAAGTCAAAGTTGGTTTAGACGATGCCAATTTATCCAAATGTAAACATTGTGTAGCAATAATATCATGTTTAGAATAGGTAATAGCATCATTTTCAAGCCCATCTCCAGTCACAAGATTGTTTGTCCAATAAATCCAAGCCAGTCCAAAAACCTGCCCATTCAAATTTTCAGATTTCACAGGATTCTTCTCAATCGCTTCAATCCTTGCCGTATTGGTCTTTGCACGAGTATTCACTTCATTAATAGAATCCGTCACAGTTTTTGCATTGGTTTCCAACAGACCTATTTTCGCGCGGTTCAGCATCCATTTGACAAGATTTCCCAATGAAAATTTCTTCGTCGCATTTTCATCTCCATCATACAGAACTGAAATATCGGTATCTTCTGGTTCTGTTTTTTCCAGATATTCTTCAAATCTTGCCATTTTCTGCCTCCTGTCTGTACGATGCTATTTCTCCTTCCAGCCGGTTTACCTTTGCATTCAATTCCTGAATGGCTTTATAGGCAATTCCCAAAGCGCTGTACATGTCAACGCTACTTTTGCTCTCGTCTAACATATCCTCCGCCAATGCATATCCGTCGCCAATAACAAATCCGATATGTTTTCCCTCTTCATTTTTGGGATGTTCTTTCAGCTGATATCGATACACGGTGGAGCCAAGGACTTTTTCCAACGCACCATCTTCGTATTCTCGAATATCCTGTTTCCACTCCGCGCGAGAACCGGTTACCCAGGACATCGCCTTGCACACACCATCTTCTGTAACGAGAAATTTGTAATTTTCTTTTTTAAACGCACTTCCTCCGTTCCAGCCTCCCCAGAAAGCCCATGGACCATAAGCACCAATTCCATTTAACTGACTTCCGGAAGTTTCCCAATACTCAGCTGGTTCATCGTATACCGTTGTTTTTTTGATCTGCCATCCGCCCATAGCCAAAAATACATCTTTGTTTCCATTAATTTTTCCACTGGAATCATAGTTAAAATATTCGCCTAAACTAATCTTTTCTGCCTGTTCAATACGAAAGCCGTTTTTAGACAAGGATCCAATTACATTTCCATTTTCATCATAAACCTGCAGCTCTCCATTGCCATTATTTTTTCCGCCGAGCTTTAAAACACCGCCCAGTGCATAAGTGAAATTCAAATAGAGCTTTCCATCTTTCATGTACACGCCCTGCTCCACTCCATTATTTGTCAGGCGGTTGAAGATCTCCTCCTGATTCAATTTCTTATTCAGATCATCTACTGCCGTATTATCTGTGTATTTGTTCCTCTTCTGCCAATCCGAAGAAACGTAATTTCCACTTTTCCTTCCTGTAACACAGGTCATAATGTCTGATGTAGAATCGTTAAACCACAGGTCTCCCACATCATATGGCGGTTTTGGCGTGTTTACGAAGATCTGCGCTTTTCCGTCAATAGAGTCGTAAACGGAACTCGGCGGCTCCGCCTTCATGGCTTCCCAGGTGCTTCCGTTGTAAATATAGGACTTCTGTTCTGTTGTGTTATACCAGAGATCCCCTTTATGTTTTGTTTTTTCAGTAGTAGTTGTCCATGATTTTGATGGATCCGCAGATTGTCTCCATGTTTCTGCTTTTTCATCCACCTGTCCTTTTACTTCCTGCAGTGTATTGGAATATTCACCATTCATCCATTTTGTGAAAGCAGAATCGTCGGTATATTTATTCCTTTTTTGCCAATCGGCCGCTGTAAACTTGCCAGATTCCCTGTTTACTATACAGGTTAAGATATCTGAAGTTTGGTTGTTAAACCACAAATCTCCAATTGCGTATGGAGGAACTGGTGTACTGACAAAGATTTGAGCTTTTCCATCAATCATATCAAAGACAGCTTCAGGCGGTGTTGAAGTCATCTCTTCCCATCCTGTACCGTTATAGATATAAGATTTCTGTGTTTTGGTATTATTCCATAAATCTCCTTTGTGCTTTGCTTTTTCGGCTGTTGTAGTCCATGCAGCTGCCGGATCACTTTCCTGCCGCCAGGTTTCCGCTTTTCCATCAATCTGCGAGCGAACCTCCGTAAGCGTATTTTTATAGCTTCCATTCAAAAAAGTGTTCAACGCAGAATCGTCTGTATACGCATCCTTTTTCAACCAATCGCTTGCCTGATATTTGCCGGACTCTCGTTTTGTCATGCAGACTCGGATTTCCGTACCGGTAAACCAAGTATCACCAACATCATACGGCGGTACCGGCTCTGCCACGAAAATCTGTGCTTTTCCGTCGATTTTATCAAAAACCTCATCCGGAACATTCATTTCCTGCCAGTTTCCGTTGATGTAAATATACTGCACATTCGTTGTGGTATTATGCCACAAGTCTCCATTATGGGAAACTTTTTCTCGTTCCCACACGGTAAGAAGATCTTCATTTTTAGAATCTGTGATGGTTTCCTTTTCGCTGTCCTGCAGAGGCTCTTTTTCCCTTCTTTCATTCCAGTTCAACGATGGATCCGTATCCTGATACCATGTTTCTGCTTTTTTATCAAGCGATTCCGAAATTTCAGTCATCGCATCTGCATATTCGCCCTGTAAAAAATCATCCAGTGTGCTATTCGCATAATCTTTTGCGATGTCGTTCACTGTTTTTCCAGATATAGAAAACGAAGTGGCTCGGATTCTTACTTCTCCTGTTTCTGCATTGACATACATGGTTTCATTCCCGGACTTATCCTGGATTATCAGTTCGCCGCCAACGCCCCAACTGAAATTAAGGCCGATTGTACTCATGATCTTGCCAATCAGTTTACCGTCAACAGAGAGTCCAGCATTCCACGTTTTTCCGCCATCTGTGGATACGCCGCAGGCATCCGCTGTCATTTTCCAGATAATATCGGATTCTTTCAACGTCGGTTTATTATGCCAGTAAAAATCTTCCCGCCGGCAGAATCTTTTTCCTCAGTTGTGTAGAGACCCGGCGATTCTTTCAGACGCTTGCCAAGCTCTTCGATTTGATTTTCCCACGCCGTTTTCTGTACCTGATACTGCTTTTTCTGTGCAAGATAGGCCTGTGTCAGTTCATCGTACCGTTTGTAACTGTTCCGCTCTGCACTTTTAGCATTGCAGGCAACACTCTGATATTCTCCCGGTTTCAGAGTTGTCACGGTTACATAGCTCTGATAAGTATTCCCTTTCCGATCCGTAACCACCACCGCATCTCCGGCTTCCATTGCAATATCCATCAGCTGGCTGCAGGAAAACGGTCGAAAATGCATGCCTACACATTGCCGACCGATCTTTTCAGCGGCATCCTTTCCGGTTCCCGCTGTGATCAGCTGATTCTTATCAATAGAAAGAACATATCCTTCTGTTCCATACAGATACGATGTTCCATTGGAATCATCTGTTGTGTATTCTGTCACCTTCAGGCCTGTGATTACAACTTCTTCCAAGTTAACAGTAAGTCCAATCGTGCTTCGAATCTTAAGTGAATCTTCTGCTTTTGGTTCCAACGGATACCATCCGACGCATAAATGTCCGTATTCATCGCATCTCATCCACTGGCACCCGAGCTGTGCTGTCCAGGAAAGCACCTGGCGGAAGGTTAATGCCTCATCTGCCGGGCGCTCCTGCACTACATAATCATCGTCGTAAAAAGATACCGTCCCCAGTGTTACACCGCATACATTGCAGGCATCCCGGATAATCTGCGATCTGGTGGCCGGATACGAAAGCTTGCTTTCTGCATAGTCCCGGTCGAATTTGCGGGCATTATCCTGACAGGTTAAAGAAATAATAGAACTATTCTGATATGGGGCTTCCACAACTGACATTGTGCAGATCCGGATCTTCTCGATCTTTTGTGTACTCTCACCTACATTCATGCCGAGATAGCAGACCGCTTCCGCACCTTCGAAATTATAGTTGCTGTAATCGTTATATATGTTATTGATATTGATGATACACTGATTAACAATCACCGATCCAATATCAAAACTGCTCTCTCCCGAAACAGCATCCTCGAACTGAAATCCTTTATCCCACAACTGATGATTGGTCAAATTCAGAACAGTTCCATCTTTGAGCGTAAGGTCCACAAAACGCAGGACCTGCCCCGGATGCTCTTCCTGAAGTTCCTTAAACTTTTCTGATAATGTCCGCATGTTTTCCTACCTTTCTATGACCTCAAAATTTAATGTCGAATACCGTTCGCGGCCTTTCGCCACCATTTCACATCCGCTTCCATATCGCCGGTATAAAACCGCCGCGTCATGTCCTTTCCATCCAATGGATCCCAATATGTAACATTCACATACTCCGGTTCGAACGCCACCAGAATCTCATGTATTTCCGCTTTTGACAGGCAGATCCAGCCAAGAGACAAGGTGCGCTTTTCGCCCACCTTGTTCTTGTGCATTTGCGTATCATCCGTTCTTCCCGCGTCGCTTGCACTGATGTCGCTCTTTTTCCATTTGAATGATGCCGGGCACTTGAATATTTTCCCGTCAACGCTAATCATATCATCCATGTACCCGCCTCCTAAATTGTTTCAATCACATAGTATCTTCCATCGTGTTTCTCTTTGCCTTTCCGAACGACCTTATATAGAGTTTCCGAATCGGCTTTGATCGTCAGCTCCAGGGTAACGTCCTTGTTCGCATCGGATTTCTGCTCAAAAATACCGCCTGCCTGGAATGCGTCCAGCATAGCTTCAAAAACGGCACCTTTGATGCCCTCTGTGATCTGATCGTTGTTGGCAACCGCGTTTCTGCTGCCCATCCGGCCTACAAGCTCCGGTCCGGATTCGCGTGCCATGAAGAACTCTCCGTTCTGCGGGAAGCCGCCGGATGCGTATCCGTGACCCCGGTATGCCCTTCCAAGACTGCCGTATCGGCTTACTGCATACCGGATGGACGCAATCATGTTGCTGAGCGGATCCCAGATATTCTGATTGTATGGTGCCATCGCATATGCGCGGAAGGTCGGATCAATTACCTGCATCAGGCCTTTGGATGGGGTACCGCGTTTTGCGTTGCTGTCCCACAGATTGATAGCATTCGGGTTGCCTGATGATTCTGTCTGCATCTGGTACAGCAGCTGTTCAAGTTTGCCGCCGAATACTGACCGGTCAGCTGCAGTGCCTTAATGGCAAGTGACCGCCACTGCTCCACACCCTTGCTGGCAACATAATTTACTTTTGGTGCAGATTCGCTGAAAAGATTTTTGACGAAATCTGTGATGCTGCCCTTGACCTGCGAGATAACACCTTTGGCGATGCTGAGTCCCGGTTCCGCAGCATTTCCAACGTCTGCGAACTTTCAATCGCCAGATCCACAAGCTTCGAAGGGTGAGATACGTAGCTCCATACATCCGAAATAGTATCCTTGATTTTGGTTCCGATACCGGTTTTAAAGTGCGGCATCATGCTCAAATACTGCTGTGTCTGCTTCGCCGGTACGATCTGCGTGCCCTTTTCCATCATCAGCGGAACATTCCTGCCCTGCGGCACAAAAGCACTGCCATCGGGGCGGATAACCATCTCTCGATAGATTCCTCCCGGCTGATCGTTGACCACTCCAAGCGTATCCGCCTGCAGGCCTTCGGATCCATTGGCGAACTTCGGTACCTGCCACTTTGCGAACGACTTGCTGCTACCGACTTTTCCGAGAATCCAGTTTACACCGCTGATCACGCCGTTGACCGCACTGCCGATCGGGGAAATGATGGCATTTGCCACGCCGGACATCGTGCTTTTCAGGGAATTTTTCAAATTCCGGAAACAGTTTAAGATATTATCACTGATCGTTCCGAACGCCCGAGATGCATTGCCCTTCAAATCTGACCAAGTATTTTTCAGACTGCTGCCAATCTGAGACCAGGTGGAAGTCGTATTTCCGTGCAGGTTTGTCCACTTCTGAGCCACTGTACTGCGGATATTCTCGAATTTTGACGACGCATCCGAGCGGATCCCAGACCATTTCTGGGCAAGGCTGGTCTTCGTGTTATTCCAGCTTATCTCCGTGTTCTGACGTACAGAAGACCATTTATCTGAAATTTTGGAACGGATTTCCTCAAATTTTGTTTTGGCATCATCGCGGAGATTCGCTATTTTCTTCGACGTATCATCGTTGATCTGTTTCCACTTTTTCGAGGTATCTGTCTTTACTTCCTCCCATTTTTTACTGATGGCATCCTTGATTTCGGAGAATTTCTGCTTGATATCGGAGATCTTATCCGTGATTCCATTCAACATGCCTTCGATGAGATATTTTCCCATCTCAGCCATAACTTTGGACGGGCTGTGAATCTCGAATACACTTTTGAAGCCTTTCATAAACGGATCAAAAATATTCTTCTTGATCCAAGCTCCGATGCCTATAATTGCATCCCGAATTCCCTTAAGGAATCCAAGGAAAGCGTTACCGCCGCATTCCTTCGTTTTCTGAGCAAAATATTTCTGAGCATTTTTAAAGGCATCACCTACCAAACCGCCGACAATAGCACCAAGTGCGCCAAAGATATCTCCAATTGCCCGTGAAAGTTCTGTTCCAATACTTTTCCAATCAATGGCCGCAATAAATGACTTGATGGATGCGCCGAGTTTTACCCAGTCTGTCTGCTCCAGAAAAGTTGTAAGCGTATTAAGCAGGCCAAGTGCAAGGTCGCTGATTCGCGCTCCATTTCCAGCCCAGTCAAAATCGGTAATCGCTTTATTGAGTCCAGACGCTAAATTTCTTCCAAAATTAGACCACTTAAAGGTTCTGGCAACTTCTCCAATGGTGGTAAAGATTGCATTCCACTTCTGCGCAAACATGTGACCAATTCCCGACCAGTCTACAGTATTAACCGCACCGTTTAGCCCATCACCGATAAATTTTCCGACAGAATCCCATCTGGTATTGTCCAGAAAGGCATTGATGACTCCAACACCTGTATTGACCGCCTCAGCGATCGCTTTTCCGATGTTGGTGCCAAGATCTGGCACTTCAACGAAACCACTGATAAAGGTACCAATGGACTTACCAACTTTCTGTGCTGTCTTCTGAATCGGTCCCCACGAAATCTGATTCAGCGCATCATTGAGCTTAATACCGACAATCTGTCCGATCTCCGTGAAATCTGCATTTTTCCATGCATCCTTCAGCTTTTTGGCAAAATCGCTTACTTTGCTGTTGATCGGAACGGACTCGAACATGTCCGCCGGTGTTAAACCACCTCCTGTACTGGTGTCTGCGGTATCATCACCGTCGGAATTATCGTTCAGCTTGTTGATCTGATCGAAGCCGAACAGTGTGTTCTGTAGTTTTTTATTTTCTTTGTTGGCTTTCTTCGCACTGTCTGCGTTGGAATTTAAACTCTTGGCATAGTCCTGATTGACCCTCTTAGCCGCTACAAAGCCGGACTGACCGGTCAGCGACGCAAAGAACTGCCCCAGCGCCGTTACGGCCTCGGTTACCTTCTGAATCAAAAGATTCAGCATTGGAGCTGCTGCATTCAGAATCGGCGCAAAGGCTGTTGCCAGCGCATTTTTCAGCCGTGTCAAAGACGACATCAGCATGGAAAGACTGCCGTTGGTATTGTCGCTGTACTGCGCCAGATTGTTCATGCCCTCTGTCAGGACACTGCGCAGACGATTGACCAGTGCGAAGAGGGAACGAATCCCCAGTCCGTACATCAGTAGTCCCTTCGGACCGCCCTGAAATCCGCCAGCTGTATTTCTGGCTCCTCTGCCAAGCTTAAAAGACCTTTTGCAAACCGCCCGACGGCGGAAATGCCGTTACTGAAACGATGGATCAGAGATGCGGCTGCTCCACCACACTTCTTGATTGCTGTCGCTGCAAGCTTCGCCCCGGATGCTACGCCTTTGAAAAGTTTGGTAGCACCACCCCAGCCTTTTGATACAAAGCTGCCGACTTTTGTCTGGCTGAGAGACTTTTTCATTTCGTTGATAACTGCCTTGACACTGGCTACTGCGCCGCCAGTGCCTTTTTTCACATCTTCACCGGAAGATTCCATGTTCCTGCTCATGGTTTTGTACTTTTCCATCTCACCACGAGTTTTTGCAATCTCTTTTTGGTTCTTGATCCACGCATCGGTTCCGCGATCTACACCGTCTGCTCGAAGTTCCGTCATCTCTGTACGATATTTTCCAAGCTTTTCTGATGTCTGATCCATCTGGTCTGAGAGCTTTCTGGCCGCTTCGGTCGGCTGCCAGTCTTTTCCTCTTTTCTCCAGATCCTCCAACTGCTTTTCCAGATCTTTTACTTTTCTTCTGCTTTCTTCCAGATCATCTTTCGCATTTCCAAGTTTCCCCTGCTCTGTGATATAAGTCATAGAAGATCCGCTTTTTCGTCTTGCATCAAGTTCCTTCTGCAGTTCTTCTACACGTTTCTTCTCTGCAAGCATAGCGTCAATCGTTTTCTGATATTTCGGAGTATATTCCTGTGCATCACCGTCGTCTTCCAGTTTTTTCATTTTTTCATGCAGTGTATCCAGTTCCGCCTGCGTTTTTTCAGCGGATTTTCTGAGACTTCGGTACCTGTCCGACTCGCCGCTGCTTTCTCCCATCTGCTGCAATGCCTTTTCTTCCTGCCGCAGTTCATTGAGCTTTTTCCTGGTTTTCTCAATGTTTCTTCGCGTTTCAGCATACTCGTCGGTATACACTTTGATACCGGCAGCTACCTGCGCTTCTTTCACGTAGTTTTTTATCTCAGCATTCATAGCTTTGATGTTTGGAATCGCATGTTTCACGGAATCTGCAATCAATTTTCCGGTATTTTTCCACATACCCATACTGGAATACTGCTTTTTCAGGCGCTCGGTTTCTTTTGTCATGCTGGCAACTGCTCTTTTTGTTTCAGAGTCAGCCCTTTTGAGCTCTTTGACATATTCATCTGCCTGTGCTTCGAGTTTAACCTGCAATTTTGCAAGATCTTCTGCCATCGTTTTCACCTCCTTCCTCAATTCTCAAAAAGAGAGACGGTATCAGTTCTCCTCTGTCTGATGCCGTCTCTGGTTGTATCTCGCGGCATCTTCCCGCCGCTTTTCGTAATACTCTTTCAGTTTTTCCTGTTCGAATGCCTGTTTTTCTGCCTCGAACAGTGTCGGATAATACTCCCACGGCTCCGGAAGCGGATCTCCTTTTTGCAACGACACATACCGCGCGGTCACTTCCGCCTGCAGGAAGGACAGCCCCACCTGCTGCTTGAATTTCCGGCGTTCCTTCCGATGGTAACTTGCCATCAGATCCGCAACCTCCAGCGGCGACAGTTCCCAGAAGAGCGCCGGGCGGATGCCGCAGTCCAGAGCCTGTTCGTACAGCTCATCCAGATCATCAGAAACAAGCGTTACATCATTTCTTCTGCCTCTTCCAGGCTCTTCATGATACTGTCCGCCTGATCCTGCGGGAAAAAACCGGAAACCACCATCGTCGGCATGACGATCTGGGTGTAGAAGGTGATCTGATCGCCGCCGTCCTCGGTCCATTTGTCATACAATTTCTGGACATCCTCGTATTTCAGCTTGTGTGTCCACGGAGCTGCTGCCGCCTGCACTACCGTAATCATGACAGACAGCGGCGGGATATCACCGCCGGCAACCAGATTCATGATATTCATCTTGTATTTGTTCTCCAGAATCTCAATCATCCGCGTATTCAGCTTCAAACTCAGTTTTCTGTCCCCTACTTCCCAGTAGTGAAACGGCCGTCTTTTCGGCTTTTTCTCCTCGATGCTTGTGATTTTGTCGGATTTTTCTTTCTCCTCTACACCGATTTCTTCATCAATGCCGCCAGCAAATTCGCTCATTTATGTACCCTCTCTTTCTTCGCTTCTTTACGATGGATCCGTCCAGGTAAGATCACTCTGTACCAGCATAGTCAGTTCGAACTCAACCACACCATTGACACCACCACCGGTACGCTTTACGGAAACGTACGCGCTGAAGCTGCACTTTGTACCATCTGCTGCCGTTTCCTGGAAATCCAGCAGATCCTTGTTCTCCTGCGCAGTTCTCATGAGCCGATACGGAGAAGTAGCTTTTGTATTGTCGTATTTGAACTTATAAGTCATTTCCGGCAGATCGCCGATTCCCTGCTCATATACTTTGTGAGTATCTGTCAGGCAGGTGTTGTCCACCTTCTCGGCCTCCACTCCAATCTCCGGAATCTCTTTCAGACCTGGAAGATCTGTGTAGGCACTTTCTGCCGCACCGTGTTTCTTGTATCCTAATTTTGCACCATTTGCTAACATATTTGCTCCTTTCCTAAGCCGGCCAGAATACCTGCTCCGACTCCATATCGATAATTCCTTCGTAACGCATCACCTTGTGCTTCATGCCGGACGGATCCGGCGTGTCCTGACAGAGGATTCGCACCAGACCGAGCTTCGACAATGCAGCATCTACCTGCATGGCGGCTTCGGATGTAGACCGGTTATTCCAAATATCAATCCGGTACCGCACATAGGATTTTTCTTCCTTGTCCGTGCGCTCGTATACCTTATTATCCTCTTCTGTGTACTGCACCGCAGGCAGTGCCGCCCAGTCTTTCGGGTACTGGTCCGTCACATTCTCAAATACGGCATCCAGCGCCGCATATACCTGATCTTTTACGTTCTTCAAAACTGTTTTCTCAGCTCCTCTCGTATCACCTGCTCAATCTGTTTCTCATTGTTCTTCAGTGCCGGATACATAAAAGGCTGCGCTGCCTGTCCGGTACACTGATAGAATCTGCCCTCCGGTGTGTCAATGTAGAACCAGCCGCATTTTTCTGCAGTCTCCCTGTCAACCTCGTTCCAGCCACTGCCTTCGTGGATCCACCAAGGCGATTGTGTATAAACCGGCGTTGCATCCGGCGATATGCCTCGTGGTTCGCCTGTCCCTTCAGGCCGGTACCAAATTCCACATATGGACCGTATTTCTTATCTGTATAACAGATGCCGGTTACATTCCGGCCTTCTGCCTCTACCACTGTGAAAATGCTTCCCCTCAGTTCACCGTGATCTACCGGGCATTCCGCCCGCGCCGCGGACTGGACCAGCTTGATTCCTTTTGAAACCGCTTTGCTGATCTCAAGCTCTGAGGCATTTTTCAGCATCTTTGTGACATCTTTCGTTCCAAGAATCATAGCTTTTCCACCTCCAGAGTCAGATAACGATAGGGATAGATGGCAATTACCTTGTAATCCGGCTGATCCCCATTGATGCAGATGCCATCGTTTACGGAAATTGTCGGTCCGTCCGCCACTGTATACGAAAGTTTTCCGTTCTTCCCGGAATTCTCCATGTATGTCCCGTCAATCCGAAGATTGCGGATATTCGGCAGGCGTATTCCATACATTTCACTCTGGATCCGCCCGCCGGCAGCCCACATTTCCGCTTGGAAGGGAACGGCAGAACCATATTCGATGTAGGTTCCGCCTCGTTATCCTTTTTCTGCTCAAGAGGACAGTGCTTCAGCTCCACCAGTCTGTTTCTTTTCAGCCTCAAAACGTTTTCCCTCCTACTCTTGCCAGCCGGTACCGGTTCAGCACATCGTAGATCTGCTTTGGAGCATCGTTGAATGTGTAGCTCTCCCCGGATCCGGTGCGCGCCGCCTCGCCC